>OCHO01000856.1_pt1 | contig 22142 bp, 16 predicted proteins | sample 1538441 | NCBI WGS metagenome assembly OCHO01 (sample SAMN04571691, study PRJEB22368) | human gut metagenome | biome: human gut; material: stool | host: Homo sapiens | place: Luxembourg | collected 2012-06-29
GTGATATGACAAAGGGAAATCCCCTAAAAATATTTATATATTTCACGATACCACTTTTAATCGGTAATATATTTCAACAACTTTACAGTATGGTCGATACTATAATAGTAGGAAGATTCGTTGGTGTTAATGCGCTTGCAGCATTAGGTGCATGTAACTCACTATTTTTCTTAGTAAATGGTTTAGTATTAGGACTTACAAGCGGATTTGCTGTCTTGGTATCACAAAAGTTTGGAGCAAAGGACGAAAAAGGTGTAAAAAAAGCAGTAGCAAGTAATATAACACTTACTATAGTATTGACAGTAATAATCACAATAGTAGCATTGTTAGCAGTAAAACCACTTCTTAATATGATGAATACACCAGAAAATATTTATGAAGATGCAAGGGTATATATCACATTAATTTATGCAGGAATAATAACTCAAACGGGATATAATATGGCAGCAGGAATATTAAGAGCATTAGGAGATAGTAAAACTCCGCTATACTTCTTAATAGTGGCATCAATTTTAAATGTTATTTTAGACTTAATTTTCATAATAAACTTTAATATGGGGGTTGCAGGAGCAGCTTATGCAACTAATATAGCTCAAGGAGTATCAGCAATACTTTGCTTTATATATAGTTATAAGAAATTTAAAATATTAAGACTTAAAAAAGAAGACTTCAAAGTTGAAAAAGAGTATTATACTACACATTTAAAAGTTGCAATACCAATGTCTATGCAATTCTCAGTAACTGCAGTAGGTATAATAATAATTCAAAGTGCAATAAATACATTTGGTTCTGTAGTAATAGCTTCTTACACAGCAGCATCAAAAGTTCTTCAATTAGTAATGCAACCATCTACATCTTTCGGTGTTACAGTTGCAACTTATGCAGGACAAAATTTAGGTGCTGGAAGATTTGATCGTATAAAACACGGAATAAAAATAATGAATGTAGTTTCAATAATAACAAGTTTAATAGCTGGAGTTGTATTAGTTACACTTGGTAAATATTTTGTAATGTTATTTATAGAAAATCCAACGCCAGAAATATTTGACTATGCTCAACAAGTATTAAATTATTCTGCAATATTCTTTATACCTTTAGGATTTATATTTGTATATAGAAATGTGCTTCAAGGTATGGGAGAATCATTTGTACCAATGATGGCTGGTTTCTTTGAATTAGCTGCAAGAGCTACAGTAGCTTTTACATTACCAAAAGTTATAGGTTTTACAGGTATATGTTTATCTGATCCAATTGCATGGATATCAGCAGCAGTACCACTTATGTTGACTTATTATATAAAAATGAAAAAAATAGATAAACGAAATAATTTAAAAGAAGAGGTAGAAGTAGCTCAAGAATTATAATAAAAAATAGCACTGGATAGATAAAATCTGTCTAGTGCTATTTTTTATTATTTTTTATTTTATTATATATAGGAAGTTATATTGCCTTAAGATTAATCGGAAATAATCGAATAATAACACAAGATAGCAAATATATACGATTAAATGATTGAACTTTTAAATAATATTTTATAAAATATTATTTAGCAAATATTTACTATAATAGAGGGTGAAACTATGAATTTTAAAAATGGGATTTTAGCAGTTTTAGTATCGGTATTTTTTATAATTACTCTAACTAATATATCTGAAGCACAAGAACATATAAATTTTAAACATATAACTATAGAAAATGGACTATCACAATCGAATGCCCAAACTATATACCAAGATAGTAATGGGTATATATGGATAGGTACTAACGAAGGTTTAAATAGATACAATGGGTTTGAGATGAAGGTATATAAAGCAGATAAAGATAAAAAAAATACAATAATTAATAACTATATTCTAAGTATTCAAGAGGATAATGAAAAAAATCTTTGGGTTGGAACAAATAAGGGGATAAGTAAAATAAATTTAGAAACAGAAGAAATTACAAACTATGAGCATGATGAAGATGGAAATACTTTTTTTAAAGTAAGAAGTATTTTATTAACAAAAAGAGGAACGGTTTTAGTAATAATACAAGATAATGTATATATGTATGATAAAGAATTCGACAAGTTCAAAGTATCTTTAAGCGAAGAAGATGTATTCAGCAAGGAAGATGTAATGGACATTGAAGAAGATAATTTTCATAATATATGGATAGGAACTGACAAAAGTTTAATTAAAATGGATAGAGGAACTATGAAAATCACCCAATATATTTCTCATGAGAATGTCGAAACATTAAAAGACGACAGAATAAATTCTATTTTAATTGATGATGAAAACAATCTATGGGTCTCGACCAATAACAACGGATTAATAAAAATACTTGTTAAAAATGGTGAAACACATAAGGTCATTAGGTACTACCATGATGCAAATGACGATACAACAATACCTTCTAACACCACAAAATCAATAATACAAGATGAAAATGGGATGATATGGATAGGTACGGATTCAGGTCTTTGTAAATACTTAGGTGATAATAAGTTTTATACATATCATAATAATTACGACTCTAATAGTTTATTAGATGACAATGTATATTCACTGATGCAAGATAGTACAGGATTAATATGGGTAGGAACATATACAGGAATTAGTATATTTAATCCAAATAATAAAATAATTCAATATAAAAGCGATCCATTAAATAAAAATTCTTTAAGCTCAAATGTAATACAAGGTGTATATGAAGATGAAGATGGCCTAATATGGGTAGGTACAAGAGATAAAGGTCTTAATATTATGGATAGAGAAAACAATAAATATATTAAGATTTCGGCAGGAGAAGGGACTTATGATATAACAAGCAACTTGATACGTGTTATCCAAGGTAGTGGAGATACTGTATGGGTTGGAACGGATTATGGACTAAACCAGATAAATAGAAAGACAATGGAAGTCAAAAAATACACCATGAATAATGGGCTGACAAGTGATATGATAGAATCCTTGTTAATCGATAGTCGAGGGTATTTATGGATAGGTACTCAAGATGGTATAAGTATTTTAGATATAAAAACTGAGAAGATAGTAACAGTTGATAAAATGATAGATACTCTTAACAAGACTATTAAAGAAAAAGTCGGTGACGCTCATATACAAGAAATTTTTGAAGATAAAGATGGAGTATATTGGCTTGGAACTTATACAGCTGGTTCTATGATAAAAATAGATGTAAATCAAGACAAGATAAAAGTCTTTAAACTATTTGACCATGAAACTAAGGAAGAAATAAATACAATAAAATGTATAGCCGAGGGCAATGACAATATATTATGGATTGGTACAAGTGATGGTCTAGTTAAATTTTATAAATCTAATGGAACGTCTATAAAATATACTGACGAAGATGGTCTTAGTAACAATACTGTTTATGGAGTGTTAATTGATGATGATGGTAATCCATGGGCAAGTACAAATAAAGGAATTTCAAAGTTTGATTTAAAAACTAATGAATTTAGAAATTTAAGTACGGCTGAAGGATTACAAAGCAATGAATTCAATGATAAATCAGAGTATAAGACGAAAGACGGTGAGTTTATATTTGGTGGGATAAAAGGTTTAAATATTTTTAACCCAGCAGACGAAGAAGCCATGTTCTCATATTACGAACCAACAATCACATTTGAGAGCTTTATGGTAGATGGAGAAAAATATAAAAATATAGATAATTTACAATTTAAATATGATCAAAATGATTTAAAAATATCTTATTTTATACCACAATACAGAAATAACAACTTAAAATTTTATTATAAATTAGAAGGTGTTATGGATGAATGGACATCTACAAGTAATAACCAAGTTTTATTTAATAAGCTGGACCCAGGAAAATACACTTTTAAAATAAAAGCGAGAAACCAAAAAGGTGTAATGGGAGAAGAGTATAAAGTTACATTTACTATAAAACCACCACTTTGGAAAAGTAAAGGTGCAATAATATCTTATATTGTAATGATAATAATGCTAGTCTGCTACAATAGTACAAAAGTTAAAAGATTAGATAATTTAGTAGCTGTTAGAACAGAAGCACTTAGCAATGAGATGGAAACGAACAAACAGCTATTTGATAAAATTATAGAGGTAGAGAGAAATAAAAATAATTACTTTATAAATTTATCTCATGAGCTTAGAACACCATTAAATGTGATAAGTTCAGTAGAACAATTGATAACTAATTTAAATAAATCGCCAAAAGGAATATCAAGAGAAAAGATAGATGAGTATATGGTTGTTATGAATAAAAATATTAAGAGATTACTAAACTTAATTAACAACATAATAGATACTACTAAAATTGAAAATGGAAAATATAAAATAAATATTCAAGAAGAAGATATAGTATATATAGTTGAAGAATCAGCACTTAGTCTTAAAGATGCAATAGAATCAATGGGATTAAATTTAATTATAGATACTAATACAGAAGAAAAAATCATAAAATGCGATAGAAATGAAATAGAGCGTTGTATTATAAACTTACTGAGCAATGCAGCTAAATTTACTCCAGTAGGTGGAGATATAAAAGTAGATATTCTTGATTTAGGAGACAAAGTAAAAATAATAGTTGAAGATACTGGAATCGGAATAGAAGAAAAATATCATGCAGCAATATTTGATAGATTTAATCAAATAGTAGACGAGCACACTGAAGTAAAAGGTGGAAGTGGTCTAGGTCTTACTATAACAAAACATATAATCGATATGCACAATGGAGAAATATATGTTGAAAGTGAAGTAAATAAAGGAACTAAATTTACAATTATATTACCAGTTGATGATAGCATAGATGAAAATATCATTATATAAATAGATATATTTTGTAAAGAAATATATATAAATAGCCTATATTTGTATACGAAAACAACAATTATCGTATCGAATATGGGCTATTCTTGTATACGAGTAAGGATTGTATAGAAATATATAATGTCGCATTTGGAGGTAAAATGTGGTAAAATAATTGAAACGGCTATTTCAACAGGAGGTTGCTATGAACAGAAATTTAATAACAGCGTTGATTTTGGCATCGGGTTTTTTACTGACATCTGAGCAAGAAAAGGATCAATATAAACCACAGCTACCAAATTTCAAAGATATACTAGAAGTAAAACATTCTATAAAAGGAAGAATAAGAATACAATGTAAGGTATTAAAGGGAAATCAGCAGGGAGAGCAAGCATTATTAAACACTTTTTCACAGATACCGGGGATAATAGATATATCTGTGAATCCTTGTATTGGAACAGTAATTATAAAATATAATGAAGAAACAATCCAGCCAATGCTTATTATAGGAATAATACTAAAGGTATTAGGATTAGAAGATGAAGCTCATAATGAAAACAAATCTTTAATAACAAGAGAAAGTGCAAATATAGTAGAGAGTTTAAGTCATACAATATATGAAAAGACTAGTGGCATATTAGATTTAAAATCATCAGTAATGCTACTTCTTTGTGTATATGCAGTGTATGATATTAAAACTAGACCAGGCCTTAGACCTGCTGGGCTTACATGCTTATGGTGGTTATACTCGCTTATCACAAGATAATATTAATCAGCTGAGAAAGGAAGCGCTAATAAAATGAATATAAAAAATCACATAATTAAACATTTTATAAAATTTAAAGTAGTACATTCAATACCGGGGAGATTGAGACTTAAAGTAAGTAATGCATCTAAAATACCACAAGAGGCAAAAGAATATGATAAATATGTAGTACAGGGATTAAAAATGCTAGAGGGTATAACAGACGTAGAGTTTAATTATATAACTGGAAGCGTAGTTATAAATTATGATACGAAAAAGACTTACGAAGAAAAAATTATAAAATGGATAAATAAAGTAATAGATATAGTTCTAGGTGACTTCAAGTTGATTGAAGAAAACGGACAAGACAATATTGAATTTGTGATAGATACTTTAGAGCAGAAATTAAATGAAGCAATAAAAACAATATAATAAATAATAAAAATGGGGTGATAGCAAGTGTTTGGACAAAAAAAGGACTTATTTGAGCTAAATATAGTCCATTCATTGCCAGGGAGAATTCGTTTAAATTGTAAGGCTATCGGATATCTTAAAGAATTTAATGAAGAAATCTTACAAGATATAATGGATTTAGGATTTATAAAAAAAGTAACAATAAATAATATAACAAGTAATATACTTATAATTTTTGATAAAGATAGAATTGATGAAGCTGACTTAAAAAATTTAATATCAGATATATTAAATAAATACTATCTATATGCATACAAACAACATAGAGAACTAGAGGCTTCAAATATAATTGAAAGAGAAAGAGAAGAAGATGTAAATGATATAGGTAAGAGACTTGTATTAAATGCAGGTTTAATTACTTATTCAGTAATAAAGAAAACAAATTATGCAGAAATATTCCCTGTTTATAAGAGATTTTTTAATCCTTGCTCGCTTGGAGCATTGTATTTAACTAAATCTCTATTTAAAGATGGGATAGGCGGGATGATTAAACACAAACGCCCAAATGCAGATACACTTACAATTTCATCTATAGTTGCGAGTATATTACTTGGAAACTCAACTTCAGCACTTACAATAATTTTATTATCAGATATAGCTGAATTTATGACAAGTTATACAATGAAAAAAACAAGAGATTCGATTAAACATATGATAGATTTAAATGAAGAATTTGTTTGGAAACAAGATGAAAATGGCGCAGTTAAACGTATATCAGTTGAAGATGCTAAAGTAGGAGACAAAATAGTAGTACATACTGGTGAAAAAATATGCGTCGATGGAAAAATAATAAGTGGAGAAGCTATAGTAGATGAGTCAGCTGTAACTGGTGAATATGTTCCACATATAAAGAAAATTGGAAGTGAAGTTTATTCAGGAACATTAGTTAAAAACGGAAATATCGTTATAAATACAGAAAGAGCTGGAGATGATACTGTAGTTTCAAGAATTATAAACTTAGTAGAAGATGCAGCATGTAATAAAGCAAAAGTACAAGATTATGCTGATAAATTCTCAAACTACTTAATACCATTTAACTTCTTCTTAGCAGGGGCAACTTACCTAGCAACTAAGAGTCCAACTAGGGCGCTAAATATGATGGTAATAGATTATTCATGTGGTATAAAATTATCGACAGCGACTGCATTTTCAGCAACAATAAACAATGCAGTTAAAAATGGTATATTAATTAAAGGTGGAAACTATATAGAAGCATTAGCAGAAGCCGATACTTTAATACTAGATAAAACAGGTACATTAACTGAAGGTAAACCAGAAGTTTTAGATATAGTAACAGCACAAGATATAACTTCGAGAGAATTGATTGAAATTGCATCAGCAGCAGAGGAAACATCATCACATCCTATGGCTAGTGCAATACTATCTAAAGCTAAAAGTGAAGGTATAAAAATACCAAAGCATGGAGAAGTAATTACCCATATAGCAAAAGGTGTTGAAACAAATATAGATGAAGACATAATTAGAGTAGGTAATAAAACTTTCTTAAAAGAAAATAACATAGATATAACTTTAGAAGATGAAGCCTTTAATTTAAAGAAAAAAGGTCAAAGTATAGTTTATGTAGCACAAAATGAAAAATTATTAGGGGTAATTGGAATTCAAGATAAAATGAGAGAAAATATGAAAAAATCTCTTAACAATATAAGATATCAAGGTGTCGATGAAATTCTTCTACTTACTGGTGATATAGAAGATCAAGCTAGTATAGTAGCGAGCAAAGTCGGTGTCGATGGATATGAAGCTGAATTACTTCCAGAAGATAAAGCAAAAACAATACTTAAATTACAATCTAAAAATTCTAAGGTAATAATGGTTGGAGATGGAATAAATGACGCTCCAGCACTTGCATATGCTGATGTAGGAGTATCATTAGGAGGAGGTTGCACAGATGCTGCAATCGAAACATCTGATGTAGTAATACAAACAGATGACCCTATGGCACTTCCAGCAGTTATGAATTTATCTAAAAAGACAATGAAAGTAGTAAAAGAAAACTTTGGATTGGTTATAGGAATAAATACTTTAGGACTTGTGTTTAGTGCGGCTGGTGTTTTACCAGTATTTTGGGGAGCTGTACTTCACAACTCTAGTACAATATTTGTAGTTTCAAATTCAATTAGATTACTATTTTCAAAAATTGAAAATAAGAGATAGAGGTGTTACTTTAAATTGAACTATCCAGTAATATTAGTTGAACATATGATTGAGGGAAGAATAAGGGTAAAATTATCGCATTCTATTATAGATGAAATTAAATTAAATCAATTCTTTACAAAAAAAGAAGGGATAAAATTAGTAAGATACAACCCTTATATAAAAACACTGCTTGTTGAGTTTAATTCAAAAAAAATAAGCGTGGAAAACGTAATATTTAAAATAGCAACAATACTATCAGAGATATATGGATTTTCTAAAATAAAATTTATATCTAATAATAACAAAACAGATATGCCACTTTTATCGTATTATTCTATAATATTAATATTAGGGGCAAAAATAGTAAAATATGTAAGTCCAACAGGACAGGTTCAAGAGTTCTTGAAATGGTTGGCAACAGGAACTACAGTAGGGGCTATTGTAGAACATGGTTATTCAGAAATGAGACAAAGGGGCACAATTGACCCAGAGGTGATGTCTATAATGTATTTAATAAATTCAATTGGAAAAGAAGGCAATATGTTAAATGCGTCTTTAGTAACTTGGATAACTACATTTGGCAGACATATACTTAAAAAATCAAATGAAACTTTTATCTTAAAGATTGAAAAATCAAAAATGAGATGTGAAGATAAGCCATGTTATGATATCTCAATTTTATCTGAAGATATTAATAACAACAACAAACTTGATTCATTTCGATTATTTGCAAATGAAATAATCGAACGACAAAATAGCTTAAACTCCAGCTTTGGATATAGAGGCGGAGGAAGCATTAACAATGAAGGGATGTTTTTTAACCTTAAATAAATATTATAAATTAACTACACAGGAGGAGATATTATGGTAGTACTAGATGCAATAAACAAAGATCATTTAAAAGGAGCAGCAGTAGGAGTAGGCGTTTGTGCAGTAGGATATTATATATACAAAAAAAATCAAACTAAAGTCGATGGATTCCTAAAAAAACAAGGTATAAACGTACAAACTGTTAACCACAAAGATTATGCAAATATGTCATTAGAAGAATTAATGGAATCAAAAGAGTTAATAGAAGATTTAATAGCAGAAAAAGAAGTAAATGTTGAGTCTACTATGGAAGCAACAGCTTATGCAGAATAATAAATAATAATCTAAAATATTATGCTAAAATAAAATTAGAAAAGGGAATGACGAGATGGTCATTCCCTTTTTCTATGCAGATATTAATTCTTTATTTAATGATGTATTTTCAAAAGAAGTATTTCTTTTAGCATAAACTGTTATACAAACTAAAGTGATTAATTCACTTACTGGAACTACTACCCAAAGTACTGTTGCAGGAAGTACAGATGGAAGTACAAATGCCAACACTATGTTTAATAAGAATCCTCTTATTATAGAAATATATATAGCTACTTTTTCTTTACCTACAGATTGGAAATAGCTAGATATTAATATATTTATATTCATTATGCAAAAAGCACTTAAATAAAGTCTTAATGCTGGTATTCCAACAGAAAGTATTTCAGAATTTGCTTGCACAAATACTTTTATAATTTGTCCTGTAAATAAAAATACTACTGCAAATAGTGAAACACCTATTATAGTTGTAGTTATTAAAGCGTATTTTAATACTTTTTTCACACGTGTATTTAGTCCAGCACCAAAGTTCGTTGCGATAATTGGTTGAGCTGCTTGAGCCACACCGTTAAATAATGCAAGACCTACTAATACACAGTTAGATATTATTCCATACACTACAATTCCGTTATTTCCAATATATTTTAAGATTTGGATATTAAATATAAATATTACAAATCCACTTGCAACCTCCATTATAAGGCTTGAAAAACCACATTTAAAAATTGGTGCTAAAAGGTTTAAAGATATTGTTTCTTTGTTTATTTTTACTCTGTTTTGTTTTTTAATAAAATGAGTAGATAAAACAAGTAGAGTAGTTAAACTACCTATTACTGTTGCAGCTGCTGCCCCAAACATACCCATATCCATTGGGAAAACAAAAACATAATCTAAAATTACATTTAGAACTGAACCTGTTAATACAGCACACATAACTAGTTTAGGGTTTTTCATATTTCTCACAATAGGTGCAAAGTAATTAGACATCATAAATACTGGTGCAAATGCCATTATACATTTACCATATTCTAAAACTAAGTCTATTGTATTGCTGTTTGCTCCTAAGATTACACATAAAGATTCTAAATAATAATTCCATATTAAACCTAAAATAATTGCTATTGATAATATTGATACAAATCCAGTTGCAAAGTATTGGTTAGCTTTTTTCTTATTTCCCATTCCATCTTCAGATGATATTAAAATTCCGCTGCCTATTCCAAATAATAAACCAATTCCGTTAAATAATAAAAAGAAAGGCATGAATATATTTAATGCAGAAATCCCTAAAGCACCAACGCCTTGACCTATTATAAGGGTATCAACTAAAAGATAAACTGATGTAACTAATGTTGAACAAACTGCTGGTACTAAATAATGAAAAAATACTTTGCTTTCTTTATCTTTTAGTAAATTTAATTTTTCCATAGACATTCTCCTTTCAAATTATAATAATTTATGTAACAAAAAAAGCCAAATAAGTATTGTACTTATTTGGCTGATTTATCAATCAAAAGGTGATCAGAACCAAAATAGTACTAAAGCGATTATAAAAAATATAATACGCCACTTATTATGGCTCTTTTCTGTATAAAAATTTTGTATGCTATTATAATAATATATTGTATACACGGAGTCAATATAATTTATATGTAAGGAAAAAAATTCTATAATATAAAAGAATAAATATAAGAGGATATTCCAAAAATAAATAATAATTTTACTTGGGAATATCCTCAAATTTTAGAGATTAAACATCATTGTTTTTTACTGATTTGTGTTTTGCATTTTTGTTTTCTTTAGTAATTGGAGTTTGACAATTACATTTTTTCATTCTTGCCATTTTATTGTCTGGTTGACTGTCTTTTGCCATATGATGTATTACACCTCCATAAGAATAATCTCAAATTTATGGTGTGTATTTTAAATAAATTTATGCTGACAATTTTTTAAAAAACTTTTAGCAAATTTAATTTTTATATAAAAAAGTAAAAACTATTTATTTTTTCTTCTGTTTTTAAAATCTTTTTCAATCTTCAATTTCCAATCATCACTTATATCTTCATCTCTACGAACACAACAAAGTACGTCATTTATTGCATCAAAATTTAGCTCTGTACCCTCTGAATCGCAATTATAATTTGCTGCCATAGATTTAGGAATTCCAAATTGACTAGCTGTTTCAATAGCATCTATATTTGCACCTAAAAAAAGAAATTCCCAACCTAATAATTCTTGACATGCGCTGACTGAATTTTTTATTTGTTTAAGATTATATTCTGTGCTAGAATTTTCGGCACCATCTGTGATTATTGCAAATAAAACTTTATTAGGTCTTTTTTCTTTTGGAGTATTTACATGATCATTTTTAATTTTATCAATAGTAGAGCCCATTGCATCTAGTAGAGCAGTAGAGCCCATAGGTTGACACTCTTTTTCGGTCATGTTTTTTACATCTTCAATAGGAATTCTATTATGTAAAATTTGAATGCTTTGATTAAATAGTACAGTAGTGACTACACATTGACCTTTTTCATTTTTTTGTTTTTTAAGAAGTGAATTAAATCCGCCTATTGTATCATCGACAAGAGGGGACATAGAGCCACTTTTATCTAAGATAAATACTAATTCAGTTAAATTCTCTTTCATCATTATTACCTCCTAGATTTATAATTAATTTTTAAATACCCTTGTTTAATATAATTAGAGTATACTAAGAGGTTGCAAAAAAAAGGTCGCCTAGAATGCGACAAATTTTAAGTTCGGAGTGTATTTTGGTCAAATGCAAAAAGAACTTCGTTGATTGTATATATATCATATGTATTGTTAGATATAAAGTATTCAATAATTATGTCGAATTTATTGCTGTGAGATAGGGCAAATCCAGCCTTTCTAAGCAAGTCTTTTGTTTTATTTATATCGAGTTCAAGCGCTATTGCTAGAGATAAAACTGTAGATTTGCTAGGGGTATAATCTTTGTTTTTTCTAATTTTAGAAAATAGCCTTCTATCTATATTGGCTTTTTTGTATACTTGGGCATCCGTTAGTCCAGATTCATCTATAAGTTTAAGTAAACTTTCTGAAAATGTATCTTCAGTATTTGAAAGAGCATGAAGTAAACTTTCTTCATCATCTAATTCAAAAGGAAGAGGTGAAGCTTCTTCATTTATCTCTATAGGTGAAGATTTTTTAGAAAATAATTTTGATTTTTTAGATTTAGACTTAGGCTTAGTCATACTATAAAGAACAGTTGAAGAATCTACGTCATCTAAAATATCAATGTTTTGTTTGTAGCGTTTGTCTTTATGAGCATCAACGTAATTATCATCTATATACTGTTTAATTGAATCAAATAAGTTTTTACTTATTTTAAAAGATTTTTTGTCGAATACAACTAAATAAATGAGCATATCATTTTCAGAAAGAAAGTCTTTTATAGCCTTTGTTGCAATTTCTAAAGCTTTGTCCTTGGGGTATCCGAAATTGCCAGAAGAAATCAAGGGAAATGCTATAGATTTGCACTTTTTATATTTAGCTAATTTCAAACAATTTATATATGTATTATAAAGTAGAGTAGATTCGTTATTTTTTCCATCACGCCAAACGGGACCAACTGTATGAATTATATATTTACATCCTAAGTTATAACCCTTTGTAATTGCTGCGTCACCTATTTTAATGCTGCCTATTTTTTGACAAGTATTTTGTAGTTTTTGAAATCCTGCCTTTTTAAAGATAGAGCTGCAAACACCAGAACTACTTGGTTGAAGTTTATTATTTGTAGGATTTACAATGGCGTCTGTTTTCATATCGGTAATATCTTGTCTTATTATTTCAAATGGCATATAAGTCACCTCGATTAATTAATATAGTTGAAATAGATACTAAGTTTATTATATCATGGAAAAAATATACATAAAATAAAATGAAAAAATTCCATTGAATAGTAATTTGTGATAAAATTAACTTATTATAAAAAGGGGAAGGCCTATGGGCATTTATATGAGGAGGGGTTATTTTATGCATACTATGAAATATAGTAATATTGAATTTGAAGTAAATATACCAGAAACACAAATTGCCTGCGAGTTGGAGTCTAATGTTGTGGATTTGCCACAGAGAAGTGTAAAAGAGCATATAGAATATGCTTTAGATAATCCAATTGGAGCAGGAGATATTTCAACAGTAGTTAAAAAAGGGGACAAAGTAGCAATAATAATATCTGATATAACAAGAAAATGGCAAGCTATACCTACATATTTACCAATATTAGTTGATAGATTAAATAAATGTGGTATAGCAGACGAAGATATAATCATCGTATCTGCTTGTGGTACTCATAGAATACAAACAGACGCAGAACATAAAGAATTATTAGGAGAAGATTTATTTAAACGTTTAAAAATAGTAGACCATCAATGTGATGATAAAGAACATTTAGTTTATATGGGTGAGACATCTAGAAAAACTCCAGTATGGTTAAATAAATATGCAATTGATGCAGATAAAATTATATTAACTGGAGGAGTAGTGTATCACTTTTTAGCAGGTTATGGTGGAGGAAGAAAGAGCTTAGTCCCTGGAATAGCAGGAAAAGAAACTATAAATACTAACCACTGTAATGCCTTAAATCCTGGGTTTGGACAAGGTATAAATGAAAATGTTTATTCTGGAAATTTATCAAAAGAAAATCCATTCCATGATGACTTAGAAGAAGCTGCGGCAATGGCAAAACCAGCATATTTATTAAATGTTGTTGCAAATTCAGACCAACAAATAATAGCAGCATTTGCAGGAGATTGGATAAAAGCTCACAAAGCAGCAACTGAATTAGTAGACTCTATAGACGGTATTTATGTTGACGAAAGAGCAGATTTAGTTATAGCTAGTGCGGGCGGTTTCCCAAAAGATATAAACTTATATCAAACTTCTAAAACACTTTCAAATTCTAAAAGTATGATAGCTGATGGCGGAACAATGATAATACTATCAGAATGTAGTGAAGGATTTGGAAATCAAGATTGTGAAGATCAAATTGTTGAATTTACAAATATGGAAGATAGAGAAAGAGCATTGAGAGCTGACTTCTCAATAGGTGGATTTGTTGGATTTGATTTTTCTGATACAGCAGAAAGATATAATATGATATTAGTGACTGAAATACCAGCAGATAAATTTAAGAATACAAAAATACACGTTGTTAAAACTTTAGATGAAGCATTGAGAGTAGCAAAAGAATTAAATAATGGTTCAATCGACAACATGAAAGTCGCATTATTACCACATGGTGCTAATACACTACCTAAATATAGATAAAAATATTTTATATAAAAACAAAGGTCGCACAATTTAGTGCGACCTAATTTGATTGATTAAATTAGTATAATATTAAAATGTTTATTAAAATCGTTAGTTAAGCTTATATAAAAATCTAATTAATGCTCATCTTACTTATCATCTTCGCTTTTAGAATCATCAATATCATCTTTTTTACTTGAGTCTATTGGATTATCATCTATATTTTCCTCAGTATCTGCTTTAATTTCCGTTTCATCGCTTGGTAAAACATCAACATCCGGCTCAATTTTAATTTCAGTGCTTGATAAATTATCGATATCTGGATCAATTTCTGTTTCAGTACCTGACAAAGTATCAACATCCGGCTCAATTTCCGTTTCAGCACTTGGCAAAATATCGACTTCACCTTCAGAAATATCAATCTGACTATCGATATCGTCTTTATTATCGACACTGTCATTTTTATCTTCATTACAATACTCATCGTCTATTTCATCACAATCATTACAATTTCGATACTTACAATCTTCATCATCAGTAGAAGTTCCGTTCAATTCAATCGTATCTGTTTTAAAAGGTGATAAAATAACGATTATTCCAAGTAAAAATAATAATGCTGATAAAATATACATGTGCATAATCAATACTAAAATTGATGCTATAATTATGACAATTCCTGTTTTTCTATGTTTAATTTTTTCAGAGTTGGCCAATTAAATTACCTCCTGTTCATTTGATAAATATATCAAAATTATCTTTTAGAAAAAAATAAGTGAGAAAATAAATTACTTTCTCACTTAAACTGTATTCCTAAAGGATTATATTTATTCTAATTATTATTTTGTTTTAACAAATTTACTGCTTTCCATACATCCTACAGCAGTTATTGCTAAAGCTAGACACACACCTAAGTTTTTAAGTTCAAATGTCAATGGTATTGCAAATATTCCTCTCATAAAAGGAAGGAAAGTAAGTGATAACATTCCAAGACAAATAATTACTGCGCCTAGTGCATATTTGTTGCTTGTAACTCCCAAACTAAGAATAGTTTCGCTATTAGAACGTGCAGCAAATGTTTGTATTATTCTAGATAACGTAATTGTTATAAACGCCATAGCTGCACCTAAAGCATCGGATGTCTGCATTCCTATATATTGAGCAAGTATTGTAACTATACCTATTATTGAACCTCTTGTAAGAACTACTTTCAATGTATCTTTACATAAAATACTTTCGTTAGGGTCTCTAGGTGGTTTATTCATAGTATCTTTTTCAGGTTTTTCAAAACCTAATGCAATTGCAGGTAGAGAATCTGTTACCAAGTTTATAAATAATAATTGTATAGTAGTGAATGGATTTGCCCATCCAGCAAACACAGCGAATAATATTGCTATTATACCGCCTAAATTTCCTGAGAAAAGATAAGTAATTGATTTTTTAATATTATTATAAACTGTTCTACCAACTTCAATTGCATTTACGATAGTTGCGAAGTTATCATCTACTAAAACCATTGCAGATGCATCTTTTGCAACTTCTGTACCACTTCCCATTCCAATTCCTATATTAGCCTGTTTTAGAGCAGGTGCATCATTTACACCATCACCTGTCATAGCTGTTACTTTGCCTTTTTTCTGCCATGCTTTGACTATTCTTATTTTATTTTCTGGAGAAACTCTAGCATAAACTGATATTTTTTCAAGTTTATTATCAAGTTCCTCATCAGTAAGAGAATCTAATTCTTGGCCAGTAAGAGCTAGGTCGTCTTTTTCCATTATGCCTATTTCGCGAGCTATTGCAGCAGCAGTAGTTTTATGGTCCCCAGTTATCATTATTGTCTTTATACCAGAAGATTTTGCTTCTTTTACTGCATCAAATACTTCTTCACGAGGTGGATCTATCATAGCCATAAGACCTATTAAGATTAAGTTATTTTCATCATCTAAACTAGGTTCAAATTCATCAGATACATCTTTATAAGCAAATGCTAAAACTCTTAAAGCTCTATTTGAAAAGTTTTCATTTATTTTTTTGTATTCATCTAAAATTTCGTCTGATATTTCTACAACTTCGTCGTATTTAAGTGCGTATTTACATCTTTTAAATATTACATCTGGTGCACCTTTTGTAAACATAATATTTTCATCATCTATTAAATTTACAGTAGTCATAAGTTTTCTATCACTATCAAATGGTATTTCAGATATTCTAGTGTAGTTTTCTCTTATAGATTTATAATCTACGTCGTATTTTTCTGCATAATTTATAAGAGCTACTTCAGTAGGGTCGCCTATTTCTATTCCTTCTTCGTTTACATCTGAGTCGTTACAAAGAATAGAAGATAAACTTAAGTATCTTTCTTGTATTGCACAAGCACATACAGCGATTTCAGTGCCATCTGATGTATTTTCACTATTGTTAGAGTTTGTATTAGTATAATCTTTTATATAATCAAACCCATTGAACTTATCGCTATCAGGTCCATAAAGATAAGTTTCAACTACTGTCATTTTATTTTGTGTTAGGGTACCTGTTTTGTCAGTGCATATAACACTTGTTGAACCTAAAGTTTCAACAGCAGGTAATTTTCTAATTATAGATTGTCTTTTTGCCATTGTATTTGTTCCAGATGCCAAAACTATTGTAACAATAGAAGTTAGGGCCTCTGGTATTGCAGCAACTGCAATTGCTATAGCAAACATAAACGAATTCATTAAATCGCCGCCTCTAAAAACTTCTAGTGCAAATATAAGTGCAGCTAAGATTACTATTGCGACTCCTAATTTTTTACCGAAATCGTCTAGTTTTTGCTGAAGAGGTGTCTGTTTATTTTCAGCAGTTTCAAGTAGGTTTGCTATTTTACCAACTTGTGTATTCATACCGCATGAAGTAACTACATAAGTAGCTCTACCATAGACAACCATAGAACCGCTAAATACCATATTTTTTTGATCACCTAGTGAACTTTCTTCATTTATAGTATCAGCATTTTTTAAAACTGGTTCTGATTCACCTGTTAGCATTCCTTCAATAACTTTTAATGTTTGAGATTCGATAATTCTACCATCAGCAGGAACATAATCCCCAGCCTCAAGAAGTACTATATCACCAGGAACTAATTCCTGTGACGAGATAGTGAGTTTCTCATTATTTCTAATTACTTTTGCTTCTGGAACTGATAATTTTTTTAAACTATCTAGTGAACTATCTGCTTTTTTTGTTTGAACTACTCCTAATACTGCGTTTATTCCTAAAACTGCAAATATAATAAGTGATTCAACTGTATCTCCTAAAAATACTTGTGTCATTGCTGCAACTAGCAAGATTATAACTAATGGGTCTTTGAAACTTTCTAAAAATAACTTCCAAGTTGGTGTTTTTGGTTTTTCTTTTAATACATTACGACCATAATTTTTTAATCGCGATGTTACTTCCTCCTGTGTTAATCCAGTCAAATTACTATCTAAGTCATTTAAAACTTGAACTGAATCTTTTTGATAAAACATATTTATTCCTCCTAATATTAAATTTATCAAATAAAAAAGACCTCCAAGTAGATTATTAATAAATTTAAAATCTACTTTGAAGGTCTTGCTAACAAGTTTATGTACTCGCTAGTCAACCGGGATAAAATCCGAAATGACGATTGACTATCACAGTGTGAAAGCTACTCCCCTTCAAGGGAATTCTTTATTTTTCTATATTATATTAATAATGGGCAAAAAATACAACAGATTTTTTGTTAAAAAAATTTAATATAATAAATTTATAGTAACATTTAGGTGAGCTGTAATGCATATCTAATAAAAATGTAATTTAATCAAGAAAAATAAAGAAAAATAATATCTTTTGTAAAATTAATATATAAAATATCGATAAATTGGAAATTAGCAATATTTTTTTCAATACTGTAACCTTAATTTATTTTAAAATATACAAAAAGAATGGTAAAATTATTTATATAAAAAAATAATATAATAGTATGAGAGCAAATTATAAATAATTGTCTATTACAATAAAATAAATGAGAGGTGTGATTTTTTATTGAGCAGTTTTATAATAAACGCATGTAAGCACTTTAACACAATTACTAAACATAGGCATAAAGTAATAAAACATTGCTTTAAGGCAGGGATTTTATGGCAGGGATGTCTGCATGATTTATAGTAGGGGCTAAGTATTATCAGGGGACTAGAAGTCCAAACGAAGCTGAAAGAGAAGCAAAGGGGTATTCATCTGCATGGATGCATCACAAAGGTAGAAACAAGCATCACTTTGAATACTGGACGGATTATAACACTAAAACTAGAACTATAGAACCAGTGAAGATGCCTATGAATTATTTGATAGAGATGTTTTGTGATAGAGTGGCAGCGAGCAAGATATATATGGGAGATAAATATACAGATAGATCTCCACTAGACTACTTTTTAAGAGCAAAAGGTAGAATGCAAATTCATCAAGAGACATCAGATGAGTTAGAATTTTTACTTGTAATGTTAGATGAAAAAGGCGAAGAAGAGACTTTTAAATATATTAAAAATATCAAAAAAACAGGATATATTATAAAAAATAAGGAATTAGCTAAATAAGTTTTTTAGCTAATTTTTTTAATTTCAAGGAAATTATGTATGTAATTGTAGTTTAAAAAAGGAAGGATATTTTTATACTTTAGAGAATTTAAGGAAAGAGGTTGTAAATATTTTAAAACTGATGAAGAGAGGTGATTTTTATGAGAAAAGTAATAAATTTATTGCTTGTCTTTATGCTAGGAACTACATTAGTCGGTTGTAGTAGTCAAATTAAGACAACTAAGAAAACTACTGAAAATAGCAATGTAAAAAGTGAATCCCAAACACAAAAAACTTACCATGATAAAGAATTTATAAATGATGTATATGCTTTAATAAGCAATTCCGAGCTAGATAAAGACTATAGTGATGTTGATTTTGATAATTTAAGTCAACAAGAAAAAGATAAAGTAATAAAAGACCAACAAATCGTATTTATACAGCAGAAAATCGATAAAATAAAGAAATATAAAAAATTAGATTTTAAAAATCCAGAGCTAAAAGAACTTGCGATTAGATATATAGATGTGTTAGAAACTCAAAAACAATTAATAGAAGATGATAAAGACACAAAAGTATTGTCAAATGGTGAAGAATTAAAAGGTGCACTAAGTTATGCATGGCTACAGTGTGAAGATGATGAATGTGAAATTATATTAGAATTGGCCAATAATTATGGATTAAAAATGAGCGAACAAAAGATAAAAGACCTTGAAGATATTAAAAGTGAAGTAGAACAAGATATGAATAATTATGAGAAAAATTAAATTGGATAAAATAAAAGGAAATTAGCTAGATGAATTTATTTAGCTAATTTTTTTGTGGAAATAAGATAAAATAAAAATTATAATATAAAATAGAGATAATATAGGTAAAATTAATTAAAATTATTTTAACAAAGAATAGAGAGGAACAATATGATTACAGGAGAGTTAAGAAATAAAGTAGATAAGATATGGGAAATTTTCTGGACAGGAGGAATAACAAACCCTCTAGAAGTTATAGAACAATTTACATATCTTTTATTTATAAAAGGTTTAGACGATAATGAAACACAAAAAGAAAGCGATGCAATATTTTTAGGATTACCATTTGAGGGAATTTTCCCACAAGATAAACAACATTTAAGATGGAGCAAATTTAAAAATGAAGAGCCAACAGTTATGTACGATATAATGGCGAATGAAGTATTTCCATTTATAAAAAATCTACATGGAGATGGAGAATCTGCTTATTCAAAATATATGGGTGATGCTATATTCAAAATACCAACAGCTCTTATGCTTGCAAAAATAGTAGATGGAATAGATAAACTTGAAATAGATAACAAAAATGACAACAAAGGGGATCTTTACGAATACTTACTTTCAAAAGTTGCAACAGCAGGAACAAACGGACAGTTTAGAACACCTAGACATATAATCGACATGATAGTAAGTATTATGAAACCAACACCACAAGACACAATAGTTGACCCAGCAGCAGGTTCAGCAGGATTTTTAGTTTCATCACAACAATATTTAAGAAATAATCATGCTGATTTATTTTTAGTTCAATCATTAAAAGAACACTTCAACAACGATATGTTCTATGGATTTGATATGGACAGAACTATGCTTAGAATCGGTGCAATGAATATGATGCTTCATGGAGTTGACAACCCAAACATCGAGTACAAAGACTCACTTTCAGAAGTTAATACAGACAGTGAAAAATATTCTCTAGTACTTGCAAATCCTCCTTTCAAAGGAAGTTTAGATTATGAAGCAGTAAGTGCAGATTTATTAAAAGTTACTAAAACTAAAAAGACAGAATTATTATTCTTAGCATTATTCCTAAGAATACTTAAAAAAGGTGGAAGATGTGCATCAATAGTTCCAGATGGAGTTTTATTCGGAAGCACAAAAGGACACAAAGATATAAGAAAAGAAATCGTTGAAAACAATAAATTAGAAGCAATAATATCAATGCCAAGTGGAGTATTCAAACCATATGCAGGAGTTTCAACAGCTATAATAATATTCACAAAAACGGGTAACGGAGGAACAGACAAAGTTTGGTTCTACGATATGAAAGCAGACGGATATTCACTAGACGATAAAAGAAATCCAGTTGAAGAAAACGACATACCTGATATAATCGAAAGATTTGATAACCTTGACAAAGAGGTAGACAGAAAGAGAACAGAACAAAGTTTCTTTGTTGATAAGAGTGAAATCGTAGAAAATGGATATGACCTTTCTATAAATAAATACAAAGAAATCGAGTATGAAGAAGTTGTTTATGATGCACCTGAAGTTATTCTTGGGAGAGTTAAGGCACTTGAGGATGAGATTGTTAAGGGTATTAGTGAATTAGAAGAGATGTTGAGAGGGTAGTTGGTATGGAGTATGTTAATTTAAAAGATTATATAGAAACAATGGAAAGTGGAAAAAGACCTAAAGGTGGAGCTGTAAATGAAGGAATACCAAGTTTAGGTGGAGAGCATATTACTAGTGAAGGAAAATTTAATCTTAGAAGTAATAAATTAAAATATGTTCCAGAAGATTATTATAATGAATTAAAAAAAGGAAAAATACAAGTTAATGATATTTTAGTAGTTAAGGATGGAGCAACTACTGGAAAAACTGCTATTGTTACTGAAAAATTTCCTTTTAAAGAAGCTTGTGTAAATGAACATTTATTTTTAATTAGAACAAAAGAAGAATTAAAGGCAAAGTATTTATACTATTACTTTTTATCTGATTTAGGGCAACACCAAATATTAAAGGATTTTAGAGGGGCTACTATCGGTGGTATATCTAGAGAATTTATTAATATAAATTTATATATTCCCAATATAGAAATACAGGAAAAAATAATAAAAATATTAGATAAATCACAAGAATTAATTTATAAAAAGAAAGAACAAATTTTTAATTTAGATGAATTAGTTAAATCAAGATTTATCGAGATGTTTGG
>OCHO01000862.1_pt1 | contig 21996 bp, 18 predicted proteins | sample 1538441 | NCBI WGS metagenome assembly OCHO01 (sample SAMN04571691, study PRJEB22368) | human gut metagenome | biome: human gut; material: stool | host: Homo sapiens | place: Luxembourg | collected 2012-06-29
CTTGCGTTTAGCGGTCAGCCGTCGGCGCGCTTACACCAACATTTCCGACGCGATCGGCGGCGGGCGTTAGTTCTGCGGCGGTGCCGTTTACCGTTACGTTCCAGCCCTCATCGTACGGCACGCTCAGCAGCAGGCTGTCGTCATCTTTGGCGGTATACTCGCCTTCGATCCTTCCGTCCTCAAAAACCGTCGGAATAAACTCGCTCGTCTTAAGCTCGTTAATGATCTGTTTGAAAACGTCCAGATTGAGGGCGTAAAAGACCGGCTCATTGTCTTGGGGCATGTCTGTATAGCCCTCTGCGACTCCGATTGACACCGTATGCTGGCTCGGGGCGTCCGATGCATCCGCAATCTGGCGGATATTATTGTCGAATCTCCAGGCCTCGTTTTCGATCGTTCGCTGGTCGATGGTAAGGGCGACGGGCCAATAGCTGCCGGCGGTCACATCTTTGTTGATGTAGAGATACCCGATGGAGCTTGCCGGTACAGTAACGCTCCATTGCTTTAAGCTTTCGCTATTCTCCGTGCTCGTGGCTTCGATCTTGGTATAGAGCTTTACCTCGCGGCCTAGGATTTTGCTGTAGAGGTCGTTCTGCTTTTCGAAGGGGTCCTCGATCTTCAGCGTGCTGTTTTGGATATCGCTTGAGGCTGCGACGCCAATGCTGAGCGCATAGGGGTTCTCGTACACCGCGCTTGTGGAGTCCGCCTGATTCGTTTTGGCCGAAACGTATCCCGCAGGCGCGTTCTCAGGAATGGCATACTTGACTCCCAGTAGGGCATCGACGGCAAGAATGGGCTCGGCATAACGGGTCGAAAACTCGCCGACACTGCTGTATCCAAGGGAGTTGAGCAGTGCAATTGCCTGCGGGTTGTTTGCCGACGAATATGAAGACAGTTGGTTGTATCCAAGCGCCAGGCCTTCGTTGAGAGCGGCGCTATCGGCGCGCGTAATCGTACGGTCGATACGGTAGAAAGATGCCGAATCCTGGCCTTGAATGGCTGTGATCGTGTTGGTTGCGGTGGCGACATAGGCACTGTTGGCTTCTTCGGAATAGCCTGTGTACAGCTGGTTCCATATAACATGGGCGTTGGTAAATAGTTCAATTGCCGTGAGTGCCAGGAGCGGCATGATAATGGCCGGACGATGGGCTCGACGAAATGTTGGCCGCTCATTGAGTTTCTGCAACGCGTATCCTGCGGCCCACAGCGCAAAGAAGCTAAGCAAAAATGCCGTGCGCGAGTAGAATCCGTTAGGAACGCGCATGCCGCACCAGACGTACTCGAGCGGGCTCAAAACGGAGCTTGCGACCAGGGTCATCGTGACGACGAGTGTTGCGATACGCGTCTTGATTGAAACCGTGCGGTTAACCAGCAAGCTCGCCGCAAGTAGCATCATGATGATGCCGCAATAGAACTGCGGTGTTCTATCGTTGTTTACCCACATGCAGGGAAGAAAGCCCCTGATGAGCGATTTGAGGCTGGTTTTAAATAGGGGGCCGAGCGCCAGAACGGGACCGCCCTTGGACATGGCAAGGATGGTCGGCAAAAAGGTCCAGGCGGACAGGAGCAGTCCAAGCGCGATGCCCCCGGCGAATCGCAGGGCCCGATCGAGCATGAGCTTCCAGCTAAATCCTTCTTCTGTAACATAATCGATAAATTCGACCAATACGAAGATGCTGAGGAACAGGATGCTGATGTAGGCCGTATACCAGCAGAACATGACATTGAGCGCCGTTGCGATGACGAGGCGGATCATGCGCTGCTTGCGGATGAGCTCGTAGCATCCGTAGGCGCAGATGGGCAGCAGGATGAGGCAATCGATCCAGAGCGGGTTGCGCAGGTTGCTGATGGTCCAGCTGCAAAATGTGAACGAGAGGGAAAGCAGGAATGCTGCGGGCTTGGGTAGGCCAAAGCGCTTTTGTACATACCAGGCGCTGCTAATGTGAATGCAGCCAAGTTTGAGCGCGCTGATAACAAACACAAAGAGCGTCAGCTTGTCTTGAGGAAACAGTACGCAGAGCAGGTTAAAGGGGCTGGCGAGATAGTAGGTCGATGAGGACGGCTTCAAAGGAGATGCAGGGGTCTTGCTGGGTCATGATGCGAACGACGCCATCGAGCTCTTTAAGAAAGATCGGAAGCGATTCCTGCTCGTTGTAGCACGGCACGACAATGGAGATGAGCGGCATGGTGGTTTACCTCTCGCTTGGATTGGAAGTAGGGTGGCCGGGCTGGTCGTCGTAGGCGTATTTGCTGTACACGTTGACCTCCCACTGCTTTTTTTCGACCTTTGCTACAGAATCCAGGATGAATCCGGTTGCAAGGCTCAGGCTGCACAGGAACATAAACGACGCGGCGAGTATGGCGGTGGGGAAGCGCGGAACGAGGCCGGTCTGGAAATACTCGACAACTATGGACATGCCCAGGGCGAGGCCGATCACCGCAAACAGAAGCGCGACGAGGCTGAAGAACTTCAGCGGGCGGTAGTCCTTGAACAGCGTGCCGATCATCGCAACGACTTTAATGCCGTCGCTCACGGTATTGAGCTTGGACTCGGAGCCTTCCGGACGGTCTCGGTACTCGATGGGCACATCTTTGATGCGCCAGCGGTGGTCGACGGCGTGGATCGAGAGCTCGGTTTCGATTTGGAAGCCCTCGGAAAGCACAGGGAAGGTTTTAACAAACGGGCGGCTCATGGCGCGGTAGCCGGTCATGACGTCATCGAAGCTGTAGCCATAGATCCACTTGATCATGGCGCGAACTAGGTTGTTGCCAAAACCATGGAAGGCGCGCTTGTTCTCCTCGGAGTAGGTGCCGTTGGAAAGGCGGTCGCCTACGGTCATGTCGGCCGTGCCGTTAAGGATGGGCTCGCAGAGGGCTTTGGCCGCCTCGGCGGGGTAGGTGTCGTCTCCGTCGACCATCAGGTAGCAATCGGCGTCGATATCGCGAAACATCTGGCGGCACACGTTGCCCTTTCCCTGGCGGGGTTCAAAGCGGACCGTGGCGCCGTGCTCGGTAGCGATGCGTGAGGTATCGTCCGATGAGTTGTTGTCGTAGACATAGACCGTCGCTTGCGGAAGCTCGCGGTGAAAGTCTTCGATGACCTTACCAATCGTGAGCGCTTCGTTGTAGCAAGGGATGATGACGGCGATGGATTCAGAATTCACTCAATGCTCCTTATATATTCAATCCTTGAAAGTATAGCCGTTTGGGCTTGGCATCCTAAGATGTGGGTTAGTTCTCCAGTTTTGTTGCGCGTATCGTTTGCATGGCCGTCGGGTCTATACTGTTCGTTTGTCAACGATTACGAGTAAAGGAGTTGTATCCGTGTCGGATCAGACAAAGCAACAAGAAACTCGCAGTCTGCCTGCGACGTTTGCTAAGAACGAATTTGAGAAGGATGCGTTTATCCTTCGTCAGCTGGTTACCAAGGATTTTAAGATCAAGTATCGCCGTAGCGTTCTGGGCGTCGCATGGTCGGTGCTCAACCCGTTGCTGATGATGATCGTCATGGCCATCGTGTTCTCGACGATTTTTGGCCAGGGCCGCAATGGCTCAATGACGCCCGAGATGTACCCGCTGTACTTGATCGTGGGTAACATTACCTTTGCCGTCATGTCCGAGTCTACGAACCAGGCCCTGACGTCTATCGTGGGTGCTGCCCCTCTGCTCAAGAAGGTTAAGGTGCACCGCTGGGTCTTCCCGGTGCAGAAGGTGCTCTTCTCGCTGGTGAACTTTGCCTTCTCGCTGGTCGCCGTCGCCATCGTCATGCTGTGGTTCCACGTTATGCCTTCTTGGCACCTCATTCTGCTGCCGGTTTGCCTGCTGCTGCTTATGTGCTTCTGCATGGGCCTGGGCATGATGCTCTCTGCTCTTACGGTCTTTTTCCGCGACGTTATGCATCTATGGAGCGTCGTCATTACGGCGTGGACTTACATTACGCCCATCTTCTGGACGACTGACTACATTGCGCAAATGCCGCATCTCGTGCGTATCTTGATGTATGCGAACCCCATGTTCAACTACCTGCAGTTTATGCGCGATATCTTTCTGTTCCAGACTACGCCCTCGCTTATGACGTTTGGTATGTGCGTTGCCTGGGCGGTTCTTGCGCTTATTATTGGCTATACCGTGTTCCATAAGTCCGAGCGCAAATTTATCCTCTACATTTAAGGAGTGCTGTGATGACTGAATCTGTTGTTGATTACAGCGAGCAGCCTCTGGCTGTCGAGGTCGACGACGTCACCATGATCTTTAACATGGCGTCCGAGTCGCTGACCAATCTCAAGGAGTACTTCATCAAGCTCGCCAAGCACGAGCTGTTTTTTGAGGAGTTTAGGGCGCTTAAGCACATCTCGTTCGAGATTCATCGCGGCGAAGTTGTCGGTCTGGTTGGCACCAATGGCTCCGGCAAGTCTACGATGCTCAAGATCATCGCCGGCGTGCTTGAGCCTAGCGAGGGCAGCGTTAAGGTGCACGGTAACATCGCGCCGTTGATTGAGCTTGGTGCCGGCTTTGACCCCGAGCTGACCGCCCGCGAGAACATCTATCTGAACGGCGCCCTGCTCGGCTATACCAAGGAGTTCATCGACGCCAACTTTGACGGCATTATTGAGTTTGCCGAGCTGCAGAACTTTGTCGATATGCCGCTCAAGAACTTCTCCTCGGGCATGGTGGCGCGTATCGCCTTTGCAATCGCGACGATCACCGAGCCCGATATTCTGATCGTTGACGAGACGCTGTCCGTCGGTGACGTGTTCTTTCAACAGAAGTGTGAGGACCGTATCCAGCACTTTATCCAGAGCGGTGACGTGACGGTTCTGTTCGTTTCGCACTCCATGGAGCAGGTCGAGCGCATCTGCCAGCGTGCCGTTTGGATTGAGAAGGGTGACCTTCGCATGGACGGTCCGGTCGATGAGGTCTGCAAGGCGTACCGCGAGCAGTTCAACTAGGTTATAATTACTTGCGCCTGACAGGCTTTCGCTTGCTTGGGCGTGCGGTTATTTGCTCCATTAGCTCAGTTGGATAGAGCAGGGGACTTCTAATCCCAAGGTCGACGGTTCGAATCCGCCATGGAGCACCATCGTTTATTAAGCCCGGACCCCTTGGTGGTCTGGGCTTTTTTGTTGCTTCAGTTTTGAAGGGCGTGTTAGGGGGAGTAAAGGGTTCGATTGGATTGATATCGCTAAGGGCATTGCAATTTTCCTGCTCCATTGTGGGATACGCTGTTCCAACTCCTTCTCCTTTGCGACATTCAATCTTCTCCTTTTATATGCCGGTGTTCTTTATTCTTGCCGTGTATACTTTCAGGCCAAAGCCGTGGTGCGAGTTGCTGAGCCAGTCTGGCGATTTTTGCGATCCATGCGGTCGATTGGTTTATTTTTTGGCAGACGATGCCATTGCTTATATCATTACCGGCATCGTGGCTCTTCGCATCGATCGTGCGCTGCGGGTGCGACATGGGGCTGGCGTACGTAATTAAGAAGGCATAACAATAGGCTTATAGGACACTCATTTTGTCCTATAAGCCAAATAAGAAGAGGTCCGGGCGGAGTCCGGACCTCTTCTTATATTGAAGTGAGGCTTATTGCGTCGCACTTGGCTTAGGCTTATGCGCATCGTGGTAGTGTCGAGAAAGTTGGTGTAAGGGCCCTTGCGGCCCCTGTGTCCGATATCCGGAATCAGTTGATATCCTAGGCCGCCTCCACGCTGTCGGCAAGTTCCAGGCTGGATTCGATCATCTTCCTGGCCGCCTTCTCCAGCTCCGCCCAGTCGTGCTCGCCCGCGGCACCCATTCTGAACGCGGCGTCATGCATCTCGGCCATCTTCCTCTCCGAGAAGTAGCGCGAGCCGGACCATGTCTCGGCCTGGTCGCACATGACGGCGCCCACGAGCCTGAGCAGCGAACTCTCCGACGGGAAGACCTGCACCACGCGCGAGCGGCGCTTGATTTCCCTGTTGGCGCGCTCCTGCACGTTGTTGGTGCGCAGGCGCTTCCAGTGCGACGGCGGGAAGTCCAGGTACGCGAGCGCGTCGGGCTCCGCCTCCTCGAGCACCCTCGCCGCCCTCGGGCAGCACCCCTCCAGCATCTCGCACGCCGCGTGGTACATGGCCACGGCGGTGGCGGCGTCCCTGGCGCGGAAGACCGACGAGACGATGCGCCCCACGCGGCGCCTCAGCTGCCAGGAGCCGGCCTCGCGCATGCAGTCGCGCATCAGGTGCACGGCGCAGCGCTGCCAGGCCGCCCCCTGGAAGACCTCGCCTATGGCCCTGACCAGGCCCCCGTGGGCATCGGATACGACGAGCTCGGTGCCGGTCGCGCCGCGGTCGCGCAGCTTCCGCAGGAAACCGAGCCACGATTCGTAGGACTCCGTGCCCACCACGGACACCCCCAGCACCCGCCTCCAGCCGGACTCGTCGCAGCCTATCGCCGTGACCACCGCGGTCGAAGCCACGCGGCCCCCGCGGCGGCACTTGACGTAGGTCGCGTCGAGCCAGATGTAGGGTATCGCGCGCGCATCGAGCGGCCCCTCCGCGAGGTCGGCTATCTCGGCGTCGAGGGTCGCGGCGATCGCGCTCACGCGGTCCCTGCCGAGCCTCTCGATGCCCATCTTCTCGGCTATCCTCTGCACCTTCCTGGTGCTGGTGCCGGTGGCGTACATCTCGGCCACCGCCGCGACGAGCGCGCGGTCGACGCGCTGGTAGCGCTCGAGGACGTCCTCGGGGAAGAAGCTACCCGTCCTGAGCTTGGGGATTCTCAGGTTGAGCGTGCCCACGCACGTCTCGAGCGTGCGGTTGCGGTAGCCGTTCCTGCTGTTGGCCCCCTCGCCGCAGAGCTGGTCGGCCTCCTCGTCCATGATGGCGTTGACCACCTGCTCGGCGAGCAGCCTGAGCAGCGACTGGATGTCGACCATCCCGTCGGTCGACCTCGGGATGGCGGCCCTACCCGGCATCGCGTCTGCTAATATCTCCATAGCGGTCCCTGTCCTTTCCCAGAACCTGTGTTATGTAGCAATTCCAGATTCTAGGGCAGGGGCCGCTTGCGTTTAGCGGTCAGCCGTCGGCGCGCTTACACCAACATTTCCGACGCGATCCGCATCGTTGGTAATTACTGCTCGATGCAGTAATACGATCACAACCGGAAGCGCCAGCTGTGCTGTAAAGATATATCTGGGCCAATACCAGATGGGGCTGGCGATAAAGAGCGTTCCGTATAAAAGCGGTAGTGGAAGAATAGGCAATATCCATTGCCATTTTTTGTTAATAATCAATATGGTACACGCGAAAATTAGAATCCAGAAGACAAATCCGCCGGAAATCGAATAAGACGATAGAGGCAAGGCGTTTCGTACGCTGTCGAGACTTAAGAGATTTTTACTAAGGATATCGTAACCAATGCCGTACTCAAGATTCACATTGCGGGGGACTCCGGCATGAATATTTCTGTTGTAATGAGCCGCTGCTGGAATATTGATGGTCCAATAGCCAAACGTTTGCATCTCCCATGCTTCGAAATAAACTCTGGGATTACGAATCATCATCGAAATCCAATGCGACCAGAAATTGTTGCTAAGTGGTTCGGAGTTAAACCCTGGGTCCCACTTAAGCATGTCGATGCACGTGGGGCGATATTTGTCTTTATATTGTTCTATGGGAAGTAGGCTGTCCATGTATGTTCGATCGGAGTCAGACATATCGCCGTTGAGAGCTGCGACGCGCGCCATCTGATTGAGCGGAATTCCCAGCGACTCAACCTTTTCTGATGGAATTACGTGTAATGCGGAATATACAGGACCTGAGATAACCAAATAAGCCGCAAGCGAAATACACAGCGGAATGAGAATTGGGACGTATTTGAATGTTTGCTTTCGGACATGGGCTACGATAAATACTGCTGCTAGCAGCAGGACCAATGCTAAAACAATATAGACTCCGTTATTACAGAATAGCATTGCCGTAAGCGAGAGAAGGCAAAGAGCGATTTTTTGAAATTGCGATACGGCGATTTCTCTAGCCAGAACTGCATCGGTGAGTATGACGCAAATTATGCAAATTGAGCATGAGAACACTGGGTCCTTCCAGAGCGCAATTGAATATGTGGCAATATAAGGCGATATGCCATATATGGCGACCATAAGCCAAACAAATTGCTTTTGGACTCCTAGGCGCTCTATAAACCAAACTGCTAGATAACCCAAGCAGATTGCCATGAATGTCATCTGAAGAATCGTATAGAGTGCAACGCCAGAAGTGCGACTTAATCCAAAAATTGACGCAATCTGTATGCAAAGTTTCATTGTAAGTGTAAACACAACAGGATGGTGATTAGACAACGGCGCGCCGAATATCTGATTGAGAGAACTTAACGTATCCCCAAAAATTAAGCCCGGCCAATATGCCAAAAGGTAGGGGAGCCAGAGAACCGCAATAGCGGATGAAGTAACAAAGAAAGGCTTGAAGGGAATAGATGAGACTTTTACCGCAGCTCCGGGGTTGTTTTTCAAGCGATAATCAATCGTTATTTGTGTAATCGCGCGTGCCATCAGGATTAGGACATAAAGGATGCAAACATACGCCACGGCGTCGAACCATGAATATGGCTCAATGAAGTTTTCAGCTATTGTTCCGTGATCGGGATTTTCACCTATATGAATGTGATGACCGAGCACCAAGGAGAGAGCGAGAAGAGCTATTGCAACGATCGTCAGAGAATCGCGGCCTCGCCGCATCGTTTTGTTTTGCGAGCCTTTATCGTTCTTAAGAGAATGCTTTTGACAAATAATAAATAGCGCAAGCGTGAGGAGTGCCGCAACAATAGGGAGCGAATAGCCGAAAGCATATTGGGTGAATACAGAAATTGAAAAATACAGTACAAAAACGTGAACTGGTAATCGAAATCTATTAGCTAGTGGATGCATCTTGTATTCCTAAACAATTCTCTGTTGCTCACTGTAGTTCTTATTCGATAAGCGAACCCCTTGCCTCTTTGTTATCAACATGAACAGAGGCAATATCTAAACCCAACGCCTATCATGGCTTAAATCGGTTAAAGTTAACGCGCTTTCGAGCTGTGCGTCTTATATACCTGCAGCTCCCATTGCTTTCTTTCCACTTTTGCAACCGAGTCGAGGATAAGCCCCGTTGCCAGGCTTAGTCCGCATAGGAACATGAACGAGACGGCAAGAATGGCGGTGGGGAAGCGGGCCACAAGGCCGGTTTGGAAGTATTCTGCAATGATCGGTATACCGAGAGCGAGCCCTATGATGGCAAAGATGATCGCGACAAGACTAAAGAACTTGAGCGGACGATAGTCTTTAAAGAGCGTCCCGATCATTGCTATGACTTTGATGCCGTCGCTTACCGTGTTGAGTTTTGATTCGGAGCCCGCAGGGCGATCGCGATACTCCACCGGCACGTCTTGAATGCGCCAGCGGTGGTCGACGGCGTGGATGGAGAGCTCGGTTTCGATCTGGAAGCCCTCGCTCAAGACGGGGAAGGTCTTGACGAAGGGCTTGCTCATGGCTCGGTAGCCGGTCATCACGTCGTCAAAGCTGTAGCCGTAAATCCACTTGATCATGGCGCGGACGAGGTTGTTGCCAAACCCGTGAAAGGCTCTCTTGTTCTCTTCGGCATAGGTACCGTTTGACAGGCGATCGCCAACAGTCATGTCCGCTTCGCCGCTAAGGATGGGCTCGCAGAGCGACTTGGCGGCTTCGGCGGGGTATGTATCGTCGCCGTCGACCATCAAGTAGCACTCGGCATCGATATCGCGGAACATTTGGCGGCACACGTTGCCTTTGCCCTGCCTGGGCTCGTTGCGCACTGTTGCCCCGTGTTGCTTTGCGATTTGCGAAGTGCCATCGGACGAGTTGTTATCGTAAACGTAGACAATTGCACCGGGTAGCTCTCGATGGAAATCGTCGACAACTTTGCCAATCGTAAGCGCTTCGTTGTAACAGGGGATTATGACGGCGGTATTCGAATAGCCCATTCGGACCTCCTTTGATGGCTCAACTGGTCAAAAGTATACCTATCGGTCACCCCCACGGTTAGATATGGGTTAGTTCTCCAGATTTGTAGCGGTGGTTTTTTGTCTGCGTGGGAGGGCTATACTTTCCACCGTTATGTTTTACGAGACAATAAGAAGGTCCGTGGCTGATAATGTAGAGAGTCAGAAAACGGTGGCTAAACCGGCCTCTCACGCTAAGAACGATATCGAAAAAGATAAATTTGTCCTTAAGCAGCTTGTTACCTAGGACTTTAAGATTAAGTACCGCCTTTGCCATCGCTACGATTACCGAGCCGGATATTTTGATCGTCTATGAGACTCTTTCTGTTGGCGACGTTTTTTCCAGCAGAAGTGCGAGCTGCGAATTCAGTACTTTATCGAGAGCTGTGACGTCACGGTCTTGTTCGTTTCTCACTCTATGGAGCAGGTTGAGCGCATTTGTCAGCGTGCCGTATGGATCGAGAAGGGCGACTTGCGTATGGATGGCCCCGTGGAGGAGGTCTGTAAGGCATACCACGACCAGTTCAAATAGGTTATAAAGTTCTAGTTGCGTGAACTTTTACCTGCTTGGACGCGAGGCTTTTATGCTCCATTAGCTCAGTTGGATAGAGCAGGGGGTTTCTAATCCCAAGGTCGACGGTTCGAATCCGCCATGGAGCAGCATATGAGTTTTAGAGACCTGGTAATAATGCCGGGTCTTTGTTATTTGGGACGCGTGCGCGCACAGTGCTCCCTCAACAATAAGTCCGGTGCAGCGATGCTGCACCGGACTTTCTACATCCCTGAATGACTATCAGCCTTTGGCTGTTGGGCTCTTACGCCTCCGTCGGTTCCACGCCCAGCTCGTTGCGGATGAGCTCGAAGGCGGCGGCGATGGCCTTGTCCATGTCGTAGTACTTGTAGCCGCCCAGGCGACCGGCAAAGATCACGTCGCCCTCCTGCGCCGCCAGCTCCTCGTACTGCTTGTACAGGGCCTCGTTCTTGGCGTCGTTGATGGGGTAGTAGGGCTCGTCGCCGGGCTTCCAGTCGGCCGGGTACTCGCGCGTGATGACGGTCTTGTCCTGCGTGCCGAACTCGAAGTGCTTGTGCTCGATGATGCGCGTGTAGGGGACCTCGCGCTCGGTGTAGTTGACCACGGCCACGCCCTGGTGGTCCTGCTCGTCGAGCGTCTCGGTCTCGAAGCGCAGGCTGCGGTACTCGAGCGTGCCCAGCTTGAAGTCGTAGAACGCGTCGATGGGGCCGCAGTAGATCGTCTTGGCGGCGATATCGGGCACGGCGGCGATCAGCTCCTTGTACTCCACGCCGCAGCGCACCTCGACGCCCTCGAGCATGTTGGCGACCATCTTGGTGTAGCCGCCCATGGGGATGCCCTGGTAGCGGTCGTTGAAGTAGTTGTTGTCGTAGGTGAAGCGGCAGGGGAGGCGCCTGATGATGCTTGCAGGCAGGTCCTTGCAGTCGCGGCCCCACTGCTTCTCGGTGTAGCCCTTCACGAGTGTTTCGAAGATGTCGCGGCCGACGAGCGACAGCGCCTGCTCCTCCAGGTTCTGCGGCTCGCCGATGTTCTCGGCAGCCACCTGCTCGGCGATCTTGGCCTTGGCGTCAGCCGGCGTGACGACGCCCGGCCAGATCTTGGCGAAGGTGTTCATGTTGAAGGGCATGTTGTACATGTTGCCGTGGAAGTTGGCGACCGGCGAGTTGACGTAGTTGTTGAACTCGGCGAAGCGGTTGACGTAGTCCCAGACGTCCCTCATGGAGGTGTGGAAGATGTGCGCGCCGTAGCGGTGGACCTGGATGCCCTCGACGTCCTCGGTGTAGATGTTGCCGGCGATGTGATCGCGGCGATCGATGACCAGGACAGACTTGCCGGCGCGCTTGGCGGCATTGGCGAAGACGGCGCCAGAGAGGCCGGCACCGACGACGAGGTAATCGTACTGGGACATGGATATGCTCCTTTGTATGTCAATCTAACAGTTGCAAATGATTCAGGACAAACGTCACTGACTCATTTGGCCCAAAAATTAGTGTAGCAGACGCTCCTTCAGCAGCTCCAGCGCGTGAATGCTGCCAGGTTTCCAAATGAACTTAAGGACTCGCTATTCTGCCCTTAGGCATTCTGGTAAGACGCTCCCGACTGCATCCATTGCCTGTGGCTTCAGGTACTGCTCATTGAGCTTCGCCTTTTTGTAAGCATAACGAGTGTCTGCCGAGTATTTGACCAACACATCGGTGAAGAACCGCTCCCAGCTCAGATAGTCGCGGCTTTCGATATAGCTCGAAGGGTCCTTGAGGATTTTTGGAATGTCGTTGTTGGGGATGAGGCCGGATCGCAAAAGCGTCCACTCAAATGATTCCGGGAGGAACAGGCGAACGTTCTTGTAAACGCGCTGTCCCAGCACCTTTTCGATGTAGGGACCAAACGCTGCGCCGTCTCCTATGGCAAGGATGTTTTGCTCGGGACATTCGTGAATCGTTCGTTTTAGGTTTGCTACGCCGGTAGCGGTGTAGCAGGGGATTCTCAGTCGGTTGCAAAGGGCGCTGTAGAATTGATAGCCAGACTTGCTATCCTCGACAATTACGGCATCGGGATTGTCAAAACCTACGTTAAGGTCCTGATACAGCATGTTTGCCGCGTGGGTATAAAGCGGTTTGGTCACCGAGTAATAACGCTTGTCGCTTTTACGGCCGTTAATTACTTTGCTCGTCGTGTTGACCAGTTTTAGGATCTCGTCGACGCTGTAGGGGAGTTCGTTGGCGTCGCGACGAGATATCAGAACAAAATAGTTGGACGATCCGTTGACGGCTTTGGCGAAGTCCTTTGAGTAGATAAACTCGTTGCCCTCATCTAGAAAGACGATTGAATCTTCGATGATCGATAGCTCGCGCTCCCAGCGTCTGCCGGAAAGCGTTTCGCAGGGAACGTCACAACTGAGCGTAACGCCGCTTTCTTGTCCTCGATCGTTATAGTCGCGGATCATCGAGATAAGCGTCGTTTTGCCCGTGCCACTGTTGCCACGTATAAAGGAAATATTGCGCTTAAACGTGAGTGTGTATTTGACCTTTGCACGCTCTACGATAACGGTATGCGTTCCCTTCATTACTCATCAACATCCAAAAAGTCATTCGTGGCACCTACGAACTCCTGCATGTTCCTGACGATGCGGCCGTCGTTATCGATGCGAATCTCAAAACGCTTCCAAGGGAACTTCATGATGTGGTAAAGGGTCACCAGCACATCTTGCTCTTTGCCAATTTTGAGCAGCCAGCGGGCACAGTTGTCTCCGCAGGTGGATGCGTTGAACACCATATTCGGGAGATTGCGAACCAGCAGCAGCGTCTTGACGCCGCCGGAGAGTTCGAGTGGGGTGATCGAGCCCAGCTGCTTGCTTACGATGTTGTGGGGGCCGATGAGCTCTGATCCGTCCACGCTTTTAATGATCTGTGCGGCCATAGGGTCTTCGAACCATGAATCCAGATATGAGTTCCTAAAGTAGGTCTCGGTATCGTAGATGGAACCGGGGTAATCTCCCAGATGGATGCTTAGCATGCGCGTCTCCAGACGTTGTGTGACTGCAACGATTATATGCCAGTAATAAAGTGCCGCCAGTAGCGAGGTTGCTGCTGGCGGCACTGGCATTACTGGCGTGCGAATCGGCGTTGATGGATTTGCGCGCGAGACTACTTTTCGAGACGTTCCCTCAGCAGCTTCAACGCATGGGCGTAGCCTTGGAGGCCTTCGCCGGTGATGGTGGCAAAGCACGCTAGGCGTGCGTAACTTACCTGGCGGAAGTCTTCGCGCGTCTCGACGGCGCTGATGTGGACCTCGACGGCGGGGATGGCGACGGCCTTGAGGGCATCGAGGATCGCCACGCTCGTGTGCGTGTAGGCCGCCGGATTGATGACGATGCCGTCGACCTTGCCGTAGGCCTCCTGGATCTTGTCGACGATGCTGCCCTCGTGGTTGGACTGGAAGACCTCGACCTCGTCAAAGCGCTGCGCGGCACCTGCCTCCTGGCAGATCTGGACCAGGCGGTCGTAGTTGTCGCTGCCGTAGATGCCCGGCTCGCGAATACCGAGCATGTTGAGGTTGGGGCCATTGATGACGAGTGCTTTCATGGTTGCTTCCTTTGCGATTGGACAGAGTTGAATGGAAAACCACCACAAAGATGCTTGTCCCCTTTGTGGTGGTTTTGGTTAGAGAGCGGGTGGGAGGGTGTCGAGGACGGCGCGGGCGGTGTTGGCGGCGCAGTCGCGTGAGTCGATGATGTAGTCGGCCCAGGCGCGGTAGCGCGGCATGCGCTGCTCGGCGAGCTTGTCGATGCCATCGCGGGCGGTGATGGGGCGACCCTTGTGGGCGAGTTCGTCGAGCTTGCGGTTGAGCATCACAATCTGGCTGTTCTGGTGCAGCAGCGGGTAGTTCTCGTCGCGCGTGACCACGCCGCCTCCCGTGGAAAGCACCAGGCCGCTGCGCTTGGAGATGTCGGCTAGGGCTGCCGTCTCCTGCTCGCGGAAGGCCGCCTCGCCGCGCTCGACGATGAAGTCGGCGCAGGGCATGCCCAGGCGCTCCTCGAGGGCGCGATCGAGGTCGATGTGCTCGCGGCCCGTGAGCTGGGCGACCTGCTCGCCCACGCGGGTCTTGCCCGAGCCTGGCATGCCGGTGAGCGCGATGTTCTGCTCGCGGCGGGACAGACGCTTCGTCACGTCCAGGATGCGCTCGCGCGGGGTGGCTTTGCCGGTATAGCGCTCGACAGCTTGTGCTGCTTGTGCCACAAGCATGAGCAGGCCGCCGATGCAGGGGATGCCGCGGCGCTCGGCCTCGAGCATCAGACCCGTGCGGGCGGGGTTGTAGACAATGTCGATGACGCCCTCGAGCGCATCGAGGCCTTCGAGCGTGTAGGGGGCGTCGGGGCAGTGGGGGAACATGCCGGCAGGCGTACAGTTGACGAGCAGCGTTGCATCGGACTGCTGGGCGATGTTGTCGTAATTGACCTCGCTCTTGCGGCCCACGGGTACGACGATGGCGCCCAGGTCGCCGAGCACCATGCTGGCCGTGGTGCCTGCGCCGCCGGTGGCGCCGAGCACGAGGGCTTTTTTGCCGTCAACCTCAACGCCTAGCTCCTCGACCAGGCATTGGAAGCCAAAGTAGTCAGTGTTGTCGCCGCGCAGGCGGCCGTCGGGCAGGCGCGTGATGGTGTTGACGTTGCCCATGCGCTCGGCTAGGGGACTCAACTCGTCCAGGTATTCCATGACGGCGCGCTTGTAGGGGATGGTCACGTTGGTGCCCTCCCATTCGTCGCCGGTCATAAAGGCCTCAAGATCCTCGGGCTCTCGCTCAAAACGCACGTACTCTAGCCCAGCGAGCTCCTTGTAGATGGTCGGGGTGTAGCTGTGGCCCAGCACGCGGCCCAGTACGCCGTAGGGGCGGCTTGCGGCGGTATCGGTCATCTAGAGCACCTCCGTGTAGCTGCCAAAGTAGGTAAAGCTCTCGCACACGTCGTCGATGGAATCGAGCAAGTCGTCGAGGGCCTTGCTGCCAAAGGGGCAGTCCAGGTCAAAGTAGAACATAAACTCAAAATCGCGCCCGGGGATGGGACGGCTCTCGAGCTTGATGAGGTTGATGTTGAGGGCGTAGAAGCGCTCGAGCACGCGGTAGAGGGCGCCCGGCTCGTTGGCCGTGGTGATCATGAGCGAGGTGCGGTTGGCACCGGGATAGACGCGCGGCTCGCGGCTGATGACGACAAAGCGCGTGTAGTTGTTGTCCGAGTCCTGGATGTTGGGCTCCAGTACCTCCAAGCCGTAGAGCGCCGCACAGCTGCGCGAGGCGATGGCGGCGACATCGGTGCGTTCGGAGTTGGCGACCATCTCGGCCGACATGGCCGTGTTGGGGTACTTGGTTGCATGCAGGCCGTGGCCCTCGATAAAGCCGGCACACTGGGCAATGGCCTGGCCATGGCTGTAGACCTCGCGCACGTCGGGGAGCTTGGTGCCGGGTTTGACGAGCAGGTTGTGATCGATCTTGAGGCGCAGCGAGCGCACGATGTGGAAATCGAACTGGGCGAGCAAGTCGTAGACGGCGTTGACTGAACCGGCGGTTGAGTTTTCGATGGGCAGCACGCCAAACTCGCAAAAGCCGTCGCGTACGGCGCGCATGACGCCCTCGAAGGTTTCAAAGAAGGCGATATCGGGCACGTCGAAGAGCTTGCACGCGGCAATCTGGCTGTAGGCGCCCTCAACGCCCTGGCAGGCGACGGTGGCCGTCTGGGGAAAGGGCGTGTCAAAGGCTGCGGCCGTGGCATGGGCCTTTTGCGACACCGTGATGCCCTTGAGCTCGTTGATGTAGCGCTGCTGCTCGGCCTTGCTCATGCTCATGAGGAGGCGGAACAGGGCGATGGTCTGGGCCTCGTAGCGCTCGGGTGCGCGACTGGCGAGGTTGTTGAGTTTGGAGCGCTCGCGGGCGGGGTCAAAGACGGCCTTGCCCATCTCGATTTTTGATTTGGCGACCTCGGTGGCAATATCCATGCGCTCGACAAAGCTGTTGAGCAGGGTGGTGTCGATGCCATCGATGGCCTGGCGAATATCGGCAAGGTCCATGGAGACCCCTTTCACGTGTCGGTGATTTTTCTGGGACGGGGATTAAAAAATCATTAGGTACACAATGATTTTTTAATCCCCGTCCCAGAAAAATCACTGGGTGGGCGTGGGGGCCGGAGTTGGCCCCCGGAGATTTTTAGCGCTGGGCGGCGTCCTCGAGGAGGGCATCCCAGATGGCGAGGGCGGCGGCTGCCTCGGCTACGGGGACGGCGCGCGGGACGATACAGGGATCGTGGCGGCCGTGGACCGAGAGCTCGGCATTTTCCATGGTGTCCATATCCACGGTCTGCTGCTCACGACCGATGGAGGGCGTCGGCTTCACGGCCATGCGCCACATGACGGGCGCGCCGGTGGAGATGCCGCCCAAGATGCCGCCGGCGTTATTGGACTCGATCACTATCTCACCGGTCTCGGCATCTACGCGGTACGGATCGTTGTTCTCGCTGCCACGCATGGCGGCTACGGCAAAGCCCATGCCAAACTCCACGCCCTTTACGGCGGGAATACCAAAGGCGATTTGCGCGATGCGGTTTTCGATGCCATCGAACATGGGGTCACCGATGCCCGCGGGAAGACCGTAGATGCCGCACTCCACGATGCCGCCGATGCTGTCGAGTTCGTCGCGCGCGGCCAGAATTTCCTCGCGCATGCGACCAGCAGCGGCGGCGTCAATGCAGGGCAGGTCGTTCGTAAGGATCGCCTTGCGGTCGGCCTCGCGATAGACCATGTCGTCCATGGGCAGGTCGGAGATGCCGCCGATCTGCGCCACGTGAGCCATGACCTTGATGCCACGGGCCTCGAGTGCCTGCAGCGCGATGCCGCCGGCGATGCACAAGGGAGCCGTCAGACGACCGGAGAAGTGTCCGCCGCCGGCGACGTCGTGCATGTTGTGGTACTTCACGCGCGCCGGAAAGTCTGCGTGCCCGGGGCGAGGTTTGCGGCGCAGCTCGGAATAGTCCTTGGAGCGCGTGTTGGTGTTCTCGATAATCGCGGCGATGGGTGCGCCGGTGGTGTGCCCATCGACCACACCGGCGATGATATGCGCGGCGTCGGCCTCGCGGCGCTTGGTCGCGGTCTCGTCGCGACCGGGGGCGCGACGGTCCAAAAAGGCCTGCAGCTGCTCTTGGTCAATGGCAATACCGGCAGGAATGCCGTCGAGCGAGCAGCCGATAGCAGGGGAGTGCGACTGGCCGAAGATACTTAAGTGCAAAACGTTACCAAAGGTCGAGGACATGCTATTCCTCCTCGAGCGTGACCTTGCCGCCCAACAGGCGGTAGTGGTCAAAGAAATCGGGATAGGACTTGTTGACGGCCTCGGCGCCGTGGATCACGACCTCGCCGGTAGCACGGCTCGCGGCGATGGCGGCCATCATGGCGATGCGGTGGTCGTTGTGCGAATCGACTTCGCCGCCGGTAAAGGCATCGACACCCTTGATGATGAGGTCGTCACCGGCAATGCGCACCTGTGCGCCCAGTGCGGTGAGCTCGCGGGTGGTGGTGGCCAAGCGATCGGATTCCTTGATGCGCAGGCGGGCGCAATCGCGGATGAACGTGCGACCCTGCGCCAACGATGCCACGGCCGAGATAACGGGCACCAGGTCGGGGATGTCGTGGGCACTCATCTCAAAGCCGGCGAGCTTGTCGGACTGCACGGTGGCAGCGTTGGTGGAGCGCACGATGCGGGCGCCAAAGCGCGAAAGCGCGGCAAGCACGTTGCGGTCTCCCTGCGCGGAGCTGAGCGACACGCCCTCGACGGTGATGGGGTCGGTACCGATGGCGCCGGCGCACAGCCAAAAGGCGGCGTTGGACCAGTCGCCCTCGACAGCCACGTTACCGGGCGTGCGGTACGAGCCGCTGCTCACGCGGAAGTTCGTGATCTCGGGCTGGCCGTCCTTGGCGGGGATACGCTCGACGTTGACCTCGACGCCGAAGGCCTTCATGGCTTGGATGGTCAGGTTGATATAGGGGCGGCTCTCGATAAGGCCGGTCACCTGCACGCAGGAGGGCTGGGCCAGCAGCGGGGCTGCCAGCAGCAGGCCGGAGATGTACTGCGAGCTCACGTTGCCCGGCAGGATAAAGGTGCCCGGACGCATACGGCCGCTTGTCTTGAGTGGAAAGCCGCCCAGACCCTGCAGGTCGCAGCCGGCGGCAATGATCTCGTCGGAAAGCGGAGAGAGGGGGCGTGCGCCCAGACGGCCCTGGCCCACAAAGGTTGCCTCTGCCCCCAGCGCGCAGGCGACGGGCAGCATAAAGCGGAGCGTGGAGCCGCTCTCGCCGCAGTCGAGCGTGCCGCCGGCAAGTGCCTTGAGCAGGCCAAACTCAATGCTCTTCATGGTGGGGTGGACCTGGAAGCCGTCCTCGACGGTCTCGATGCGGGCGCCCAGCGCCGTGAGGCAGCGCACCGTGGCCTCGATATCGGCGCAGGTGGTGTTGCAAGTGACGTGCGTCTCACCGTTGGCGAGCGCAGCGCAGATGATGAGGCGGTGCGCCATCGACTTGGATGCGATGGCGGGGACGGTGCCCTTGAGCGGGGAGGGGGTGATGCGGGCTAGCATGCGGATGCGTCTCCCTTCTGGCCGAGGCCCTCGGCAATTAAATCATGGAAGGTGGATAGCGGCGTGCGGTCGATGCTGCAGCGGCCAATGCCGTGCGGAATCACCAGGTCGATAGTGTCACCGGCGCGTTTTTTGTCGTGCAGCGCCTCGGCAAAGATGGCGTCGGCCGAAAGCTCGCAGCGGGTCTTGAGGCCGTGTCGGGCGCAGAGCTCCTCGATGCGGCCAGGCAGCTCGGCGTCGCAAATGCCGTGCAGGGCCGCGGCGCGCGTGATAATGCCCATGCCGATCGACACGCAGTTGCCGTGTCCCAGCTCAAAGTGCTCGCAGGCCTCGACGGCGTGTCCGGCGCTGTGTCCAAAGTTGAGGAGCTTGCGCTGGTTGGTCTCGCGCTCGTCGGCAACGACCACGGCGCGCTTAATATCGATATTGCGGGCGATGATGAGCGCCACGCGGGCCACGTCCCGGTTAAGCAGCTCCAGCGTGAGCGGGGTCTTCTCGAGCTCATCGAAGAGCTCCGGATCGGCAATCACGGCGTGCTTGACGACCTCGCCGCAGCCGTCGGCGAACTGCTCGGGCGTGAGGGTGGCAAGGCATCCCACGTCGGCGATAACTACGCTCGGCTGCCAAAAGGCACCGGCGAGATTTTTGCCGGCGGCCAGGTCGATGGCCGTCTTGCCGCCCACCGACGAGTCAACCATGGCGAGCAGACTCGTGGGGATCTGCACAAACTTGCAGCCACGCATGTAGGTGGCCGCCACAAAGCCGGCCACGTCGCCCACGACGCCGCCGCCGAGCGCCACGATCACATCGGAGCGCGAAAGTTCATGCTCGGCAACAAACTCAAGAATGGCAACGTAGGTCTCGGCGTGCTTGTGTGCCTCGCCGGCCTCGAAGGTGCAGATGCTCACCTCGTAGCCTGCGGATTCGAGGCTCTGCTTAACGGGCATCTGGTAGAGCGGACCCACGTTGGTGTCCGTCACGATGACGGCGCGAGTGCCTCCGGCGGTGGCGCGAATGAGCGGCCCTGCCTGTTCCAGCAAAAAGGTGCCCACGTGTACCTGGTAGGGGCGTGCGGTGTCGATATCGATGGTAATCGCCATAAGCTATGGTCCTTTCGACCTGGCGTGATGGGTGGTCTAGTGGGCGCTTTCGTCGTCAAGTGCGCGTTTGATGCGATCGCCCTCGGCAAGGAGATTCTCCAGATAGCGCTGGTCGCGGTTCTTGAGCGCACGGCTGTAGGCGCCGAGCGAATCGATCAGATGGTCGATCTCGAAGGCAAGCGCATCGGCGTCGTCGATCATGAGCTCGGACCACATCTGCGGGTTGAGATGTGCCACGCGCGTGAGGTCGCGGTAGCTGCCGGCCGAAAAGCCGTGGTGGACCTGGGCGGTGGGGCTCTTTACGTAGGCGTTGGACACCACGTGCGCGAGCTGGCTCGTAAAAGCGATCACGCGGTCGTGCTCGGCAGCGGTGGTCACGCTGAACTTGCCAAACCCCAAGGGACGCACCATCTCGCGTACCTGGCCCAAGAGCTCCAGCTTAAGGGCATCGTCTACCGCGGGCGGAACGAGCACCAGGGGAGCGCCCTGGAACAGGTCGGCGCGGGAGTGCGCGTAGCCCGAGAACTGGGTGCCCGCCATGGGATGTGCGCCCACAAAGTAAAAGCCGTGCTCACGTGCGAGCTCAAAGGCACGCTCGCACACAATGCCCTTCACACCCACGGTGTCGATCACCACGGGGCCCATGATGGCTTCGGTGTCGGTGGCGTCGGCGAGCGCCTGGGCGTGCGTCTCGAGCCACTCGATGCATCCTTTAGGATAGCAGGCAAGGACGATGATGTCGCACTCGCCGAGCGTCTCGTCGTTGAGCTCGCCGGCGACGGTACCCATGCTGGCGGCCGTCATCACGTCATCGTCGGGGTCCCAGGCAAGCACGCGAACGCCCGCCTGCGCATAGCCACGGGCAAAGCTGCCGCCGATCAGGCCCAAGCCGACGATGCCGGCGCACTTGGGGCCTCCCTGGTTGACGCGTGCGTTTCTCACCGTACCCATGCCCTACTCCATGGTCTCTTGGCAGACGACCTCGCGGATGGCACGGATGCGGTGCATGGTATCGTCGAACTGGTCGGGCGTGAGGGCCTGGGCGCCGTCAGACCAGGCGTGGCTCGGGTCGTCGTGGACCTCGATCTCCAGGCCGTTGGCGCCACAGGCGGTCGCAGCGAGCGCCATGGGCTCGACATAGCGGGTGTAGCCGGTGGCGTGGCTGGGGTCGGCGACGACGGGCAGGTGCGACAGGTGGTGCAGCACCGGCACGGCGTTGAGGTCGAAGGTATTGCGGGTGCGGGTCTCGAAGGTGCGAATGCCGCGCTCACACAGGATGACGTTGTCGTTGCCCTCGCTCATGATGTACTCGGCAGCCATGAGCAGCTCGTCGACGGTGCCGGACATGCCGCGCTTGAGCAGGACCGGGGTCTTGGTCTTGCCGACCTCCTTGAGCAGGGGGAAGTTCTGCGCGTTGCGGGCGCCGATCTGCATGACGTCGATCTTCTTATCCAAGAAGACCTGCACGTCGCGAGGGTCCATGATCTCGGTGACGATCGGCATGTCGAGCTCGGCGGATGCCTCGCATAGCAGGTCCAGGCCGGCGGGGCCCATGCCCTGATAGGCGTAAGGTGAGGTGCGGGGCTTGTAGGCGCCACCGCGCAGCATCGTGGCGCCGGCGGCCTTTACTCGGCGTGCGATGCGGATGAGGTTCTCGCCCTCGACGGAGCAGGGGCCGGCGATGACCTGGAACTGGTCGCCGCCGATCTTGACGCCGTGACCGCAGTCGATGACGGAGTCCTCGGGG
>OCHO01000871.1_pt1 | contig 21868 bp, 16 predicted proteins | sample 1538441 | NCBI WGS metagenome assembly OCHO01 (sample SAMN04571691, study PRJEB22368) | human gut metagenome | biome: human gut; material: stool | host: Homo sapiens | place: Luxembourg | collected 2012-06-29
CGGACAGTCCGGTGGCACGGATGACTACGGGATATTCACCTTCGGGCAGACGGTTACCGTCAGCCAGTTCGTCCTGTGTGCAGGCAGCAAGGCCGAGCAGCAGCGCGGTGGCTGCGGGGATAAATAATCTATGTCTCATAATTCTTCATTCTTAATTAGTAATGTCTTACAGGTCAGCACCCACTTCTCCGCCGTCTACATCGTTCCACTTTGCAATGGTGGCTTCGCTGACTTCAAGGCCTTTGTTGCGTACCTTGACGGTATAGGTATAGTTGTTTCCCGCCTGCAGTGCGCCTTCGGGCACGGTGAGCGTGGCATGATAATTCTGACTTCTGTAATTCACAGTCAACGGCAGGGAGGCAGCTGTCTGCGGGAAGAGGATGACCGATGACGTGAGGTTGCCGTCGGCCAGATTCATAGTCAGTTCTCCGGTCTGTGCCCCGTCGTCTGCGGTGGCAATACCGTCGGCAGTATTGAACGTACCGGTGAGTATCAATCCGCCCAGCGTGTAACGTTCAGGCTTGACCACACTGAAATCCACACCGTCGCCCACCTCGAAGGTAAGGGTTATCCGGCTCATGCGGTGGTGGAAGGAGTTGTCTGCACCGCCTTTGTCGGTTTTGTCGGTGAAGCTCACCACCGGGCTGTTTTTGTCTCCCGTGGCTCCTGAAGCAAAGAGGAAGTCGATGGCAGGCTGGTTCTGCTGCGCCGTGGCATCGGTCGTGGCTGCGAGGGTGCCTCCCGCCGCGTTGTACGGATAGTAGGCGCGGAAAGTATGGGTCTTTACATCTTCGATATAGATGACCTTTTCTTCTGCCTCAAATTTCCCGTTCTTCAGGATGAAAGGCACGTTGCCGTACCGGGTGTCGTTACCGATGTCGGTGACGCCGATGCGGTCACCGTTATCCCATGTGGTTCCGCTGGCGCGGGTGGCGGGGGCGATGTCGGCGATAAACCGGGCGGCCACGGGACCGTCATTGTTCAGAATCTCGTTGTCGTTGTTGCAGGCTGCCAGTGCGAGGGCGAGGGCTGCGAGTGCAAAATGTCTTGTTTTCATTATATCTGTCATTTTATTAGTTACAAATCGGCATTTACATCATCACCTTTCACTTCTTCCCAGCCGGTAATTCCGGCTCCGTCCACTTCCATGCCTTCGGGAGTCTCAACCAGCGTTCCGCCGAGGGTCAGCGATTCGCCCTTTCCGGTGTTGAAGGCCGCGAGAGCTTCCGTAAGGTCGCTTTTCAGCGTGGTGGGGGTCGGGTTGCCGTCAGCATAGCGGATTTCGCCCGTCAGCAGCTGTTCCGTGCCGGTCACACCTAGCAGCCGTACCGTGGCTTTCCACTTGCCGGCATCGGCTCCTTCGGTAATCTTCGTGAAGGGCAGCACGACGTTCGAAGCGGCTCCGTAGGTATCGGTTGCGAAGTCGAGTGTTCCGGCTGCACCCGTCAGATGGGCAACAATCTCCGTGATGCGTCCGGCGGCATCACCCGTCGGCTCGACGACAAGCGTCAGCTCGCGCGTCTGCTGCTTCATCGCGGCGGTCAGCGGATAGTCCTTGTCTTTCTCGATGCTCACCTGTTCCGTATAGGTGAAGAACCATCCCGGAGCATTGTTCACAAAGGCATCCGTGCCTGCCCGGTTTCCCGTGGCTGCGGCAACGGTGGCGGTGGTGCCGCTTACCGTGATTCCTTCAGCCGGGTTCCACACCGCAAGGGTGTAGCTGCCCGGAACAAACAGATGGTCGGGTGTATGGGTGGCGGAAGTCTCCGTACCCGTATAGTCGCCCATGGTGACCGTCCATGTGGCGGGGATGGCGATGCCCTCGCCGCGGGCCGACCAGTCGGTCGTGACGGTAATCTTGCCGTGGTCGGGGTGCGGCGTGTTGTAGAGCGTGTCCTTGACGCAGGAGGCGGTCAGCAGCGCGGCGGCTGCGGCGGCCAGAATCGGAATATATCGTGTCGGTTTCATATCGTCGTCCTCCATGGTTTAGAAAAGGTTCCACTTCAGGGTGATGCCGGCATTCACGGGGCCCCACCACTCCTTGGTCTCCGAGCCGCGGCGTACGCGCACGCCGTCGATGACCTCGTATTTCTCATAGTCGGCATTCAGGTAGCCGAGCCCGAGCGAGAAGTCGAGCGAGAGACGCTTGCCGATGGGCAGGATGTAGCCTCCGGTCAGCCCGCCGCCCACGAGGTCGCCCTGGCGTCCTGTCTCGGAGAGCTTGTAGTTGAAGGCGCCGGTCTTGAATAGCAGGCCGAGGTAGCCGCGCCGCTCCTTACCCATATAATAGCGCACCTCGGGGGCCACCTCCCAGAGGGCGTAGCGGCGCTGCTTGTCGTTCCACGACCATGAGGTCCACGAGCCATTGACGCCCAGGCTCCAGCTGTCGGAGATGTGCCACTCCAGCCCGAGGTCAGGCGTCAGCGTCGCCCAGCGCAGCAGGTTGGCCCGCAGGTCGAGCCCCATGGCGCAGCATTCACTCTCCTCGGTCTCTTCGGCCGCGGGGGCGGCAGCGGCAGTCTCCTCGGCGGCCCGGCGTGCCTCTTCTTCTGCTCTGCGGCGCTCTTCGGCGGCGGCCCGCTCGGCGGCAAGGCGCTCCTCTTCGGCACGCTTCGCAGCCTCCAGACGCTCGGCTTCGGCCTTCTCGGCAGCGCGGCGGGCCGCAAGCTCGGCCTCCGACGGAGTGGCGGGGATGACGAGGCGCACGGTGACGAAGTTGCCTTTGTCGGCATGGTTCTTCGTCCGGAAGCAGGCCTCGGTGAGCCCGCCACGCAGGATCATCTCCGTTTTCACGCGGTTCGAACGCGTTTTGGCCATGGCGAGGTTTTCGGCCTCCGAGGGCTGCGAGGTGCAGTAGCCGTCGACCAGGACAGGCACGGTGCCCTCCGTGATGGCGGCCTTGTTCTGCGCGATGCAGGCCAACAGGCGGTCGAGCTCCTCGCCGTTGCCGCTCCACGGGATGTAGAACATGTCGTCACCCGCCACAAAGCGGAAGGTATACTCGGCCGGGGCAGGGTCGGAGGGGTTGTCTGCCGTCTGGCCGAAGGTCGGACCCGCGAGGAGGCCCAACGCAAACAATAGGGTCAGCAATCTATTCATGATTTTCAAAAGATTTGTTCGGGTTGCTGCAGGGACAAAACACCCCCGGCCCGGATCGAGGGGATTCGGGCATGGCGGAGTTGGCGCGGAGGCGTCAGTTATGATTTTTTTGTGGGGGGGGAGATCCGGATCCGGACGCACGTCACCCTTTCGCTTCCGAAGGGCGAACGTACAGCAAGGGGATTTTGCTTGAAGGGAAGCATGGCTTCGGACCGAAGAGTTCGAGAACAAAATTAACAGAAAAAACGAAACTGGAAAATCTCGGCCGCGGATTTTGTTGTTTAGGCAAGAAATTGTCGTTTAGGCAAGAAAAAAATTGTTGTTTAGGCAAGAAAAATTGTTGTTTAGGCAAAAATTCGGGGCCGTCAGAGGCCGGTCGGAGTTACGAAAGGGAGCTCTCTCCGCCCTACGTCTTGCGCCAGCTGGAGGGTGAAACGCCCTCCCGAGCCTTGAAGATCCGTGTGAAATAGCTGGGCGAGACGAAGCCCGCGGCCTCAGCGATTTCGGAGATGTTCTGCCCGGGGTGCCGGAGCATCACAGTAGAAGATTCCCGAAAAAGATCATACAAACGAAGGATTCCTCCCAAACGGTGAGAATATGCAAGGTATTGATATGATTTTCAAGACATAATATTCTTTCCGACGCCGCCTTTTTGATTGCATACGGCAATGCTTACAGGTGTGTTTTCCATAGTTTGTTTCTTCAGGAAGGCGCGATTTAACAGGTTTGTTCAAGTATGCGTTCACGCACGAACTCCCGAGTTCGTGAATTCAGGAATAGGGTCCGGCACGAACAAAGGGAAGCATTTCATCATAAAGGAACAGAGGACGGAAGCTGTTCCCGCAATCCTGAAAAACAGGATCAATGAACAAATACAATAGCAGGTTCATGGATGGATTGTTGGACGTTTGCCCGCAAGGTAATGCAGTTTTCGGGGGTTGATTCCCGATGTCCTCCGGAGGCCTTTCATGGCCGACAACAGCGCTTTTTAATCCCTGAAGATCCTCGTAATATTGCAACGGAGAATCCGCCCGTGTTTTTTTGTTTCGGAGATGCTTTTTCGGGAGAGGAATTGTCCTCTGCGGATGCCGGAACTGTCCCCGTCGCCTGACGGGAGCGAGCTGTGTCTTTGTATGCCGAAAATGATTTCGACATACAAAGACGCTCGCTCTGCGAGGCGGTACGCTCCCAAGTCGCGCCATATGAATATGCTGTATAATATGATGAAGACTCAAAAGCCAATCGGTCGGCCAACGGCTACCGCTCCCAGAATCCATCGTTACAATTTCAAGTTGACAACAGCGGAGAATATTCGGTTTAAGGAAATGCTTGCTGCTGCCGGATTGGAACACAACTACAGCCGGTTTATTGTCAAACGCCTCTTTGCCGAGCGCTTCGAAGTCATCCGCCGCGACCCTTCAAAGGTGGAGTTTTTGACACGACTCAACGATCTTTACTTCCAGTTTCAGCGCGTCGGAAACAACTACAACCAGGTGGTCCGTGCCATCAACAGCCACTTCTCCAATGTCTCGATTCCGCGCCAGATTGCTGCGTTGGAACAGCATACCCGCGAACTGAAAGCGTTGAGTATCGAGATTCTGAATCTTACCAAACAGGCCGAAGGATGGTTGCGAATATAAGGACGGGCGCAACCGTCGGTGGCGCTCTCCGCTACAACGAAGAGAAGGTCAACCGGGGGCAGGCCGAGGTGCTCTTCTGGAATCGGATGCTTGATCCGTTCGATACCGCTGGTCGCATGAGCCACGAACGGAGCATGGCCAGCTTTGAACCCTTCCTGCAGGCCAACCGACGCACGACCAACACGGTCTTCCATGTCTCGCTGAACCCCTCGCCCGAAGACCGTCTGACCGATGAGCAACTGGGCGAGATTGCCCGTGAATATATGGAGCGGATGGGCTACGGCGAACAACCCTACATTGTCTTCAAACACGGCGACATTGCGCGTGAACATCTGCACATTGTCTCATTAAGGGTCGATTCGACGGGCCGGAAGATCTCCGACTCGCATGAGTATGATCGTTCGATGTCGATTCTGCGGGACCTCGAGCGAAAATACGGACTTCACCCGAGCATCAAAGGCCAGGAGCTGCAAGACCGGGAGGGATTGCGCAAGGTGGATTATCAGAAGGGCGATGTCAAGCAGCAGGTCTCCTCCACCGTAAGGTCGTGCCTGCGGCATTATCGGTGTGCCTCTTTTGGCGAGTGGCGGACGCTGCTGGAAGCCTTCAACGTCTCGGCCGAGGAACGAACCGGAACTATCGACGGACGCGATTACGCCGGACTGATTTACGGGGCGCTGACCGATGATGGTTATGGCATCGGGACGCCGTTCAAGTCGAGCCGGATTGGGAAGGATGTTGGCTATGAAGCCCTGCAACGCTATTATGAACGGTCGAAAACGGCCTTGAAGGAGCTCGGAGTATTGGACGGGTTGCGGAATAAGATTGCGGATGGCATGGCGCGGAGTTCCAGCCGGGCGGAGTTCTGCGAGCGGCTGCACGACACGGGTGTCGATGCGGTATTCCGCCTCAATGCCGCGGGACGAATCTACGGCGTGACCTTTATCGACCATAAGCAGGGAATTGTAGCCAACGGCTCCCTGCTGGGCCGGAACTTCTCGGCCAACGTTTTCGAACAGTTGTTCCATGCTGAAGAACAGAATCAAATTATACACGAACATCAGACAGACATTTTGAAAGAACCGAATATCGGAAAACCGCCCTCATTCAATCCGGTAAACGCCATTTTAGATCTGGCTGATGTGCAAGCCTTCGAAGAACAGCAACAGCAACTAAAAAAAAGAAAAAAGAAAAGAGCGTTACGGAGATAACGCTCTTTTTTAATGCTTTATGTTTAGAAATAGAATGACAAGAATCGTTAGGTAATCTTTCAAAGAGAGTCGCAAGGTATTTATGGCTCTTTGCAATTCATAATCTACCTTACGAGTGGTTATCCCGTTTTTATCGGCTATCTCCTTGTAACTCATCCCCTCAAACTTGTTTGCCGTAAGGATTTGGCGTCGTAGCTCCGGCATCCGGGCAATTTGTTTGCGGCATATCGCCATGATTTCTTCACAGAACAATTCATTCGGATTGCAACTTTCGATGGTGCGCGTATAGTAATCCATGGCACATCGCTCTTTCATCAAGATTTTATCGTAAACTGTTTTTTTAAGTTCCTTGTTGCGACGATATTTAAGGCATTCGTTTTTGACCGACTGGTATAAATATGATTCGAATGTTTTTATTTCGATATATTCCCGATTGTGCCACGCCGCGGTAAAACACTCGTTTACTGCATCGCGCGCCGCATCCCTGTCGCGCAGGTAAGAGTACGCGATCCGACACAATCTTTGTTCGTACCTATGAAAAAACTGTTCGAAAGTCTCGTACGTCATTTTCTCTGATACAAATTCCTGCATGACACAATTTCTGCTTGTAGAGCAAAGATAGTAAAAAAAATATCAAAAAATGGCCAAGCGGGAAATTTATATATTGCATTATCAATCAGCCAATTACAAAATTAAGGAATTTTTCTAATTTAATAAAAATATTTATTTGCATTTGAGATCGAGAATTTGCCTTGTTCGTGGATATATAATAATAGAGGGGGGTAATAAATTAAGATCGCCCAAAGATAGTTTATGAAAAAACCAATAATTATGGATAACACCAAAATATCCGATACTTTGCTGTTCAAGTTTTTCCTTGGGGAAACAACGAATGACGAGACCGACCGGATTGCGGCGTGGTTGGACGCAGATCCCGAGGAGCACCAAAAGTACATGAGCGAGGTCCACGAAAAGTTCATCGTAAGTATTATGATTGAGCCAGACTCCGTTCCTGAAGCTGATACGAACTTATGGTACCGCATAACACATTCAAGACCGATTCGTCAAACCATAGGAATTGCTGCTTCATTGCTTGTAATTATTGGAGGAAGTTACCTGTTCTTCTCCTCTCGGATGAATCGCTTAGCTGAAACCCCCACTTCGATCGAGGCCCCAGTCGGACAGCATGTCAGTATCGCCTTGGGTGATGGTACTACAGTAAAACTCAATTCGAAAAGCCGAATCACCTACCCGGCACTCTTCACTGGCAAAGAACGGCGCGTGTACCTCGAAGGCGAGGCGATGTTTGAAGTTGCGCATGACGCATCGCAACCCTTCATTGTCGAAACCTATGCCTGCGATGTCGAAGTCTGCGGTACGCGGTTCAATGTGAACGCCGACAAGGATGCACAGGAATTCTCAACAGCGCTTTTCGAGGGAAGTGTTGCCGTAACCAATAAGATGAATAACGAAAAGATCCGGATGGAGCCCAACACCATCGTTCATCTGAAAAACGGGCATTTGCGCTTAAGCAACCTGGAGAACCAGGACAATTATCTGTGGACCGACGGCATCATCTCATTCAGTGGCGACGATTTCGGGCAAATCATCGACAAGTTGAGGAAGTATTTTGACGTTGAAATCGAGGTTCAGCGGGAGGAACTGCCCGCAATCAAGTACAAACGACTGAAAGTCCGCACGTCAGAAGGTATCGACCATATCTTACGGATCCTGCAGCATTCCTCGGATTTTACCTACGAATACAACGATCTTGAGAATAAGATTATCATCAAATAAGATAGCGTAATTTATTCATTTATGTCAAATGCCAAAACTGAATGCCTATGAACTTAAAATAGAACCTATTACCATCTATTTTTTTGATTGATAAAAAAGCCTGCAGGTGAGGCAACACCCGCAGGCCGCAGTTCAATCAAAATACTAACCGATTTTTACTTGAACCTTAACTCACAAATGTATGAATAAAAAGATTATTCAGCAAATCCGTCTGTCTATTCTTTTGTTCGTTCCTGCCTTGCTATTCCCTCTATCCACAATTCTTGCGCAGAATGTACGGGTTACAATTCGGGAAAACAAGGTTAAAATGGAACAGGTCATCAGCTCAATTGAGAGACAGACCCGTTATCTTTTCGGCATCGACGATGATGTGAATACCGACCTTTTGGTTACGGTTAATGTCGAAAATGAACCCCTGAAAAAAGCCCTTGAAGAGATGGTCCGCGGTACGGACATCGCCTATTCTGTCGAAGGAACCAATATTCTTCTTTTCCGCAATAGCGTGCAACCCGGGCGTGCTGCAAAAATTTCCGGACAGGTGGTGGATGCCAAAGGAGTACCCATCATCGGGGCTTCAGTGATCGTGCGTGGCACGACCGTCGGAGTCTCTACGGATGCCGGGGGACGCTTCACGCTGGAAGTTCCGGCGCCGGCCGCCTCGCAGACGCTCGAGGTAAGCTATCTGGGCTATGAGACGGCCACGGTAGCCGTGGGTTCCCGGACGAACTTTACCGTGACGCTCCGTGAATCGACTTCGGAGATCGAGTCGGTCGTGGTGACGGCCCTGGGCATCAAGCGCGAGGAGAAGGCCCTCTCGTACAACGTCCAGCAGGTCGGCGCCGAGGATCTGACGACGGTCAAGGACGCCAACTTCATGAACTCGCTGGCGGGCAAGGTGGCCGGCGTGACGATCAACACCTCGTCGTCGGGTGTGGGCGGCGCCACGAAGGTGGTGCTGCGCGGTAACAAGTCCATCTCGCAGTCGTCGAACGCGCTGTACGTCATCGACGGTATTCCGATGTACAACTTCGGCGGCGGAGGCGGCACGGAGTTCGATTCGCGCGGCGCGACGGAGTCGATTGCCGACATCAACCCGGAGGACATCGAGTCAATGTCGGTGCTGACGGGTGCCGCAGCCGCGGCCCTCTACGGTTCGGAGGCTGCAAACGGCGCCGTGATGATTACGACGAAAAAGGGGCAGGCCGGGGCCTTGAAGGTGACGCTTTCGAGCAACACGGAGTTTCTGAATCCCTTCGTGCTGCCGGAGTTCCAGAACCGCTATGGCACGGGACTCAACGGTACGAGCAGCGGCTCGAAGATCTACAGCTGGGGCGAGCGGCTGAATCCTGCCTCAAGCTATGGCTATACCCCGAACGACTTTTTCGAGACGGGCCATGTCTATACGAATGCTGTGACGGTCTCGGGCGGCACGGACCGCAACCAGACCTACTTTTCGGCCGCTTCGGTCAATTCCGACGGCATCATCCCCAACAACGAATACGACCGCTATAACTTCACCTTCCGGAACACCTCTTATTTCCTGAAAGATAAGCTGCGTTTGGATGCTTCGGCGAGCTACATCTACCAGCAGGACCAGAACATGACCAACCAGGGTGTCTATTCAAACCCTTTGGTTCCGGCCTACCTCTTCCCGCGGGGTGAGAACTTCGATCTTTACCGGCGTTTCGAACGTTACAACGAGGGTACGAAGCTCATGGAGCAGTTCTGGTCGGCGGATATGGAGGGCGGCGATTTGCGGATGCAGAACCCCTACTGGATCGCCTACCGCAACCTGCGCAATACGGACAAGAAGCGTTACATGCTCTCGTTCTCGGCCTCGTACGACATCCTGCCGTGGCTGAACGTCACGGGGCGCGTCCGGATCGACAATGCCAACTCGCTCTATACGCAGAAACTCTACGCCTCGTCGAACACGACGATTACCGACGGCGGCAAGAACGGCCACTATACCGAAGCCCGTGCCTACGACTCGCAGACCTACGGCGACGTGATGGTGAACATCAACAAGACGTTCGGTGACGACTGGTCGCTGCAGGCCAATGTCGGCGCCTCGGTCAACAATGTGAAGAGCGACGAACTCTCCTATCGGGGCCCCATCCAGGAGAACGGCCTTCCGAACGTCTTCAACGTCTTCGACCTCGACGACACGAAGAAGCGGGCCGAGAAGACCGGCTGGCACGACCAGACGCAGTCCGTGTTTGCTTCGGTCGAGGTAGGCTGGAAGCAGATGCTCTATTTGACCGTCACGGGCCGCAACGACTGGGCCTCGCAGATCGCCGGATCGTCGGAATCGTCGTTCTTCTATCCGTCGGTCGGTCTGTCGTGGGTGCCTACCTCACTCTGGAACATGGGGGAGGCTTTCAACTATCTGAAAATCCGCGGTTCGATCGCCTCGGTGGGTACGCCGTTCCCGCGCTATCTGACGATCCCGACCTACGAATACGACGCCACGAACCGCGTGTGGAAGGACAAGACCCACTATCCGATCGGGGATCTGAAGCCCGAGCGGACAATCACCTACGAAGTGGGTCTCGATGCACGGCTGTGGAAACATGTCAACCTTTCGGTTTCGTGGTACCAGGCCGACACGAAGAACCAGACCTTCGACCCCTCGCTGCCGCCGTCGTCCTCCTATACGACAATCTACCTGCAGACGGGCCACGTCCGCAATACGGGCGTCGAACTCTCGGCAGGGTATGACAATACCTGGCGGGATTTCCGTTGGGCGACGAACTTCACCTTCTCGTGGAACCGCAACGAGATCATCGAACTGGCAGCCAATGCCGTGAACCCGGTAACGGGCGAGCCGCTGAATCTCGAAAAGCTCGACATCAAGGGGCTCGGCAAAGCGAAATACATTCTCAAGGAGGGCGGCACGCTGAACGACCTCTACACGACGTCGGATCTGCGCTTCAATGACAACGGCTACGTCGAGGTGGACAAGAGCGGCAACCTGCTCATCACGGACGAAGGCGAGGACATCTATCTCGGCTCCGTCGTTCCGGACTACAACCTGGCGTGGCGCAACGATTTCTCGTGGAAGGGCATCAACCTCGGCGTGCTCTTTACGGGCAGTATCGGCGGTGTCTGCTATTCGGCCACGCAGGCCAACATGGACCTCTACGGCGTTTCGGAAGCTTCGGCTGCGGCACGCGATGCGGGCGGCGTATGGATCAACGGCCGCGAACTGGTCGATGCCCAGAAGTGGTATCAGGCCATCGGCGCCCAGTCGGGCCTGCCGCAATACTACCTCTATTCGGCTACGAATTTCCGCCTGCAGGAGCTTTCGCTGGGTTACACGCTTCCGGCAAAGTGGTTCCGCGACAAGATGCGCATGACCGTTTCGTTCGTGGGGCGCAACCTCTGGATGATCTATTGCAAGGCACCGTTCGATCCTGCGGCCGTGGCCTCCACGGGGCTGAACTACCAGGGCATCGACTACTTCATGATGCCGTCGCTGCGGAGCCTGGGTTTCAACGTAAAATTCCAATTCTAAATGAACCGCAAGACCATGAAAACTACGAATCATAAGGTGCAGCTGCTGCTGCTTGCGGTCGTGCTGCTCGGCCTGGGGGCTTGCACGGGGGATTTCGAGGATTACAACCGCAACCCCAACCAGGTAACCGAGGACCAGATGGAGGCCCTGAACTACAAGACGGGCACGAAGGTCAAAACCTTGCAGAGTCTCGTGATCCCGGTTCAGGAGCACATGTACCAGTTCAACGAATCGCTCTCGGGAGGTCCGTTTGCCGGATATATCGGTGCGACGGTGGACACCTGGCAGACGAAGTTCGAGACCTACAACCCCTCGGCCGACTGGCGCAAGTGGCCCTTTGCCAACGTCATCACCGAGACCTACACCCCCTATAAAGGCATCATCGGCGGCACGGACGACGAGGTTGCCGTAGCCTTCGCCAAACTTCTTCGCGTGGCGATCATGCAGCGCGTGTCGGACTCCTACGGTCCGATTCCCTATTCGAAACTCGAAAGCAACGAATCGGTCTACGTCGAGTATGACTCGCAGGAGGCAGTCTATACGAAGATGTTCGAGGAACTGGACGAGGCCATCGGGACGCTGGGCCGCAACACGACGCTCTCTTCGGATGCATGGAGCCGTTACGACGGGGTCTACTACGGCAACATCGCGCAGTGGCTGAAATATGCCAACTCGCTGAAACTCCGCATGGCGATGCGCCTCACGGAGGTGAAGCCCGAACTGGCGCAGGCGAAGGCTTCGGAGGCGATTGCCGGGGGCGTCATCACGACGAATGCCGACAACGCCCAGATGCACGCTGCGGAAAACCGCACAACGCTGATCTACAACGACTGGGGCGACCACCGCGTCGGGGCTGACATCCTCTGTTACATGACCGGCTACAACGATCCGCGTGTGGAGAAGATGTTCCTGCCGAACGACGTGGGCGACTACGTCGGCATCCGCATCGGCATCGACGTGGCGGGCAAGTCGACGGCCATGACGAAGTATTCGAACCTGATCGTCGAGTCGACGACTCCCTATCTGTGGTTCAATGCCGCTGAAGCGACTTTCCTGCGTGCGGAGTACGAATTGCGCTGGGGATCCGAAGAGACGGCGCAGGCGCTCTATGAGGATGCCATACGCCTCTCGTTTGAGGAGCGGGGCGCAAGCGGCGCCGACGCCTACATCACCGATGCTGCGAGCCGCCCGGCAGCCTATACAGACCCGCTGGGCAATTACAGCGCCGCGGCGCAGAGCACCATTACAATTGCCTGGACGCCGGGAGCTGACAACTTCGAAGCGAACCTCGAACGCATCATCACCCAGAAGTGGATTGCCATCTTCCCGCTGGGCGTCGAGGCGTGGTCCGAACACCGCCGCACGGGCTACCCGCGGCTGCTGCCGGTGGTGGCCGACAAGTCGGGCGGCGGGGTCGACGTGGCGCAGGGTGCGCGACGGCTTCCCTACCCGGTGGAGGAGTACCAGCAGAACAACACGAACCTGCAGGCGGCGATCCAGACACTCAATGCCGAGCAGACGAACGGCAACCGCACGGGCGACCAGATGGGTACGCGCGTATGGTGGGACTGCAAACCCTATAACAACTGACCGATATGAAACAGACAAGCATATACCGACTGATCCTTCCGGTCGTTGTGTTGCTGCTCGGGGCTTCGTGCAGCGACTGGACCGAGACGGAGAACATCGACAACACGGTTCTCAAACCGTGGGAGCAGGACCCGGCGTTGTGGGCCGACTATACGGCGGCGCTGCGCAGCTACAAGGCCTCGGAACACTACCTTTCGTATGCCCGGCTCCACAATTCGCCCTCGCCGGCCGCGAGCGAGCAGGACTTCATGCGCTGCCTGCCCGATTCGCTCGACATCGTGACGCTCACCAATGCCGACAACTTCTCGGCGTATGACGCCGAGGACTTGGCTGCGATGCACGAAAAGGGCACGAAAGTCCTCTACCAGGTGGACTACGCGGCCCGCAAGGCGGAATTTTCCACCGAGACTGCCCTCAAAGCCTACCTCGACGGTGTGATCGCCGCAGTTCAAGCGAACGGCCTGGATGGCTACTCGTTCACCGCGGACCCGCTCGACGCCGCCGCTACGGCTACGATCGTTGCGACGCTCTCGGCAGCCCGGAGCGATGGTCAGCTTCTCGTTTTCGAGGGCAACCCGTTGTCGGTGGCCGAAGCCGACCGTGCTAAACTCGACTTCGTGGTCCTCGACACCGAAAAGGCCGAAAATACCACCGAGGTGCAGCTGCTGGTCCTCAATGCCACGGGCTATGCGGGCATCGCCCCGGAAAAACTGCTTTTGGCTGCGGAGATCGACGCCCCGCTGCAGGACGAGGACCGCACGGAGTATGCCGCTGTGGAACTGATGGCGCGCTGCGTGGTGGAGTACGGCCCGCTGGCAGGCTTTGCAGCCTATAACATCGCCGGGGACTACTACCATGCCGAGATGAACTACCAAACCATCCGCACGGCGATTCAGACGTTGAACCCTTCCAAATAAGAGAGCCATGAAACGATACCTCATAACACTTTTCGCGCTGCTTGCTGCGCTGACGGGCTGCGAGCGGTTCGATGCAGACGGCCGCAAGTTCGACAATGTGGTCTACCTCGATGTCTCGCAGACAAGTCCCGTGCAGTTGGCGACGTTCAGCAACAATCGCGCGACCTATGACTGCACGTTGCAGGCGGCACTGACCTATCCCGCCGGACAGGACGTACAGGTTTCGCTCGAGGTCGACCCGTCGCTCGTCGGGACGTACAACGCCCGCTACGGCACGCAGTGGCCAATGCTTGACGCGAAATACTACACGCTTTCGTCCGAAACCGCGACCATTCCCGCGGGACGTACCGCCTCGGACGTCGTAACCCTACAGCTCAAGGAGCTCATGGGCGAGGGCGAGGAGCAGACCGGGGCCCTGCCGCTCGATGAGACCTATCTGGTGCCGGTGCGCATCAGCGGCGCGTCAATCGACGTATTGGGCGGCTCGGACGTGGCCTACTACGTCGTCAAACGCTCCTCGGCAATCACCGTGGCCGCACAGCTCGGCGAGGGCAACTGGATCAACTTCCCGACCCTCGACAAGTACGGCGCCAACAGCAGCGCGTGGAACGGACTTACGGCCATGACCTACGAGGCGCTGATCTATATCGACCAGTTCGCAAACTCAATCGTTAATGCCAGCGGCAATACCAGCACCGTGAGCATCTCCTCAGTAATGGGTGTCGAGCAGTACCTGCTGCTGCGTATTGGCGATACGAACTTCGAACGGCAGCAGTTGCAGTTCGACGGTTCCGGAGGTGGTTCGAATTTCGGTAAATTCCCGTCGAGTGATGCCACGAAATGTCTCTCTACGGGACGCTGGTACCATGTTGCCTGCACCTACGACCAGACCACGCAGACCGTGCGCGTCTATGTCGACGGCAAGATCCAGAGCGAGGAGACCGGCGTCGGAATTGCCATTCCAAGCAAGAAGAACCAAATCAATCTGGCGATGCGAGCGCTCTACGACTTGTGGAATACCACGCCCGACGATCAGAAATCGCAGTACGAGACCGAGGACACGGGCTATAATTCGCTGGGCGACGCCTACCAGTTCTTTATCGGCAAATCCTATGACGAATACCGCCCGCTGAACGGCAAGATTGCCGAGGCGCGCGTCTGGTCCGTGGCACGGACGCCCGAGCAGATTTGGGAGAACATGTACGACATCGAGAACCCGGCCGACGACCCGACCCTCTTGGGCTACTGGAAGTTCAACGAGGGGGCCGGAAATACCGTCAAGGACTACTCAATGTACGGCAACGACGGCGTGGCCGAAACCGATATCGTATGGCCCACGGGTATCGAAATTCCGAAAATCAACGAAACGGAGGAGTAAACCATGAAAACGAATCACAAGATCTTCAGAATGATAGGAAAGATGCTCCTTGCGATGACCGTTCTTGCAGGCTTCACGGCCTGCGAGACGGACCCCGTGGAGCGCGAACGTGGTAAATTACCCGATAAAGAAGGTATTGAGAATGTGTACGGCATATTGCGTTGTAGCAGCAGTTGTGAAAATATCGTTGATATGATTTTAACTGAGGGCAACGGTTTCTTAGTTAACGGCGTTTATTTTGAACAGACAAAGCCGGTCTCTGAAAACGTATCCATCCAACTGCAGATAGACGAATCGGTTATTGAGGCTTATAATACTCTAACCGGAGTAGAACGTACCCTTCTTCCTGAATCGAACTATGAATTCATGGAAGGTAATACGCTTGAAATATCTGCCAGTGAAAAGCAATCTTCTTTGATACGGATTAAATTTTTGGCCGAAGGACTTGCTGCCGGAGAATATGTGTTGCCTGTTTCAATCGGCGAACAAGGAAATGTATTGAGAGACAATATCATATATTTCAATATTACCATCCGCGAGCCGTTTGTTGGCGAATACCCGTTGGATCAAAAAGAATTTTATCCCGAAGAAGGAGATGGCAATGCAACAGAACCTATCCTTATGGTATTTTACATCAATACAAAAGACTATGACCCTCGTTTGGTTACGGATTTCTACATGACCAAACAAAAGCGCAGACCATCACAAGTGTTATGGACGCGAGCAGTAGGCAATATCATTAATTTACGGACGGTTGTGTTGAAATACGACGAAGCAAGCGGCCGAGCCTTGCTCGATTTGGGATCAGACATGACTCATGTATTGAGCCATGCTTCTACCTACATTTGGCCATTGCAGGAAACCGAACGAAAAGTGTGCCTCAGCCTGGAAGGTGGTGGTACCGGCCTCGGCTTCTGCAACCTCTCGGACGAACAGATTGCGGATTTCGTGGCACAAGTTAAAACGGTTGTCGAAACCTACAACCTTGACGGGATTAACCTATGGGACCGCAATTCGGGATATGGTAAGGAGGGAATGCCGGAAATGAATACCACCTCCTATCCGAAACTTATCAAGGCAATGCGCGAAGCCCTCGGGTCGGACAAATTGTTGACCGTTACCGACCACGAAGAACCAACCGAGTATTTCTGGGATATGGAGGCAACGGGAAATATTGCTGTAGGAAATTACCTTGACTACGCTTGGTCTGGATACAATAGTGGTAGTGAAGTCACACAAATCTGTGATCCGTGGCACCCCGATGACGTGGAGGTCTCAAAATACACCCATAAACCTTTTGCTGGGCTCGACCCATCAAAATACGGTTGCATTAATGCTCCATGGTATAAAGACAAAGATCCTTCAGAACTCAAAGATAGAGAAAATATCTATAGATGGCGTGCTGCAGGGAATAAGCAAAGTCAGATTCTGGTTTTCCAAGATTTAATGACCCGGCTTCAGAATGAATATGAATCAAGCGGACAGTCATACGGTGAAGCGTGTCTTTATTTTGCCGATGATGGGAAAACGGGAACAAGTCTTTTAGCATATTCTAATAATTACATACAAGTTACTTCAAACCTAATGTTTCTTCCAGATGGAAAAATTGGTTATGGTAAATGGTTAAAGGATTGGTGATAAGAACTCAAATATAATCGGCAACAGGATAACATCACGTTGTTTAACCTAAAAACAAACCGTACTATGAAAACTAACTTATTTTCGCTGACTGCAATGCTTTTTGCAGGGATTATGATCTCCTGCCAGCAAGCTGAGGAGCCTCAAGTCAATGAAGACAAGGCCGAAATCTCCACTCGTGCGTACGGAGATAAATCTCCAAAAATGGTGGTCTATGTCGAGACCAACGATACCAATCCGTTGAATGCCGGAGACTATGTGCTTTCGGATGGAAAAGCATTCGTCGACATCGTTGAACTGTTTGCTTCGAACCTCCAGAAACGGTCGGTTGATGGGGTTATTCAGCCGGTTCTCAAATTGAACGACAGAATGGTCCGAATTCTTGAACCGGATCCCTCGGCTCCTACAACGACCGGTTATCACAAGTATGTGAAGCCGTTGCAGGAAAAAGGTATCAAAGTGCTGTTGACCGTTCTGGGCAATTGGGACGAGATCAGTGTTGCAAGCATGAACGATACTCAGACGACCCAGTTCGCCCAGATCCTCGCGTATGTTGTTGACCGCTATGGTCTCGATGGAATTGGCTTCGATGATGAATACTCTGGAACGAGTGCCACTGTTCCTGGTTCCTATGGAACTCTTATCAATAAACTTGAAAATCTGCTGCCTGCTGGCAAACTGATTACTGTCTTCCAATGGGGAAGCTATGGCTCTTCCCAGATCAATTACACACAGGGATCAATGATTGATTATGCTTATCATGGCTATTTTGGAGCATATAATTTCATCGAATCAAGCAGTATTGCCGGTGTAACCAATGATCGGTGGTCTCCCATTTCTCTTAATCTCGGAAGTTCTTATTCTAACGCAGAGCTTCTTATCATTAATAATAATGCTGCAAGAGCTGCGCAAAATAATTATGGCGCAATGATGACCTTCAATATCCGCCGCAGTTCGGATGTTGATCCTATGCCTGTTTTCGAAATGCTGGCTGATGGCGCATATGGAGATATTGTTGAAGTTGCATCCACACCGGACAACGCAGGTGATCGTCCCCAGGATTGGGATTTTATTCCTGCAGAATACTATATCACAATTGATGATGTGAACGGAAACTAACTCTAATCTCAAAATCCTGTTGACCGATTTAGGATGGTTATGTGTCTGTAAGTAACCTATTCCGGGCCTGCATATCCATTATGGTGTGCAGGCTTTTTTTAATCATAAAATAGAAAGATGATGAAAAATATACTTCAAAGGGCAATCTCCCTTTCTTTTCTAATAGTATTTTTCTGTGCTTGTAATAATTCTCCGATAGAATCGACCGTACAGCATCACAATTCGGGAAAAACGCGTGCATACGGAGATAAATCACCCAAAATTGTGGTCTATGTAGAGACTGACAATACCAATCCATTGAATGCTGGAGACTATCTGCTGTCTGATAGTAGTACAGTTGTCGATATTGTCGAATTATATGCCGCATATATTGAAAAAAGGACGGTAAATGGAATCTCCCAGCCGATTCTCAAATTAAACGATAAGTTAACCCGGGTTCTTGAACCTGATCCAACAGCACCGACAACGACCGGTTATCACAAGTATGTAAAGCCTTTACAAGAGAAAGGTATTAAAGTTCTATTATCAGTTACAGGCAATTGGCAGCCAATTAGTTTCGGCAGTATGAATGATACTCAAACAACTCAGTTTGCAAATATCCTCGCATATGTTGTAGATCGTTATAATCTCGACGGAATCGGCTTTGTCGATAAAAATACGGATAATATTACACCTGTTGAAGGTTCATATGGTAGCCTTATTGGCAAACTTCACGATTTAATGCCCTCAAATAAATTAATAACCGTATTCCAATGGGGGAATTATAATCAAATTAATATGGCTCAAGGGGCATTAATTGATTATGCGTATCAAGGTTATTTTGGATCATCTGTCTGGATAGGATCAAGTGACCTTCCCAATGTAACCAATGATCGGTGGTCCCCTATCTGTATTAATATGGGATTTTCTTATACAGATAACGACCTCATAAATATTTTTGAAAATGCTTATGCAGCAGCAGAAGGGAATTACGGAGTATTGATGACATTCGGAATCCGTAGTATTTCAGACAACAATCCTCAGCCTATTCTCGATATGCTGACATATGGTGCATATGATGATGCTGCAAGTCTTGCATTTACACCAGATAATGCAGGAGACCGCCCTCAAGACTGGGACATTATCCCTGGCGGACTCATGTTTACGATAGATGATGTAGATCTCAATTAACCCTAATCCATGATTAACAAAACATTGTCCGAATAAGGGAAAATATTCGTAGGCAAAGTTCCAAAATTATTTTGGCTTAAGGTTAATATTCATAAAAAAGGCTGCTGGAGGTAATGACCGATTTAAGATGTAGTGTCTGTAAGTTTTTCTTAAAAATCCCAGCAGCCTTTTATTGTGTTAAATAGAAATTCCATAAAAAAGCACGGAACTCAACCCGTAAGACTCAAGGTAGTAGGATACCCAACGGTAGACAGGCGAGCTCGTGCCAATCAGCACAGACTTACCTGACAAACCTGCCGTTATCCCAAACGTCCTACTTTTTGAGTCTTATTGGCAGGTTAAATCTATAATTTCGACAGCAAATTTATAACTTTTTCGTAAAAGCCGAATAACGACAACTTAATCAAGTCATCATCCAAACAACATTTTAATATGGCAGCACTTGCAGATCATTGCGCAATGTAAGCGTAATTTATTCATTGTTAGCTGTAACCGCAAGTGCTGCCAACGACTTGTTGCTGTCAAACAGGTCGTTTTTCTTTGCGCTATTTTTTATGATAAGGTATCTATAAAAAAGAGGCGCGGTGTCAACTCCTTAATACAGGCCTTGGGAACCTTAATCTGGAAGTCGTCCTACGCCCCAGCCAGCCCTGCTCATAACGAGCAGGACATAACCGAGACTGACAACTATTATACCCAGATTAAACAACCTCTTGCGAGGCTCCCAAAGTTTGTATTAAGGTATAGAGTTGTTTACTCTATTATGTCATTATCTAATCGGACAAGCCGAGTTTCTTTTATGCAAAGATAACATTTATTTTCATATTCCTTTTTGCAAAGATATAAAATCCTTGGATTTCCCCTTTATAGGGGAACTAAAAAGATTGAAAAAATTTTTCTTTTGCAAAAAAATAGAGGTCTGAAACGTACAAATCCCATATTGGTAGAGGCTATTGCTCGTCGGATGCGCGAAATTCGTGAGCAAAATGGACATACCCAGGAGTTTCTGGCTCACAATACGCACTTGAAAATTTGGGATTATGAAAGTATGCAAAAATCTCCGTCTCTGGAATCCATTGCGCGTTTCTGCACCTTCTATGCCTTGTCTCTCAGTGATTTCTTTGCTCCAATAACTTTCCCGCAAGGTTCCAAGTGACAATATATTAAAAAAGTTTCGTGGCGATTTGGCTGTAAGTAAATAATCGCTACCTTTGTTGCATTCGGTTAGTATAAATTTCCAGCAAGTATTCTGACTCGGCAGGCGTAATCTGTCGTTAATACCCCTTTTGTGCATGTGTATGTTGGAATAATCAACATGTGCATGTAATATATGTGTTATCACTATATGTACCTGCTGTCAAGAAACATATATGGATATTTTAATCAAAACACCTTTCTTTCAGACGTTATTAAACTCTACATTGGAAACCATACCAACAAGATATGAATTGGAAAAGACCTTTCAGGATTTTGCTCTAACACTTGCTTCGGTATGCGACAGAACCGACAAAAAAAATGCACTTCGCATATTAAACTATACGCAGATTGAATTACAAGCAATATGCCGCCAGATCAAAGCAAACAAACTTCCTGTTATAATGATGAATTATGCAATCAAAGCAGAGCAACTGCTAAAAGCTGAAAACAAAATATTATACTGCATCCTGAGATACCCCGAACAATTTATTTCAAATGATGATTCTTTTACTTCTCCCTTGTTTTGGTCCAAAAATTATCCTGCTATCTGTCTGTCTGAACTGCTCTGCGGAATCAATCTCTTGGGGCCCAATCCTATTGTGTTAGCCGATGGCTCGGAGGCATCGTTCAATCAAATTGTAAACGTCTTTGAAAAAATGTTGAATGTCAAACTGGGTGATCCGCAAGATATTAAACGAAGGGTTCTGAACCGGAAAGTCCATATAACCCGATTTACCGATGCTTTACGTTATGCACTGCAAAATTGTGAGAAAAAATAAGCATTCATAATCAATGAATTATAATCAAAAAAAGTACATATGGCTATCCATATGTATTTTTTTTAATTTTTGGAATCCGGAATTTTGCCTCAGAACAAAACCTAATAAGCCATGTCGCCAAAAGAGGTAAAAAACAATGAATGCGAGTTGATAATGCTGATTAAAAAAATGCGTCATTCCAATCAAAACATTCAAAATACTTACGAATGTTTTGTAGAGCGAATTCAGCAAATCTCAAAGTTGAAAAAATATTCGAGTCTGGAAGCATTACAGGCTCTTGCCCGGATCCGAGAGAAGTTGGTTCAGTTACTGGAAAGCTATAACGATTCCGATTCATTGCAGTGCCTGTTGATCCGTTCTTCACTTTCGTTAGTAAATTTCGAGAAGCAGATGATCTATTTGCAGCTAAAATATCCGGGAATACGGGAGATACCTTCTCAGCGCCGTCATTCACCCCTTAAAATCTCAAAAAAATATACCAATTCCGACCTGATGGAGGTGATCGCCGCCTTGTCAGCCGTAGGTTTCTTTTGCCAGCAGGACGATTCTCCGGCCACCTTCATGCAGGTGATCCGCGAATTCGAAATCCTCTGCAATACAAATTTCAAGAATCCGGACAACTGCCGCTGGGCCGTTCTGAACCGCAAAAACCGCCTGACCCACTTCCTCGACACGTTGCGAGGCACGCTGGTCGAATTAAGTCAAAAATGAATATTACCGGCCATCCGCGGCCTGGGGAGGTCCGCGGGGAGAGTCTGCCCCATTCCTTCGTTATCTTGTCGCCCTTAAACCGACAAGTATGCAGCAGGAGGATGA
>OCHO01000884.1_pt1 | contig 21644 bp, 17 predicted proteins | sample 1538441 | NCBI WGS metagenome assembly OCHO01 (sample SAMN04571691, study PRJEB22368) | human gut metagenome | biome: human gut; material: stool | host: Homo sapiens | place: Luxembourg | collected 2012-06-29
TTGACTTCCAGATGATCTTTGAAGTCGATAGCAAATAATTTTACGAATGGATTTTCCATAAGAATGCCTCCAATTTTGATAAAGAAAAAAGGGCACAACAGCGTCAACTGTTGTGCCCCATGATGTGAAAATTACGGATTGAGCAGAAAATCAATGATGTTTCGATGAATGATTCCGTTTCGGCTTAAATTCGCCAAATCACCACTGATAACATACTTAGGATAGTTGTCGTGCAGCCGCTCAAGATTACCGAACTCCCGTTCTTCATCGGCGGGAGTGATCAGGTAAGCAACCTGAATATAGAGTTTTTCATCTCCACGGTAGCAGATAAAATCAATTTCGGTGTCGTCCAGCTTGCCGACCTGAACTTCATAGCCACGGCTCCGCATTTCCAGATATACGATGTTCTCATACAGCTTGTTGCTGTCAAGCTCTTCGCTTTTCTTGATAACGTTCCGCAGGCCAAGATCGACTGCATAGTACTTTTCTGTGCTGGACAGGAACGCTTTTCCTTTGATATCATAGCGGCGTGCATTTAGAAGGATAAAGGCTTCCTTGAAATAATCAACGTAGTTCAGTACGGTAGCAGTGGTTGTCTTGATTCCTTCCGAAACCATGCGTCCACTGATATTACGGGCAGAAAACGGATTGCCGATATTGTCCAGCAGGAATGCAAGGACATTACGTAATGCGGTCTGTTCGCGAATATTGTGGCGCAGCATGATGTCACGGACAATGATAGCCTCGTAAAGATCGCCCAGATAGGTGGTGATTGAATGATCGTCAGGGAGGAAGAAACGCTGCGGAAAACCGCCGTACTTCAAATAGTCTGTGAAGAGCTTTTCATCCGAAGTATAGGTTCCGTTTTCAATGCATTGCTGTTTTGCTTCGGCCAGCGAAAAGGGGAAAACCTGAATCTGGATGTATCGTCCGGAAAGATAGGTTGCCAGTTCGCCGGAAAGCAGCTTGGAATTGGAGCCGGTCAGGTAAATATCACAATCGAAATCGACACGAAGAGAATTGATTGCAATCTGCCAGCGCTCCACCTCCTGAATCTCATCCAGAAGAATATAGATTTTGCCGGTGCAGCCTTCCGCTTTTTTTGCGATGTAGTCGTAAAGCGTTTCTGCAGTACGGGTGTTGCGGAAGCGCATGGACTCAAAATTGGCCTGAATAATGTTCTGTGCGGGAATGTTGCGCTGGAGGAGCACGTCCTTGATCTGACCGAGAAGGACTGTTTTTCCACAGCGCCGGATTCCAACCAGAACTTTGATCAGATCCTGATCGATAAAAGGAATGATCTTATCCAAATAACTTTTGCGCAGAACCATCGTGCATCACCTCATATTCTTATCTTAGCATACAATTATTATTGTGTAAACAGTATTGTGCTTTTCTATTAAACAAAAATAGCTGAAGCGCAAATTTTGTGTGCCTATAGGCGTACAAAAATTATGCTGCATGGATAATGGTAAACCTGCGGCTGCTTACATTCTTGCTGTACCGATTGAAAATATCGGGCTGTTCTTTCTTCAAACGCTGGGAATCCACACGTTTGCTTTCGGAGGATACCCACGATACCTTATAACCCGGTGCTGTGCCATAGGCGGCATCCTGCATTTGCAGCTTGACTTGCTGCTCGATGGCCGTTTTCTCTTGTTCCATCTGCTCGATTTGATCAGAAAGCTCCTGCCGCTTGTCCAACAGATTACGGATGGGATTCAGATCGGCAGTTTTGTTTCTATCATCTGCAGAGTACAGCTGATTGATCTGCTGTGTATCCCCCTCGCTTCCGGTAGGTACAGGCGGAATTTCGGGCATCACGTTGTATTTCCAGAAGTGCTCTTCCTTGGCAATGAGGTTGTTCAGAACTTCTTTGTCGGTTGTGATCTTGTGAATCACCAGTTCCTTCCCGAAAATAAGAGCAGCAATGTACCAGCAGTCAAAACCGCTGACGGCCAGATAGTGATTGACCTGAGCCATGTAATGTGCAGGGATTTTGCCATCTGTCCACTTATCTGCGGAGAAGGGCGAGACTGTCTTGCATTCCAGCCCGGCCTTCTGTCCAACGATCAGGCGGTCAAAGTCTGCCAGAAGCAGCGGATGTTCCTCACTCTGGTAGATGGCATTTGCACGGCGTACTTTCAGACCGGTGGCCTCGGTGAAGCGCTGCGCCACATAATCCTCCAAATCACGGCCCTGCCGCATAGCCTCGTTGTCGATATCCCCAATGGTATCGCTGATTTTATCGTAGTACACCTGAAATGCTGAGCGATAGGGATTCAAACCAAGAATGGCACCGGCATCGGTGCCGGTAATACCGCACTTGCGGTAGCGGAGCCAATCCTCTTTGGACAGGTTCAAAGTTGAAATCAATCTTTTCATGCGCTTTGCATCCTTTCTTTCATAATAGATTCGGCAAGAATGAAGTCATATTCCACCAAGTCTTTCATGATGGTGGAAAAGTCGGCAGCTAACGAATGGCAAGAGCCAACCCACAGGTCATAAAGAAAATCCAGAATATTATTTTGCACCCTGAGATGGTTCCAGTAGCGCTCCTCCAGTCTGCCCTCGGATTCCAAAATAATAATGGCGGTGCTGATGGTACTTTTCATCGTGATCTCATAAGCCGTGGTAACGCTGATTTCAGAAGCACTCTTCTCAACGTTGTCAAAAAATTCCGTGAATTCCCTGAAAATGCGGTTATTTACATCATTCATGGCTTGCTCCTTTATGCTGCTGCCAGCACCATCTTGTAAGCCTTGTCGATCATGGGGTTGCCCTCTGCGGTGCGCAGGAACAGGTTCTCGTTGTAGTTTTTGGTCTTGCGGAGAGGGTCTGCGTGGGTAGCAAAATCAGAGACTGCGTTGATAAAGCGCCAACCGTTCTTGCCGACCCATTCCAGATCCGGTGCGTTGTAGTAGCGAGCCTTCAGCTCTTCCTGCAGGCGCAGATTATTCTTCCGCTGGCAATCGGACAGGTCCTCAGAAATCGGGAAAAACTCATTGATGAACTCCTGCACCTTGTGATCGGATAAATCGATGCGAGCCAGCTCTTCGCCACGGTTGCCGAGTTCAACCATATAGTTGCTGGCTAGCTGCAGGGTCTCACGGGCATCCTGCACCCGCAGCAGAACATTTTCGGTGTGGCGTGCAGTCCAGCTACGCTTTGCGGTATTCAGCGCAAGGTTCAGTGTGTTCTGGCAGACCACACGGATTGGAGTCATGGCCACTTTCACACCAGAACTTCCGTCATGACTGTTGAAGATCACAAGATATGGTACTACCTGATCTCCAGCGATAAGATATTTCCTTGGAAGCCTTGCCAGCATCCAGACCTTCTTGCCGCCCTGCAATGAACCGGCAGTTTCGTAAGTGACGCCCTCGCCCAACAGGTCATCCGTGAACTGAAATGCTTCTTCGTTCTGCACAATGCGGTAGCGGTCGGATACCACACCCAGAACAGCATCATCGGTGCTGCGGACGTTAGCCCGATAGCCGGGGATCATAGCACCCGTGCCGGAATAGATATTGCGGCTCTCTACCTGCCAATCCAGACCGGCCAGTTCCAAAGCTTCACGGCTTGCAGGGGCATCCATAATGATACGGCCAAGACCATGCCAAGGGGTCTCACGGACAGAGAACATCGTTTCAACATTTGCGGGCATAGTAAAATCTCCTTTTCAGTGTACTGTGATCAATTGTTGTTTTCCATTTCTTCAGCGATGCGGACGAGGACTTCCACCAGGACGGTGCCAACCTCTTTGACGATTTCGGACCAAAAGTTCATAATGCTTTCTCCTTTCTGCGCAGCTGCGCTTTAAAATACGATGGTAATAATGATAGTGATGGTGCGGAATAACAAAATGCTCACCTCCAGACATAAAAAAGCCCCTGAGTCTTTCGACTCAGAGGCTTTGGATCATGATTATTATATCTGGGTGAAAAATGGAAATTTGAGAAAGCTAAAGAAAGGGATTTATCATAAAAAATTATAATGCAGGACGAATTTGCGCTAAAAGAAGTTGGTCTGCCGGAAGCCACGGAACAGAATCAAGCTCCTTTTTAGTCAGCCAGCGTGCAGCCTCGGCTTCTTTCAGCACCAGTTTGCCGGAGACTACCTCACACCAGAAACAGTCCATGGAAAGATGAAAGGCGGGATAATCGTATTCAATGGTACCGATCAAATCGCCTACCGCGATCTCGGTATCCAGTTCTTCCCGGATCTCTCGTTTCAGTGCCTGCTGCGGGGTTTCACCCGGCTCGATTTTGCCGCCCGGGAACTCCCATCCGCCCTTGTACTCGCCGTAGCCGCGGGCAGTGGCATAAATTTTATGTTTCGTCTGAATATCGTCGCAGATCACGGCTGCAACAACGCGAATCATTTTCATGAAAATCTCCTGAATTATTTTTCATAATAGAGCGGACAACCCAGTTTTCTCAATTTGGATTCGATTGCTCCTGTAGAACGTTTTAGAATCAAAGAAATTCGTTTGACGCTGTTCCCCTGCTGGTGGAGCCGCAATAATTCACGTTCTTCTTTTTGCGACCATGCTGTTCCAGCGCGAGAATAACGCTCTGCCTTTTTGTTTCGAGGAAGAGACTTCAGATATTCAGCGGTAGATTCAATGGAGCAATGTTCCAATACGATTTTTAATGCTTCTTGAATTTCTTCCTGAGCACAACTATCATTTTCAGACAGAATCCAACCGGTTAAAGGATTAATACCTTTTGCAAGAGTTTCAATTATGGTGCGAGCCAGCATATCGTCCATAGTATGTTACCCCACGATCAATTTGTTGGTCTTTTTGAGGAACTTTGCAGGGATCGGGCGGTCCAGCTTCCATGTGATGTTCATGGGGCGGGAGCCCTCGTGCTTCACATAGTTCACCGTGCCCAGATAGGTATACGCTCCTGCCCCGCCAAAACGGGCATCTGCCTTGAACTCACGCACGAATAACAGCACGCGGCTTCCTTTTTCCCGGTGATGGATGTAGCGCTGCCCGGTGGCAGAGTTTTCGGCGGTGGTGCTCTGGCTCTGCCAGTGGAACAGGCTTTCGTTAATGGAATAATCCTTGTACATGGTGCTGGGAGAGTAATCTTTGTCCGCTTTGTTCAGGGTCACAAAGAATACGTCCAGCTGCTTTTCCGGCAGCCACTTCACGCCCTCGCGGACAGTGGCAGGCTTCAAAAAGTCCAGTGCCACTAGCAGCTGGTCGCGGGTATAGGTGCAGTGCAGGTCCAGCGGACAATCAAAGCCTACATCCACAGGTTCGTCGATAAAATCAATGCGGTCATATTGATACTGCAAAAGTGCCTGCAGCTCCCCCAGCAAAACGGGACTGTCTGAGAGAGCATACAGGTTATCGAGAACTTCTTCATCCTCCCAGCTTTCTGCGGCCTTACCCCAGAGAGTCACATAGAACATTTGCAGCATCCGCTTCTCTACTGGTGATAGAGCCGCAAAGTCGGTGTTGTCCAATTTTGGCAGAAGCCCCAGCAAAAAACGAATCCACCTGCGGGAATCGATGACCGCAAAGCGTGCAAAGGCTTTGGTCATAGTTTCTTCCAAAGGTTCTGCAAAATCGGATGCCGCCCCTGCACGGACGCACAGCCTGCTGAAGCAGATCTTTTTGCTGTAAATCGCACGCGGGTCAAGATGGTAGTAGTCGAGGAAGTTCCCCAGTGTCAGGGGCAGACCGGTATCCTCGGTAAAGGTAGCCGCCCGCGCCACAAGCCCGGAGGTGCGGTCATAGGAGGCGCTGATATTGTCCAGCACATATTTTGCGGCATATTTCTCCAACTGAATATAGCAGCCTTTAGGTGCAGAGACAAAGCCCTCTTTGAGCTCCCGGCTGACGCTGCGGGTGGTGTTGGAAAGCAGTGCTGCGAATTTCTCCTCAAAATTGTACTTTTTGTTGGCCTGTCCGATGAAATCCAGAACGGTCAGGCAATCCTTGTTTTCTGCCAGACGTAAGCCGCGCCCCAACTGCTGCAAAAACACGGTCAGCGACTCGGTAGGACGCAGGAACAGCACCGTGTTCACCTCGGGGATATCCACGCCCTCGTTGTAAATGTCCACCACAAAGAGAAAACGGAGCTCCCCGGAAACCAGCCGCTGCTTGGCGGCGTTGCGCTCCTCGTCAGGAGAGTCGCCGGTCAGTGCCATAGATGGAATGCCGTGGGTATTAAAGTAGCGCGCCATGAATTGGGCATGAGCGATGGAAACGCAGAAGCCCAGACCCTTTACCTCGTCGATATCGGTGACATATTTCAGGATGGAGTTCACCACAAGGTCAGCGCGGCGCTCCGCCACCATGCCGCTGAGGGTGTACAGGTTGGACAACTCGTTTTTATCGTAGCCGCCGGTACGCCATTTCAGGCTGCTCAGATCTGCGGTGTCGGTGACGCCGAAATATTGGAAGGGACAGAGCAGTTTCCGGTCGATCGCTTCCGGCAGACGGATCTCGGCGGCAATGCGCCCGCCGAAATAGTCCAGAACGCTTTTGCCGTCCATACGTTCCGGGGTAGCGGTCAGTCCAAGCAGGATCTTCGGCTGGTAATATTCCAACAGCTTCTGATAAGTGGGTGCAGCTGCATGATGGAACTCGTCCACAACGATGTAATCGTAAAAATCTGCTGCCGTTTTGGCGGCAAGCTCCTGAGAATTGAAGGTCTGGATGGAAACAAACAGATGATCAATGCTGTCGGCTCTGTGACTGCCCACATACAGTTCGCCGAAATTGGCATCCTTCAGTACCGCCCGGAAGGTGTACAGGCTCTGCTTCAGGATTTCCTCTCGGTGTGCCACAAACAGTAGACGGCAGGGCTGCCCCGGATACTGCCTGCAGAAGCGCTTGTAATCCAGTGCAGAGATCACAGTTTTGCCGGTGCCGGTGGCGGCGACTACCAAGTTGCGGTTGTAACCCCGAACGGTGCGCTCGGCATCCAGTCGGTCCAGAATTTCCTGCTGGTAGGAATAGGGCAAAATATCCAGGGTATAGATCCCGCTGTGGTCGGTCTCGCTGTATTTTTCAGCCTTCAGGGCGCGGGTCAGCCGTTCCCGCTGCCCTTCATCGTAATATTCAAACTCGCTGGAGTTCCAGTAGCTTTCAAAGGTGGCTGCGATCTTTTCGATGGTCTCCGGCAGGTCCTTTCGGGTCACCTTGACGTTCCATTCCAGACCGCTGGAAATTGCCGCATTGGACAGGTTGGAGGAGCCTACATACGCCGTAGTAAAACCGGTGTCCCGGTAAAACACATAGGTTTTTGCGTGGAGCCGGGTACGCTTGGTGTCGTAGCTGACCTTGATCTTCGTATTGGGCAGTGCGCGCAGCTCCTCGATGGCTTTCACGTCCGTAGCGCCCATATAAGAGGTGGTGATGATGCGCAACTCACCGCCGCTTTGCGCAAACTGCCGCAGCTCGTCCATGATGAGGCGTAAGCCGCTCCACTTGATAAAGGAGACCAGCATATCAATGCGGTCGGCGGAAACGATCTCCTTTTTCAGCTCCGTGTACATCTGCGGCTCATGGATAGCGCCGGTAAACAGGGAACTTTGCGCAATAGAGGTCTCCGGGCGGTCAAGGTCTTTTGCGCTTTTTCCTGTAGCAATGCGCGGGTCATTCTGCTGCAAAAGCGCAAGAAGCTGCTCTGCCCGCTGGTCAACACCGAGCGCGGCAAAGTCAGCTTCCTGTGTGGTGTTCTGGATGGTGGTCACGATCTGATTTGCCAGCTGGATCTGCGCCTCGATGCCGCCGCCGTTATCCTGTACGTTCTCAAGACCCTTCTGCACCACATCGGTCAAATACTGCGCCAGCACTTTGGCAGCCTCCGCCGTGTCGATAGGCGCAGTGGACTTGCGGGCTTCCGGGATCTCTGCGAGCTCGCGGTTCAGTGCGTTATTGATGACCTGTTCGTACAGACCGGGGTAGAGCATAGGTGCACTTCCTTACCGTTTTCTTTTATTATAGCGCCCGTTAGAAGAATATTCAATGATCGAGGATAAACCGCATCTGATTGAAAAAGAAGCTCTTGATCTCAGAAAATATACTGTAGCTGCATTGCTTTTATTAAAAATAATAGAGATCGTGATAACCATTTATATGGTGCTACAATAAAAAGAGACTGATGCAGTGCAACCCGTGAATTGCTTTCGTTTGGTTGCAGGAGTAAAATAAAAATGATTTATTATAGATCCGCAATATTGCCAAACAGTATGGCTGGGATCTCATTACGCCGCAGAATATGGCGGACAAGTTCATGAAGTTTATTGAAACGATGGACATGAGCTATTCCTACAAGCCGGTGCTGCTCAAAGCAATCTATGAGTACATGGACACCAGCGGCAGAGTTGCCCTGCCGGATGTGGTGGACTACTTTATTGACTTCTATAGCAACATCACTCACCGTTCAAAGAACGATAAGTGATGTCTTACTTCTGACTACTTAATCGATTTTCTTTCGATATACTGGCTGAAGGTAAAAATATTCTGTTCTCCAACAAGTTCAATCAAAAACGATTTGAAGGTGGAATCAATAGGAACCGTTACAAAGAAAATCAACCTTTTCTTTGGCCTTGAACAACATACATAAAATAAATTGCGGTTACGCTCAAAGGAAGCTTGTTTTCCACTTGGTATGACAGCTTTTTTTGTTATCATTGGAGCATAGGTTTCAAATTGGTACTGGTTCCATCCTTTACTGATAACAAAAATCACATTGTCGTATTCTTCTCCTTTGACTCCGTGCTCTGTAGAATACTGTGCTTCTGGATGTAAGAAGTCTTTCACAGCAATAAACTGTGCGTAATCCAGATTCAAGAACGCTTCAATTGAAGTATTAGAAGCATATATTGTTTCAGGTGTATTCTGGTACAAATGATACCAACCATCTAATTTGGGTGGTATAGGAATCAATTTAGTCCGGTTGATAATTTCAAAAACATCAATGGCTCTTTTCTTGCGTGCCTCATCAAGTTGACGCTGTAGTTCTTTCCACTTGTTTTTCTCAGCCTTCTTGGTAATTGGATAACGCTTAATTCCAAGTGTATCAAAAAGCAACTGCATATCGGAGGTGTTAAGCGCATGATAGATCGGTTCAACGGTCTCCATAAAGAACAATAGGAACGGGTCTTCTTTGTCTCTCAATCCGTCATTCAGAATATCCAGGAGTTTCTCGTATCCTTGCTGTGTAGCAAGAACCTTGTGCGTAATCATTAGAACTTTTAATTCTTCATTCGCAGGTGTTTCTTGTTTTATTTTTTCAGTAACCTTATTTAATCGTGATTTCAATTCCTCTGGAGGTAATTCGTTCTTGAAATTACGGTCTGCACGACGAGGTCCAGTATAATCCTCGCATGTAATAACAAACACTTCTCCTTCAAAGTCATCTATTGCTGATTTTTGGGGTAAGTCTGGACGAATATCATTGAGAAGTTGTACTACCCTCGGTGAGGATCTAAAATTCGAACTTTTCTTGATTACATCGATATTGTCATGTTCTATTGCGCCACAAGCCTTATTGGATTGATAGATTGTTTGCCAAGCATCACCGAAAAAACCGAATTGCGGGCCAATACCCTTTGCAATAAAATAATCCACAAATCGGTCAATAATAGGCTTATAAGAGTCCTGATATTCATCAATTAGAATTAAAGGATACTTGTCCGCAAACACACGACGAAACTTAGCGTTATCTAAAAGTAGGCAGAATAGTTTTAGAACATCGTCGTGATAAAGGTACTGAATACCATTTTCTTTGTAGCGATGTCCCAAAGTATATGCAACTTCTGTAACCTTATTAAAATCACCCTCATCCGGTAGAAAATCAGGGTTAGTTGTAACAGCATCAATCAAAACGCTCTGATATTGTTTGATAGCATTCCAAGCAAACGAGTGGATTGTGGAAGGGAGAATAAACGAATCTTTTGCAAGTCGCTCTGCAATCACGTCTACAGCTGCATTTGTATAGGTGATACAGACCACATTCTGTTTTTTTCGACTGTAATCAGACCATTTATTTGCCTGTATCCATTCAATTACTCGATTCAGAGAGTAAGTTTTGCCAGAACCCGCACCTGCTTCGACACGAAAACTGTGCCCGGTCTTAAGTGTTTCAATAATATGTGCATCAACCTTGTCAGCTTCAGCTTTTGCAAGATCATAGTTTGCACCTGTATGCTTTCCACCCATGTACTGGCACCTCCTTACTCAAGAACTCGTTGGTTATTTAGCCATGTTAATCCCGATTTTATGTACGCCGGAACGCAATAATCGGCGCATTTACAAATAAGATCGAGAGCAAAATCCGTTTTGCTTTTGCCCTTAAATTCAAGATCTTCTTCGCTTGTGCTGTCGCCTAAATCGTAGTGCTTTCGGTTGACATTACGAACTGCTTCCTCCAACGAGTGTCCACACAATCCGTTTTCGGCCGTTTGGAACTCAATATGGCATTTGCCCCTGGTCTTGTCATCCGGAGACATCGAGGTGATTACTGTGAGGTCGATTTTTGATGTGTCGTTCTCTGGAAGACCCTTATTTCTGCGGATCCACCATTTTATGGTTTCGTTCGATGTTGTTTCCCCTTGGCTAACCACTACGGACTTTTTTACTACTTTTCCACCTTTGCTTATTCGGTCTGCTACAGAATCCAAATCAGTAAGAATCAGACATGGTACTCCCAAAAATTCAATAAATGGAATGAATTTATGTGCATAGGCTCCACCGATCTCAATCAACGCATAATACTGTGCAGATAAAGGATACTTACCGGAACCAAACACTCCGGTCGCTTCACACTTCTCAATCATGTCCGGCAGCAACAAACGCTCGGAAGCACCTTCAACAAAAATCGCTTTATCAGCAAAAAACAAATCACATTTGGTCAAAGTTAAATACTTCCGGATGAAATTTACATTATCAGAATTGGCCTGAGCAAAGGTGTTCAAATTCTTGTAAATCACACCGGCATTAGACTTTTGCGCATAGCGAACCTTTGCGAACTCCATGGTGTTTGCTATGTGAGCAGAATGCGAGGTTAGAAAAGTCTGGATTTGGACATTAGAGAGCTTGCCAAGAAACTTTTCTAAATATGTGGCAAAAGCAGTCTGCATTTGCGGATGCATATGTGATTCCGGTTCTTCAATGAAGAGCAGTGGAACACAGGCAACACCACGTTTTTCAATATCTTTGGCAAATGCAGCAAGGAGGAACTCCATTTTAATCAGATTTTTATAACCCAAGCCATTGTAAGAACTCGGCAAGCTTTCGTTTGCTGTGCCAGAGATATACGATAGCTTGGTCTGATTTTTTATCTGATCGTCAATGCTGAGCTGCGTTGTGACTCCAAGTTTCAATTCTTCTATATTGGGGTAACCGAAGCCAATAGAACTGTTCACAACTGCACTCAGGATTTCATCACTTTGCTTCTGAACATTCTTATTGGTTTTTTCTACTATTGTACGTAATCGCTTTATTTCTTCGGCAACTTCCGGATCCAAATCTCCTTCGCTCATATCAAAGAAACCAGAAATTAACGAACCAAGAGAACTATTCTGTGTATCATCCTCGCCAAGAACACGTTCAGCGGGAATAGCGTGGAATGGGAACAAATCATGTAGTTCTTTTTGGCTTTTTACTTGCTTATCCTCCAAATTGTTCGGATTAATAGCATAGACGGTCAATCCGAACAATTTTCCAAAATTATCAGCAAGCACATCATGAGCCTCCTCATTCGGAGCAAAAGCGCCGTCTTTATAATAGCTGCTTTCCAATAGTGCCCACAATGTTTTTTCGTCGGTTTTTAGTCGATACTCTGCACGAATCAGAGCGGTTGTCGTATCTACATCGACATCGATAATAAATGGCGACAAAGCCCCCAAGTTGTCGTCCGGGTCATCCAATGAGTAGTCCACTAAAAAATCAATGGAAATAACTTCGACCTGTTTGCAAAGGTCCTCATAGGAGAGTTTTTTCTCCATAAACAGTGCAATTTTAGTATAGAAATCTTCCCGCTTTAACAGTGGATAATCATTAAAGGATATATTTTCCCCTTCCAGTACATTACCAATGCACACGAAGCATGATGTCTTGGCTGTGTTGTTTCTACCCACAATTAAGGTTGTCTTGGGATCGACTTCCAACTCGGCATCAATAAGCAATCTGTAATTTCTAATTCTTATTTTTGATAATTGCATATATGCCTCCGTTTTTTATCTGTAGTAAGGCTGTCAATGTTGTAGCTACCGTATCAGTTTTTCTTCCTTATCGGCACTTTTCCGCCACTGAGGATATAGATCAAATCTGCTGCCGAACCTTCATCAGAATAAATGATTTTGATAGAGAACTTTGCTTTTTGCTTGGGGCATTGTCCCATCTCCAGTTGTTGCTGAGCGTTTTTACTAATGTTACGAGAAACAAATAGTTACAATCTATCGCTATATGGCAAAGATCTCATATAACTATCCATCCACTCCCAATCGGGAATATAGCCATCATCAGAAAATTCGTGTGTTTCATCAAACACAATACCATCAGCATTGCGTTTAACAGGAAGTTTTATAGTAAAATCTTTTCTGAAATGGGCATTCAACTCTCGACCAAATGCTTGATATTTGATCTTGCATTCATTTCGGATGAGCGTGGCAATGAACAGTTTAGTGTGATCCGACAAAGGGACTTTCTCCTGTAAAACAGCTACATTTTGTGCAGTATAAAACGGCTTCTTTTGAATGAAGCAAGAACCCAAAAAGCTACCACCCAAAGCTAACGACATTGCTCCTGCAGGAAACGGCTCTTCTCCTTCTATTTCATCCACGAAGCCTACAACCCCATTGCCATTACTATCACGGGAAACATAGTTGTATTTTGGCTCATCACTCGTAGTAATGACTGCATCTATTCCATTTCCCATACTGCAAATCAAGATGCGATGAAGAAAAAACTCATGCCAAGTTTTTGTGTTTAATTCGGGCGGTGTTTGCTCAGTAATTGCTGTTTTTAGGGGTTTATGGTGCAGAGATAAAATGTACTTTTCCATAAATGCCCAATCTGGCGTAATGGAATCAATACTTGGTAGTAAAAGAGTTTCGGACAGGTATTTATCTTCCGTAACTTTTCGTCCATATGTGTACTTGTATTGATTTGCCATTAAGATGGTTCTGAGAAACAAATAAACTGCAGGTTTTCTGTGTTCAGTATTTTTTAGTAAAAGAATCTTTGCTGAATCGCCCACGACGCAGCCATATGGCTGAAAAGCAACAAATCCGGCAGAACCAGTCCTTGCAACGGTAAGGCAAGGTTCTTCTACATAAGTGTAATTCATTGCTTTGCAATAATCTTTGCTTATATAGCCGATACACCCATTATTATCAGCTCCACTTTGGACTGCAGGAAAACTACCGGGATTATCTTCGATTTCTTCCTTAGTAATTCCGCTGCCATTATACAGAAAGAAAATATCAGATGCACAAAACGACTTCCAATCAGAAATGTTAAGCTTCATATATGTGACCCTCTTTGACTAAGTACGAAAGATAGTCATTTATTGTTTTCTGAAAATCCTCAGCAACAAGTGTTGAATAATCCGTTTCCATATATGCTTCAGCAAGCCATTCATCTTTCCACGAAACTCGATGCATAACCGATAACCCCGGCACTACTTTTTTGTTCTTGTACAGGTTAAGCCAGATTTCTTCCGTTTTATTCCATAGGCTATTGCCATCTGCATCGGTCCGTTCAACACGACCTAATCCTTTACGCTTGATGAACTTGTCATCTTTATAATAACCAAAGAAGGTTTCTTTATTTGCTTTTTCGTGTTTTTGGGAAAGATCAAAAATCATACAACAAGCAACCGCTGCAGCTCCAGGATAGAACATCTCTGTAGGAAGAGAAAAAACGGCATCGAGAGTATAGTTATCAAGCATTTTCTTTTTGAATGTTTTTACATCACCACTGTTACCAATAGCAGCTTGCATAGGGAGCAATACTGCCATTTTGCAGGTTGACGGGACATGGCGAGCTACCCACTCTACGAAATGTAAACCTTTGGAGGGATCTTCTTTCTTTTTGGCATCCCATCCCTTGGTATAGTCTGGATCACAACACTTTTTTGTTGCGTTATAGGGAGGGTTCATCAAAACAATATTGATATTGTTTTCCGCAATCCATTTGGCCCGCTTAAACATAGAATCCTGAACAACATTAGAGTTGCCGTCACCATGAATAAGCATGTTAGTAGAGGAAAGGCCAAACGCTCCCTCCTCATATTCAATGCCGAATATTTGGTTCTTCTTGACCTCTTCACGCTCTTCTTCAGTATCGCAATCATCCATTGCATCGGTCATAGCCCTAACAAGAAAAGCACCACTTCCGCAGCAGGGGTCCAAAACACGGGAGTTTTTGTTTACACCAACAGCTTTGCTCATAAAATCGCAGATGTGGTCAGGGGTAAATGCCTGGTTCTTATCGGACTTTCCGACATATTTATTGAATGTGGTAAAGAATAGATTTAATAAATCTTGTCCAGCGGTACTCTTGTCATTGATATAAGGAACAACATTGTCATCAATGAATTGCAAAATATCCTCAAGTTCCTTATAGGTCAAACTTGTAACATCCTGATCATCAAGCACTTTACTGTTCAAAACAGCGAGCTTTCCTGCTTTGTTCAGACTGCCGCCACGAGTAAGCAAGCCCTCCAGAATATCTTTAATGCTTTTCAAAACGACACGCTCGGGAGCAAGCTTCTTTCCGGTTTTCGGGTCGAGTGTTTCCTTTACATTCTTGTAAACAAGCCCGTTTTTGAGGGCAAGAAGACAAGTACCAACAAACTGGCTACGCAGTTTTTCATTGATGCCATCTGAATGGAGTTTTTCATTAAGCGTTTTAATGGAATCAACAACTTTGATTTTGTCGTTTACCCTACCAAAACACAAGTTTTCGTATTCTTCAAATGTACGAAGAACGGTTTCTTCTTCCATGCGATGTTCGTCATCGATAATGACAGATTGACCAAACCAAACCCAAACTTCATCGCCATCGGTTTCTGCAAGGATAGCAACAATCTTTTTGTCCGAATATGCTTTTTCGAAGCGAACATAATCCTGTAACTGACCCTGAATTTTAGCTTTATCCCAACGGCTGAACTTGTTTTTACATTCCACAAGAACTACCAAACGTTCATTTTCAAAACGGATGTCAAGGAATTTGTGTTGCGTTCCAGTTGTAGCCTTTTGATAATCTTTGATGTCCTTACCAACGGTTTTTAGCGCTTGAGCGTAGCTAAATTCTCCCGTTTCAGTGTTTCCAACACGATACTTGTCACCAATTCTGTTAATTATATCAAATCTATTCATAGTTGATCTCCTTTGCTCATCCGTGTTTATGTTCCAATGCCAGCCCAATCAACCGATCTGCCTGATCTGCCATAAACAGAGGGATGTTCAGTACATCATCATCCAGCTTCAGATTATCCAGAGAGAACCGCACACGGAGCTTGACTTGATCCGGGAACAACTTCTTAAACTTCTTGAGGTTCTTGCTGGTGGTATTGGCCTCAGACTTGACCTCAACAGGGAAAATATCATTTTCCCGTTGAATGAGGAAATCCACTTCATAAGGTGGATTATTCTGGCTCCAATAGCGGGGAACCACTTCAAACTGCGTGATCAGGGTCTGCAGCACAAAGTTTTCAGTCAAAGCGCCCTTGAACTCGGTGAACAGGCGGTTGCCCTCTCCAAAGGCCGTGGGAGCCAGCTGTGCCAGACGGCGGAGCAAACCCACATCCACCAGATAAATCTTAAATGCAGACAGGTCATCGTAGGCAGCCACCGGCAGGCCGGGAGCAGTGCTGCGGTAGATCTTATGCACCAGTCTTGCATCCACCAGCCACTGCAAAGCATCCTCGTATTCTCGGGCTCTTGCGCCTTCTTTGACAACTTTGTAGATAAACTTCTTATTCTCCCTTGCCAGCTGGGACGGTATAGACTTCCAGATCATAGAGATCTTTGGGAACTCACTGATATTGGGGTGCTTGGCAAAGTCACGTTCGTAGGCACCAATAATCCCAGACAGGGCTTCCTGCATGGCGGAGACATCCCGTGCCTCCGTCCACATGAGCACAGGTTTCGGCATGCCTCCGGTGACATAGTACATCTTCAGTTTTTCATAGAGCGGATTGAAAAAGGCATCGGGAATCGGCTCGATGGTATCCACGCTTTCCAAGAACTTCACAAGGTTTTCGTCGCCATTGGCAAGCAGAAATTCTGTGAAGGTCATAGGGTCAATCTGCAGGAAGTTGACCTTGCCTACTGGAAAAGAGGAAGGCTTCGCCAAGGCGATACCTAACAGAGAACCGGCGCAGGCAACATGGTACTGCGGTGCGTTCTCGCAGAAATATTTCATGGAGTTAATGACTTTCGGGCAGTCCTGTACCTCGTCAAAGATGATGAGGGTCTTTTCTGGCAATATCTTTTGACCGCTTGCCAGCATAAGGTTTTGTAGAATCCGGTCCACATCCTTGGTTGTTTCAAAAAATTGTTTATATTCTTCGTTTTCGTCGAAGTTAAAGTAGGCTGTATTTTCATAACAGCGTCTGCCGAACTCTTTTAGAATCCAAGTCTTACCCACCTGACGTACGCCCTTCAAGATTAAAGGCTTGCGGTAGGGAGAATCCTTCCAATCCAGCAACTTTTTTAAGATAAATCGTTCCATAGAATCACTCATCACATTTTTATTGGAGTTTTATGCTTTATAATCACACTTTTATTATATGCGAAATCTATGAAAATTACAACCGAAATCACAAAATTATTAAAATTTAATGCTTATCAATCACGCTTTTATATGAGATAGCGAAAAACTTTCTACAATAAAGGCAGACCACAGCCTCAACATTAGTTATATTACATCTTATTATTCCTGTTCCATTCCGGATAGGAAAGGATAAGATCAGTATCACTATAATCAGTATAGTTATTATCAGTATTCTTGCATTGTGTTTTTGACAGTTCTTGAATTGTCAAAAACACAATTCTGGAACTGCCATAAACGCAATTCAAGAATTGTCCCATCAAAGAAATAAGGCTGACCTGTTACAGTCAGCCCTAAGTAAAAACTCTATATTCTGTTAGCAAAAAATCAGTTCTGCATTAACGACTTCCTCCGCCTGTGCTTTTAGACTACTCATGTGCTGCACCCAAGCAAGCTGTTGGGTTGACTTATCCGGAGCCGGATTTTTCTCCAGAAGTTCAGTCATTATCTGTTCCACTCTACAGTGAGCGGTTTCGTCAATTTCCCATAAATGCGGAAATAATGTCTCTGTTAGAATCATGTCATCCAAGAGTATTGGACTATTTTCCGCAAGAAAAACTCTGCGCATTCTACCGGACTTCCCAAGTGGTTTATCGCTTACATAACTCAACCGAATATCAGGGATGAGATAATCACCACAACGGGTATAAGTCAAATTCTGTGTCATAGCAACTCCTCCAATCATTTTTTCTTTCACTTTCATTGTAATGGATCGACCGGCTTTTCAAGCTGCGGTTGAAAGTTGATATCGATAAAATTGATACACTGACGCTGCAAGCAGCTGAAACCCGCTTACGGGCTGACCTTGCACCTATTATTGATGGAAAAACGGATTTGACAAAATGCACGGAAATTGACCTGCAAAAGCTGGACGCCGAACTGCGGATGCAGCGCATTGTTTTTGAGGCAGCCGCACAGGTATACGAGCAGATGAACGCCTCGTGGCAGAATCAGGGCACAAAGTTTGCGTTGCTGGGACAGGTCATCCAGTTGACGCAAAAGTACATTGAATCCGGAGCAATTCAGATTGATCCTCCACTGTATGGCACAGATCCAGTACGCAGACGGATTATTTACATGATGAACATGAACCGTATTGTGCAGCACTTGTGGGATTTCATTCGGCTGGAAATGACCTCTAAGACAGTCCCGGTTTTTGATGCGAATCGGCGCGTCAGAAGCACAGCAGATATGCCGACATGGTATACCAGCAAACCCTGCAATATTACACAGCATAGCCAAATCAGCCATTGTGTGTATGATAGCGGTTGGGAGGCGACAGAAGCATATTTGCTAGAAAAGAACGAACATGTCAAAGCATGGGCTAAAAATGACCACTTGGGATTTGAAATCGTATATGTGTATGAAGGCGTTGTGCGTAAATACATCCCGGATTATCTTGTAAAACTCGATAATGGTAAAACACTGGTTTTGGAAACTAAAGGTCGTATGACTGAAAAAGACATTGCGAAAAGAAAAGCACTCAGCACATGGATTGAAGCAGTCAATGGAACCGGTGAATTTGGCATGTGGTGCAATGATGTGTCTTTGAACGTCGCAGATGTTGATGCGATTATTGCGAAACAGCTTTGATTGTGAAAAAGACTATAACAGCCTAGCAAAGGAACATATCCACAAAGACAAGAGGCATCCGACGTTAAAATCGGATGCCTCTTATTCTTGTGTGCTTATGTTATTTTATGTTCTGGTCAAACCATTCAATATATCGATTATATGCAAGGGACAGATTAGAGCAATTTTGCTGAATATAAGCGGTGCGGTTAATGCCGTACTCGTCCATAAGGTGTAAACTACACTTATAAACATAATCGTCTTCATAGACAATGTTGCGATCTTTTAAGAAGTTTAGCACGCGGGATTTTACGCCTGTATGACAACGAGCGTCAATTTTGTCTTTGAATTTTGCGGGATCATCACCATATTTATCAACTTTGAATTGTTCAAGGACTTTTTTCAGACCATAAACGAATTGTTCAATTGCATCATGCTCAGAAGTTGAAACGCTAATAGAATCAAAAGAGTACCAGTAGGCAGAAAATTCATATAACAACTGCTTGAGCTCTTTTTGGGGAGGAATGTCTATTTTTACATTTTTTGTTCCCCTTACGATGATTTTGCACCCTGGAGCACGAGTAACATTAGAATGAATAATAATACGGTTCTCTTCTGCATTGTAAGTTTCGCAGACGATTTCAGAACCGGCCAATTCAAGCGTGTCACATTCAATGGTTGAATTACGGATTGACACATGATCGGAAAATAGGCCGCATTTTAAAATTAATCGCCCATCAAAGTTGACACTCATATTTTCGAGCCGGTTGAGATAAATCGGTTTATTAGAATCTTGACAAATACGAACTTGTAATGCGGGCTTATTGGGCGTTAGAGAATCAGTAAAGGTTAAATACAGATTCGAATCAGCATCAGCATCGTCAATGTCGTCAGATTCTAGAGGGCCGATGTCACATAAAGTTTTTTGGTTGACAGTGGTTTGAGAAAGATATGCAACATCGATGTAGAAAATATGATCACCTTGAACCGTATTTTTACTAATTGCAAGGTAGCAATCCAAAAATACTCGGGAGGGAAGTTTGATTTGGCTACGAATAGAACTATCGTTTACATCAGAAAAAATCTCTAGAGAAGGATTGAGCAATGTCTCTGCGAGAAGATACTCTTTAAAAATGGGCATAACAGTACGTTCTTGCAGAAAAACATGTTGTGGTAGCCAGCTGTTTAGCGCTTCTTGATACAGTTTTTGATCCTCTTGGAGAAGCTTTGAACAGGCATCATAGTCAGATACACTTATTGCGCCATTGAAAGTGATAAAAGACATCAGCCGTAATAGCTGTTCGTCTTTAGAATAAAGGTTTTTGACGACTTGAATGGATTCGGGGTCCTTATAGTGAGGAAGAATGAGGTCTTTTAAATAATCTAATTTCTTTTGCTCACGCAAAAGCAATTCCTGAATAATGCTATATATTAAATGACTCGAACTGTTCGCTTTCATCGAAAGACGAAGAGAATTGAGGTCATCACTAGAATGGAGGACATCTTCGACTTGTCGTGCTAAGATTCGTAGCACTTGAGCATAACCAATAAATGTACGAGGCTGATTATTTCCAATTATGGAAGCTATGTGATCAATATATTTTTGAATTTCAGTCTTTTGGGCCGCAGTAATATTGAGTTTTTGGTAAGAGAGATACTGGTATATGAATTCTGAAGCGGATGCTTCATGAAAATATTCAATGCTGTAATGCGTAATACCAAAACCGTATTTTTGACAGGTCTTTAGTAAAAATTCGGCCATTTCAGTTCGAGCTGTCAAAATGATTGATGGACTCGAACTATCTCTTAAGATGCTACCAATCTCTTCGAGAAAACTTTCGATTCCTTCATGTTGAGAAATTAAAGCGGCCTCATCAAAAGCGTCGAGAACAACAAAGCTCTTTCCGGATTTGAGATTTTCATAAAACAAATCCTGTTGTTGACCTTTTCCAATGCCTACTGCGTGAGCAACCTCACCAGCAAAGGCCGTTCCACTGACACGTTTAGCGGCAGTATTCCAGTATAACCCATGGTATTTGTAGGCAATGTGCTTTGCGAGTGTTGTTTTGCCAACTGCACCGGGTGAAGAAATTAGAATGAAGGGACCGCTTTGCAAATGTTCATGGAGTTTTAGAGGGGGGTCAAAGAAAAATTCTTCAGAGTCCACTTTGTTAAGAACTGAGTAATCTGTTAGGTTTGGTAGTTCGCAATGGCTAAATGATGAGAGTACAGTTGATACAGAGTATTCTTGAGTATCCATAAGACACACCTCGGCATAATCGACAAACTGTGTTTCGAAAGCGAATTCTAGTATAGTAATATAATACACGTTTGGCGGCAGGAGGTCAATAAGTGTTTAATTACAAACTTGTAAAGTGAGTTTTGTCGAGATAGACAGGGCCATATAGATGTTCTGGCGTCTGCGAATAAGTGCGATTTGAATTATTGGGAGACATTATTTGAAAATGTATATTGAGGAAGCGGGAGAGATCATTACCGCCTCAAAAGTTGCGTTTGTAGCAAATCTGTAGCAAATTGAGTCTATTTAACGTAATAGCGTTCTAAAAAGTGAAAAGTCATCATGCATCACACGCAGGGGGTCTGGGATTCGGGTGTTTTTGCTCCCGGGATGTTTGCGTTTACGCAACAGCCCGGGAAACAGGCAAAGACGGGAAAACCGCGCAGATCACGTTCAATAAACAAAGAAATGGCTGCTGCACCGGGAAGAAACCCTGTGCAGCAGCCATTTTTATTATGGTATAAGATCAGTCCTTCTTCTCGGCGGTGCGGGCAAAGAAGTTGGCGAGGACGGCGCCGGAAATGTTATGCCACACCGAGAACACAGCGCCGGGGATGGTTGCCAGCGGATACTGTGCAAAGTGGGCAGCGGCCAGAGAGGTGGCCAGACCGGAGTTCTGCATACCGACCTCGATGGAGATCGCGCGGCACTTGGTGGAATCCAGCTTCAGCAGCTTGCCCACACCGAAGCCGGTGAGGTAGCCCAGCAGGTTGTGCAGGATGACTACGGCAAGGATCAGCAGGCCGCTGGTCATGATCTTGGCGGAGTTTGCAGAAACAACGGCGCAGATGATGAGCACGATGGCGGTGGTGGAGACCAGCGGCAGCACGCGGACGGCGTTCTGAGTGAAGGCGTGGAAGAAGTGGTTGACCACAAAGCCCAGTGCGATGGGCACCAGCACTACTTTGACGATGGACAGGAACATATTTACAGGGTTCACATCCACGCGCTGGCCGGCAT
>OCHO01000887.1_pt1 | contig 21621 bp, 19 predicted proteins | sample 1538441 | NCBI WGS metagenome assembly OCHO01 (sample SAMN04571691, study PRJEB22368) | human gut metagenome | biome: human gut; material: stool | host: Homo sapiens | place: Luxembourg | collected 2012-06-29
ATTACTCCATATATTTTTTATACATTTCGTCCGCTACTTTTAAAAACCTTTCTTTATCTTCTATTAAATCTTGTAATTCTTTTAGAGCCTTCTTCCTATATTCATTTTCTATATAATCTTTTTTAGCTGCATAACCATCTTTTCCAAACTTGGTTACCGCATGCTCCCATGCTCTTTTAATATGTTCTTCTTTTCCTATATTTCCATAATGTTCTTCTCCATATTCATAGGTCCTTCTAAAAAATATTTCTATTGTTACAGTTTTATCAGCTGATGCTAGTATTTTTCCATATATATTTCTTGGTTCTACTGTTTTAGATGCTCTATGGTCTTCTATAGCTTCTTTTATTAATTGTAATTCTGTTGTGTTAAAAAATCTATTTAAATTTTTGTCTTCTTCCATTATTTTTGCAGAAACTTTCTCATGATTTTCTCTATCTATATGGTCACCTATATCATGATAAGCTACTGCTGTATACAACATATCTAAATTCATATTATACTTTTTGCCTAATATTAATGCATTTCTCATTACTTCTTTTATATGTCTTATATCATGTGATTTTCCATTCTTATTGTATTCTGGAAATATCTTTTCTTCAATATATTCTTTTAATTCTGGACTAATTTCAGATTTTTTAATTAAAAGATGATAATGATAAGAACTACTAGTCTTTCCTTTTTCTTCGAAAAAGTCTTCGATATGTTCTACTAATTCTATTATGTTGTCTTTAAATAGCTCTTGTATTAAATCATAATCTGCATAAAAATGAGGTATTCCATTTTCCGGTCCATCTTCTACTCTTATTTTGGTATTTTCATCAACTATCGGAAAATCTTTATTATTAAAGGCTGGAGAGCTTTTAGAGCCTAAAGTTAAATAACATTCTCCATCTTCTCTTAGCACTCTGTTTATTTCTTTAATTATTCTTTCTACACCTTTAGTATCTGTATGTGATATAACATTTCTGCATAATATACAATCAAAAGAGTTATCTTCATATGGTAGATTTAGCATATCTCCAATTTTATAATCTACATTTAAATTTAATTCCTCTGCCCACTTTTTTGTAGCATTTACAGCTTCCTCGCTTAAGTCAAAAGCATATGTATTAAATCCATTTTGTGCAAATAAAATTGTATGTCTTCCAATTCCACATCCTAAATCTAAAAAGTCTTTTTTCATTTGTTTTTTCCATCTGTTTTGCAAGTAATATGATTCAATACTTGGCTCTTTCCAAATATCAAGTTTGCTCGCTTTGCTCCAGTTCCATGCTTTAGATTCTACCATTACAATATACCTCCTTCATTTCTTGAATTTTATCATATCGAATTTTCATATTCAATTAGCTTTAAACTTTTAAGCCAAAAAGTAAATATAAATTTGTCTCTATTTATATTTTTATTAAGTCATTATCTTTGTTCGTTTGCTATAATTACAAGCCAATTTTGTGTGAAATTTATTTATATGCTAGTTAAGTTCGAAGAACTTCTTAATATATAGATAGGCATCTTGCAAAATAAAGCTCCGTAGAAATTGCACTTGATTTGCTCCGGTAATTATTTGTAATCTAACATTGTTAAATACGTAAAAATCCTCGATTTTTGCGTTTAAAAAATAATGGACATGATTAATCTTTCATGTCCTCATTTTAACCTTTTATTTAATATATTTTATATATATTTCATCTGCTACTTTAAAAAATTCTTCTTTATCATCTATTAAATCTTGTAATTCTTTTAGAGCCTTCTTCCTATATTCATTTTCTATATAATCTTTTTTAGCTGCATATCCTTCTTTTCCGTACTTACTTACTGCATATTTCCACGCCCTCTGCATATGTTCTTCTTTTGGTATATTTCCATAATGCTCTTTATGATAAGCATACGCTCTTCTAAAAAATCTTTCTATCGTTATAGTTTGATCTGCAGATGCTAATATCTTTCCATATATATTTCTTGGCTCTCCTGTTTTAGATGCTCTATGGTCTTCTATAGCTTCTTTTATTAGTTGTTTTTCTGATTTAAAGAAAAATTTATTTAATGCTTCATCTTTTTCTAGTATTTGTGCTGATACTTTCTCATGATTTTCTCTATCTATATGATCACCTATATCATGATAAGCTACTGCTGTATACAACATATCTAAATTCACACAATACTTTTCACCTAATATTAATGCATTTTTCATTACTTCTTTTATATGTGTTAAATCATGTGATTTTCCATTTTTACTATACTCTGGGAAAACATTTTCCTCTATATATTCTTTTAATTTTGGATTAATTTCTGATTTTTTGCTTAAATAATAATTATTATATGAGCTATTTGTTTTTCCATTTTTCTCATAAAATTTTTCTATATCTTCTGCCAATAAAATATACCTCCTTTATTTCTTGAATTTTATCATATTGAATTTTCATATTCAATTAGCTTTAAACTTTTAAGCAAAAATAACTGTGGAAATGTCCACAGTTATTTTTTTAACAATCTTAAACTATTTAATACTACTGTTAAACTACTTAATGTCATTGCTAAACTTGCAATCATTGGGTTTAATGTAATTGGTAAGAGTCCTGTTGCAAGTGGTATCATACATACATTATAGAATAATGCCCAAAATAAATTTTCTTTAATTATTCTTATTGTACGTTTTCCAAGGTCAAATATTTTTACTATATTTTCCATATTTTCATTTAGCAATATAACATCTGCAGAATCTGCACTAATATCTGTCCCGTTTTCCACACTAATTCCAACTGTTGCAGCTTTTAAACTTGGACTATCATTAATTCCGTCCCCAATCATTGCTACATTATTATTCTTATTCAATTCTTTTATCTTATCTAGTTTTTGCTCTGGATTTACATTGCTTATAATATTTTCTATTCCTATTTGTTTTGCAATAGCTCTGGCTGTTTTTTCATTATCTCCAGTAAGCATTATGTTTTTCTTATCTAATTTTTCTAAGTTTTTAATTGTATCTGTAATATCTTTCTTTATTGTATCTGCTAACCCGATAATTAAAATAGTTTCTTTTTCATCAAATAAATATACTATGCTTTCACCTTTACTTGCAAATATTGCTTCATTATCTCTTAGTTTATTTTCTACATTCATTTTTTCTACATATTTGTAATTGCCTGCATAATATTGCTTTCCATTTATAATTCCTTTAACACCAAGTCCTGGAACTTCTTCAAAATCTTGAACTTCGAAAATATCCTTTTCATTATTATAAATACTTTTGGCTAATGGATGATTCGAATTTTTTTCTAAACTTTTCAATATTTTTAAAGTAACTTCATCATACACTCCATCTGCTATACTCATTTTTCCTGTTGTTAATGTTCCTGTCTTATCAAATACAATTGTGTCTACTTTGTTTATTGCTTCTAAAGTTTCGCTAGACTTTACTAATATTCCTCTTCTACTACAATTTCCTATTGCAACTACCATAGCAAGTGGTGTTGCTAATCCTAGTGCACATGGACATGCAACAACTAAAACACTTACTAATGCAAGAATTGAATCATTAATATCTTTGGTTATCACAAAATTTAAAACAAATGAAATTAAGGCAATTATAAATATTGCTGGAACAAAATATCCACTTATTTTATCTGCAATTCTTGCAATTGGAGCTTTTGTATTTGTAGCTTCTACTACCATTTTTACTATATTAGAAATACTAGAATCTCTTCCTATTTTTTCTGCTCTATATTCTATATATCCATCATAATTTATACTTCCTGCAATTACAGTATCACCTACTTTTTTGCTAACAGGCTTACTTTCTCCTGTTATAAATGATTCATCAGTATGTGTTTTGCCATTTATAACAATTCCGTCAACCGCAATCTTTTCACCAGGCTTACTTATAATCGTATCACCTTTTTGTATTTCATTTATAGTAACCTGTAATTCTTTTCCGTCTTTTAAAATTGTTCCATTTTTAGGAGTTATTGTTACAAGGTTTTTAATTGTATCAACTGCTTTATCTTTATTTTTCTTATCTATGTATCTACCAATTTTTACAAAAAGAATGATTATTGCTGATGATTCAAAATATAAATGGTGTACCAGTGAGGTATTTCCCATAAATACTTGAATTGTATTCCACAAGCTATACACAAAATTAACAATTACACCAACACCAACTAAAGAATCCATGTTAGGCATTTTATGAACAATATTTTTTATTCCGTTTTTTATAATATCAAATCCATAAAATATAAATAGTAGTGATAAAATCATTAATGTTATCGCATAAACTCGTGGGCTTTCCATCATATTTAATATTTTAGGAGTTGGTAAATTAATCATCTGTCCCATTGATATATACACTAAAATAATTCCTAATATAGAAAATATTATTAGCTTTGTAAGTTCATTACTTTTCTTTTCTTCTTTTTTCTCTCCTAAACTTTTAAAACCTGCTTCTTTAACAAATCTATTTAAATCTTTAATACTTAAATTATCTTCATACTCTATTAAAGCTGTCGCCATGACCAAATTTACAGAAGCACTAATTACTCCTTCTTGCTTATTTAAATATTTTTCTAAACCATTTGAACAAGCACTACAAGTCATGCCTTCTATGTTTAAAATAATCTTTTTCATATTTTACTCCTTCAAGATTTTTCGGGATTTTAGAAAATCGGGATTTAGGGACGGTCTTTTTTTCCCTTTCGGGATTTAGAGAAATCGGGATTGGAGGGGACGTTCCTAAAATCCCGATAAAAAATTTATAAAGATATTTAGTTCGGGATTTTAACACCGTCCCTATTTCCCTTTTCCTTATTTCCTATTTTACTTTAAATCCTAAATTTTCTATTTTTTCTTTAACTACATCCATATCTATTTCTTTTTTACTTTCTATTTTTACTGTTCCGTCTTCATGATTTGCTTTTACATTCTTTATAGCTTTAACTTCTCCTAATGCATTTTCTATTCTTTTTTCGCATCCTCCACACATCATACCTTCTACATTTAAAATAATCTCATTCATTTTTATTCCTCCTTGTATCTTTCTATAATTTATAAATATATAAATTTCCATTTTTTTAATGTATTATTTGTTAAATCTTTTGAACAAACTCATAAGTTCATCTATTACTTCTGTATCATTTTTCTCTATGCTATCTGTAATGCATGAGTATAAGTGATTTTCTAATATATGCATAGATAAACTTTTTATTGAGCTTTCTATTGCTGATAGCTGAATTAATATATCATTACAATATCTGTCTTCTGCTATCATATTCTTTATGCCCTTAACTTGCCCCTCTATTCTATTTAATCTATTATTTATTATTTTCTTTTCGTCTTCACTTCTTACTGTCTTTTTGTTGTTGCAACATTCTTTATTCATTTAATCACCTCTTGGTATATAATATACCCTGTATAGGTATGTAGTCAATAGAGGGGTATATCACTTTAATCGTTTATATATCAACGTTTGATTCTATATACAAAAAAGAAGGTGGATATTTCCCCCGAAAAGAAAATATCCACCTTCTTTAATATTTAGTCAGGAATTATCCCTCCATCGATCCATAATTGATACAATTCATTACCTTTGTACCAATATTGCCCTAAAAGAGCTGCCGCTGCATATTCCTCACTTCCATTAATAGACAGTTTATTTAAACATTTTTCGAACGCAGGAAATGCAACGTCATGCAATGATGGAAATTCTTTCAACAACCGTTCCATTTCATCTGCCCACATTGTAGCAAATTCCTTTGAAATATCGTTTTCAAGTTCCTCCCATTTTTTTGTTTTACCTTCGCACACTTTCATTGTTCTTTCTCCTTTATTTTTGCTATGGTCTACGAGTTATCTTTTTTATTTTAGCATAAATTTACATAATAGTCTATAATTTTTTTTAATTATACTATAAGAAAATTGTATATATTAGGTTAATTGAAAAAATATTTTTTACTTTTTTATGTAAATATGATATAATATATAGACACTAAACAGCTGAAGAAAGGAGGACAATTTATGTCCGACAAAGTACAAACCGTGCAAAATATCTGGTTTCCAGATATTGCTCCCATTTTATATCGGGGAGTAGGTTCTCTGGTGCAAGTTCAACGTTTGTATCTGGATGAAGTAATGCTTGAGGCAGATAAGCTTCGTGGGAATACCTTTATCCCTAACTACTTAGATATGTATCACACGAAGCTTTCAAATTATTTGACCAAATACTACAACTACGAATCGCTGGCAGAACTGGAAAAGGAAATTATTGAATTAAAGAAATTTTTAGCAAGTCTAAAGATTCCTTGCTCTATTTCTGGTCGCTTAAAAAACTACATTTCATTTATAGAAAAAGTTCGGACTTTTATTTACGATGGTCTGGATCCTTTTTCTATCAATGATGAATTGGGATTCAGAATTGTAGTAGGGACTAAACGCTATGATGACGAAGAAACGATTGAGCAACTCTATGAGATTGCCAACAAAGTAATCGCCTTCTTCGTTATTAGGAAAGGTTACCAGTTGATAAAACCGTCGCCAGCAAATGGTCTGGGCTTTAATCAGGAACTTTTTCCAAAGGTATTTGTTCCGCCAAAAGGGCTCATCTACCCAGAGTACGCAAAATATGTCAAAGACTATTTTGTTGCTCCTAAAAAGAAGGGCTATCAAGCTCTTCATATGGTATTTGTAACCAAAAGTGGCTTAACAATTGAAGTTCAATTAAGGACATTTGCTAGCCACTTCCACGCAGAATATGTCGCGACACATCTTTCACACAAAGATGAAAGATATGGAGCCAGTAGCAAGGAACTTACCCAAGAAGAGAAGGAAGCTGATGCTAAAAGGCAATCTGCAATAAAGGTTGTCTTCGACCCAGAAAAGGTCAAACTCGACTCCTACTTCTCAAAAAATGGGGAAACTCTGGATTTAATCGGTCTACAAGAAACTATACGAGATCCATTCAACAACTTCTACGTTGCTTAAGTTCTTGTAAAACGCCCTACTACACAAGAAATAAATTTCTTTCTGTGTAGTGGGGCGTTACTTTATTTATTCTTTCCTGTTAATGGCGCATATATCCATTGTAGGAAAAACAATTCATATGGATTTCCGCCTTTACGACTACTTATATGCTTTATTTTTTTATTGTTACTAAGTTTTGCTTCTATCTCTTCAATCGCTTTTTTATTTGAATTTACTTCGTAATAAGCTGGAAATATATTATTTTCTTCATATCCTTCTAATAAATTTTGTCTGTCTGCAAAGTGTTGCTTCATATCATTTAGCGCATCTTCTTTTGATTTATATATAATTTCTGCATTTTTGTCAGTTTCTTTTATTATATTTTCTATCTCTACTCGCTCTTCATCTGTTATAGAATCTTCTAAGAATATTGTCATTTCACTTATATATTTATCATAATTAATGAATACAGCAATATTCAAGATAATTAAAATAATTAATATAATTGAAATTACTATAATAATCTTAGTTTTCTTTTTCATCTTCTTTTTTATCTTTTTTAAATAATCTATTTCATTTTGAGTAGTAGTAGGATTCTCTTCTTCGTTATTCATTTCTAAATATATTTTTTCACAATTTTCGCATTTTTTTAAATGTTTTTCTACAAATTCTTTTGAACCTTGTTTTAAACATCCATCTTTATAACTAAATAATAAATCCTGAACGATATCACATTCTTTTTTCATCTTTATCTCCAATCCTCTCTTACTATAATTTACTAAAAGTACACATATTATTTTTAGGATTTATCCTCCTTTATTTTTTGCTTTCCTCTAAAATATGTAACTCTTACCCAATTTGGTGTTTTATTCATTACTTCTGCTATTTCTTCATTTTTTAGCCCACCTAATAATTTTAAATACATTACATTTCTAGTCTCTTCATTTAACTTTTGAATCTTTTTTAATAAATCTAGCTTATCCTCTTGTAAAAATATATTTTCTTCTAGTGAATTTTCTGTTATTAATTCATTTTCTACATCTTCTAAAGATATGTTTTTTTGCTTTTCTTTTTTTCTTATATCTTTATATAAAATAAATTTTGCGATTTGACACAGCCATGTAGAAATTTTACTTTCCCCTCTAAATTTATCTATGTTTTTAACAGCTACTAAAAAAGTTTCTTGTACTATATCTTCACTTAATTCTTTATTTTTGGTTAAGCAGAATATGTATTTATATACTATTTGAGCATAATTATTATAAATCTCTTCTATATCCTGCATAATTTCCCCCTTTCATTTTATTAGTGTTAAAAACTTTATTTTTGTTACATATTTTTTAATTTTTTCTTCTTTTAATTATATCGTCCTCTGCTAGTTTGCCTATTAATAAAGATGAATTTAAATCATGTAATTTATTATTTTGTGCTACAATTTTTTCATCATAATTTGCATAGCAATATTTGCAAAAATGCTTACACGTATTATATGCGCCTATATCAGCCATTTCTACGCAATTACACTTTCCACCGCTACGTGCTTTCCATTTTTTGAATTTAGTTTTTCCAGTTAGTCTTTCTGCTAATTCTTTTCCTAGACAATCTGCTTGTATAAAGCCATATTCCACTAAATTTCTTTCTTCAAAACAGGTTTGTACTGTCATTCCATTATTTTTAGCACTTTTACTAAAACTCTTTCCTATTGCTTCATAATCACTTTCTTTAAATTCTTTTAATCTTAAAAATTTATAATTATTTCTAACATTTTTATAATCATCTATAAATGAAACGATAAAATGCTTTATATATCCATTTAATAACTCGCATAAGTGATTAAATGCTTTTATATGATATTCTATAGTGTATTTATCACTTATAAATATTGGATCATATCTTATATATATGTTATCTATTCCAACTATCTTCGAAATTTGCTTGATTGCTTCTACTATTTTTCTTTTAGCTGGAACCCCCGGTTCAATATCACTTTTATATGGAGTTAAAGTAACATGAAATAATATTGGCTTTTCTATTTCTTTTAAATATGGAATCATTGGCATTGGATTTTTTGTACAAAACATAATTGCATCAACATCTTCCACATATATTCTACTAACTTGCTGGTTATAAAAAGGATTCCTCACATCGAAAAATCCTTCCCTATATCTGTTCATAAACCAGTCTGTGTAAAAAGCTACTATATCGGTTCTTCCACTTACATTTAAAATCATTTTCTACCTCTTTACTAAAATATATATTCATATAATAATACAACCTATAAGGCAATTTAGCAACTATTTAATTCAAATCCAAAAACTCCCATTATTACCTTTTACAGTAATAACGAGAGTTACATAATATTTGAACTTTAAGCTCCGTCCCTAAAGTTCAAGCTTTCCTTTTCCACCTTTAAGTCCGCCATTTGCATATCCTTCTAATACATTTGTGTCAAAAGAAAATACCATATTATTTTCTTCACGATTTCTTTTTAATGCTAATTCTATTTCTTTATCTAATAACTCTGGATATTCCATACCTGCTGCTCTCCATAGATGGAAAGATAAACAACCAGGAATAGTATTTACCTCGTTTACATATACATTATCTGTATCTTCATCAATTAAAAAATCTATACGAATTACACCTGTGCAACCTAATATTTTAAATGTTTCTTTTGCTAAAGTTTGAATCTTTTCTTTTAATTCTTCACTTATATTTGCTGGTAATTTTAAAACTCCTGCATTCATAGATTGCTTAGCTCCGCCTGTCTTTTTACCTCCAGAAATATATTTATCTTCATATGATAAAATATCTGCTGTTTTGTCTAGTTCTTCACACTCTGAGGCATTACATTCTTCGTAATCACCTAGAACTGAGCAATTTACTTCTTTTAAATTCTTTATAGCTTTTTCTATTAAAATCTTTCTTGCATATGTAAAAGCATCTTCTATTGCCTCTTCTAATTCTTCTCTATTTTTAGCAACAACTATTCCAATACTTGAGCCTAAATTGATTGGTTTAACGATTACTGGATATTCTATATTTTCCTCAACACTTTTTATTATATCTTCTACTTCTTCATTTTTATAATAACATTTACAGTCTAAAACAGGAATATTGTTTTCTTTTAAAATTGTTTTAGATACATATTTATCCATTCCAACTGCTGATGATGTAACATCACATCCAACATATGGTAAATTAAACATTTTTAAATATCCTTGAAGTGTACCATCTTCTACATTTGTACCATGAACAATAGGAAATGCAACATCTATATAGTCATAAACTTCATTTTCGTAAAATTTCTTATTTGTTCTTAATAAAACTGTTTTATTATCTTTTAAAGAAAGTGTTACTTGTGTACTTATTCTTTTTAAATTATCTATATTTGTGTATTGTTTTATATCATCAACAAAATCTCCACAATACATTTTATTATCTTTTGCAATATATATTGGTACAATATCATATTTTTCCTTATTCATATTTTCTATTGCTTGAAGTGCAGTTATTATAGATACTTCATGTTCAACACTCTTTCCCCCAAAGAAAACACCTAATTTAATTTTCATAAAAATTACCTACCTTCCTTTAATCTCTTTATGAATATTTCGTTTAGCTTAAGATATTTATAAATTATAATTATCTGGTAAATCATTTTCCAATAAAACTGTTACTTCTTTTTTTAAATTCCAACTTATAATTTGACTAACAGCTTCTTGTGGCAAATTCACCTTAAATACTTTTTGTTCATCATAATTTTTTTCTTTTATTCCTTTAAGCATGGCTTCGTAATTATCTGTTCCAACTAAGAAAATATAATCACAAATATCCGCCATGTATTTTCCAAATTCATAATTATATTTTTCTTGTTCTTTACCAAGTTCTATAAGACCTGGGGTAACTATTATCTTTATTCCTTTAAATTCTCCTAATGTATCAACTGCTGATTTTGAACTTATTGGATTTGCATTATACGAATCATCTATTATCGTAATATTACCTTTTGGCAATAGTTCTAACCTATGTTTTACATTTTGTATTTCTCTTACTTTTACTGCAATTTTTTTCATTGGAACTTTTAAATAATCTGCTACAGCTATTGCACCCGTAATGTTTACAATGTTGTGTCTTCCTATTAGTTTAGTTTTTAATTCTTTTTCTTCGTTAGCTTCTTTATCTAAAATTTTAAATTTTAGCCCTTTATAAGAAGATTCTAAATCATATGAATTATAATCTAGTGATTTATCATTTACTCCATATGTTATCTTGTTCATATCTAATTCTTTATTCTTTATATATTCATTATCATAATTTAAAAATATAGTTCCATTATTTTGTTTTACACTGTCTGCCAATTCAAATTTAGTTTTTATTATATTTTCTATGCTTTTAAAACTTTCTAAATGTTGTGGACCTATAGAGGTAATTACTCCTAGTTTTGGATTTACAATATCACATATTTCTTTAATATCACCAACATTTGTTGCTCCCATCTCACACAAAAATATTTGATGAGTTGGCTTTAATTTCTCTCTTATAGTTTTTACAACTCCCATTGTTGTATTATAGTTTTTTGGAGTTTTTAAAACATCATATTTTTCTGATAATAAACTATACAAAAAATTTTTCATACTAGTTTTTCCATAACTTCCTGTTATTCCTATAACTAGTAAATTTGGCATTTCGTTTAATATTCTTTTTGCATCGTTTATGTATCTCTTTCTTCCTAACATTTCTATAGGGTGATTTACTAAATTTGATAATATTATTAGCATATTTGCAAATACATTTATAATTATTAATTTAGTTATTATATAATTTCGTATTCCTCCAACGAATAAAATTAATAGTGATATTAGCATATCTGTAAATATTAATCTTTTTACTCTACCAGTATATTTTAATGATATTTTTGAATTTCTTTTTGGAATATTATATATTATTGAAATTCCTAAAATAATTATTATAGCTATATTTAATATGGTATTATTAAAATATATTAATATTGTTGGTATTACTAAAATTAGTTGTAATAATAATTTCTTTATATTTTTTCTCATCCATTTAAAATGTTTTAAGAAGAAATATGAATTTAGTTGTAACATATGTGTGTTAAATATTAGCAATAATATATAATTTATAATAAGTTCTATTATAATTATTATCTTCATAAATATCCTCCAAATTTATTTTCCCATAAAATTTTTAATTATATTATTTATTTGTACTGGTCTTTCTAAAAACACATAATGAGAACACCCCTTAAAAGGTACTAACCCTGCATTTGGTATTTCTTTTTCCATGATTTTAGCATCATCAAATGGTGTTTCTGTGTCATTTTCTCCCCATAATAGTAATGTTGGAACATTTACTTTTGGTAGTCTATCTTTTAAATCTTCATTTACTAATTTTACTAATGTATTTCTCATAACAGGTGTTGCATTACGATAATCCACTGATCCCATTTTTTTCTTTAAATTTTCTAGTGCATTTGGTGCAATTTTTTTTGCAATTCCCGTATTTAATGCTTTTTTACCCAATTTTACTATAGACATTTTTGCCTTTTGTTTTGCTGTTTTTTTATGAACTATTCCTGCACTTCCTATTAAAATTAACCTTCGTACTTTAAATTCTAAATTTCCTTCACTTAACATTTTTATTGCAATTCTTCCACCATTTGAATGTCCTATTAATGTTATATTATCTATTTTATTTATTTTAATAAATTCTTTTACTAATTCTATAAAATCATCTGTATTCCACGCTTCTTTTGGCTCTTCTGATTTTCCAAAACCTGGCATATCAAAATAATATACTTTTGCATATTTAGAAATATTGTCAATTAAATTTTTATATACATTATAATTTGTTCCCCAACCAGGTAAAATTAAGACATTGTCACCTTCACCTTGCTCTATGCAATTAATATTTAATCCTAAAATATTTATATTAATCAGCTCCTTATTATTTTTTACTATTCTATATTTTATTTTATGCTAATATCAACTCATACTTTTTCACGTATTTTGTTTTATTTCACGTTTATTTCACGTTTTGTATTGACTTTTATATTTTATGTAAATATAATGTTTATATATTTATTGGAGGTTATATATGAAAAAGAATTTTATTCGTTTAAATATAAATGATAATTATTTATCTTTTGGTAATTTTTTTAGAATTTTAAAAGAAGAAAGTAATAATTCTGCAAGCTTTTGGCAAGCAGATTTATTCTCTATAATTTTTAATACAGATTCAATTGCAGATAGTACTGTTAATAATTATTGTACAGGTTTTAGGGCTATTAATTCTACTTATAAAAATTATATTAAAAATTTAAAAAGTAAATATATACAAAATCCTAACGCCTTACTCCATATTTTTTCGGAAATATTAAAATTAATAGATATTAATGTTCCAGCAAAAATTACAATTAATATTTTTAATACAAATGAAAAAATGCGTCATATTTGTACACGACTATATTCTATTAGTAAAAATGACTCGGATATTACAACTAATCTTTCTAATCGATTACATTCAAATTTGGCTAATAACGATTTATATAATTTTATAGCAGAAGTTTTATTTTATACTGTTTTAGATAAAAAACAACCTATTTATATTGACGAAAATTTAAATAATATAATTGAAAAGAAAATATATGATACAAATATTTCTGTAAATGATATTGAAGATTTTATTAATATCCAATTAACTTCTGGCATTTGGTCTATTAGAGGCATTTATGAATTAGCAAGGCATGGCAATCCTTTTGCGTGTTTTGAGATGGCTTCTATGGAATGTTATGGAATTATAACAGGAATTGCTAGATATGAAAAAGCTTATGATTACTATCAAGTCGCTGCAAAGGCTAATCATCCCATAGCTAATTGGGCTATTGGTTATTTATATTATGAAGGGCATATTGGTACTAAATCTAAACATGATATATATTTAGCTTTAAAATATTTTAACAAAGCTAGGAAACTAAATTGTGCCAACGCTTACACAAGTATTGGTAATATGCTACTTTGTGGTACTATTCCCCATATTTCTAAAAATGAAGAAAAAGCAATTGAAATGTTTAAAATTGCAGCAGATATGGGACATGTATATGCATTTAATAATCTTGGTAAGATTTACGAGGCTCGAAATGACTTAAAACTTGCTTTTGATTATTATATGAAATCTGCTAATTTAGGTGATAGTTGGGCTCAAAATAGAGTTGGTGAATTTTACAGACTAGGAAAAATAGGAAATATAAATTTACAAAAGGCTTTTGATTATTACACTTTGTCTAGCGAATCACCAAAATTTACTTTGTGTAATTGGGCTAAATATAATTTAGCAAAATATTTTTATAAAGATGGTTGTTTAGAAATTGGAATTCATAAAGATTTAACTAAAGCAATTTCTTTATTTGAAGAATCTTCTGATGAGCTTACTGAATCTTTAGAGGAATTAATTTATATTTATTATGATTTATATTTAAAAAATAATAATTCAGAAAATTATTTAAAGAAATTAAATTATTATATTAATTTGACAGAAAACCATAGTAATTATAATGATGAAATTGCTAGTCGTATAAATAATAAATTAAAAGATTTGAAAAACGAACATTTAAAGATAAAATTGCCTTAACCTTTTATACAAACTAATACATGGCTCCCCTACTTTTACGTAGGAAAGCCATTTGTAAAATTAATATTGTTTATATCATTTTCTTATGATATATTAAATAAAATTAACAAAGGAGGAAATATTATGTTAGATTTATTTTTAATAATAATCTTAATAATAAGCATAGCAAAACCAGATATTTTATTAGCAAAAAATGTTAAAGAAAAAGCTTCAGATGAACAAAAGCAAATTCTTGTAAAAAATTATAGAAAAATTTATGCTATTTTGATAGCTCTTTTCGAATCTTTAGCTATAATGCGCTATAGCACAATTATTGGTGGAGTTTTAGCAATTATTCTTATCATTTTGTTATTTACAATTTCTTTGCCTGCTACAAAGCAGAATAAGGAAATACTAAAAGAATTAGGAATATAAATTGTAATGAACCAAGCTTATTTTGTGAGTTAATAAGCTTGGTTCATTTTTGATAGAAAATTATCTTTCATCCAAAGATAATTTTCTATCATTAATTCCAGTTTCGTGATTTATGTTTCTTACACTTCTATCATTAATTTTTTCTAAAATATATTTTAAGCCTTGTTCACTATTTCTGGCTTGTCTTGCTGTTCTTCCTATATTTTGACTATAAGTATCACATAAAATCGTATAATTATATAATATACTAGTTACATTTTCTACTTTATCTATACCTAGAACTTGAGTTTTATCTGATATATCAATAGAAGTATCTGCAACCCATTCCTCTGAAAATTCAAAAACTGGTTTATGCGTATCATGGTCTAAAGTTAAATTACATACAGGTTTAAACTTAGCTGGATTAATTTTATAAATATAATTAGGTTGTTTTAACATTGCATGTTTTTTTCCTTCTGAATCTTGAACAACATTTATGTTATCATTTCCATAAATATAAGTTGATTCTGCTAATCTGACCATTCCATACCCATTACGTGCTATATATAAATTTTTACCATCAATAGGTGTAGAAGATGCAAACACTGCATCCACTCTTTCTGTTAAATAATTATTAGGTCGATTTATGGATTTTCTTAATTTCCCATTTTCTAATTCATCTGGTGCGACCTCAGTTATATGAGTAAGACAAATATTATTATCTACAAATACTTTCTTTATTGAATCTTCATATTCTTGCATTAATTTAAAAATATCTTTTGCTTCGTCAGAAAGACTAATATCTTTATCTGCTCTTCCTTCATTTATTTGTCTTTGTTTAATGAAATCTAAAACATTTTCTATTGATTCTCCACTATATTCTTCAAGTTTTTTAGAATAACTAGTTGTTAATAAGCTAATTTTATTTTCGTAGGTATAATTTTTAGCTTTATCTTCCCAGTTTGCCAATAATTGTCTCAGTTCTGGGTGTTCACTAATTAATCTATTATATTCTTCACTTTGTAGTACATCTGCTACAATTTGTTCAGAAGTTTTTGTTGTACTTTGCATATATAATGAATCTAAATATGCAAAAGTTTTTTCTGCTAATGTCGGTATTCTGGTTTTAGATAAAATCTTTCCATCTTTATCATATACAACTTTATAATTTTTGGTTTTAGCTTGTAATTCTCTTATTCTAGCTATCTTTAGTTTTGATTTATCATCTAAACTTGGTCTTATAACAGAAGTATCTAATTTATCTTTTTCTCTATCTAACATACTTTTAGACATATAAATATATTCTTTTGATTGTGTTTTTAATTTAATTCCTTTATAATCAACAACTTTACTTTCATACATCAAGTCAAATAATTCTTTAGGCATTACTTTTTCTGTTCCTACAACCCTTCCTTCTTTTTCTTCAAAAGCATATGAATGACATATTACCTCATTGCCTTTAATTTTATATGTAAATATTCCTACACCTAACATATCTTTTTTCTTAGTATCTGCATTTAATTCGTGATCAACAGGTTGAAATGTTCCATCCATATTTCTTTTATTTCTTGTATGTATACCACGTCTATCTTCTATGCTATACCCAATACTTTTTAATGTTTCTAGTAATCGAGTTAGTTGTTCTTCCTTACACATAATATCTATATCGTCATGATTTCTATATAAGTCTTGTTTCGTTTGAATGGCAGCAGAAATTCCGCCTATAAGATAGGCATCTATTCCCTCTAGTTTGCTAAATATTTTGAACAACGTATTATATGTTTTAAAATATTCATCGTAGTTTTGCTTGGTAACATTTGCTATCCTGGAAATATTATTTCTTCTAAATATTCTGTTAAAAATATTAATAAATCTTTCCCTTGCTTTAGGCATAAAACTTCATTCCTTTTTTACTTTTGTAAAAAATAATTATATATAAAAATTTTATCACATAAGCAAAAAGTTAACAACCTAATTGAAATTTAATTCAATTAGGTTGTTTTTCTTCATTATTTAGTTTGTTATCATTCTCGAACTGTTCAAAAAATCCAATAATATCTTCTGGCTTTGGTGTTGGTAAAACTGGTCTTTTTTGTATTATTTTTTCAAAATATGGTCTTAAATAATCTTCAATAATTTTTTCCTGTTTTCTTATAGCCATAACTACAGTAAATAATTCTTTAAATTCTTTTGCTGTTATATTGTTTAATTCTTTTATTAGTTCATTAATTTCACTTTCTGATAACATATATTCATATATCAGATTTTCCACAACAGCATTAAATAGTCTCGACAGAATTACTGTATCATCTTCCTTAATATAATCTCCTATTGCTTTTATAGCTATACCACCAGCTACTCCTCCGGCAAGTCCACCTACAATTCCAATAGCAGTTCCTATTCCAGGAGCAATTGTAGTTCCTGTTGTTGCACCTATTTTTGTAGCAGCAACAGATGCTGCTACAGTTCCTGAACTAGCTGTTGCAATTGTTCCAACTAATGAAAGCATATTTTTTGTATACTGCGCAGTTGATAATCTCTTTTTTAACATATTGTATGTATCAGGAAGAGAAAATACTGCTAAAGTAATAATAGATGAAACTACATTATTTCTAAATATTTTTGATAATTGTTTCATAGCAGCTGAACCAGAAATTGAAGTTTTTCCAGCCATTGTACGAATTGAATTTACAATAGTTTGCACCGTTTTATATCCCATTTTTTGTGTAATATAATCACTTAATGGAATAATCTGTTTTGTTAATTCTGTTCTGGCCACTTGTTGGGTAAATATATGTGCAAAAAATGAGAGCCCAAATACTTGTACTCCAGAAGCAATTGCACTTTGCATTGCTTCTATTTTATTATTATTTTTTGAATATGCAAAAATGAAAGTTGTTAAAAAGCTTATTCCTAGAGCAAAAAAACAATTTATTGCTCCTGTTGTAACATCATATTTTAATGATTCTATAGTTCCTGGTTTACAAAGATTAAGAGCCTGTTTATATGTTAATTGACCTTTCTTAATATATTTTGAAGCATCATCCGGATTTGTTACTCCTGGTACCTTGTTTTCTAGGATTTTTTTTCTAAATTCATTAATTGCTTCTATATACTTATCTTTTGGTACTTCTATTAACATAGGTTCTCCATTTAATTTTTGATATCTAAATTGGCCTGTTGTCTTATCAAAACATGCATTTATGCATCCTTTTCCAGAACTATAATATTTAGTTTGAATATCTAAACCATTTACAATACGATCTGCACCATTTTTTTCATTTGTTCTACCTACTACTTCTGCTTCATTTCCTTTTAATTTATCTAATATGGTTAGTGCTTCTTCTGCCATTTCACCATGGCCATGCTTGCTGTTAACCCTTGCAAAATTTTCTGGGACAACAGCTTCCAAATCGGCAAATATATTTTCAGCTGAAATTGTTGCTTCTTTTATAATTTTATTATAAACATCTTCATAGCATCTAAAAAAATTAGTTTTACCATTTATTTCTAAAATCTTCTTCCCATTAAACAAAACCTCATATTCGTTATCGGAATTTTTCTTTAAATCAAAATCTTCTAAATTAAAATATTCCCATTTAAAATAATAGTAGTTATTAGTTACCATTTCTTCTTTTTTTACTTCTTTATTATTTTTCTTAATAACAGCGGGATTTGTTCTAAAAAATAATCCTATATCTGTAATAACCATTCCATATTTCATACCTTTTTCCATACTATCTACCCATAAAATTTTATGTTCTTTTGGAATAGGAAAATTTCTATAAATTTTATTCTGGTCTTTTTGTGTTAATTTTACATTATTTATTTTTCTTAGTTCTCTTACTACTTCTTCTATCAAAAAGTCCATATCTTCTCCAATATTAACATTATTTAATAAATTTATTTTTCTTAATATTACTATACAAAAATATTATCATATATATTTTTAATTATCTACTTTTTCAACGTTTTTCTTTACTTTTTAGGTAACTTTATTATTAAGACTACCCAATTAAATTTATTGATAATTTAGGAAAAGGTGGAACTGGAAGAGCTTTATTATTTAAAGATGAAACTACAGATATGTTATTTGCAATAGGAAGATCAAGAACATAAAGAAGAATTTTATGGAAGGTTTGTAGATGAAATTAAAATCTTATTTAAACTTACACCCCCTAATATCGTAAGAGTATATAATTACTATTTATGTCCTCAAGAAAAAGTGGGCTATCTACAAATGTAAAAGGTGTTTCTTTAAATAATTATTTTCCTTCTATTTTTGATACTAATTGGAGAGAATTGGAAGATATTTTTAAAGAGACAATTTTCGCTTTTGAATATTTAGAAAAGAACCATATTTTACATAGAGATATAAGTCTACAGAATATTTTAATAAATGATGAAGGAAATGTAAAAATAATAGATTTTGGTTTTGGAAAAATGTTACAATCAGATATTAGTGAAAATAATGACAATAGTGTTATACTGAATTGTCCAGTAACACAGCTTCCAGAGGACATAATATTATATGGGAAATATAATCATACAACTGAAATATACTTTTTAGGAAAATTGTTTGAACATTTTATTAAAGAGAGAGAAATAAAGGATAGTTTTAAATATACACATAAAATTATTAATTGCTCTTCCTGAAGATAAACAACAAATAGTATTAGATAATATATATACAAAACTATCTAATATAAAAATAGAACCTCAATTTGATGATTTACCATTCTAATTAAATACAATAATTACAACTTATCCCTTGTAGAGGAAACTACAAAGGGATTTTTTTATAATGTAAAAGAGAATTGCAGCACTCTATAAAAGTGCTAGGTGCAATGAGCCGATGCTATAAAGTTTATTCATATTCGTGCAAACGGTCTATTTACACAAATGCGTGAGTAAGATTTTTACAACACAGACTCACAATAACAAAAGAGTATTGGGAGGCAAAACTTGAAATGGATTTGTAATTGAAAAAGTTTGGACAAGGATGAACAATAACATAGAAATATGTTAGCAATTACAGTAGTTTGACTACATACTAGGCTACCTATGACCGAAAACGACCAACTGACGATTTCTACAATATTAGGTGTAATAATCCTTTTTTTGCTCAATGGGATTATTGCACCTATTTATCTCATGTTCCCTCCCTCTGGTTTCTAGTTAGCAAGATTTAATATAAAAATATAAATATAACAAAATTATATCTAAATTATTCTCTTAAATCTCCTCAATATAGTTATGAAAAAGAGTTCAATGTAATTAAAGAAAACTACAATCTTAAGGGACAAATAAAAAATGTAAGTAATATTGTTTGTGAATACATAATAACATCAGATAAGGAATTTTTTGAATCCATTGGAGAAAAAGAAACTAATACTTTTATTAATCTAGAAGAAATTGAAAATGAAGAAGAAATAGATTTTAAAAAAAGACCTCCGCACTTACCTTTGGCAAGTGCGGGGGTCTTAGTATGGATAAAAATTATTCTTCGGCAGATTCAATGGGAAAGATAATTTCTTCAGGCGCTGCATATCCAGCACTTACAGATACCTTACCTTTTTCAATCCACATTGTAGTTTTCCACGGAAATCCATTTGTAGAAACTTCCGTTTCCTGTGCAAGCCTTCCGAGAATGTAATCAGGTCCATAATCAACTGACAATGTCAGATGACCACAATCTTCGACCTCTTCTTTAATCGTTTCAGATAAGCGTTCTTCAAACTTATCAATGTTTTCGGATGGTGTCTGAGTATTCATTGCTGCCATCGTTCCTAACATCATCGCCCAAAAGCCTACCTCACCACTTTCTCCCATATCAAAATTTCTTGGGCCTACATTCCGAAGTTTATCTGCCCACCATTTTGCTGCTACTTTGTTGTATTCCATACAGTTACCTCCAAAAAAGTATTTTTAGAACAATATACTTTAGTACACTTATTTAGTTCGCTGTACTCACGAATGATATACTGATATTATACATTATTTTACATAAAATTGCAAATTTAAAAAGTATACCTTTTTGTACAATTATAATTTTCTTAATAATTTTACTCTCTGCTACTATATAAAAATTTGAATAAAAAATTATTATTTAGATTATTAGAATTAATTATATTAGTCACTTTAATAAAAAATTCAAAAGAACTTTTAATATATTTTATAATTTGGAGATTTATTTAGATTTAGTCATTAAAAGCACCCTTTCAAAAAGGATGCTTTTTTGTGATATATATAGACTTATTTTACTCGCTAATGCTCTTGAACAAATATAATGTCACTTTATTCCTATCAGTTTGTTCCATTTCAATAAGTTTTGCCATAGCAACATTTATAATAAAATTATTTACTTTGCCCAAAATTTATTATAGTTGTTTTAAGTCCTAACTCCTATGAGTTAGGACTTATCATCATAACTTTGGGCTCTACGAGGCAAAATTACTAGTTCGACACCTACTGAAAGGAATTTTAGGCAATAAAAAAATCAATCAGATTTTATTTTCTGATTGATTTTTTTATCTATCTGTTCAATTTGGTTCGAACAGAAATGTCATTGGTGCAGATGGCCGGAATCGAACCGGCACGAGGTTTAACCCTCGCAGGATTTTA
>OCHO01000893.1_pt1 | contig 21458 bp, 18 predicted proteins | sample 1538441 | NCBI WGS metagenome assembly OCHO01 (sample SAMN04571691, study PRJEB22368) | human gut metagenome | biome: human gut; material: stool | host: Homo sapiens | place: Luxembourg | collected 2012-06-29
AAGCCGTTCGTTTATTGTACGCAGACCCCCTATTTCAAAGGACAAGGACTGCTTAGCTGATATCGCTTTCTTTCCATCATCGGAACGTTTTACGGCAATGTATACACCAGTACCCCCAGGATAATAATCAGATTCCCAATCAGCTTTCCTTTTGATACCTTTTCTTTCAAAACGCCAAAGGAAAGCAGCAGGACAAAGACGTACGTAAAGGTATCCAGAACCGGACCGTATTTCAAATCTACCTGTGTGTAGGCATACGTATTTAAAAGAAGTACACTGCCAAAAATCAGATACGCCACAATCACGCGCCAGTTCAGATACTCGCGAAGTGCAGATGCATGCTCCTCGTTGGCGCTTTGTTTCAGCAGAATCTGTGATACTGCGGAAAACATTGTACAGATCAGCATTAAAATCATATATTTATTCATATCGCTGCACCACCATAACTCCCACCAGCACAATCAGAAGGCCGATGATATTTTTTACCGTCAGATTTTCATGAAAAATGAGCACGGCCCAGATCTGGGACCAGATCAGATAGACGCTGCGGTTTGCATATGCGGTTGACAAAGAGAATTTTTTGATTACCTTCTGCCATGCAATAGCGTAAATGCCACAGTTTGCAACCATCAGAAATAAAAATACATATAATAGAGGATTTTTGATTCCTCCCCGGTTCAGCTGAACCGATGCTGCTTTCGAGAACACACTCGTCAGAGAAAACAGCAGGATATTCAGGTGCAGCTGAATATAATCTTTTGCCTTATTCAAAAACAAGTCCTCCTTCTTACTTTTCTTCCACGCGGAAAATGATATGCCCTTCTACTTCTCTTACCGGGATGCACCCCGCTGTTTCCACATAGGATACTGCCGCTGAACTGCTCGAAAGTACAATATACTCTGCATTCATTTCCCTAAGACTTCTGTAAAATTCTTTCTGATCCAGCGACAGATCCATCTGTGTGATAATCTGAAGGATCTTTGTTTCGTCTTCAATTTCCTGCTCGGTCAGTGCATCAGTTGATACCGTATTGGAGCCCTGATAGGTCAGAACCATATCGCGGTCCAGAACCAGTTCAAACGAAGCATCATACTGCCGCACGATCAGGTTGAAATCCGGTTCAAAGACAACTCTTACGGTTCCCTCTCCCGCTTCTTCGTGCAGCACCGTACAGACGGCCAGAAGATCATCTGGCATCTTGTACTGGTTATCCGGCAGCTTCGGCAGTCCGCCAGCCAGTACGGAATTTCCGCCAAAACAGATGACCGCTGCCAGCGCAGCCGCGGTCAGATACCGTCTCCAGCCTTTTTTCTGCCCGCCCACAACTTTCGTGCAGGCATATCCGATGGTCAGTACCATCGGCAGAATCCAGAAAAACCGGTAATAGACATTGACCATTCCAAGTTTTCCCAGGATATATTTCACCGCAAATGGATTGTATACCGTAAAGGCCAGAAAAACAGCGGTTGTTACGAACACATACCGCTCTTCCTTTTTTCCTTTTAAAGCGAGATACAGCACCGACAGCAGAAACAGCGTCAGTACGGTTGTGTTTCCTCCAAACGTCACAAAGACCTGTCTCACAAAATCGAGGCCGCTCTCATTCAGATTTATTCCGCCCACATTTTCTCCTTTCTACCGCACAACCGGAATCTGCAGGATACCGCGCACACCAAGGAGATAGACCCCAAGCACCAGCACACACGGCAGCACAGCAAGCAGATAGAGCCCGCTCTGTCCCCAGCGTTTTTTCCGCACAAGATTCGGCAGAATCACAGCACTCATGGCCACCGGTACGGTCATCATGGATGACATCGTAAGGTCAATCGCAGCGACGCCTGTCATGAAAAACAGCAGCCAGACTCTCTTTCCGTTTTTCTCCTGATACATGCGCAGGCCAAGATAAAACAGAAACGGGAGGATGATATTGCACAATACGGCCTTTCCCTCGTATCCCCTCGTCAGCAGGAACGACGCATTCGAAAAGATCGTATGAAAATTCAGATTCACAACACTGATAAAGCACAGGAGCACCCATACCATCTGTTTTTCTTTTAACAGCGCCTTTCCGATCTGTGCATAGACGAGATAACTTAAAACTACCGTCATCATACAGAGAATCACCTTCGTCACTACGAGCGGATGAAGGCCCGTTAAACGGCACAGTACTGCATTTGCTGCCGGATACATGCTGAACACATAACGGATGTTAAAAAAATCCAGTGCTTTTCCTGTATATGGGTCAAAGCTACTGATGGAATCTGTCGCAAGGTTCGTTGTCACACTTCCCACATAATACGCTGCATCCGCACTGCCGTTTTCCTGCAGTGCAGCAACAAAATACAGCTGGATTCCAATCAGCACCAGCATCACATAAAAAGCCGCCGTCTTTCCTCTCCAGAAACCGCCGCTTCTTTTTCTCCACTCTCTCCACATTCCCAGATGAAGACAGATGGAAGCAATTACAAGGACAGCCACAACAGCAGCCCATACCCATGCGAGCAGATGCAGCTTTGCACCGAGCACCATCATCGGCACAGAAATCAGTTCAAATAAGAAGTAATATGCAATAAAGCCAAACAGCACAGTTTCACCCAGATGTCCGCTCTCATACCTGTTTTCTCTGATAAAAAAAGAACCCAGGCAGCAGAACACTGCGAGCATTCCCAGAAACAGTGCCGGCATTTTTAATAAGGTAATCATGTTTGGTTCCTTTCTTTTCCTTACATTCCCAATCCCACTCATTCTAACATGATGCCCTGTCTGCGTCAAGTAATCGAAATTCTAATAAACATTGACTTTTCCCTGAAATTTTGTATAATTGTGATGTCGAGCGCTTATTTTCCGCCCGGCTGTTTTACTTTTTGTTTTAATGATATATGTTACGAAAGGAGCCATTGATATGCCTTTTTCCCGGCATACCCGCAGATCCGTGTTTTCCATCGGCGCGGCATCCCTTGCCGCTGCTTTTCTTTTTCTCACCCCGGAAAACACACATGCGACTGATACTACAGCAAAAATTCACATTCTGACACTCGACAGCGGCTCCAATGCCATCGTTCTGGAAAGTGTAGACGATAATGGCCAGAAAATTTTCGGCATGGTAGACTCCGGCGAGGACTGGGATTACCCTGACGGATCTGATCCGCGTTATCCGCTGCGCAGCGGCATCACAACGTCGACCGGCTACGACGATGAGGTACTCTCCTACCTGGACTCCCTCGGTGTCACCTCCGATAATCTGCAGTTTTATGTTGCAACACATCCGCACAGCGACCATATTGGAACCGGCGATACCATCGTGCGGCTGTATTCCCCCGACCGGGTTTATCTGCTCCCGTATGATGACAGTTATATCTATAATACTGCGCGTCTCTGGGACAATCTTTATGTCTACGACCAGCTTCTTACTGCTGTAGAAGAGACTGAAGGTGTGACCCTGATCCAGCATCTGAATCCCGGTGCCGCCTCCGCAGAAGAAGGATCTCCTGATTTTGCTTTTGGAAATTTCCAGATCCAGATTGTCAACTACGAGGAAGATTATCTCACAAGTCCAAAAGAGGACGCCAACCAGTTCTGTCTTGGTGTAATTGCCTCCGCAAACGACCACCGCGCTTTTCTGACGAGCGATATCGACGACGTCGAGGGCGATGCCAGCCGGATTGTTTCGAACTACGGGCTGTACAGCATTGATCTGATGACTTCCAATCATCACGGATATCCGAATGCTGTCGATGCAGACTATCTTGCTGCCGTCAACCCGGAATATTTTATCCAGACCGGTGACTTCCGTATTATGGATAACGATACCGTCGAGACCCTGACCTCTCTGGGGCTGCGCGTATTTTCCACGACAGAATATTCCGGCGATCTTCCGGCAGTCATTGCTGACTTTTCCGGTTCCGCGGTCACTTCCAACGTGGATGATACCTATGAAATTTACCGCGGCCGTTCTTCCAAGCTCGTTGCTTATCATGACGGCATCCCGTACAGCGGATTTTTCACCCGCGGCGGACAGAAATATTATGCAGACAGCAGCCATCTTCTCGTATGCTCCACTTCCTGGCGCGACACAGAAACGGGCATCGAATATACCTCCGATGAAAACGGCGTGATCACAAACGAACGCCACGTCATCGGCTGGGTAAAACGGGATGGAAAATGGTATTACTACAACGATGATGAAACACCGTATACCGGCTGGCTCACCCTCGACCACAAAACGTATTACCTCGGCGCGGACGGCGTTATGGCAACAGGCTGGCTTCTGCTTGACGGAGATTACTATTATTTTTCCGGCAGCGGTGAGATGCAGACCGGATGGCAGTTTATCAGCAACAACTGGTACTATCTCGCCAAGGATACCGGTATTATGTATTCGTCCGGATGGCACGCTGATCCAGAGACCAAAACGATGTACTATTTTTACACATGGGGAGGTGCCGCACGCAATACGACACTTACCTTAAACGGTTACCGCGTCAAATTTCTTTCCTGGGGCGGTATTTCCGGCAGCACCTGGCTGTACCATGACGGTGCCTGGTATTATGTACAGAAATATTCCTGCGTAACCAATGGCTGGTATCAGATCGATGGCGCCTGGTATTTTATGAATGCGGACGGTTCCCTGAAGCAGAACGAAAGTTTCCTGTATGACAACAATCTCTACTTTGTAAATAAGAGCGGAAAAATGTATCAGAACCAGTGGCTGAAATGGGATGGAAACTATTATTATCTCAGAAGCTGGGGCGGTGCCGCACACGAAGGCTGGCTGCTGCTTCAGAATAAATACTATTATATTAATGAGGACTGTACACGGAAAACGGATGAAGCCTTTACGTACGACAACAATCTTTATTTTGTTGATGAAAACGGCGTCATGCCGGCAAACCAATGGGTGATCCGGGAAGGTGTCTGGTACTTTACCTACAGCTGGGGCGGTGCGAGAAAATCGCAGTGGTTCTATTATAAAAACAACTGGTATTACTTCAACGATGATGCTTCCATGCAGACCGGCTGGGCAGAAATTGACGGAAAAACATATTATTTCCAGAGCTGGGGCGGATGCGTCACCGGGACGAAAAAAATTGACGGAACAACGTATGTGTTTGATAAAAACGGTGTTCTGCTTTCCGAAAAAGAAAGCTAGAAAAATCCATATAAAAATGCGGCAGAAACGAAAATCCCATTCGTTTCTGCCGCATTTTTTATAAATTTCTTTTCCGAAACAGTGCACGAACGCACTGCCGGTAAATTCCGGTTCCCAGAAACAGGGTCAGATAGGCGATTTTCCGCCCGTTCGTGAAGTGATCGCCTTCCAGTACCAGAAGCGGATGCTTTTTAAGCTCTTTTGCCAGCCTCTTCGCAAGCGCCTTTTTCTCCGCGTCCATGGTTTCCAACAGCATCAGCTTGTCCAGCACGAAAAACCGCGCCCAGCAGCAGCGCACACCTGCTTCTTTTTTCAGCGCCGGGTGGCGTTCTTCCACGACATTCTGATTATGATCCCATACTTCCACCGAACCCAGATCTGACCAGCGAAAACCGCTTGTCGTGAGGCTTTCGCGCCGGTGCACATAATAGTATTTCTGTGCTGTGGAAAAGGCCACCTTCCGGCAGTGCTCCATTAACGGAACGATGACGTATGCATCCTCGGCGATTGTTTTCTCCGGATAGACAACGCCCTCGAAAATCTCTCTCCGATACAGCTTGCCCCACGGCATCACGCCGAACACGCGCGCCTTCATCACCTGGCGCAGTCCCTCCTCGCTGTCGGTCACAGATTCGATTCCCTCCTGTTTCAGATCCGGCACCGGCCTTCCTTCATAGAGATCGTATCCGCGGCAGATACTCATTTCGGCATCATATTTTTCCGCCAGACGATACAGTGTTTCCAGAAGATCCTCCGCTGCGAAATCGTCGCTGTCCACAAACGTGATATAACGCCCCTCTGCAAGCGCAACGCCCGCATTCCGCGCCGAACTGACGCCGCCGTTCTCTTTTTGGTGATAACGGATCCGCGCATCCTGTTCTGCGTATGTCCGGCAGATTTCACTGCTTTTGTCGGTGCTTCCATCATCTACAAGAAGCAGCTCCCAGTCCGTAAAAGACTGGGAGAGAATGGAATCCACACATTTTTTTAAAAATTTTTCTGCCTGATACACCGGGGTAATGATTGAAATTTCCGGCATTGTTTTATCCTCTTTCTTTATTTCTTACAGCAGTAGTGTATCCCCTTATACTGCTCATACGGATGATCGAGATCCAGAAACGCCGCATCGTGGTGGCCTTTCTGCTGTTCTTTCGGCGGCAGTTTCATATAATCGCCGAACGCCATGCGCAGATATGTGTCATATCCGACCGGAATCGGCAGGCGCTCGTTCTCGAACGGAACCTCAATCGCCGATGCAAAAATCTTTTTCGGATATTTCCGGAGAATCGCCTGCGGTGCGCACATCTCGGTGATGCCGTCCACCCGTGGGCTGTCGATATCAAATTTTGTAATATAGTTTTCTGCCTGCTTCCAGATCCGGTACCGCATCTTCTGCGTCGGAGCCAGCGCCAGCAGAATCGTTCCCAGGTAATGCATAAACGCGCCGTGGCGTTCTTTGGTCGGAATAACCTGCGTGCAGAAGAGCTGGAAAATCTTTCCCTCGATCACCTGCCATTTCCGCGCAAGGTTTCCCGGTGCATAGCCCTCGATCGGGAGAATATCAAGCGCAACGCCGTGGCAGAGATCCATATCGACCTGCTCCTTTTTCACCTGCGTGGTGCGGCTGTCGCGGATGTTCGCAAACGTGTGCGCATTGCAGAAGCCCTCTTTCGGGTACTCGAGCTTGTAGATTTTACTCTCTTCCTGCGTATCCCAGATTTTCAGGAACTTCTCGTAATCTTTCCGCGGCATGAAAAAGTCGAGATCATCGTCCCACGGAATAAAGCCGCCGTGGCGGATTGCACCGATACAGCCGCCGCCGCAGAGATAACAGGTCAGATGGTTTCTCTGGCACCAGTGGTAAAACATGACGGCCATTTCCAGATTTTTTTCCTGCAGCCGGCGCAGAATTTCGTCCTCGGTATTAAACATCTTTTTTCTCCTCTTCCTTTGCGTTCAGGCTGATCGTCTGTCCTTCCTCGAGCCCTTCTGTGCTCTCCTTTGTGAAGACAATCTTAAAGGTTGCAAGAATCAGCTTCAGATCCTCTAAAATCGAATAGCTCTCTATGTACATCAGATCCAGCTTCAACTTATCGTATGCGGTCGTGTTGTACTTTCCGTAAATCTGGGCGTAGCCGGTAAGGCCTGCCTTTACTTTCAGACGGTAAGCAAACTCCGGAATCGATTCCTCATATTCCTTTGCAATCTCCGGCCGCTCCGGGCGCGGTCCGACGACGCTCATATCGCCCTTGAAAATGTTCAGAAGCTGCGGCAGCTCATCAATTCTCGTCGCGCGGATCACCTTCCCGACCGGCGTAATGCGGCTGTCGTTCTTCGTTGCCAGGCGGGCTACGCCGTCTTTTTCGGCATCCACGATCATGCTTCGGAATTTGTAGACATAGAATTCTTTTCCGCCGATCGTGAGACGTTTCTGTTTAAAGAACACCGGGCCATGGTCATACAACTTGATGCAGAGCGCTGCGATCAGCATAATCGGCGACGTGATCACAAGAAGAATCGTCGATACGAGCAGATCCAGCAGGCGCTTGCAGAATCTCTGATCAAACGAAAGACCACTGTTTCGCGCGAGCAGAAGCGGTGTATCGAAAATATGGAGCGCTTCCGCTTTCCGTACCATAATATCCGACAGCTTCGGCGTCAGATAGACACGAATTTCTTTCGCATAGCAATATTTCAGCAGACGGTTGCGCAGCTCCGAATGAAGATCGCCCAGGATCACACCCTCCTGACCGTATGCGTCAATCTGGCGGCAGAGCTCTTTCTCTCCCACTTCCGCGCTCACCTTATGTGCTACAATATACTTGTCCGGCCGCTGGTTCATCTTCAGCTCCAGGCTTTCCATCGGGTATTCACCGTAAATCAGAAGCACCTCTCTTGGCGGAAAGAGACGCGCAAACGTCTTCTCAAAAAGCCAGGATACAATGCCTGCCAGCGCAAAGTCCACGAGTGTCATGCCGACCATCGGCAGAATGTACGGCAGGTGGCGCCACAGCAGGATAATCTGCAGATACATCAGTGCATTGGCACAGAATGCCGTCATCATCTGGGAATAGATGATGCTGCTTCCCTTCATGTAGCCGATCTTCATGCCGCCGTAAATGTACATGAAAACCAGAAGAAAAATGCCGTAGATCACGACGATAATCTGATTTCCCTTATCCCAGAACGGCTCCAGCCACAGGTGGCTCGCATAGTATCTGTCCCAGAACACAGAAAAAACAGCGCATTCCAGAAGCACAATCGCCGCGACCGCCAGGACACGCATCAGATGTTTGTACTGTTCCCTGTTTTTATAGTTCATCAATCTCTTCCTCTCTTTTTGCCCTTACCGTAATACTTCCGCACACCGTTTACGGCATAGCACGCAAAACAGTACAGGGAGCGGAACGTTCCCATTCCCAGCTCGCGGTAAACACGGTAAGTCATTCCTGCAGAATGCAGTTTATTCCCCGATTTTCCTGTGCTGGACAGCCGGTATTTCAGCAAAGGCTCATCCACACCGCAGGCTGTCCCGTATTTTTTCAGGATCCGCAGCCAGTCCAGATAATCCTCGTGGCACTCGTCCTTTTCCATCGGGAATTCCAGCAGAACGCTTCTTTTGGCCAGTACCGACGAGCAGCCGATCACGTTGCCGCGCAGCAGCATTTTGTAGGTGATCCGCTCCGGGACAGAAAAGATCTTCTGCTTTTCCGGTTCCTGATCGTAAATCAGCTCCCGACCCGTACAGCAGAGCACATCACCGGTCTTTGCAAGGGCTTTTTCCTGCTTTTCCAGTTTTTCGGGATCCCAGTAATCATCCGCGTCCAGAAAGGCAATGTAATCGCCCTTTGCGAGCTGTACACCGCGGTTTCTGGATGCGGACGCTCCTTTGTTTGTCTCATTCCGGATATACCGTACCCGGTCATTTTCTCCGTAACGCCCCATCTTTTCCATCGTATCGTCCGTGGAATTGTCGTCGATCACCAGGATTTCCAGCGGGGTTTTTGTTGTCTGGCAAAGGACTGAGTCGATTGCCTGAAACAGTGTTTCTGCACCGTTGTACGAAGGGATTACTACTGAAATCATGTATTTTCCTCTCTTACTTTGTCTGCTGCATCTGTTTTTTTAATTTTCCAGCAGCAAACCTCCTACTTTTATAGCATATCTGCACGGGCTTGTCAATTTTACGCCGGGATCTGCTGGTTTTTCTTTCTTACATGTAATTCTATGTGAGCTTTAAAAACGCCAGTAAATAGAACAGAATTCCTCCGAACAGTGCTCCGTTTCCGCCGTTTTTCTGCCCCGTCTTTTTTCCGATGGCAGTTCCGGCATACATCGCCGCCATTCCGACCGCGAAGGAGGCAAAAAAGATCTGTCCTCCTGTCACCGGAAGATCCGCGGCAAAGACGCCGGAGACAATTCCATCCACCGACATCGAAACCGCCAGCAGGCCAAATTCCAGTGGGTGGAGCTGTTTTTCCAGATGTTCCAGTCTTGTTTCTGGTTTTCCCTGCTTTTTTCTTCTGCGTTTTCTCAGTTCTTCAAAAATTTTCAGCGTTCCCATAAGAAAAAAGCAGCCCGCACCCACTCTGGTTCCCCATTCCGGTCCTGCGGACTGCAGAAATCTTTTTCCAAACTGCGCGGAAGCAACCAGGGCAGCACTGCAAAACAGATTCAGCAGCGCCGTCATGCCGGGTGAAATTCTCGTATTGCTGCTTCCATATCCGATGCTTACTGCAAAGTTATCGGCTGAGAGCGCCGCAGCAAGCAGAAGCAATTCTACCATATGACACGCTCCGTCATTTCTCACTTTACAGTATTCGTCTGTTTTTCAAACCGTGCATCCCGGGAAGGCAGTTCTTTTTCTTATTCCACTGCTTTCCGGAATTCCCGGATTTTTTCTCCGAAGTGCGATACATCGGTGCAGAAAATGCTCGAAGTTCCCGCCACAAAAATGCTGGCTCCACAGGAACGCAGCGTCGCGCCGTGCTCCTTCGTAATGTTTCCGTCCACTTCTAAAATGATGTCCTCCCGGTGCATCTCCTGCAGAAATTTCTGCAGCTTTTCCGCCTTGCGCAGCGTACTCGGCACAATTTTCTGTCCGGCAAAGCCCGGATTCACCATCAGAAGATTGACGCCGTCGATATAATCAAGCACTTCCTCGATCTGCCCGATCGGTGTCGCCGGGTTGATCGCGAGGAACCGCTTGCAGCCGTACGGCACGAGGTAATCGAGCGCGCGCTGCACCTGGAAAGTGCTCTCATAATGAATCGTCACGATGTCCTCTTTGTGAATGCCGATCCACGGCAGCTTGTACTCCGGGTCTTTGATCATCAGATGAAGATCAAGCGGAATACTCGTCAGTTCCCGCAGTCCGCGGATGTAGTCGACGCCAAGGCCGAAGTTCGGAACGAACTCGCCGTCCATCACATCAATATGGAGATATTCGACTTTTTCTTTTTCAAATACATCGATCGTCGCCTGCAGATCCACAAGGTTTGAGCACATCATGGATGCCGATATCTGACTTTTTCTCATATTTTTCTACTCCCATGAAACCATTACTTTGCAGTATGGCTCTTTATGATTTTTCATCAGTTCCAGTCCGTCCATCAGCTTTTCGGACGGGAAACAGTGCGTGATCAGCGCCTGTGCCGGGATTTTCTTCTTCGAAAGCGCATCGAGTGCCTCCGTCCAGTCGCAGGCTTCATCTTTTTCATAAGAAGAATTCCACGTTCCCATCAGGTTCAGCTGTTTGCGCAGTATGCGCCAGTACACGTTCTTTTCCATCGCAAGATCGCCCGATGGATTTCCCATCAGCACGATGCTTCCGCCCGGTCTCGCAAGAAGAACTGCACTGGAAACGGCCTGCGGCGTTCCGACCGCTTCTACTACAACATCCGCCTGAATCGCTTTACTCTCCTCTTCCGTCACATATGAGATGCCCGGGATCTGTTCTGCGATCGCACGTTTTGCTTCGCCCCGTCCAATCACAAAAACGGTTTCGGCGCCGAGCGCTTTCGCCCACGCTGCCGCTGCAAAACCGATCATGCCCGTTCCGATCACTGCTGCGGTATCGCCCGGCTTCACACCGCTTCGTTTCACCGCATGAAGCGCCACAGAGAGCGGCTCCAGCATTGCTGCCTCGCGGAAGCTGACGTTTTCCGGCAGCTCCATCAGGTTCCAGTCCGGCACGGCCACGTATTCCGCAAAGCCGCCGTCCCGGCGCGAGCCGAGGTAATCGTAGTGTTCGCACATCTCATATTTTTTCTGTCGGCACTGCGGGCAGGTGCGGCATGGGATCAGCGGGAAAATGCCGACCCGTTTTCCAACTCGCTCTTCCGGCACACCCTCGCCGTATGCGGCAACCACGCCTGAAAACTCGTGACCCGGAATCGTTGGAAAATGGTATGTTCCGTTTGTGAAAATCCGCGGAATATCGGAGCTGCAGATTCCTGATGCCTTTACCTGCACCAGAACCCAGCCGGATGGGATTTCCGGTTTTTCGATGTCTTCCCTTCTTAAATCATTGACTCCATGCAGCTCGTATGCTCTCATTTCGTTTCTCCTTCCACAATCGTACAGAAACGCTCCAGGTCGCTCCTTGTTGTAATCTTAAAGTTCCGCTCATCCCCTGGGATCATCGCCACATCCATTCCATGGCGGTAGGCAATTTCACTCGTTCCCCTTGTGAGGGACAGCTCCTCTTTCGATGCTTCCCGGTTGATCTTCGCGTACGGATGCAGCCGGAAGGCTTCCGGCGCCTGACCGGCAAACAGCGTGCTGCGCTCCAGCAGATGGTCAATTTTCGTTCCGTCGCTGCTCTGATAGATCGTGTCCTTCATCGGCAGCACCGGCATACAGCCCTCATGATCGGCAAGCGCCGCAAGGCAGTCGCCAATCAGCTGTTCGCTCACCAGAGGCCGCACGCCGTCGTGGATGATCACACCGTCGTTCTCCGATACGGAATCCTCCATGCAGACGGTAAGGCCATTATGAATGGATTCCTGCCGCGTATCCCCGGCATCCGCAAAGGCGAGAAATTTCGTAATCCCGTCTTCTTCCATCCATCCGCGGATCTTCTCTCTCCAGGCATCTGCCGCCACGATGACGATTTTCTCAACGGCACTGCTTTTCTGAAACTGCTCCAGCGTATACAGCAGAATCGGTTTCTTTTCCACTTCCAGATACTGCTTCGGAAAATCCCCCATCTGCATTCTCGTTCCGATTCCCCCCGATAGTATGATTGCGTAATTCATCTTAAGCCTTTCCTTTGCTCTTTTTACTCTCTTTTTTTCGCTCTTCTTCCAGCTCTTTTAAAAAGTCTCCCAGTTCTCCGGAGGCGTTCTCCAGCAGGTACGACTTCGTTTTCTGTTCTTTCTCCAGATAGTTTTCCCGGATCTGGCCGTTTGTATGTTCAATCTCGGTGCGCAGATCCCGTGCGGAGAGACGATGCGCGCCCGCTCCCATAATGATGATCTGCTCGAGACCGTCCGAGGAAGCCACCGTTACGTTGCCGTTGTGGCCGATCCTGTGAACCGTTTTCTCGATGTACTGGTCAGCCGTCTCCGCCTCTTTCGTATAAACGACATGAATATTATGGTACATGCCGACCTCACCCTGGTTGCCTTTTACTTTGTAGGCATCAAAGACAAGAATCAGCGTCATTTTTTTATATCCCTGATAATTTGACAGGATGTCCATCAGTTTTCCTCTGGCGCTCTCAATATTATACTTCGCCAGCTCATTTAAATCATCCCATGCAAAAATAATGTTATAGCCGTCCACCAGCAGATATTCCTCCTGCGGCTCCTTCGGGCGGTTTGATTTTGCATATTTGGGATCCCCGATGCCGGATGACGAGGTGACCGGACGTGTCCGCCGCTCGAAACCGGCGCGCTTCCGCTCCACTTTGCCGTATGTCCTCGTAAAGATTTCTTCCAGCTCCTTTGCCTCCTGCAGGGAAGCTGCCATCGGCACGCGGTCAGATGCTTTTTTTGCTTTCTGCACAGAGGATGCTCCGCCGCTCCGGTCTGCCGCAGATTCGGCTGAATCGCTTTCTTCTTCCGGATTTTCCAGCGTGTATTCCAGATGCATATGGTCTTCCACTTCATTCCATGGAACGACAAAGCCTGCCCCGTGGGCACAGAACACAGAACCCGTCGGATTTTCCACATCCGCCTCGGAATCGTAGCCGATGGAGGCAATCACTTCCTCCGCGTTGTGACACGGCTCATATCCTTTTAAGGTACAGAACACTCTTCCGCGTCCCCGGCTGTAAGCAGTCACTTCTTTCTGATAATCCCGCATCGTCACAACCGGTGCGGTTCCGGTGATCACTGTCATATCGCCTTCCATTTCCGGCGGTTCAAAGCTGCCGTACATCCGCTGGATATCGTTCAGCGCCCGTCCCGTCGATTCCGACGGAATTTCCAGACGGAACGCATAGACCGGCTCCAGCAGAACGGATTCTGCTTTTTTCAGTCCCTGCCGCACCGCACGGTACGTCGCCTGGCGGAAGTCGCCGCCCTCGGTGTGCTTAATGTGCGCACGGCCCTTGACCAGCGTGATTTTCATATCGGTAATCTCCGACCCGGTCAGCACGCCGGGATGCTTCCGCTCCAGCAGATGTGTGAGGATCAGACGCTGCCAGCTGCGGTCCAGGGTGTCCTCGCTGCAGACGGTTCCAATCTGCAGTCCGCTGCCCGGTTCTGCCGGCTCCAGCAGCAAATGAACTTCCGCATAATGGCGCAGCGGCTCGAAATGGCCGACACCCTCCACGGTACTGCGGATCGTCTCTTTGTATACAATATTTCCGGCTCCGAATTCCACCCATTCGCCGAAACGCTCGTGGATCAGACTCTTTAAGATCTCGATCTGCACCTCACCCATGACCTGCGCATGGATTTCCGCGAGGCGCTCATTCCAGACAATGTGGAGCTCCGGGATTTCTTCTTCTAACTGGCGCAGTTTTCCAAGCATCTGATGGACATCGCAGTCCGGCGGAAGCTCGATGCGGTACGTCAGCACCGGCTCCAGCACCGGTTTTTCCGCCTCGGTTTCGTTGCCGATGCCCTGACCGGAGAAGGTGCTGTTCAGTCCCGTTACTGCACAGACCGTCCCCGCCGGTGCTTCCTGTACCATCGTATAGCCCGCACCGGAATAAATGCGGATCTGGTCTGCCTTTTCTTCGCCGAGCATCTGCTTTACCTTCAGCACGCCGCCCGTGATTTTCAGATGCGTCAGACGGTTTCCTGCCGTGTCCCTTGAAATCTTAAAAACGCGCGCGCCAAAATCCCCGCCGTACTCCGGCGTTTTTGTAAACCGGTCCAGAATTTTCAGAAATTCCGTCACGCCCTCCATCTTGAGTGCAGAGCCAAAGCAGCACGGAAAAACCTTCCGCTCTGCGATCATCGTGCGGATCTGTTCTTCTTCCACGCTTCCCGTTTCCAGATACTGCTCCAGCACGTCCTCATCACACATGGCGAGTTCTTCCAGCAATTCTGCGTTCTGGAGATCCTGCGAGAAATTCAGGCAGTGCTCTGAGAGACGGCTCTGCAGTTCTTCCAGCAGTTTTTCCGCATCCGTGCCCGGCTGATCCATCTTGTTGATAAAGAGAAAGACCGGGATCTCATACCGCGCGCCGCCACAGGGTTTCCACATGACCCTGCACGCCGTCCGCACCGCTGATCAGAAGAACCGCATAGTCCATGACCTGTAAAGTGCGCTCCATCTCCGCCGAGAAATCCACATGGCCCGGCGTGTCAAGGAGTGTGACCTCCGTCTCGTTCAGCTTCAGCACGGCCTGTTTGGAAAAGATCGTGATGCCCCTTGCTTTTTCCAGTTCCTCCGTGTCCAGAAAGGCGTCCTTGTGATCCACTCTTCCGGCTTTCCGGATCTGGCCTGTTTTATATAAAATTCCCTCTGCCAGCGTCGTCTTTCCCGCATCGACATGCGCTAAAATGCCTACCGCCAGTTTTTTGGTTTTTTCCATTTTGTTTCATCCTGTCTGTATGATTCATATTTTTCAGGCTCCCTCATCCCCTGCGGCCCGACTCACTGCTTATTGTACCACAAAACCTCTCATTGCGGAACCCCGGAGTGAAACGCAAAAAATCTCAAAGCGGCTTTGTTCCCCCGTTAAGTATAATATTCAATCGCATCTTCCCGTTTCATATGGAAGATCTCAAAAATCTGATCCCGAATTGCCAGAAAATCCTCACTCGTACGATCCCGGTGCTTTCCAAGCGGAATCGTAAGTACTGCTTTGATCTGCCCCGGATTGGCATCGAGAATCACCACGCGGTCGGCGAGATAGATCGCCTCCTCGGAAATTGCAAGGTCCTGGTAGCTGATCCAGTCAAGCGAAGTTTCGAGTGTTGCCGCATCCTGTCCCAGATACTCCTCTGCCACCCGAAGCGCTTCTTTTTTGTCGAGCTTTTCTCCCGCCGCAAAATAGCCGTCCAGCAGTTTCTGAAACGATGCGGGATCTTTTTCGATCACATCGGTCCGGAAATCAGACCGCAGCAGAGAGAATCCTCCCAGAGCTCTTCGGAGCGCGCCAGCACCGTTCCAAAGCCCTGCGTCACCGCAATGTCGTCCAGCGTAAGACCTGCTTTCGCCAGCTCAATCAGTTCCGATGCACCGTCGATTTTTCCGGCGTGCAGTGCATCTGTCAGATCCGACCAGGAGCTGAGATTGTCAATTCCATTCGTTATTGTTTTTTGCTATCACGGGTGCAAATGTAAAACCGGAGAACGCCCGCTTTTCTGCCTGGCTGTTCTCCGGTTTTGCCGTTTCACAGAATAAAATCTCTGTCTGTTTTTATGCCTTTGTCTGCGCTTTTTCCGCATTGCTGTACGCCATCGCGTAAAACAGCTCCTGCGAATTGAGTTTCGTACCGTTCGATTCCCGGTCCACATATTTTCCGCTGGCATTCAGACATTTTCCCTTTTCGTTGTCCTTCATCATCGTCTCGAACATCCAGTCCAGGCGCTCTTTTAAGGTATCATCCAGAACCGGAGCGGCAACCTCAACACGGCGGATGGTATTTCTTGTCATGAAATCGGCGGATGCAAGATAGACCTTCTCGCGCTCTTTCGTTCCAAAACGGTAAATTCTGGAATGCTCAAGGAAGCGGCCGACAATGCTGACAACCTTGATATTTTCCGTGTATCCCTCGATTCCCGGAATCAGACAGCAGATACCGCGGACAATCATTTCGATCTTCACGCCCGCCTGGGAAGCCTCCACCAGCTTGGTGATGATGGCTTTGTCTGTCAGGGAGTTGATCTTAATGCCGATATAACTCTCCTCACCCTGTTTTGCATGCGCAATTTCTTCATCTATCATCTCAAGCACCCGGTTCTGCAGACATTTCGGTGCAACCAGAAGAAGGTCTGTCTTTTCCACGGTCTCGCCCTTTAAGAGCGCTGCAAACACCTCTGCCGCCTCTTTTCCGATCGCCTGGTTTCCGGTGATCAGAGACAGGTCGGTGTAGAGTGCGGATGTTTTTTCGTTATAGTTTCCGGTTCCGATCTGGGTCACATACGATACGCCGTCCTCTGTTTTTCTGGAAATCAGGCACAGCTTGGAGTGGACTTTAAAGCCGTTCAGGCCGTAAATCACGCGGCAGCCGGCCTCCTCCAGGATACGGGAATACTCGATATTGCTCTCCTCATCGAAGCGGGCGCGCAGCTCAACAAGGACAACAACCTCTTTTCCATTCTCTGCTGCTTCGACCAGTGCATCAACAATCTGGCTCTTGTCAGCCAGGCGGTACAGTGTCATCTTAATCGAAACAACGCTCTCATCTTTTGCCGCCTCGTCGAGCAGGCTGATAAACGGTTTGATGCTCTCAAATGGATAGGAAAGCAGAACATCTTTTTTCATAACCTGCGGAATCAGCGGCGCTTTCGAATCCAACTGCGGTGTCATACGCGGGGCGCGGCGCTGATAGAACAGTTGCTTAGTGTCGGCCGTTCCGTTCTGCTCCAGACTGCGCAGATATCCCTGCAGTGCAAAGACAAATGACAGATCCAGCGGCACTCTGGACAGGAATACATGGTCTTTGTCCACCTTGATTTCCTTACAGAGCGATGAAGTCAGCTTCTTGTTCAGCTCACGGGACATCTCCATGCGGACCGGGCTCATACGTTTTCTCTGTTTGATCAGGTTTTCCATTGCATCACGATAATCCAGATCCTCATCGTAAATCGTCTCGGTATCGATATCGGCATTCCGCGTTACACGGATCAGGGATTTTTCTTTTACAACATAATTTTTGAACATCTTCGGAAGGAAGTGCAGAATCAGCTCCTCGGAGAGCATAAAGGTTCCCTTTCTGGTCGGGATGTCGATCAGACGGCGGAATACGTTGTTGCTGCATGGGATGATCGCAGCACGGGTCTTTCCGCCCTTCGTCTCAAGGAGTGCGACCGCATAGATATCTTTGTTTTTCAGGAACGGGAACGGCTGCTGTTTGCTCACAATGTTGGCAGACAGATACGGCGCGATCTCATTATCAAAATACGTTTCCAGCAGTTTTCCCTCTTCAGCGGACAGCTTATTGAAGTTGATGAGGCGGATTCCCTTCGGCTCCTCATAGATCGCCGCTTTTTTCTGATCCAGGTCTCTTGTCTCCTGCAGAATCGCTTTTACCTGCTGTTCACTCGTCATATTCGTTTTATTTTCCCGGACCACTTCTTTTGATTCCATCTGATCCATCAATGTGCCGACCCGGACACGGTAGAACTCATCCAGGTTTGACTGGTAGATCGAAGCAAACGTCAGACGCTCGGCAAGCGGGACGGCCGGGTTTCCGGCTTCGTTTAAGACTCTCTCATTGAATTTCAGCCAGGATAATTCACGGTTCATCATATAGGGTTCTGATTTTAACTGCTGCTTTTTCATGTATTTTAATTCTCCTTCTTCTGCGCGTTCTTTCAAAGATTCCGCTTTTCTTTTCACTTGCTGTAAAAGCCCTGATGGTTATCATATAATAAGAAAATTTTTTCATCTATCCTGCTATTGTTTTGTTTCTGTAAAATCCATGTAAAGCCATTTTTGTTCTTTTTACAAAACTTTTCGTCCATTGACCGTCAGTTTAAACGTAGTTCCCAGTATTTCTGCCGATTTTCTGCACAGCATCATTCTTCCGAGAAAGATCTCAAAATAGTCATACATCGAACAGATTTTTTCATCAATCTGGAGATTCAATGCGATCTCTGATTTTTTCTCATCCACTTTCAGCTTGGAATCTGTAACCGCATAATTTACTCTGTCATGAATATCGAAAGCAGATTGTTCCTTTTGTCTTACACGGCTTCTTCTGACATCTGTTTTATCTGCGATGATCAAGGCGGCTGAGATCACATCCTCCGGACTTCCCGTTGATTCATCGTGGTTTCCAATTGCAGAAACGATGGTTACTCTGTCTTCCAACGTCATATCCGTTTCTTTTAAAAGTTCATTTGCAAGAAGTGCACCGTACTCTGCATGATGTGATCTGTTAATCACATTTCCAATATCATGCATATAACCTGCAATTTGAGCGAGTTCAATCTCATGTTCCGAATAACCCAGCTTTTTCAGAATTTTTCCTCCCTGATGGGCAACCTGCATACAGTGTTTCTGCGAATGATCCGTATATCCCAGCTGTCCCAGGTTTTCGTTTCCTTTTTTCAGATATGCGTTAATTTCTTTGTTTTTTATAATTTCCTTGTATGTCAATCGTTCGTTCTCCTCTTTTTCAGGCTACAGTCTTTTGACTGCATCCATCCCAGACTCCAGCCTAACCGCTGTATTTTTGCTGTTCCTGCCATTTCTTTCAGAATATTTTTTACTACAATCACGATCGTAGCACATTTGTATTTTAACTGCTATCCTGTTCCGATAAGGTCTATATCAAATGATTGTAAAATTTTTTATATTTTTGATGCAGTCAGACGGGGTTCTGTTACAGCAGAAAAGCACTGCAAATACAGATGGATGTATTTACAGTGCTTATTCTGAGATTATTTTTTTAATTCTGTACGTCTTCGTATTCTTTTACTTTTTCTTCATACTGCTCCCAGTTCTCGATGGTATGCTGTACAATGTGACCATGGTCTTTCTGTTTATTTTTCAGATCACGGCCGGGGCGCGGTGCATATTCGTCCTCCGGGATTTCGAGGGCATTGGCAGTGGCGTGGATGATGCCGTTGCTGCTGTAGGTGGCACCGCTCAAGGCGTCGATGTTAAGGCTCTGTTCTTCTTTCATCTCCCCTATCACGTAAGGTGCTGCACGGAAAAAGTATTCCTCGGTGTCGCAGTAGGAAAGGATGGAGATGTCGGTCACTTTCTGGTTTTCTACCGTCACCTGCACTTCGACATCCCCGCGGAAGGCATCGGCGGTACCCGTATAGATGCCGTCTTTCAGGTCGTGGAAACGGCCGGCGTCCAGGAATGCCTGTTTTTCTTCCGTTGTATCCGTCGATTCAGATGCTGTATTTTCCTGTACAGTATTCTCATCTCCGGCGGCTTCTTTTAACGCATTTTGAGTGGCCTCAATCAACCCTTTACTGCTGTAGGTGGCGCCGGAAACGGTATCTATCTCCTCGGTACTCTGTTTTTTCATGATTTCCAAAAAGATTCCTGACTTTGCTCTGTCCAGATATGTCTGATCATCCTCGGCGTTCTCTATCGTCAGTCCGGTTATCGTTCCCTGTTCCACTTTTACGGAAACGGTCACGGTTCCGCGGTAGCCTTCTCCACTTCCGGAATAAGTGCCGTCCTGGAATCTGCTGTCCAGATTCTGTTCTGCCGTATCAATGGCCGCATCACCTGCTGTCTTACCAACGGAACCGCTCTTGTTCCGGATCAGGAACTGCGATGCTGCAATCGTAAGGCAGGTCACCCCGACACCGATCCACACGCTGTATCGGTATTTCCAGTGTGCATTGTTCTTCGGACATCCGTTTACACATACCCCGCATCCAATGCACTCGCCGCCTGCCGTCTGCTCTTTTTCTGTCAGATCAATTCCCATGGTACATTTTTCAGTACAGAGACGGCAGTTTCCGCATTTGCTCCGCGGTTTTACAATTTTTAACAGAGCACATCTGGAAATCAGGCTGTAGATGGCTCCCATGGGACAGAGATATCGGCAGAAAAAGCGCTGGATTAAGACGGATCCGACGAAAATCACCAGAATCAGCGCACCGCCAATTGAAAACATCGGCTTCACGCCCGGCCGGTGTCCGATGGAACTGTACTGTCCAAACACCTGCCACGGCCCTGCGATGTTCCATTTTATCATACCACTCCATACGAAGACTGCCCAGAACAGGAGCACACCATATTTGATCCAGCCTGTTGGAACATTTCTTCCACTCTTCTTTGACTTTGAATGCAGGTTTTTCGCACCTGCTTTTCGAAACCGCTTTTTCAGCTTATTTCCTGCAAACCACAGAAAATCCTGCACAGCCCCGAAGCTGCAGAAATATCCGCAGAAAAACCGTCCCACAATAATCACCGCCGGAACCGTCGCCAGCAGCATCCATACCGAATACCTGATCCGTTCCCACAAAACCGTCCCCTGATAAACTGCGGAAATAATCGTCCCAACCGCAGAAAACTGCGCCTCAAACAAGCCCGGGATCAGCAGGAAAGAAAGGATCTGAATCACTGCTTTCGGCCAGTTTCTTTTGTCTTGTTTTTTCAAATTTGTTCCTCTTTTCTTATGTTTAACGTTTCATCTCCATTACCGGACCATTCGATTTATGTTCCTGGATTAATTCACAAATCTCCGAAAGATTCATTGCCGGGAAATCTCCGGGGACGGTATCCTTCAGGGCACTTACTGCATTTCCGATGGATACTGCCTGTGACAGTAAAAAACCCTCATAAATCGTGTATTTTCTGCACATTTATGAGGGTTTTATATTTTTGCGTTATTTTTACAAATTCACAGTTGAATTATGCGTTCATCTGTTTAGCAACTTCCTCAGCGAAGTTCTCTTCTTTCTTCTCGATTCCTTCACCGGTCTCGAAACGAACGAAGCCTTTTACTGCTACGGTTGCGTTGTTTGCTTTAGCAACCTGTGCTACGTACTGAGCTACGGACTGTTTTCCGTCTTCTGCTTTTACGTATACCTGGTCAAGCAGGCAGATCTCTTTGAGCTCTTTGTTGATACGGCCCTGGATCATTCCCTGGATAACTTTTTCCGGTTTCTGGGACTCTTTCGGGTCGTTCTGAATCTGAGCCATGAGGATTTCTTTCTCATGTGCGATGTAATCAGCGCTTACTTCGTCGCGGTTTGTGTACTG
>OCHO01000903.1_pt1 | contig 21260 bp, 20 predicted proteins | sample 1538441 | NCBI WGS metagenome assembly OCHO01 (sample SAMN04571691, study PRJEB22368) | human gut metagenome | biome: human gut; material: stool | host: Homo sapiens | place: Luxembourg | collected 2012-06-29
AATGACTTAGATAAAGAATTAGAGAGACAAAATCCATTGTTATGGTTTATAGATAAAATAATAAAATTACTAGTAAAAATATTTAAAAGAAGGAAAAAATAAATCCTTCTTTTTTTTAAGTTCACACTTCGTTGTTCACTGCTATAGAAAGCCTAATGTCTTTCTATAGTAATTTAAAGCCAAAGTCTTTAAATTAAGTTTTATCATAAGCAAACAAAAATTTGCTTTTTTTTATAATATATGGTATAATACCCAGCACATATGAAGGGGAATTGTTATGGATAAAATAATAAAGAAAATATATAGTAATATAAATTATAATACTAGTGAATTAATAAGCGATATAAATCTAGGACTAATATTAACAACCTTTGGTACAGGCTTCTTCTCACTAGGAGCAAATTTAAATAATGCCGCATCGTTAATGATGTTAAGCATATTAAATATGATATATTATATATATAGTGAAGAAGAAAGATTATCATTACATACAAAAGATATAATAGAAATAAGAAAATTATATAATAATTTAATAAAGGACTATAATAAACTAAATAAAATATTTGACTTTCAAAATCCTGTAGAAATATATACATTATATAATAAAATGTTATATGCTGGATATTTATCTAAAGATAAAGAATTTCACTTTGGAAAAGATAAAGTTAAAGACATAACGACTATACAAGGAACAAATATAATAAATGGAGAAGCAGTATGTCGTCATATAGCACAAATGTTAAAAGATATTTATTTAGATTATGGCATAACAAGTTATGATATTAGTGTATTTCAAAAAGATACTACAACAGATAAAAGTATGTTATCATATTATCAAAAAGAATTACAAAAAGTAAGTGATATAAAAGGTATCCCAGTAGAAGATTTAACCTACTTACTCGAAGATAAAATACAGGAAGCTTTTAGTTATTATATATCACCAGAAGACATAGGCAAATTAACAAATCATCGTATAACTAAAGCCACTTATCAAGGTAAAGATTATTATTTAGATCCAACTCAAACAAGAATGTATAAGCCAAGTATGAATAATCAAAAAATTTTAATATCTGAAGATGGTCGAATAGATACTAAAATAATACCAAGAGCAAATTCTTCTAAAGCAATGAAAGCAAATCCATCAACACCATTTAGTGAAGATTTAAAATATGTCAAAAGCACCATTAATATTTATAAACAAAATAAAGATATATTAGAAAGATTTTATAAAGAACATCAAGAACTATATAATTATATATCAAATCTATTGTCAAATATAAAAGTAAAGAGAAAGGAAAAAAGATAATATGAGAGATAATTTAAAAGATAAAATATATGGAAACATAAGTTATAATACTAATGAAATAATATCTAAAGCTAATACTATAGCAATCATGTCATGTGGAATAGGAGCATCTCTTTTACCTAATGAAAATGATAGTTTATTAGCAAATCTTTTGTTACTAGGAGCAAATATTATAAATGTTAGTTATGCAATATTTTCAAAAAATTCAGAATCACATACTAAAGAAGTTCAAAAAATAAAAACTCTTTATCAAGAATTTCTTTCTGAATATGTAAAATTAAATAGAATATTTGAATTTCAAAATCCTATAGAGATATATACATTTTATAATAAGATGTTATATGATGGTTATTTATCTAAAAATAAAGAATTTCATTTTGGAGAAACAACAATTAGAGATATTAAAGATATATACTCATCAAATATAATGAATGGAGAAGCAGTATGTCGTCATATAGCTACTATGTTAAAAGAAATATATAATGCTTATGGAATAGAAGGAAATACTTTAACTGTATATCAAAGTGATTTTGATGTAATGCAAGATAATGTAGAAAATATGCTAAGTCTGCTAGAAGAAATTCATAATGAACAGCAAAGAACAAACATTCCTTTTTTAGATTTAGTATATCAATATGAAGAAGAACTAAATAAATATTATGAGTACACTATACCTAAAAAAGATAAAAAACTAACTATAATAGGTAATCATAAAATAACAACAGCAGTCTATCAAGGAGATACATATTATTTAGATCCAACTCAATCCAGAATATATAAACCCAGTAGTATAAAAGAAAATATCTTAATAGATACATCAGCAGCAGGAGATATTCACATACTACCAAAACAAAAGAAAAATAAAAAAGTACTTGCAACATTAACTGATGCAGTAACAGCACCAAGTGAAGATAGAGAATACATAGACATGACTACGAGAATATATTCAAGTAATAAAGATATAATTGAAGCCTACTATCAAAGTCAAAAAGAACTATATAGTGATATTGCTGAAGAACTATCAAAAATAAAAGTAAAAAGAAAAACCAAATAACTAAACTAGAGACTACAGGGCTCTAATTTACCACGTAAGACTATAGGCTGAAGTGGCATAAAAAATAAAGATAATTCTAAATATCAAGAATTATCTTTTTATTATAACTAATTATGAATATACCAAGTCTTATTAATATCACAACTCTGACTAAGAGGTTCAGGATTAGGTTTATCAAGAATAGCAATTGTAGGCATCTTAAAAGCCGTACCAAACATAATACAAGTACCAGGATGTAAAGTCTTAATCTTATTAGTCAAAGTAATATCTGCACTAGAAATAATATCTTTAATAAACTGAAGATCTCTAGGATGGAACATCTTAAATACTAAGAAGTTACTACACTGTGATATTGTAGTTTCAGAAAGCTCAGAAGGTCTTTGAGAAACAATACCAAGAAGTAATCCATATTTTCTACCTTCCTTAGTAATTCTTTCAAAAATATTATATCCAAGTATAGTGGCATCTTCATCATTTTGAACATATCTATGAGCCTCTTCAAGAACAATATGAAATGGCATTGAAGCCCTCTGATTAAGAGATACAATATAATCAAATAAAAGTTTAGAAAATATTTTAACCAAATTCTTAGCAAATCTATCATCAACATAATTAATATTAAAATTAACAATCTGTGCTTTCTTACCATCATTAGTAGTAAGAAGTAAATTAATAAAACTCTCTCTATTAATATAACTATCAAATTCAAAGTATCTAGCATAATTACTATTCATTAAATTATTAAATCTAACTTTAAGAATATTAGTAAGTTCAAAAGCCTTATCACTATTTAGAGTACCCTCAGATATAAGAGCAAACTCCAAAGCCGTACTAAAGTCTTTCATAGTATACATATATTCCCCATTAGGAAGAGAAAGTTCAAAATTTTCCAAACATAAACTTTCTAAGTATTCAATAACAACCTCAACATCCGAAAACTCACCAGTATTCTCTACGAATAAACATTGTCTAATAGTTCTAGTCCATCCACCCTTAACAAGTTTAACTTCTAAGTTAAGATTACTAGTATTAAATTTAGTAAGAATAGAAACAATCCTATTTCTAATCATACTAGCACTCTTACCAGAAAATAAAATATCTAATAAACATCTAGCAATAATATCATTCTTCTGATTAATAACTTCTTCTTCTTTTCTAGCAAAATAACTAACTAATTTTAAAGCCTTCTCAATAACTGGTAATTGCTCTTTAGAAGTAACACCCATAAGTAAAGCTAAATCATCAATACCAAGTAACCAAAAAGGATATTGTAAAATATCAAATTCAGTACTATTTAAATCAGTAGTATATACCTTATAATTAATATTATCATTAACTTCATGTATCCTAGAAAAAGCTCTTTGATACTCTCCATAAGCATCAAATAAGAATATATTAGAATAGAAAGGTAAACTCTTACATTGGTAGAAGACACCCTGAAGAATCTTAGCAACAGAGTAAGATTTACCACTACCAGAATTACCTAGTATAGCAAAATGATTAGAAAAGAAATTACCAACATCAAGTTTAATATCATAATCAGGATAAATAAAAGACTTACCAAGTTTAATACTATTAGGTCCATCATTATTTAAAATAATATCAAGAACACTATTATCAATCAAATTACAAGTAGCCTTAAAAGAAGGCTTAGAAATATCTCCAAATAAAAACTTATTATTCCTAATTTCTCCCACTAAAGATACCTGCATAATACCATTACCAATAGCAATAACTTCCCCAATACTAATCGCAGTAGTATCTTTAAATATAACATTCTTACTAATTAAACTATCATAATCATAAATATTAACAGATAATTGTACTGAAACAATATTATCATTAATAGCAATAATTCTCCCCAACATATTCTTCTTCACCTATTATAATTTTACCACATAAATAAATAATTGTATATAATAAAATAGCAAAAAACTATAGATATTTCTTAAACTTTATCATAACCATTAATTCTCATTTATAAATATCTTCACCAAAAAAATATGAATAAAAAAATAGATTATACCTTGATAACTATAAAAATGTGTTTTATAATGTATGTATTAGAAAAAAAAGTAAAATCAATATATGTAGTAAAACTAATATAGAAAAGGAGTAAATATGGAAGACGATAGAATAGAGAGTACTAGAAATAGAGTATTTGTCCAAGAATTAGCTTTTGGTAAAGATAGTCCTATTGCTATGAAGACAAATGATAATTTTGTATATAGAGTAACCGGTATGGATCAAGTAGAAGATATTATAACTAGTGGATATGCAAGAAGTAAAGATAAAGTAAAAGGTGGTCATAATAATGAATTATTTTGGACTAGAGGTGGAGATAAATTATTTTACTATAATAAAAGGCCAGTACTAGAAGCACCTTATACCAAAGTAAAAGATGGTCAAATGGGAGCTATCTCGTTAGAAGATTTAACTGCTATATGGATATTTAATGAAAAAGAAAATAAATATGTTAATTGTATTGAATATTATAGATGTTTAAGAGAAGAACTATTATCTTCTAAAGGAAAAAGTAGAAGGTGATATATCCCTCTCACATTACATTGTTCGAGGTTTTTGAAAGCCAAAAGTCTTTCAAAAATATTTACTTGGCCAAATGTCTCTGAAATAAAAGTATTTATATAAACTATAGATTTATGTCTGTAGTTTTTCTTATATCCACATATATTGTTGATAAACAAAATTACTTAAAAACTAATGACAATATTAAAAGTACATGCTATAATAAACATTAAAACAATTGAAGGGAGCACTTACATGAACAAAAAAGAAGAATATCAAGAAATATATATAAATTTAGATGATTCAGGTAAATTAACAAAAAAAGAAAAAGTATCAGTATATGCAGGAATAGTCTTTTTATCAAAACAAGAAAAAGATAAATTTATAACGCAGTATCGCAAAATAATAAATGAGATAAAATGTTCTTACTGTGACCAAACAAAAGGAGAATGTACTAAAAAATGTAAAGAAATAAAAAATACAAATATCAAGAAAGGTCATAAAAGAAGGCTTATGAACTACATAAGTAAATATTATACTATTGCCCTAGTAATAAATAATACAAAAGTATATAATCATATTATAAGTAATAAAGCCTCAAAAGGAAGATACATAGATTACACAATAAGAAGATTAATTAAAAGTACCATTGAAGAATTAATAAAAGATAAAAAAATAAACCCACATAAAAATGTGAGATTAATAATAAATATAGATGAACAATCTACGAAAAGTAATGGTTATTATAATTTAAAAGATGGTCTAACAGAAGAATTACTACATGGAATATCTAATTATAATTATGATATAAAATATAAAAATATATTATATGGAAAATTAGAAATAAGATTAACATATCAAGATTCAGGTAAGAGTTATTTAGTGCAAGCAGCAGATTTAATTGCTGGTACTACTAGAAGAAAAGCATTATCAAAAATTGATTCTGATATTGATATTATCGATCATAAACTATTATTCCCATAAAAAGAAAAGAGACTATCTAGTAGTCTCTCCCCAACTCAAGCGGTGTACTTAACATACACTTAATTTAATAAAATCGACATTGAGCTATCGACCTGACGAGATTGCTCTCCGGTAATACAATGATACTATAACTATAATAAAAAGTCAAGTATATTGCACTATTATTATACTCAAAATAACAAAAAAAATACCAATAATAAACTACTTTAAGTATATATTTTATGCTTATATATAATAAGTATTAATTATACTTATTTAGAGACCAATGACTCCAAATAACACTAGCAAGACAAATGGCTTGCAGTGCTAAAACAATTGACAAAAGTAAAAAAAATGAGATGTGAGTGTGAGTTTTTGTCGTGCCTGCATCTATATATATAAATAGAAGTTATATGGATGCAATATATTCATATAACTTTTTTTGATGGGATGAATATTATGATAGATATAAATATAAGTAAAGCATGTAAGTCATTTGGTTTTGACTTAGTATTGAATAATATAGATATAACAGTACAAAAAGGAGAAAAAGTAAGATTAAAAATATTCTGTCTAATCCAAAATTCATATAACTTCTTAATTCTAGATGAACCCACTAATCACATTGATATTGATACAAGAGAAATGCTTGAAGAGTCACTAAAGGAGTTTACTGGTACTATATTATTTGTATCTCATGATAGGTATTTCATAAATAAAATAGCTACTAGTATAATAGAAATAAAAAATAAGAACATAACTAGATATATTGGTAATTATGATGATTATCGTGAGAAAATAAACAAAATATGATATAATTAAATAGGAGGGAATATGAATAACATACCAAAATTAAAATTTAAATATTTAACTCTTGAAGAAACATCTGACATACTATCATGGACACTTAAAGATACTGATAATATATTATCAGTAAAAGAAGGAACATTATTCCTATATCCAGAATTAAAAAGACTTACTAAAGAAGATAATATTAAAGACATAATTCAAGATAGATATAATAACTTTATAAAAGAAAATAATAACTTGAGAGAAGAATATACCACTATCTGGAATGAATACAATGATAAATATATGTTAGAAATAAGTAATTACTTTAATATAAAGTGGCCAAAAGAATATAAAGAAATATCAGTAGGAATAGGACTAATACCAGTATGTCCTAGATACATTAAAGAAAAAGCCTTTGATATTCATAAGAAAAATAAAGAAGAATTAATAGATACCTGTATGCATGAATTATGTCATTTCCTTTTCTTTGAGAAATGTAAAGAAATATATCCAAATTGGAAGTATGAAGATTTTGATAGTCCAAGTTTGTTATGGTACTTAAGTGAAATAGTCATAGACCCAATACTAAATAGTGACGGCATACAAAAAATATATAAACATAAGTTTAAATGCTATGATATCTTTTATAATGTAGAAATAGATAATATAAATTTACTAGATAAAATAATAAGCATATATAAAAATAATAATATAGAGACCGCTATTAAAGAAAGTTATAACTATTTAAAAGAACATGAAGAAGAGTTTATAAGAAAATGTAATAATAAATAACTTATCCACATAAACTGCCCGCAGATAAAAGTGTCAATGGTTTTTTATTTGACATAATTTGTATCTTTCTATATAATATAAGCATCTAGAAAGGAAAAATACCATGGAATTAAACATTGACTACATATCCGATTTACACTTAACTCACTATATAAGTAAAAAAGAAAGCATAACAAAAATAGATAAATTAGTTCAGGATAAAATAAGTATGCAAGTAAAAGGAGATATCCTTGTAGTAGCGGGAGATATCGATGAAGATATAAATAGAGTGAGTGAACTATTATATTCATGTTCAAAATACTATAAAAAAGTAATATTCGTCCTAGGTAATCATGAATACTATATACCAGTAATAAAATATATCTATACTGATCCTATGGCAAAAGAATATAACTATAATAGTATGAATAAAGTATATAGATTAAATGAAATATTTAAAGATAATAACGATATAATCATACTAGATAAAACAAATAATACTAAAGGACTATATACCTATAATACCTTCTTATTAGCGGGAGATACCCTTTGGTATAAACCAGTAACATTAGTAGATAAACTATATAACTATCCTATGCAGAATGATTCAAGATTTATCTTATCAGAATTATCTAAGAAAGATAAAATACAAAAACTACATAACGATAGCATATCTTGGTATAATAACTTACCAAATAATATAGATTTAATGATAACTCATGTACCACCATTTAGAAATAAAAATAATAGTAGGGGTAATAACTCTTGTTACTATACAGAAGTAAAAGAATATAAATCACCAGTATGGATATATGGTCATGATCATAAAGAAGAAGATATAATAATAAATAATACAAGATTAGTATCTAATCAATGGGGTTATGATACTAAAGAATTCAAAGTAAAAACATTAACATTAACTAAATAATAAACTAAGATATCAAGTCTTAGTTTTAATATACCTATATATTATCTTTATTATATTCACTATAAGCCTTACTATGTAAGTCTTATTAGTGTTTAATTAAGCTAAGTAAACTTATCTTAATTAAATGTATCCAAGATACCTATTATATATAAGCAGTAGATATATACTAATATTATTTTAGTATGGAGAAATAATTATATAAATAAGAGTAGAAAAATAATCGTATAGTCATATATAACAAAAAACTATGATATAATAATTTCAGGTGGTGAGATTATGTGTTTAATATGGAACTTAATAAAAGCATTTGCAGATACAGAAGATGATAATAAAAAAGATAATAATGATTTAGAAGATTGGCAAAAAGAATTAGTAAAAGAAAAGAAGTATGATACATTTAACTTTGAAGAGGAAGAACTAGAAGATGATGACTATTATTCTGAGGATGATGATGAATAAGAAAATTGTCAAAATATATTGATTAAATATAAAAAGTTTGATACAATATAGGCAGTTAAAGGAAGAAAGACGCTAGTACAGGTCTATGTAATAGATTTTTTGTGCTGGTGTTTTTTTGTGGTAGGGTGATATAGAATGAAGAAAAAAATAATAGTAATTTTAGTGTGCATTATACTATTGATGCCATTAAAGGTTAATGCAACGAGAGGTTGTTGTTCTCATCATGGTGGTGTTAGCGGTTGCAGTAGTTCTGGAAGATTGGTTTGTAATGATGGTACTTTAAGTCCCAGTTGTACATGTACACCAACGGTTACTTATACTTATGGGTGCACAGATAAAAATGCAAGTAATTATAATTCTAGTGCCAATAGAGATGATGGAAGTTGTATCTATTATACATATGGATGCACAGATGAAACAGCAAAGAACTATAATTCATCAGCAAATAAAGATGATGGAACCTGTGAATATTATGTACTAGGATGTAAAAATCCATCAGCAGACAACTATGATCCAAAGGCAGAGATTGATGATGGAAGTTGCATAATATCCACTAGTAAAAATATTGAAGATAATGATAGTGAAGATGAAAAGGATAATAATAGTTTAATAAACACAATCTTAGGTATAGGGGTAATATCAGGAGGAGTATACTTATATAAACGAAAACATAAATAAAATTTTAAATATATTAAAAAAATAAAACATTAGAAGCAGAAGAATAAAGAAAATATACTTCTCACCATAATACTCATATAGATTTCTTAATATATAATAAAATAAGTAAAATACAATTATTAGTGGTAGAAGTAGATGGATATAAATATCATAAAAAAGATAATAAACAAAAAGAAAGAGATATATTAAAAAATAATATTCTATCTAAATATAATATACCATTAATTAGATTAACTACTAATGGTAGTAGAGAAGAAAGTATTATAAGAAGTAAATTAGATAGGATAGTTAGTAATAAATAATTATATATATTTTATTATGCTCACTATAAGCCTTACTATGTAAGTCTTATTAGTGTTGTTATTAGCCTAAAGTCTAATAACAATATGTCTATTGCATCTATTATATATATGTTATAGATATATACTAATATTATTTTGATATGGAAAAATTTGTTTAAATTTGTTGATTAAATAAAAATAATTTTAAAAGAATATATCAAAGTATGATATAACTGATGAAGAATTTGATATATTCTATAACAATGTTAATGATTATTTAAATAATTATGTTATACCATATTTAGTAGCATTTTATTTAGTAAATGGATATAGTAGAAACTGTTTATCATAATGTAATTTAATAAATTATATTAACAATGCAGTAGATATATTTAATTGTAGGTATAATATGAATAAATTTATACCTAAAGTAAAAGAAATATTAAAAATTAAATATAATTTAATAATAAAAAATACAAAACATTTAAAATTAAAAAGATATTACTAAAGAAATTAATACTATCAGAATGGTAGTGCTTTCAGCTTGTGGAAATATATTTATTGTCTAGCCAACACTAAATTTATACCCACGTACAAAATTCGTCTATGGGAAACGTCACAAAACATTTAAAAAACATTAAAATTTAATGGTATAATATAGTTGCAAGAGGTGATGAGGTGTGGATAAGAAAAAAGCAACTAAAATTCAAAATATAAATGATGGAATATCAGCAGGATCTGGTATAGTAGCCCTTACCGTTCCTGAATTTTCAGTAATTCCTTTAATTGTGTTTGGAGTTAATAGAATTTTGGGATTCGTAAGTGATGATGATATTATTAAACGATTAAAAAAGATAGAAAAACAATTACAAAAAAAGAAAATAAGTAAATCAGATTTTAAAGATAAAATTTCTAATTTTTCTGATCACAAAAAATAGTTTTCAACATCTGTTTTAGAAAACATTATAAAAAATTGTATACCTGAAACTGTTGATATTTATATCTCTTTGTTTATTGATTATATTATGCAAGAAGAATGTGAAGTAGAGGAGGAATTGTGTGAAATAATTTCTTCATTAAATAAACATGATTTAGATTTAATTAAATATATAAAAAAATATCTAAAAGATGGGGAAAGATTAAATTATAAACGAGAAACTAAAAGACTAAAGGACGTTACTAGAAAAAATGCTGAACTTGAAATAGAAAACAAAAAAATTGAAGAAGAAAATAAGAATAATCCCGGGCGAATATCAAAAATTACTATGCCTCTTTTTCGAGATAGAAGTGTAATTTTAGATGAGGAAAGAACTATATTTTGGAATGACTTTTCTATTTATTGTGGTTTGTCAAGCCGGATTTCTTTAAATTTTACCATGTTATATGAATGTTATAATACTAATATTGATGATGAATATAGTGATTGGATATTTTATGGTAAATCATTTATTAAGTTAGAAAAGTGTGGAATATTACAACTGGATTATAAAAATACATTAGGAACTTTAACCAATTTAGATATAAGTAGATTTCATATAACTATTCTAGGTTTGTTTTTATTAGAATACATTGATATATAATAGTTGATTTTTCTTGAAATTAAGTCCAAAATCTTCTCAAAGATAAAAATAAATGTTATAATCATATATAGGAGGTAGAATACATGAAAAACAATAAATATACATATGTCAGTTTATTTAGTAGTGCTGGAATTGGCTGTTATGGATTTAAAATGGAAGATTTTGAATGTATTGCTACTAATGAACTGATTGAAAGAAGGCTAAATGTACAAAAGTTTAATAAAAAGTGTAAATATGATAGCGGTTATATTTGCGGCGATATAACTTTGGAAGACACAAAGAAAAAATTATTTAATGAAATTAAAATGTGGGAGAAAAAAGAACAATTAGATAATGTTGATGTTGTAATTGCTACTCCACCTTGTCAGGGAATGTCTGTGGCTAATCTGAAGAAAAATAATGAAATGAATAGAAATTCTTTGGTAGTTGAATCAATAAAAATAGTTAAAGAAATTAGACCAAAATTTTTTGTTTTTGAAAATGTATCGGCATTTTTAAAAACTGCATGTATAGATATAGATGGAAATGTAAAATCTATTGAAGAAGCTATAAATTATAATTTGCAAAAAGATTATGTAATAATGAGCAGAGTAATTAATTTTAAAGATTATGGTTCTAATTCTAGTAGAACTAGAACTTTAGTAATTGGGGTTAGAAATGATTTTGAAAATTATATATCACCAATAGATTTATTTCCGAAAAGAAGAAAAGAAAAAACTTTGAGACAAGTAATTGGTAAATTAAAACCATTAAATAAATTCGGTGAAATTAGTAAAGATGATATATATCATTTCTTTAGAGTTTATCCTGAACATATGAGAAGATGGATTCATGATTTAAAAGAAGGAGAGTCTGCTTTTGATCAAGAGGATGATACAAAAAAACCTCATACTATTGTAAATGGTAAAATAAAGATTAATGCTAATAAAACCGGTGATAAATATAAAAGGCAATATTGGGATAAAGTTGCTCCATGTATTCATACAAGAAATGATCAATTAGCAAGTCAAAATACGATTCATCCTGTCGATGACAGAGTATTTAGCGTTCGAGAATTAATGAACATAATGACCATACCCAAATCATTTAAATGGGTTGACTTAGATGAAAAATATTTGAATAGTTTAACCTATGAAGAAAAAAGAAAATTCCTAAAAAAAGAAGAAATTAATATTAGACAATCTATTGGAGAGGCAGTACCTACAGAAATATTTCGCCAAATTGCCGAAAAAATAAAAGAAAATTTAAATAGAGAAAATTATTCGTTAAGAGAGATTAATAAAATAATTAAAGATAATAATTTATTAGATAATGGTAATTTAAATAATTATATTAAAGAAAATCAAAATACATTATCTTTTACTACATTGTCAAAAATAGCTGAGCTATCTAATGCAGAAAGAAACAATGAAGAAGCTTTTTATACAAATAAAAAATTATTAAATTATATTTATAAAGAAATGCCTATTATAAACAAAAAAATAATTAGAGTTTTAGAACCATCAGTGGGAGTAGGAAATTTTATACCTTATATTATTTCTAAATATAGTTATGCAGAAGAATTGATTATTGATGTTGTAGATATTAATGACTATTCTATTGGGGTTTTAAAGCAGTTAATAAAAATAATTGATGTTCCAGAAAATGTAACTATTAATTACATTTGTAATGATTATTTATTACATGATTTTGACGAACGATATGATTTGATAACTGGCAATCCACCATTTATGAAATTAAATAGTAAAGATAAAAATTTCAAAGTTTATAGAGAAAATTGTATTAATGATGAATCTAAAAACACATCATCTTATTTTTTAGAAAAATCGCTAAATTTATCTGATAACGTAGTTATGGTTATGCCTAAATTTTTATTAAATACTGTAGAATATCAAAAAACTAGAAACTTTGTTTCAAATATGAATATCGTTTCGATAATTGATTTTGGAGAAAAAGGTTTTGATGGTGTATTGATTGAAACGTTATGTATTAATATAAATACAAAAAATAAACCGTCAACATCAAAAATTTTATCTATTACTTTAGATAAAGAAATAAAACAAAAACAAAGTTACTATACAGATAAAAAATTACCTTATTGGGTTATTTATAGAAATAAAGATTTTGATAGTTTATTTAATAAAATGATATTTAATATTTTTGATGTTTTTAGAGATAGACAAATAACTAATAATAATAGTTCGAAATCAAAAAAGAAAATTTGGGTAATTAAATCTAGAAATATAAATGATGATGCAACAGAAATATGTCATGTAGAAGATTATGATCAATATGTGGATTTAGATGATATAAAAAAATACAATGTTTATGACTATTTGAATAATGAAAATGTATATATAACTCCTAATATGACATATAAACCTAGAGTTTGTAAAAAACCTTTAGGAACTATTGTGAATGGATCTGTCGCAATATTAATTCCAAAAAGTGATATAAAACTAACAGAAGAAGATATGCTATTTTTTTCTACTGAAGAATATAGAAAATTTTATAAAATTGCTAGAAATTATCAAACTCGTTCTTTAAATATAGATAAAACATCAGTATTCTTTTTTGGAAAGTTAAAGGAGGTTTAAAATGAATTGGTTAACAGAAGAACAAATAATAAAATTTATGGCTCATTATAATTATGATATCAGGAAAAGTCATAATGCCAGATGGATAGACCAAAAATGTACTCCAGATGTTTTATGTATTATTGCAGATTGTATATTGGAATTTTCTAATTCATCATCAGAAAAATGGTTTTCTTCGTTAGATATTTGGCATAATGAATATACAATTAACAATGTTGAATCAATTTTCAAAAAGCCAAATCCTGATGAAACAAAAGCTAGAAATGAATATGACAAGTTTTTTCAACAACCTATGGAGTTATTTGCTAATGCAGGTATATTATGGAAAGAAAAAAGAGGAAATAAAAACTTTTACAAAGTATGGAATAAGCAATTATTAGAATATATTTCCATTAGAGAAATGAATGCTTTAAAATTCTTGAACTTGTATAATGAAAAAGTATTAAGAGATTCTGGTGTTTATAGTTATTTTGAAAATTTCTTTAATAAGCCTAATTCAGATACGTTTAATCAAATGAAACATGAATTTGGAAAATTGACTGTATTTAACACTCCAATTAATACTGAAGTAGAATGTAATAGAATTTTCACCAAGGTGCTTAATCCAATGTCGTTTATAAGGAATACTTATGGCGCAGAAAGAGGATATATTTCTAAAGGTAAGATAACCAAGGATATGCTTATGTATAATAGATTAAATTTTAGAGATATTTATGCTGATAAACCAAAAGAAATGACTAGAAAAGAATATTTAGCAACTCTTGAATTTAAACCAAATGAAAAATTAATTGCATATCAATCTAATAAGGCCAAAAAATTATTAAGAGCATTCAATGATGCATTTAGAAATGGATTATCTGAAATTAATGATAAGTTTGCTGAAGGTTTAGCAACACATATGCACCATATATTTCCAGTAAATCAATTTGAAGAATTAAGTAGTTATGTGGAAAACATAGTTGCGTTAACTCCAGGTCAACATTATTCAGAGGCTCACCCTAATGGTAATACTCAAATAATAGATAAAGGATTTCAACAAATATGCTTATTAGCAAAAGCAAATCATATAGAAAGAAATATTAAGTATGGTAAGGAAGTTATTTATTCTTTTGATGATTTTATTTATGTATTAACTATTGGCTTAGATAATAATAAATATACTGAAATTGATGATATGGATTTTAAAGAAGTTGTTAGACAAATAAATATTGATTATGTAGATATAAAAAATATTTAACATAAATTGTTTTTTTGAAAAAAGGTTATATTTTATTTACTTAAAACTAAAGATATGCTATAATATTTCTTGTGTTTTGGAGACAGGCAATAGTCAAAAAACACATAGTAAATTATAGCAATGTAAGTTGTGTGCTCAAATTTATGGGATGTTATGAGATTCGCAAGCGAATAATGCTATGCTGGATGTTTGTGGCGCTGAGACAGTCAAGCTGTCTCATCACCTACAAACATTAATCCATCATACCCCTGGAAAGCTAAATGTGAAGAGGTTAATTGAAACATCGGTCGTGTCACCTTTTATTATAATTAAAAGATTATGTAGGAGGTGAAAAAAGTGGGAAATAAAATGAGCAAAAAAATGATTGAATTAATAATTCATCTAGTAAAAAAATTTAAATTAATTGATTCAGTATTAATCTTTATGATTATTACTGGCTACTTTGATTTTGGATTTATCCAATGTATCATGATAATTATTTATATTGTTTATAAGATATATTCTTCAAACAATTCAAATTTTTACAATAAGGTGGCATTCTCATAACGAGCGAAGTATTGTCTTTTAATTAACCATTGAAGCGCATTTAGCGCTTTTTCCTTTTTCTTGGAGGTGAATATGAAAAAAAGTAGAATTTATGATAATGAATTATACGCATGCTATAGTAAGAAAGAAATAGCAAAAAAACTAAGTACAAAGAATTTAAAAGTATACACAAAAGAAATTAGAAATCCTGACCATCATTTTTTAAATAAAAAAAGAACTTTTTATCAATCAAAATTGACTAAAGAAATTTTTAATAAAAGACCTACTGATTATACACCAAGCAAGTATAGGGAATTTAATGATAGTTGTAAAAAACATAAGGAAGTATTAAGGAGAATATGTTTCTTTTTATCTAAAATAGAAATGCCAAAATATCTTTTTTCAAAAAAAGAAAGCGATTATAAAAGAAATGCATTATATCATATTGGAAATACAAAATTCATATTGTTAGATATAGATAGTTTCTTTCCTCATTGCACTTTTGATTATGTTAAAGATTTTTTTGCTAAAGAGTCAGGATTACATATGGTGAAGGAAAAGAAAGACAGTGAAGGAAATATAATCAAATATGAAAGTGATGTAGCTGATAGAATGGCCAAAATAGTTACAGTTCCTATTAATGGTACCAGTAATAATAAAAGAATTATTCCTCAAGGCTATCCTACAAGTTCTATTGTGAGTTTTCTATCTTATAAAGAGATGTTTGACAAAATAAATAAAACAGCTGAAAAATATAATTGTAGATTTAGTACTTATGTTGATGATTTATCATTTTCATATAAAAACTGTGATTTTAAACCTAATGTTTTAATAGAGGAAGTGAAAGATATATTACAAAAATATGGGCATTCTTTAAGCAAAAAGAAAATTAAAATAATTGATATAGAGCAACAATTAGGTCCAAATGAACAATTAATATTACCATTAATAACAGGTTTAACAGTTAGGCGATATAGCGTTAGAGCATCAAAAAAAATGCACTCTAAAATGAATAGATTATATAAGAAATTTATTTCAATTGGAGAACCACTAGATGCTGATAGTTATATTAAAAAGTGGGAAATTTTTGTTTCTCTTGTTGGGATGTTTAATACAATAGAATATGTTGAACCCTCTTCGACTAAAAAAAGTAGGACACATATAATGAAAGCTATCAAACAAAATAAAAACAATTATGCATTTCACGTTAACATTAAGAGAGTTAAATTTTTGGGGTTTGAACAAAAAATATATGATGCATATAAAAATAATACGTTATTTAGTTTTATACAAAAAAATAGAGATATTCTTATAGATTATAATAAAAATTAAATGAGAGTACAGAAATGTACTTCTTTTGCATGTTTTGCACAACTTCTTTTTATTTTATAACAAAAATTAATCATAGAAAAGTACAAAAACAGTATCAAAAAATGTCAATAAAAAATAGATAGTTTATATGATAATAAATATAATATAGCAGGATATTTGCACAAGAATATTCTATAAAAATAAAGATTTGATATGAATATATAGTTTTAGATAAAAAACCAAAAATTTTTATTAATGAAGTTCCTAAAAATTAATAATGAAGAAATAAAATAAAAAATAGAAAGTTAATAAATATGAAAAATCTACTAGGAAAGTATTATTTGCACTAGTAGATAAAATAAATGCAGATAAAGATATAAAAACAATTTATAAATTTAGTGTATAAAGTTATGATTTAGATTTAATGCTATCATATATTATTGGAATTAATATAACTGTAACAAGTAAATTATAAACATCTTTAGTATTATTGCATATTATTTTGGGATTATATACCGTCACTACATAAACGATTAATAATGAAAATATAATTGATATTTTTAATGCTTTTGAAATGATTTTTTGACTATTATCAAAATAGTTAGTTAGTATATTGCCAAAACTAAGTAGTTTTTTTAGTAGAAATCTAAGAAATAATACAATAGATGCAAATACAAAATATGTAATTATTTGAAATGGACATAATATTATGAAAATGATTATATCTAATGCGAAAAGTTTTTTTGAATATTTACTAGATAAATAAAAATCATATAATTGTAGTTCAAATTTTTTAATTAGAAACTTGCTAAAAAGTTCTTTCATTTTTTTAAGACTTTTATTAAATAAAATTGCAATGTTTGATACTAGTATTGATAGATTAATAATAACACAAAATATGAAAAATATAATTTTAATAATCAAAAATAGCAACAGCAAATATTCTTTAATAGTATGCTGTACATTTAATGGTATATTTAAATATACCTGAGAAGCATTACTGGAAAAGAAGATTAAAAACAGCGATGTTGTTACTATATAAGACATTTTGTTTTCTGATGTTAAATCCTTTATACTTTTACTAAATAATTTTTTTGCTGCTATTGCAAAAGAAAAGTAATAAAGTAATATTAAATAAGAATCAACATTATATTTTTTTGCAACCTTCATTAAGACTATTGCAATTGCTATAACATAAATTATTACTGTTATAAACTTGAACAATTTCATTTTCGTTAGTTTATTACTATTATTATCTTTATTTAAATCCTTTTTTAAATCATCAATTGATAAAATAAGCGTAAAAATAAAGTTTAAAACTATTAGAACAGAAATTATAATATCAAAAAAATTACTATGTAATATAAAATACATGATATACCTCCGTAAATCAGTTATATATTTTACCATTTATTGTAAATATTAGCAATAATTATAAGGAAATTTAAAAATTCATTTCACATTATTCAAATTTTAAATAAAAAGATTATTAAAATATATTGAATAAATCTAAAATATTTGATATACTTGAATTAGTTAAAGAGAGACGCTAGTACAGGTCTATTTAATAGATTTTTGTGCTGGTGTTTTTTAGTAGTAAAGGAAGTGAAGATGTGCTAAATGACATTATAAATATTGACTTACACATACATTCTGCTGCAAGCGAATATAAAGAGGCAAAAGGATATCTAAAAAATTCAACAATAGATAACATAGACGTATTATTAAAAAAGCTAAATGATAATAATATTAATTTATTCTCAATTACAGATCATAATAGGTTCGATTTAGAACTATACAAAAAGGCAAAAGTATTAATAGAAAAAGGAATGTATAAAAACATTTTAAATATTTTACCAGGAATTGAATTTGATGTTCAGATAGAAGAAGAAAAAGAGGCTTGTCATATCATTTGTATATTTGATGATTTTAAATTAGATAAATTAACAGATATAAATGCTGCTTTAAATCAAAAATTATTAACAAAACCAACTGATTATTACACAAAAGATGAATTTGAAACTATATTAAAAAAGATAAATTTAAGTACACTACTAATTGCCCATCAACACAAACATTTCGATAATGCAAGCGGTGGAAAGAGAAGCTTGTCAAATTCTGTAGATAATATATACGAATTTATTAAAACCGGATATATAAATGCTTTAGAATATCAAAGACCCAACGTTCAAGGAATGATTATTAATAGTTTAAAGAAAATAAATAAAAATGTTGCTTCTATAATTGGCAGTGATTGTCATCAGTGGGAATATTATCCGCAAAAAGATGCCAAGAACGGCTACAAAGGTTATGTAAGCAAAATAAGAGCTCTTCCAACTTTTGATGGACTTGTATTTTCTTTTACGAGTATGGATACTAGATTCAATAGATTAAAAAATTCAAACGCTAATTATATTGAGAAAATTAAAATTAAAGATAAAGAGTATTATTTAAGTAACGGAATTAATGCAGTAATAGGTGACAATGGTTCAGGTAAAACTATGTTATTAGATATATTGACAGATAGCAAATTAAAAAATGAATATAAAGCAATCAAAAAACAAAATGAAATTGAAGTGTATGAATTAGGAAAGCCAACCAAAGAATATATAAAACAAAATCAAATTATAGATGATGTAAGATCTGGAAAACTATTTAGTACATCAAACGGAAACAAATATAAGGATATAGCAACGAAACAAACGTTTAAAACAAGGATAAATAATTATGCTACTAAATTAATAAAATCAATAAATAAAAATATAGAAGTTGAAGAATTAAAAAATAGTTTAGAAAATATTATGTTTACACCTGTATCGGAATTGTATAAAATTGCTATTCCTAATATAAAAAATGATTTATTGGTGGTAGAAAATGAATTTGAAGAACGTGTAGAAAGTTTGCAATCAATATATGACGAATTAATTGATGAATATAATGATAATAAGAAATTTTATAACAAGAATAAGGGATTAAATACTATTATTACGGAGTTAAGAAAATTGTTAGTCGAATACACTAAAAAAAGTACTAAAATCAATAAAGAAATTTTAATTAAGAATAGTATAATAAATAGATGTGAAACGTTTAATGGTAATATGAGTAGTAATGAAACAGATAAAGAAAAAGAATTTAAGGAGTATAAAAGAGGAAAGCAAAAATTTATCAAAGCAATTACATCACTGATTAAACTGCAAAATAAGGAAATTGCTTTTCCGGAATTTCCCAAGCCTATAAAAGGTATTTCAAAAAAGATAAACAATGGATATTCATTTAATAAAGTTACTGGTTATAATGATATCAATGAAAAAGATAATTTTTATATGGAATTATTCACAAAAGGTTATGATGAAGAAGAAATTAAAAAAATAACTTCTAAAGAAGAACTTGTTACAGCATTAAATGGTATATCTAAATATGAAGATATAGACAATTGGTATAAAAAAGTAAATAATTTTATTGATGGATGCACTTTTGAAGAAACATACATTGAAAAGGTATCAACAAAAGAATCAATGGGAAAAACACCTGGAGAAATAGCAATAGTGTTTTATGATTTTGAATTAAAACATAATGATGAAGAAAAAAATGTGATTTTAATTGATCAGCCAGAAGATGATATTAGTAATAAAATTATATCTGATGAGTTAATTAAGTATATTAATGAAAATAGAGATAAAAAACAAATAATAATTGTTACACATAATCCTGTATTAGTAGTTAACCTGGATGTTGATAATGTGATTTTACTTAACAAAGATTATAAAAACAATTTAGAAGTTAAGAACGGATGTTTAGAATTTACTTGTGAAACATATTCTATGATTGATGAAGTTGCTAATAATATGGATGGTGGAATAGAGGTAGTAGAAAAGAGGTTTAAATTGTATGAAAATAAAAATAAGAGTTGAATATGTCAAACCAAAACAGATAGTTATTTTTTTTAATGATGATAGTATTATTTTAATATCTGATGAAAAGAAAAAAATATTAGCTAGTGAAATATATAATATCTTTGATTATAAAAAGGATAAAAAATATGAACTAGAAAAATTAAAAGAATATAAAGAAATTCCGTCCGATTATAATATATACTTGAAAGAATGTTATGATTTGATTGAAGGAATTATAAAAGACATACAATAGAAAAGACTTACACACATCACAATGATGCACTAAGTCTTTTCTTCTACCTTACAAACTTGTAATATAAAATCCATCAATATAGTGATATAATAGAACTATAGAAAGA
>OCHO01000912.1_pt1 | contig 21092 bp, 18 predicted proteins | sample 1538441 | NCBI WGS metagenome assembly OCHO01 (sample SAMN04571691, study PRJEB22368) | human gut metagenome | biome: human gut; material: stool | host: Homo sapiens | place: Luxembourg | collected 2012-06-29
ATTGAGATCATGCGCCCGGCCTACGCCATCGAGTACGACTGCGTAGACCCCACCAGCCTGGAAGCCACGCTGGAAAGCAAGGTGGTGCGGGGCCTGTACGGGGCAGGGCAGTTCAACGGCACCTCCGGCTACGAGGAAGCCGCCGCGCAGGGCCTGCTGGCGGGTCTGAACGCCGCCCGCAACGCGCTGGGCAAAGAGCAGCTGATCCTGCCCCGGCACACCAGCTATCTGGGCACGCTGGTGGACGACCTTGTCACCAAGGGCGTCATGGACCCCTACCGCATGATGACCAGCCGCAGCGAGTACCGCCTGACCCTGCGGCAGGACAACGCCGACCAGCGGCTGACCCCCATCGGCAGGGAATATGGCCTTGTGCAGGATGACCGCTGGGCCAAGTACCAGCACACCCAGAGCATTCTGGAAGCGGAGCGCCGCCGCCTGCACGAGACGCACCTGCGCACCGCCGACCTGCGGGCCGCCATGGAAGCGGCAGGCCTTGTGCCTGCTGCCGAGGGCGGCATTGCCGAAGAACTGCTGCGCCGCCCGGAGATCAGCTACCCGCTGCTGGCGGGCGTCATCGGCTGGGGAGAGGAGATCACCCCCATGCTGGCCGAGCGGCTGGAGACCGAGATCAAGTATGCGGGCTACATCGCTCGGCAGGACCGCATGATCCGCGACGTGGCACGCCACGAGAAAACGCTCATCCCGGAGGATTTCGAGTACGCCGACCTTACCGGCCTGACGCTGGAAGCCCGCGAGAAACTGGCCCGCATCCGCCCGAAGAACCTCGGGCAGGCCGGGCGCATCCCCGGCGTTTCGCCGTCCGATGTGGCACAGCTGAGCATTGCATTGGCAGCAAGGAAGTGAGCCTGCTTCCCGGGAAGAGTAAAACTCCTTCAGTCTCGCATTCACTCGACAGCTCCATCAAGGAGGGAGCCTTTGGAAGAGAGAAAAACGTTCCGGTCCTGCCAAGGGCCCCATCTCTGAGGGGGCTGGCACCGAAGGTAACTGGAGGAGTTCTCCATGCGCCGCAGCGCACATCATTTTGCGAAGCAAAACATCATCTGCGTCAGCAGACATCATGCCGCAGGCACATCATTTTGAAAATGTTGAACATAGAAAGAAGCTGCAACCAATGGAAGAACTGAAGCTTTACGAGGGCCGGCCCGCCGACTGCACCGGGCGGCTGGAAAAAGAGGTCCGCACCTACGACCTGCTGGACAAGCTGGGCATCCAATTCTGGCGCACCGACCACGGCTGGATGAAGGTCGATACCATGGAGGACTGCCACATCATCGACGCCTGCCTGAACGCCACAGTCTGCAAAAATCTGTTCCTGTGCAACCGGCAGAAGACGAGCTTCTATCTGCTCATGATGCCCGGCGACAAGCCCTTCAAGACCAAAGAGCTTTCCCACCAGCTGGGCATCGCCCGCCTGAGCTTCGCATCGCCCGAGGACATGGAGCAGTATCTGGACTGCACGCCCGGCTCCTCCTCCATCATGGGACTTGCCAACGACACCGAAAACAAGGTGCAGCTGCTGATGGATGAGGACGTGAAAGCAGGGGAGTACCTCGGCTGCCACCCCTGCATCAACACTTCGTCGCTCAAGCTGCGCACGGCCGATGTGCTGGAAAAATTTCTGCCTGCCGTGCACCACGCACCCATCTTCGTGCATCTGACCGGCGAATAACAGAAAGGAAAAACTGCGTATGATCGATAAACAGCGCCTTGCGGAAAAATGTTCCACATGGAACATCGCCCTCACCGGCACCCAGCTGGATCAGCTGGACGCCTTTGCGGAAATTCTGGTGGACTACAACCAGAAGGTCAACCTGACCGCCATCACCGACCCCGAGGGCATTGAGGACAAGCACTTCCTCGACAGCCTGCTCTTTGCCAGCCAGCCCGAAGTGGCGGGCCGCATGGTGGACGTGGGCGCGGGCGCAGGCTTCCCGGGCATTGTGACCAAAATTTTCAAGCCTGAGCTGCAGCTCACCCTCATGGAGCCCACCGGCAAACGGGTGGAGTTTTTGAAGTACGCCTGCGCCCAGCTGGGCCTGACCGGCGTAGAGTTCGCCAAGGAGCGCGCCGAAGAAGCTGCCCGCAAAGGGTGGCGTGAGCAGTTCGATCTGGCGTCGGCCCGCGCCGTGGCGGCCCTGCCCATGCTGGCCGAATACTGCCTGCCGCTGGTGAAGGTGGGCGGCAATTTCCTCGCCATGAAGGGCGCTTCCGGCGAGGACGAGCTGGCCGCAGCCCGCGGTGCCATCAAAAAGCTGGGCGGCGAGTACAAAGAGACCCGCACCCTGCACCTGCCGGGTGGCGACACCCGCACCCTGATCCTGTGCAAAAAGATTTCGCAGACTCCGACAGCCTACCCCAGAAACGGCGGAAAAATCGCAAAAAGCCCGCTGAAATAACGACGCAACGCGAAGAATTTGCAAGACCCTGCCGAACGAATTGTCTGGCAGGGTCTTTTGTTGTGTGGTACACTGGGCCCAGAACGCGAGATTTTCCACACTTTCCCGGGAAAATGTGGAAAACAAAACCCATGCATTGTGTGAAAGGGGAGTGTATCCATGTTTGAACGCAGAAAACAGGCAGGCAAAATTTATTCCCTGCCCATCGACCAGATCCGGCCCTCGCCGTTTCAGGCCCGGAAAGAGTTCGACGAGCAGGAGCTGGCCGCGCTGGCCGTGAGCATCCGGGAGAACGGTCTGTTACAGCCCATCTCGGTGCGAAAGATGTCGGACGGCGGCTACGAGTTGGTGGCAGGGGAGCGGCGGCTGCGGGCCTGCCGTTTGGCCAAGATGACCACCATCCCGGCCATCCTCTGCACCTACGCCGACGAGCAGACCGCCGCGCTGGGGCTTTTGGAGAACCTCCAGCGTGCCGACCTGAACCCCTTCGAGCAGGCGCAGGGGCTGAAGGACGTGATGGTGCTGTGGGACTGCACCCAGGCCGAAGCGGCCAAGCGGCTGGGCATGGCACAGCCCACCTTTGCCAACAAGCTGCGGCTTTTGCAGCTGAACGCCGACCAGCGGCAGTTCGTGCTGGACAACAACCTCACCGAGCGCCACGCCCGGGCGGTGCTGCGTCTGCCGGAGAACCGCCGCAGCGAGGCCCTCATCAACATTGCCAAGCGCCGCATGAACGCCCGCCAGACCGACCTGTACATCGAGCAGCTGCTGAACAGCACCGGCAAGGGCGGACACCGCATCTCCATGGTGAAGGATGTGCGCATCTTTGTGAACACCATCGACCACGCCATCCGCCTGATGACCGACAACGGCGTGCCTGCCACCGCCCACCGGGAGGAGAAGGACGGGTACATTGAATATACGGTGCGCATCCCCACCGCTGCGGCCGAGCGGTAAATTTGTTCCATGTGGAACAGGGGACGATAGAATGCTTCCCGGGCAGAGCGCGGGCGAGCGTTTCAAGTTTTATGGCTTTTACAAAAGGCAGCGCCTCCGGGACGCTCCGCTGGGCCAGAGGTAGGGAGGGGTGTTTCGACTCCCCCCTCCCTTCCTCTGGACTCCACCCACCCCACAACGAATTAAGGGCTGCTCGCCCTTAATAATCCCAAAGGAGAAGTCGAAGCGGAAAAATGCTAGCCGCTTCGCTCAGACGGGTTGCGGTGCCCAGCGTCCACTTCGTGCCTTGAGCGGCACTCGTGTCCTGCTGACCGCTGCCCCAACAGCTCCTCCCTGTATCCGCCGCTGGCGGCGGTCGTCGCCGTTGCACTTTTTTCTCGCTTCTCCGATTGATAGGCCCCTCAGCCGCTGCGGCGGCAGCTCCCCGCAGGGGAGCCAGCGGCTGCAGCTGCCGTTTGCCGTCACGACCCCTTCCCGTGAAAAAGAGAATTTGAAAAATCCGCAGATTTTTCAAATTCTCAAAATAAAAATAATATTTCCGCTGAAGATGCCCAGAGTGAAACGGAGGGCATTTCAAATCGTCCGGCGGCTGAAAGGATCACCATGCAAAACGAAACCCTTCCCATGACAAATAAAAACGAAACCGTCACCGGGCGCTTCGCGCCCAGCCCCAGCGGGCGGCTGCACCTGGGCAACCTGGCCTGCAGCCTGCTGGCGTGGCTCAGCGCCAAAAGCCGGGGCGGGCGCATCGTGCTGCGCATCGAGGACCTCGACGCCGAACGCTGCCCGCGCATCTATGCCGATTTGTTGGAGCAGGACCTCGACTGGCTGGGCCTTGGCTGGGACGAAGGCGGCAGCACCGGCGGCCCGCATGGCCCCTATTATCAGAGCGAGTGCGCGGACATCTACACCGCAAGCTACCAGAAACTGGACGCCATGGGCCTTGTGTACCCGTGCTTCTGCTCCCGCGCCCAGCTGCACGCGGCCAGTGCACCCCACACCTCGGACGGCAACGTCATCTACCCCGGCACCTGCCGGGGCCTGACGCCTGCCGAGATCGCCGAAAAGCGCAAAAAGAAGGCCCCGGCCTACCGCCTGATGGTGCCGGATGAAGATATCACCTTCACGGACGGCTGTATGGGAGAACACACCGAGAACCTGCTGCAGGACTGCGGCGACTTCTACCTGCGCCGCGCCGACGGTGTGTTTGCCTATCAGCTGGCGGTGGTGGTGGACGATGCCCGCATGGGCGTCACCGAGGTGGTGCGCGGGTCCGACCTGCTGTCCTCCACGGCACGGCAGCTCTACCTGTACCGTCTGCTGGGCCTGCAGGCACCGCAGTTTGCCCACTGTCCGCTGCTGCTGGCTGCGGACGGGCGGCGGCTGTCGAAGCGCGACGGCGACCAGAGCCTGGAAAACCTGCGGGCAAAGTACACCGCCGAGGAGATCGTGGGCAAGCTGGCCTATGCCTACGGCCTGCAGCCGGAGCCTGCGCCACGCACGCCGGAAAGCCTCATCCCGGAGTTTTCCTGGGCAAAGGTGCCAAAAGAGGATGTCTGCCTGCCGGAGGGATTGTTTTGATGGCCGCCGCGTTCGCTCTGGCCATATTCAGCGGAAGTGCTTTTGATGATTTGAGCTCCAGAAAAATCCGTGGATTTTTCTGGAGCTCTTTTTCATGAAACGGCTGCTAAAGAAAACAGCAGTGCGTTTTAAAACAAAAAAAGCTCTCCCAAAGGGAGAGCGGACAAAATCGAAGATCTTAACGGAGAGGATCATACGCGGCGGGTCTGCAGCAGTTCGCTGTACTCGGAAGCGGCCGTGAAGGCGGCGTCCAGTGCCAGTGCCAGCAGGATGCCCAGCACCACGTCGATGCAGCTGTGCTGCTTGAGCAGCACGGTGGAGCACACGATGGAACCGCACAGCACGGCAGCGGCCGGGCGCATCCAGCGCAGGCGGGGCCGCTCAAAGAGGCGGCTGCGGTAGTAGGCCAGCAGCAGCGTCACCGAGTTGAAGACGTGGATGGACGGGCAGACATTGATGGGCGTATCGGTGCGGTACAAAAAGCGCACCGCACGGGCAAAGATGTCGCTGCCCGGCACATAGTACGGGCGCAGGTTCAGCCCGGTGGGCAGGATGACGTAGCACGCCAGCGCCAGGGTCATGCCGCCGAACAGCGGCAGGCACAGCCGCCAGAAGTCTTCACGGGGCGCCTTCCACAGCAGGAAGAACAGGGTGAAGGGGATCCACGGGAACCATGCAAAGTAGGGGATGACGGCATATTTGCAGAAGGGGATCAGGTCGTCCAGGCGGCAGTGCACCAGCACATGGGGCATGTGGATCTGGGTGTTCAGAAAATTGAATGCAGAGAGATATAACAGTAAATACAGCGCCATGAAAGCGATGGGATGGCGCGAAAACCAATTGCGTTTCATTGAAAAAGCCTCCTTTTTGCGGTTGGGCAAACTCTTAGCGATAAGAAATTATACGCCCGGCGTGTGACAAAAACAAGAACGAAAGCGGACAACATTGTTAAAATTCACGCGAATTATTTGTGCGGAATGCGTAAAAATCCGGGGGATGAAATCCGCTTCTGCCTGTAATACGAACCAGAAGGCCGGTTTCCTGCACAAGGCGCAGAAAAAGAGCCTGCCCAAGGGCAGGCTCTTTGAAAAACAACGATGCTCAGATGACATGCTGCTCCAGCCACTTGCCGCGCACGAAGCGGACGAAGAAGCACAGGGAGCGGAAGGCCCAGTCCAGATACATGCCCATCCAGATGGAGAGCAGCCCGCCGTGGAAGGCCAGCACGCACAGGTAGCAGAAGCCCACCCGGAAGGCCCACATGGACACGATGCTCACGGTCATGGTGAAGCGGGCGTCGCCGGCGGCGCGCAGGATGTTGGGCAGGGTAAAGCTGGAAGGCCAGATGAACAGCGAGATGATGTTGAACCACACCATCACTTCCAGCGCCATGGCGTAGGCCTCCGGCGAGAGGTTGAACAGCCCCAGCGCGAACTTGTTGGCGAACAGGAAGGCCGAGATGTTCATGAACCATGCACCGCAGTAGGCAAACAGCATCAGGCGGCGGGAGTAGTACACGGCCTGGTCCTTTTCGCCCGCGCCAAGGCACTGGCCCACGACCGTAAGGGCGGCCATGCCCACGGCGTTGGCCGGGATGTTCAAAAAGGTGGTGGTGGTGTTCGCCACGGCGTTGGCCGCGATGGCGGCGGTGCCCAGGGTGGAAGTCAGGCTGGACACCGACAGCTTGCCGATCTGGAACATGCCGTTCTCGATGCCGGCCGGGATGCCCACCCGTAAGATCTGCCGGATGAGCCGCCCCTGCGGGGCCAGCGCCTGCAAGCCATCCACCCGCAGCGGGCAGGCGGGGCGCTGCAGCAGGTACAGCACCGCAAAGCAGGCGATGGCGCGGGACACAAGGCTTGCCAGTGCCGCGCCCATGACCCCCATGCGGAAGCCGTAGATCAGCACCGCGTTGCCGCCGATGTTCACCACGTTCATCACGAGGCTGGACATCATGCTCACCTTGCTGTTGCCCTGGGCGCGGAACAGCGCGGCCCCGGCGTTGTACAGGCCGATGAAGGGGTAGCTCAGGGCCGAGAGCAGAAAGTAGGTCTCGGCGTAGCGCATCACGTCCGCGTCGATGGAGCCGAAGATGCCCCGCAGGATGGCGTGGCGGCCCACGATGACCACCGCCGCCACAAGGCAGCTGAAGCTGGACAGGATGAACAAGATCTGCGCTGCAGCGCGCTTGGCGTCCTTCGGCTCCCCGCGGCCGATGTACTGGCTGGTGACCACCGCGCCGCCGGTGGCCAGTGCGCTCATGATCTGGATCATCAGGGTGTTGAAGCTGTCCACCAGGCTCACGCCGGAGACGGCGGCTTCGCCCACCGACGACACCATCAGGGTGTCGGCCAGGCCGATGGACACGCTCAAAGCCTGCTCTGCGATGAGCGGCAGCAGCAGGGCCACCAGCTGCTGGCGGGTGAACAGCGGCGGTTTGTTGAACTGGGATGGTTTGGTTGCTGTCATAGGTTCCTCCGTGACTGCGGCATAAAACGGTTGGATACATCGCCTTTATGATACACCGCCGCCGCCGAAATTACAAGAGATGTATACAAGAAAAAAGCAGAACGGCCGCACAAAAGCCGTTCTGCCGGGGATTTTCGGAAAGCTGCTTACTGGTAATCCTGGCTGCGGGTGGCCGGGTAGCCGTAGTAGACCACATAGTCGTAGGGGATCTCCGGGTGTTCGGTCACCTTGCCCTCGTAGCCGGACATGCTGTGGGTCAGCTCCTCGGGGGTGGGCAGCACCGGGCACAGCCTGTCCGCGCACACGGCGTTCCAGATGGCGGTGGTGAAGGCCACGCAGTTGTACACGCCGGACCACTTGTCGCAGTTGGGCAGTGCCGCATTGAAGGCGTCCAGCTGCTCCTGGCTCAGCGACACCTGCATGCTGTGCACATCCGGGTAATAGTCGTCGATGTAGTAATTGTAGAAGCCTTCCAGGTTGTACCACAGGCCGCCGTGCTCGTCGCGGTTGGCGCGGTTGCCGATGGTCATGGCGGTGCCCGGGGCGATCAGCAGGCCGCCCACATCAAGGTCGGCGTCCGAGACGTTGGTCACGATGAAAAACGCATGGCCGTCCACATTGACCGGCGCTTCGGAAGGGTGGAAGGAGGTGCAGAGCTGCAGCGTCGCCACGGCACCTTCGGCCGGGGCTGCACCGACGGCGTCCGCCGGGCTCTTGGTCTTGGCGGATTTGACGCGGAAGGGGGTGGCCGTTTTGGTCAGCATCGCCTTCAGGTTGCGCATGAAGGCGGCGTTGCCGCTCAGCTCGTTGAGCACCCGGGGCTCGTGGTCGGCGGGGATGGCAGCCGGTGTCTCGGCAAATGCGGGCAGGGCCAGCACGCCGCCCAGCAGGATGCAGGCGGCAAGGGCTGTGCAGAGGATCTTTTTCATGGTGTTCGCTCCTTTCCTTTGCTTCAACCATACCGGGATTTTGTCGAAATGTCAAGCATTCTGCCCAATAAAAAGTGGTTTTGCGGCGCGTTTGTTTTCCTTTACCCCCGCAGGCAATTGTGCTACAATAAAGCCACGGCAGGCGGCTTCGTGCAGGAGGCGGCCCGCCGCAGGGAAATGAGATAAGATATATAAGGTAAATAAGGACCCAAAGGGGGAAGAATATGCCCAAAGCAGCCCACAAAGTCGTGGTCATCGGCCACCGCAACCCGGACACCGACTCCATCTGCTCCGCCATCGCCTATGCAGAGCTGAAAAACAAGACCAGTGATCTGGTCTGCGAGCCCCGCCGCGCCGGCAAAATGAACCAGGAGACCGAGTTCGTGCTGAAAAAGTTCGGCGTCAAACCGCCGCGCATGTGCACGGACGTGAACCCCAAAATTCGTGATGTGGATTACCGCGAGATGCCCGGCATCCCGGGTTCCACCAGCCTGCGCAAAGCGTGGGAGATCATGCGCGATCAGAAGATCGACACCCTGCCTGTCACCAGCGCGGACAACGAACTGGAAGGCGTCATCACTGTGAAGGATATCGCCACGGCCAACATGGACGTGTTCGATACCGAAATTCTCGCCAAGAGCAAGACCAGCTACAAGAACATCCTTGAAACGCTGGACGGCACCATGGTGGTGGGCAGCGAGGACGCAGTGTGCGCCACCGGCCGCATCCGCATCGGCACGGCCACGCCGGAAATGCTGGAGAGCACGGTGGAGAAAGGCGACATCGTCATCCTCACCAACCGCTACGAGAGCCAGCTGTGCGCCATTGAAAAGGAAGCCGCCCTGCTCATCATCTGCAACGGCTCCAAGGTGGGCCGCACCATCCAGCGCATCGCCGAGGAGACCGGTGTGGCCATCATGACCACGCCCGAGGATACCTATGCCGTGGGCAAGCTCATCAGCCAGTGTGCACCCATCTCCTATTATATGACCCGCGACGACATCATGAAGTTCACCCTCGTCACCCCGGTGGCGGATGTTACCCGTGTGATGGCCAAGGTGCGCCACCGCTATTTCCCCATCCTGGACGAGGACGGCAAATACTGCGGCATGGTCAGCCGCCGGAACATCATCAATCTGCAAAAACGTCGCATCATTCTGGTGGACCACAACGAGGCCACCCAGGCCGTGGAAGGCTTCGACCAGGCCGAAATTCTGGAGATCATCGACCACCACCGCATCGGCAGTCTGGAGACCAGCGGCCCGGTCTACTTCCGCAACCAGCCCGTGGGCTGCACGGCCACCATCATCACCCAGATGTACGACGAGAACGGCGTGGAGATCCCCCAGAAGACCGCCGGTCTGCTGCTGGCGGCCATCCTGTCGGACACGCTGGTGTTCCGCAGCCCCACCTGCACCCCGCTGGACGAGGCCACCGCAAAGCGTCTGGCCAAGATCGCCGGGGTGGAGATCAACACCTTTGCCAATGAGATGTTCGAAGCCGGTGAAAAGCTGGACGGCAAGACCGCCGAGGAAGTGTTCCTGCAGGACTTCAAGGTGTTCATGTGCGGCGATATCCGCTTCGGCGTGGCACAGGGCAGCTACATGACCCGCAAGAACCTGCTGGCCGCCGAGGACTTGCTGCAGCCCTATCTCGAAGAAGCCCGCAACAAGCAGAACGTGGAGGACATCTACATGCTGCTCACCGACGTGCCCAAAGAGGAGAGCGTGGTCATCAGCAGCGGCCGCTACGCCGCCGAAGTGCTGGCGGACGGTTTTGAGACCCAGCCCGCCGACGACGGCAGCTTCACCCTGCCCGGCGTCGTGAGCCGCAAAAAGCAGTTCATCCCGGCCCTCATGACCGCCTATCAGGAGCTGTAATGGAATGATGCACCGTGCCTGCGGCACGGCATGATGTTCCCTGCGGGAAATGATGTTGCCCTGCGGGCAAATGATGTGTGCCTTGCGGCACAATGGCCGCCTGCGGCGGCTGCATCATTTCCGGCGCAGCCGGAACATCGTTGCGAAGCACATCATGCTGCGCGCAGCGCAGTACATCATTCCCCCAAAGGGGGATCTGAGATGCTCGATTTTTTGACCAGAAAAGCAAAGGACGCCGTTCCGCCCGCTCTGCCGGAAGGCACGGTGCGCCGCCGCTACTCCATTGAGGGGCAGGTGCAGGGCGTGGGCTTCCGCTACCGCGCCCGCTACGCGGCCCAATCGCTGGAGCTCACCGGCTGGGTGCAGAACGAGGACGACGGCAGCGTCACGCTGGAAGTGCAGGGCAGCCCGGACAAATTTATGACCCTGTTCGCCCTCATCCAGAAAAGCGACTATATCCAGATCACCGGCATCCGGCAGAAAGATCTGCCGCCTGACCCCTGGGAGCGGGGCTTTTCGGTGCGGGGTTACTGAAACTGCAAAACAAAAATGGCTGGCACACAAGTGCCAGCCATTTTTGCATGTATGATGATTCATCCTGCAATTTTCAGGGGAGAGTTGTTGGTCCAGATGGTGCCGTCCAGCAGCCGGGTCACGGCCAGCGTGCCGTTCACGTTCACCCGGGCGGGGTCCAGCGCGTAGAAATCGCTTCCCTTCAGGTTTGCGGGGTCCGCCCCGGTGCGGATGCCCACCACGCACACCCAGTGGCCGTAGGTGGCGCTGGTGGCGATGTGGGGGTAGCTGACCTGCTGCCAGCCGGAGGAGGTCAGGTGGTATTCGTAGCTCGAGGTGCGGTTCACATGCTTGGAAACGCCGCTTACCGTGGTGTTCTGCAAATGCACGATCACCGGCCGCCCGGCGGAAAGCTCACTGTAAAGCTTTTGCAGGCATTCGGACAGGCTGCTCGAGTAGCCGGTGTAGCCGCCCGCGGACCAGACCGCACCGTTCGACCACATGCCGCTGCCGGAGCTGGTCTTCCCGTCCAGGATGGTGCGGGCGTAGCGCAGAGCGTACCAGCTGCACTTGCCGGAGGTCTGGTTGCCGATGGAAAGGATCTGGCTGGCATTGAAGCTCAGCAGGTCGATGCCGTTCGTTTCCTGCAGCGCGGCTGCATGGGCGTGGGGGATGGCCATTGCCAGCAGCAGGCAAAGCGCCACAAGGGCCGCTGCCAGCCGCTGTGCCGCGCGGGCGGGGCAGTGCTGCATGTGTTCCACATCCTTTGTGATTTTCTGACCTGATTTTACCACAAAAACGTGGTAGAAATGTGTAAAAAGGCAAAATAAAGGGGGAATGGCTCGCCCTCTCAGTCACCTTCGGTGACAGCTCCCCCAAAGGGGGAGCCCTTGGCAGTCCACACAAACTTTATCTCTTTGCCAAGGCCTCTCCCTTTGAGGAAAGACTTCCCCCGCGCCGGGGGAAGATGTCGCGCAGCGACAAAAGGGGGGTGTGGATGCGAACGCAGTGAGCAGACGGAGAGGGCGAGGATGCTAAAGTTAACACTCCCTAACACAACATCTGCCCAAATTTAAGCGGCGGACCGCACCGCCTTTGCGGCGCAGCGGGACCGGGCGGGGGACGACGGCAAAGTTTCTTTGCGAAGTCCGGACGGAACATCTCAAAAGCGCAACAAATAACACCTGTTTTCATTCATTTCTTACGAAATGTTTCGGGAAAGTTTGGGGATGTTTCCGATTGACAAAACCGCCAAGAGTTGGATATAATCAGGGCAGAAAGAACCCCATGACCCAAGGGGAGCTTTCCTCAGAAAAAGAAACAAAGCAACAAAAAACAGACTGGAGGGATACCCTATGAAGAAATTGTCGAAGATCGTTGCCCTGCTTCTGGCAGGCGCTCTGACCATGCTGATGTTCACAGCCTGCGGCGGTGGCGGCGGCAGCTTTGGTCACAGAGACCAAGATAAAGAAGATGAAGCCTTTGGCAAGTTCACGAGCATGACACAGGCAAGCAGCGTGAAAGAAAACGATAAGAGCCTGCAGGCTGTTGCGGATGGATATCTGCAGAAGGACCTGAACTCCAGCGTTGAGATCCTTGGTGCAAAGCTGGTCGGCAAAGTCCATGTGGGTGGCAAAGATCAGGAATACCTGACCATCACGGTGACCGGCAGCTATAAGTATGGCTATATTGTTGAGGCGATTCTGAAGGATATTCAGAAAGAAGTCGGCAAGGAATTGCCCGGAACAAATGTTAACGTGAGCGGCAAAGGCAGCTGGACGAATCTCGGCGTTGTTGTCCGGTCGGACGGCAACCGCAGCTACATCGCAGTGGCATTCCAGATCAGGAACCCCAAAAAGTAAAAATCCATCACCCTTTCCCCCGGAGCGTGGCTGCAAGGCCGCCCTCCGGGGCTTTTTGCGTTTGGGGGCAAACTCCCCCAGTCGCCTGCGGCGACAGCCCCCTCAAAGAGGGAGCCTTTGAGCATCGGCAAAGCTTCCGGCTCAGGTGCAAAGCTTCCGGTTTCGCCAGAGCCTCCCTCACTGAGGGAGGTGGCAAACCCGCAGGCTTTGACGGAAGGAGTTCGTCCCGCCCTCCGGGGCTTTTTTGCGCCTTTTGGCAGAGATGCCGTTTCCCGGTACGACCCCTTTCCGTGAAAAGGCATCTCCGAAACGACCGCAGTCGTTTCGGAGATGCAAAATTGAAAAGAATCCTTCCGCTGAATATGGCTAGAGTGCAACGACGACGACCGCCGCCAGCGGCGGAAACAGGGAGGAGTTGTTGGGGCAGCGGCCAGCAAGACGCGAGTGCCGCCCAAGGCACGAAGCGGATGCTGGGTGCCGCAACCCGATAGCGGAAGCCATTTTCAATCGTTCCTCCCAGCGGCAATTCTGAAGGGTTTCTCTGTCAAACCGTGTCGTTTTGTGGTACAATAAAAAGGTATCGAACCAAGACAGAAAGGACGTTTCCATGCAGCTGTTTGAACTGGTGTCCCCGCGGCTGTTCCGCCCGCTGGCGGGGCCGAACCGGGCGTTTTATGCAGAGCTTTTGCTTCTGCTCTGGGAGGAATGCCGCCATACGGCGGACTACAGCATCTCCCGGGCAGAGGCGGTGAGCCGTGCCGAAGATTACTTTGCCGCGCTGGCAAAGCCGCTGGCGCTGGACGCGGACGGTGCGGGCGATGAGGACGAGCAGCCCACCCGCGACCCTCACACCCTGGCCGTGGGCTTTCTGCTGCGGCTGCGCCGCACCGGCTGGCTGGAAGAACAGCCCGGCAGCTATGAGGGCGAAGCGTCGCTCTCCTTCGTGCCGGAAGTGGCCCCGCTGCTGGAAGCACTGGAAGAAATATTGAACCCCCGCGTGGTCACCTACACTGGCAAGCTGTACAAGGCCTGGCAGCTGCTGGGCAGCATCGGGCAGGAGAAAAGCCCTTATGAGAATGTTCTGCGCGAGGTGGATGCCGACCTGGAAGTGCTGAACAAATCCCTGCGGGCGCTCAATGCGTCCATCGGGCATTACATCGACCGGCTCACCCGCAACCGCACCCCGCAGGAAGTGCTGGAACTGTTCGACCAGTACGAAGAAAAGGTGGTGGCGGCGGCGTACCATCGCTTTAAAACAAGCGATAACCTGTTCAATTACCGCGCCTATCTGGAAGAAGAACTGGACGACTGCGAGGAAAATTACCTGCCCCAGCTGGCCTTCGATTACGCCCGGGTGGAGCGCTGCGCCCCCGGCGAGGCCGCGCCCCGGGTGAAGGCCCTGCTCCAGAAGCAGCGGGATGCGCTGGAGGAAATGAGCCTGCTGATGCGCGAGATCGACTCTAGCCACATCCGCTACCGCAAGCGGGCCGTGCAGCGGGCACAGTTTTTGCTGCTGAGCGACCGCTCGTCGCAGGGCAGTGTCACCGCCCTGCTGCGCCGCTACGCCGAGGATATCCGCACCCCGGAGCAGCTCTTTGAGCCGGACGACGGCCCCGTGGCAAAGCGGCTGCACCTGTACCCGGCGGCGGTGTTCGGCGAAAAGTTTTTATACCCGCCCGCCGCCCAGCGCACCGCAGAGCCGCTGGCCCCGGTGCGCACCGAAGCGTTCGACCCCGAGCAGCTGCGCAAAGAGCAGCAATTGCTTTTGGACTACGCCCGCCTTGCCGTCACCGAAGAAAACGTGGCCTTGCTGGCCCGGCAGGCGTTGGCCGCGCGGCCCAGCGTGAATGCGGCCGTCCTCGCGGACGAATACCCCCACGATTTTGCCCGCATCATCGGCCTGCACACCTACTCGCAGTCGCCGCACCGGGATTATGATATTACGCTCACCGGCAAGTGGGTGGAGCGCGGCGGCTTCCGCTTTGAGGACTTTGTTCTCACCCGCCGCAAGGAGGAAAAAGATGGCAACCATTAACATGCTGGAAGAAACCGCAAACTACCTGCTGAACCACTGCTTCGTGCTGGGCGGCGTGGAAGATCAGCGGTCGAAATATCTGTACGTGCAGGACCACCTCGACGAGGTGCGCGCCGTGTTCGCGCCGCTGGGGTATTCCGTGCTGCTGTACCCCGCGCCGCTGCAGGCGGCGGCGCTGGTCAACGGCCACGAGGGCAGCCAGGCAAGGCTGCTCAAGTATGAGAGCATCCTGCTGTTGGTGCTGCGCCTTTTGTACCTGCAAAAGCGCGAAAGTCTTGCCGCCAACGCCGATCAGGTGCTGGTGACGGTGGAAGAAGTGCAGACCGAACTGCAGAAGATGAACCTGCCGCGCCGCCTCGACCAGAAAACGCTGGAAAACCTCATGCGCACCCTGCGCCGGTACAACCTCGCCCGGCCCGTGGGCCGCCTGACCGGGCTGGACAGCCGCATTGAGGTGTTCCCCACGGTGCTGCTGGCCCTGCCGGACGCCGACCTTGCGGATGCCGCCGCCGAGAGCGGGCGCACCCGCACCGAACTGGGGCTGTACGAACGACCGGACGAAGCAGGGGAGGGTGAAGAATGATCGAACTCAAGCGGCTGAAACTCATCAACTGGCACAACTTTGAAAACGTCACCTTCGACTGTGCCCGGCTGACCTATATGATCGGCGTCAACGCCGTGGGCAAGACCACCATTCTGGACGCCATCCGCTACTGCCTGACCACCAACCGCAATTTCAATGCCCTGGGCAACAAAAAGAGCGGACGCACCCTGCAGGGCTCTGTCCACGCCAAGCAGCGCGGCGAGAATGCCTACCGCCGCCCCGGCCACACGGTGGCCTACATCGGCGCAGAGTTCAGCGACAGCGTCAAGCGCACCACCTTTGTCATTGCGGTGCGGGTGGAGTCTGAGGGCCCCATGCAGGAACTGCACCCCGGCGACCAGACATGGTATATCTCCGAGGACGGCTGCACGCTGGAACAGCTGCCCTTCATCGACCCGCGCACCGGCGCGCCCAGCGCAAAGGAGGACTTCAAGCCCGAAACGGGCCGTCTCTCCTACACCCGCAGCCCCAGCGAAGCCCGCGACCGCATCTGCCGGGCCCTCGGCATCGGGCGGGCGTCCAGCCCGCTGGGCAAAAAGTTCAACGAGGTGTTCCAGATGGGCACCAGCATGGACGAGATCCCCAACTTCCGGGAGTTTTTGTACCAGTACATCCTGCCCCAGCCGGAGCTGGACCTCGACGCTTTGCAGGGGGACCGGCTGGAGCTGGAAAACCTGCACGCCGTGCTGGCCGAAGCCCAGACCCGCGCCGACGCACTGAACGAGATCGTGGGCTTTGGCCGCGAAGCTGCCGAGAAGCAGACCCAGGCCCTTGTGAACCGGGGCGCGGCGCTGCTGGCACGTTCGGCCGCCGACGGCGGTGAACAGGCCGTCTGGCAGGAGCGCCTGGACGCAGGACGCCGCCAGCTGGAACAGCTGAACGCCCGCTACGCCGACGCGAAAAACGCCGAAGCCGAAGCCCGCCGGGCCTACCTTTCTGCCCACGGTGCCGCCAGCGCCAGCGGCGAGGGCCGGGCGCTGGACGCTTTGAGCGAGGAGCTTTCCCGCCGCAAAACGGCGCTGGACGCCGCCGCCCGCAGGGCCGAAAAGGCCGAGAGCGCCCTTGCCCGCACCGGCAGCCTGCTGGCCGTGCTGCGCCGCAGCGGCTTTGCATCTGGCGTTAAGGCCGAAGAACTCACCGCCGACACTCTGCCGCAGCTGACCGAGTGGCTCACCGCGCAGGAAAAGCCGCTGGAAGAAGCCTACTTTGCCGCCCGCCAGAACACTGCCGCCCTGCAGAAGGAGCAGGCCGCGAAGCGTGCTGAGCTGGACGCCGTCTCCGGCGGCAAGTGGGTCTACCCCCACGGCGACGCCGCCACCCGCGTGCGGGACGCCGTGAATGCCGAACTCAAGAGCCGCGGCATGCAGCCGGACGCGAAAATTTTCTGCGAACTGCTGAACGTGGAGGACGAGAGCTGGCAGGACTGCGTGGAAGCCTGCCTCGGTGACCGCCGGTTCGACATCCTTGTGCCGCCCGCCCACTACGAAGCCGCCAAGAGTGCCTTCGTGGCCCTGAAAGAGAAAGTTGGCCCCATCAGCCTGCTGGACACCCCGGGCATCCGCAAGGCCAACCGCCGCGCGGATAAATACGGCCCGGACAGCCTTGCCGCGCAGGTGTCCAGCGAAAACCCGCTGGCCGCGCAGTACGCCGAGACCATTCTGGGTCGCATCGTCTGCTGCGACACCCCCGATACGCTGGAACAGTACCCGGACAGCGCCACCCGGGACCTTCTGCGCCACCACCCCTTCCGTCTGGAACGCCTGCGCACGCCGCAGCGGTATATTGGTCTGGACGCCCGCCGCGCCCGGGCCGGTGCACTGGCGGCGGAGCTGGAAGCCCTCGGCGAGACGGCCCGCACTGCCGCCCAGACCGAGCAGAACCTGAAAGCTGCCTACAACCAGTACCAGACCCTTTTGCGCGGCACCGCGCTGGACGAACTGGCCGCCCTGTGGGATGCCCGTGCCGCATTGACTGCCGCACAGAAGGCTGTGGCCCAGCAGGAAGCAAAGCTCACCGAGTGCCGCGAGAACCCGCTGCTGCAGCAGCTTTACAAAGAGGAAGAAGCCCGCGAAGCCGCGTGGGAGGCCGCCCGTGCCGCCGTGGAGCAGGCCGGCGGCGACATCCGCGTGTGCGAAAAGCAGATCGCTTCCTGCGAAGCGGAGCAGGCCAAGGCAGGGGAGACGGCACAGCAGAGCGCCGATGCCGCAAAGAGCTTCTTTGCCGCGCACCCGCTGGTGGAGCCGCTGGCCCGCTCCCGGATGCTTGCCCTCGCCCCGGCAGACAAGCCCCGCGCCGCCGCGCAGGCCGCCGAAAAGGCACAGGCCAAGCTGGACGATGCGCTGGCCGTCTACCTGACCGGCACGCTGGAACCGGCCCAGAAAGCTTACAACGAGCACTATGTGTGCGATTACCCGCTGGGCCTTGCGGGGCTTGACCAGTACCGTGCCCAGCACGAGAGCCTTGTGCGCATCGACCTCGAGCGCTACGCCGCCCGTCTGGAACAGGCCCAGCGCGACTGCAAGGACCGCTTCCGCAAGGATATTTTGTTCCGCATGAAGGACGATATCTTCAACGCACGCCGCCAGTTCCGGGAGCTGAACAAGGTGATGGAACAGCTGACCTACGGCGAAGAAGTCTATCGCTTTGAGCTGGAGCCCAGCCGCGACCCGCAGCTGGCCGCGTTCTATCAGGTCATCGTGGACAAGGGCAACCAGCAGATGACCGAGGGCGACTCGCTGGACAACCTTGCCGCCACCGCCGACCCGGCCTACGAGCGGCAGGTGGACGCGCTGATGGAAAAGATCATGGCCGATGTGGACGAGAACACCCGCGCCCGGCAGGAGGGCCGCCGCCCCGAGAATGTCACCCTTTCGGATTATGTAGACTACCGCACCTATCTCGACTACGACATCAAAGTGACCAACACCGTCTCCGGCCAGCAGGCTTCCCTTTCCCGCGTCAGCCGCGATTCCTCCGGCGGCGAGAATCAGGCCCCCTTCTATGTGGCCATCTGCGCGTCGCTGCTCCAGATCTACCAGAAGAGCGAGAACAGCATCCGTCTGGTGCTGCTGGACGAGGCCTTCAGCAAGATGACCAGCGACCGCATCCGCCCCATGATGGAGCTGTTCCGCCGTCTGCAGCTGCAGGTGCTGCTCATCTCCACTGTGGAAAAGAGCACCGCCATCCAGCCCTACTGCGATATCACCTATTCTATTGTGAGACATGGCGATGCCAATGCCATTGCACCGTTTATCCGCCTTGCGGCGGAATGATGTGCGCATTGTATGCGCAATGATGTTCCGGCTGCGCCGGAAATGATGTGCCCTGCGGGGTATAGAAAAGGAGTACCGATGCGGGAAGATAAACTGGCAGAACGCTCCATGGAATTTGCGGTACAGATCATTGAATTGACAAAGACGCTGCGCATGAGAAAAGAATTTATCATGGCAAACCAGATCGGACGTTCCGGTACATCCATCGGTGCAAATATCCGTGAGGTACATTATGCGCAAAGCCGCGACGATTTTGTTTCCAAACTGGAGATCGCACTGAAAGAAGCAAATGAAACAGATTATTGGCTGGAGCTGTTATTTCGTACCGGCTATCTGCCTGACCAGCAGTTCCGGCAGCTGCGGGCACAGTGCGCGGAGCTGCGAGTGCTGCTGATCGCATCCTGCAGAACCGCCAAACAGAAGCCGCATAGTTGACCGTACTTTGAATGTGCGCCAGCACACATCATTTTGCGCGCAGCGCAAACATCATTGCGCAGCAACCTCATTTCTGCGCAGCAGAAACATCATGTAACAAAAAAGAAGCACGCTTTTGCGTGCTTCTTTTTTGTTATCTCAGCGGCAGAACATCTTCATCCTCATTGATTTCTTCCATGGTGCCATCGGCAAAGTACCATGCTTTGCCGTACAGCGCCTCGCTGCCGTCGGCGCACAGGATATAGGAGCCGTCCGGCAGGGCGAGGAAGTGCCGCTTTTTGCTGTCGGCAAGGGCAATATCCTCCACCTTCTGCCCGTCGAGCACATGCTCCCGGATGAACTGATAATGCGGCAGGATGCGGGTCTCGGTGAGGCCCAGACCGTTCAGCCAGCGGGAATAGTGCGGGTCGGCGGCTTCGCCCGGTTCTTCCGGTGCGGCATAGACGATGCGGGCCGCGTTCATGCTGCCGGCGCTCACGCCCATCACGATGCCATGGTAGCTGTGGAACAGCCCGGCCAGCCCGATGCGGGCAAAGAAGTGGTTCTGGGTGGGCACATGCCCGCCGCACAGCATCACAAAGCCGCTCTGGGGCAAAAGGGTGCCGATCTCGTCCTGATTGCGGGCGTCGCAGGGGATAAGGTCGGTCAGCGGCAGGTGAGCGTGGGCGAAGCTCTGCAAAAACACCCGGCACATTTCGTCGTTTTCTTCATAGGCGTGGGGGTCTGCCGCAATGGCAAGGCCCAGCACCGCGTGGTCCGGCCAGACGGCCCGCAGGTTTGCCACAAGGTGGTTGCGGGTATCCAGCACCGGGATGTCCGGCCCCGGCTCAAAGGGGCAGCCGCTGGGGCTGCTGGTCAAAAACAATGTCATAATGGTTCCTCATAAATGGTGTGCATCAAAGCTGTGTCCATTCTAGCACGATTTGCCGTCCGGCGGCAGAGCCAGAATTACCAAAAAAATCCCCCGCTTTTCGCCGTTTCGCAAAAAGCAGGGGAGAAACTTATGCCTTGCGGTAATGGAACACCTTGTCCTTGGTAAGGAGCATGGCGGCGCTCACGGCCAGAGCCGCCAGCTCGGCGGCGGTGACGGCCAGCCAGATGCCGTCGATGCCCAGCAGCATCGGCAGCAGGAGAATGGCGATCACCTGAAACGCCAGCGTGCGCAAAAAGGAGATCAGCGCACTGGTCACGCCGTCGCCCAGCGCCGTGAAGAAGGAGGACGCGTACACGTTGAAGCCCATGATGAGGAAACTCAGCGCATACAGCCGGAAGGCCCGGTTGGTCAGCGCCAGAAGGCTGGCGTCGTAGCCCACGAAGATGCGGGAAACATAGGGGATGAACACCATGGAAATGCCGGTCATGACCACAGCCACCACGCCGATGAGCCGCAGGCTCTTGGAGTAAAGGTTATGCACCTCGGCGTGGTTGCGGGCACCGTAGTGGAAGCTGACGATGGGCGCACTGCCCACGGCGTAGCCCACGAACACGGCCACGAACAGGAAGGCAGCGTACATGATGACGCCGTAAGCGGCCACGCCGTCCTCGCCGCCCAGACGCAGCAGCTGGTAATTATAAAGGATGTTCACCAGCGACATGGAAAGGTTGGTCATCAGCTCGGAAGAACCGTTGATGCAGGCGTCCCGCAGCACACTGCCGTAAACTTTGGTTTTGCACAGGTGCAGGCGGCTCGTGTTGCTGTGGTCGATGAAGTAGAACACCGGCAGCACGCCGCCCACCAGCTGGCTGATAAAGGTGGCGATGGCAGCACCCTCGACGCCCCAGCCCCAGACGCCCACCATCAGCACGTCCAGCACCATGTTGGTACAGCCTGCACCAACGGTGAAGTAGAAGCCGAGATGCGGCTTTTCGGCGGTGACGAAAAAGCTCTGGAACATGTTCTGCAGCGCGAAGGTGGGCAGCGACACCATCAAAATGCGGCCATAGCGCAGGGCGTAATCCAGCAGTTCTCCTTTGGCACCCAGCAGCACGGCGATGGGCCGCAGGAACACGATGCCCAAAACGGCCAGCACGCTGACCGAGACAAGGGCAGCCAGCATGAACATGGTAAAATAGCGGTCGGCCTTTTTCTGGTCGCCCTCGCCCAGCGTGATGCCCACGATGGCGCTGCCGCCGGT
>OCHO01000932.1_pt1 | contig 20763 bp, 9 predicted proteins | sample 1538441 | NCBI WGS metagenome assembly OCHO01 (sample SAMN04571691, study PRJEB22368) | human gut metagenome | biome: human gut; material: stool | host: Homo sapiens | place: Luxembourg | collected 2012-06-29
AGCATTTATGTAAATCTATTCCCATGTCATGACTGCGCAAGAAATATTATTCAATCTGGAATTAAAAAGGTTTATTACTTAGAAGATAAATACAAAGATACAGATTCGATAAAAGCATCAAAATTCATGTTTGAAAAAGCAAAAGTTGAGTGTGTTAGATTAAAACCTAGAACAGATAAGATTGAGATTTCTTTTAAGACACAAGATCAAGAATAGTTTAAACTCAGTATTATATAATGGATATTTTACATAAATATGTATAAACTTTTTATAAAACTCATTAAAAACACCACAATATGGATAATGGATATCCTGTTGTGGTGTTTTTGATTTATATATAATGTACGTAACTGTATGAATTATTTTTAAGTAGTCAAAATTATAACCCCCGAGAATTTTGAGACTTTAACGAACGTTATGTATAAAAATGAAGCTAAAAATATGGCATTGTTCGGAAATGTAAATGGTTATGAATTCAAATTATTGAAAAACTATACATTAATGTAAATTGATTACTGAGTGCAAAAACTTATTGAAAGTAGTTCAAAAACATATTAAAATAAAGTGAATTAGGGAAAGAAAAATAAAAAAATGCAAAGGGGATGACATAGAAAAGAGGAAAATAAAATAATGATATTAGGAAAAATAATTAGATCAGGAGGCTTAGTTGCATCAGGTGTTTTATTAGGAAGTTTATTGTCTTACAATTCTGAAAAAACAGAAATATTTAGCGGTATAGAATCTTTAAAAACTTCAGCAATAGAAGCTAAGAGTAATGAAGCGAAAATACTTGAACAAAAGAAAAAATTAGAGCAAAGTTTAACTGATTTAACTACAAATTTAGAAAATGCTAGAGAAAAAATAGAAGTACTAACTATAGAAAGAGATTCATACAAAGAAAGAATCGAAAGATTAGAGGCAGAAGTAAATAGCTTGCTTGCTGAAGGTAGTAAAGAAGATTTAAAAAATGAAATAAAAAAACTTACATCTATTGTTGAAGGACTCGATGCAAAGATAAATGCTCAAGAGATATTAATATCTGATTTAACAAATTCTATAGAAACTAAACAAAATGAAATAGATAGATTAAATGATTTAATAGCGTTTAAAGATAAACTTTATGTACAAACATATATGAAAGCTATAGAATATGAAGAGCAGATTGAAGATTTGAGAGAAATTATAAATTCTAAAGATAAAGTAATTGAAAGATTACAATCAGAATTAGACAAATTACAATCAAATAACAGCAATATAGACAGCGAAAATTCAACATTAAAATCTCAAATAGAGAATTTAAATGAACAAATAAATGCCTTAAATAGAGAAAAATCACAACTTGAATCTACTATTGAGACATTAAACACAATTGTTTCACAATTAAAATCAGATTACGCAAACATGTCAGAAAAATATAATGCTTCACAACAAGAATTAAACGACTTAAGATCAGAAATGAATGATTCTCAAAATGAATCTAATACTTTATTAAATAAAGCTAATGCAGAAATTAAAAAAGCAAACCAAGACCAAAAAGATATATTAGAAGCTATTGAAAATGCAAAAGAAGAAATAGCTAACTATTAATAAATATAGATAGATAAATATAGATATAGATAGATATAGATATATAAATAAATATAAATAAAAAGGAAAGTGCACCCCTATTGTTGGATTATGTCTGATGATAGGGGTGATTTTTATAATTAAAAAGTAAAATAAGCATAAAATAAGGACAAAATGGCGAAAAAAGTACTATAATGAAAGTGTACAATAATATCAGGGGGTAAAAAAGTGCAAGAAGTATATGATTTTTTAAAAGCTTGTAATACATATTATCTAGCAACTGTAGAAGGAGATCAACCAAGAGTTCGTCCTTTTGGAACAGTAGACATATTTGAGGGGAAACTATACATTCAAACAGGTAAAGTAAAAGACGTATCAAAAGAAATGCAGGCAAATCCTAAAGTAGAAATATGCGCTTTTAACGGTGAAAAATGGATTCGTGTAGCAGGAGAAGTAGTAAGAGATGACAGAGTGGAAGCTAAAGAACATATGCTAGATAGCTATCCAAACTTAAAAACTCTTTATCGTGCTGATGACGAGAATACCGAAGTTCTTTATTTAAAAAATGCAACTGCTACAATATCTTCATTTACTGAGGAAGCTAAAGTTATAAAATTTTAATTAAATCTTTTTAGTATTTTTATTGTTTTACTAGAATATAAATTTCAAAAGGATTAAAAATAACAACTTTTTTACAATAAAAACTCCTTATTTTATATAGGGAGTTTTTTAATTTCCAACCTATTAACTAAAGCAACGGACGAAGTCGTTGGCGACATGAGTGAAGCGAATTTTTTATAATTTTATAAATGGAGGTAGTTTGAATGGATAGAAAGTTATTTATACAAGCAATTACAAAGTTTATTATGGGATTTATAATAATATCATTATTTTTATTTATTCCAGCAGGTACATTAAATTATTGGAATGCATGGCTATTTATATTTATTCTTTTTATACCTATGTTTATTGTAGGAATTATTTTGATGATTAAAAATCCCGATTTGTTGAGAAAAAGGCTAAATTCAAAAGAAAAGGAATCTAAGCAAGAAATACTAATTAGAGTGAGTTTAGTAATGTTTATAAGTGGTTTTATAGTTGCAGGATTAAATTATAGATTTAAGTGGCTTATCTTACCTAGATGGATTATTGTTATTTCAACGATTATATTTTTATTTGCTTATGTATTATATGCAGAGGTTTTAAGAGAGAATGCGTACTTATCGAGAATTATAGAAATACAAGAAAATCAAAAAGTAATAGATACAGGATTGTATAAGGTTGTAAGGCATCCTATGTATTTATCAACTATTTTATTATTCTTGTCTATGTCATTAGTGCTTGGTTCTTTATTTTCGTTTATAATTTTTCTTATCTACCCAGTTATTGTAGTAAAAAGAATTAAAAATGAGGAAGAGGTGCTAGAACGAGATTTAGATGGATATTTGGAATATAAAAGTAAGGTACGATATAGATTGATTCCATTTATTTGGTAGAGAAAAGAGTTAATACGTAGGAAATAACTCTAAATATAGATTAGAAAATATATTTTTCTCTATAAGAATGATATAAAAAGTAACTTTTTGAATTATTATGACTAAAATATAGAAAAAAATATTAATGGATACTACAATTAAAATATAAAAACACAACGAGGATAATAGGATGAATAATAATTTACAATACGTAGCCACAAATATGACGATGTTATTTTGGGTAAATGAAATGATAACTGGAGCAAAACTAAAAAAACAAGGCAAAACAGAAAAAGAAATAAGAGCATTAGCACAAGATGAAGATATATTTCAAGCTGGCAGTGAAAACTTTAGAAAAAAGGCAGCATCGGGTGTGATTTCAAGACTAAGGACATTAGATGAATTTACAACAGAATTACTTTGTAACTGCAATATAGAAACAGCTAAACAAATCACAATTTATTCTATATTAAAAAGTGATTTACTATTTTTTGATTTTGTAAATGAATTATATAAGGAAAAAATTATTTTAAAGGACTACAAAATAACAGATGCAGATATAGCAATATTTATAAATAGAAAGCAAGAACAAATAGAAAAGATAGCTTCATGGAGAGAATCTACAATAAGAAGATTAAAAAATAACTATATTTCATATCTATCTGAAGCTGGATTTATAAAAAAACAAAAAAACTATCTAGAAATAATTAAACCAGTAATAGATAAAATATTTGCAGAGCATTTAAAAGAAATAGGGGAAGAGATATATTTAGAAATTATGACAGTATATATATAAATTTAAAAGATAACAGACGTATAAAAAACTAAAGAAATAAAAGTGGTAAGCAATTGCGGGGGATAATATGAAAGATATACACCAAAGGTTAGGTGAAATAAAGGAGAGAATAACAGATAAATCATTTAGAGAAAATAAGGGACTTGGAAACGAAATTGGATTTCATATATTTGATTATGAACCAAAATATGAGATGCTAGTTCGTGATTATGTATTTAATTTGCAAAAGCAAATCAAAAAAGAAAATACCGATATAAAGATAAGAGAATTTGATTTATATGAAATCATGCTAGAAGTATTAGAGCAAAGAGGATATTTAGAGAAAAACTTTGAGATGGAACAAAAAAAGGGAAGTGAGTTTGTATTTTATGCCACAGAAAAGACACTTAGATTAACATCTCAAAATGAAGATAATAAAATAGTTCAATATATTATAGATAGAACTCAAAGTGATGAAATAGTATTTTTAACTGGGGTTGGGAAAGTATGGCCTATAATCAGGTCGCATACAGTTTTAAACAACTTACATAGAGCATTAGACAAAGTTCCAGTAGTTTTATTTTTCCCAGGAACATATGATGGGGGATCACTTATGTTATTTAATGAAATAAAAGATGATAATTATTATAGAGCATTTCAATTAGTAGACAAGTATTAATCATCAAAAATCAAGTTAATAAGGGGGTTAACTATGAGGTTATATGATATATACCAAAAAGCAATTGATAGAGAAATTACAGGGGTAATAAAAGTAGGACAAGATGATAATAAAAATGTGTTGCAAGAATTAGAAGAATATGTTTTAACTGATGAACTTAGCCAACACTTCGATACATTTTTTGAAAACTATAAAAAAGGTATAGTAGCAAATACAGATAAAATGGGTGTTTGGATTTCTGGATTCTTTGGTTCTGGGAAATCACACTTTCTAAAAATCCTATCATATTTATTAGAAAATAAAGAAAATAGAAGGAAAAAGAGCTATAGATTTTTTTGAAACAAAGATAAAAGATCCAATGGTTCTTGCTGACATGCAAAAAGCTGGAAATACAAGCACAGATGTAATACTTTTCAATATCGATTCTAAAAGTGAGTCTAATTATAAAACTTCAAAAGATGCAATTCTTAAAGTATTCAACAAAGTATTTGACGAGATGCAAGGATATTGTGGCGTTTTACCATGGGTTGCTGATTTAGAACGACAAATGGTAAAAGAAGGTGCATATGATAAATTCAAACAAGTTTTTAAAGAAGAAAGCGGATACGAGTGGGAAAAAAGTAGAGAAGATATTTTCTACGAAGGTGATGCGGTAGTTGCAGCATTAAACAAAGCTAGAGGTATGAGTGAAGAAGCGGCTAATAATTGGTTAGAAAAAGCAGATGGAAATTACAGTTTGAGTATAGAAAAATTTGCAAAGAAAGTAAATGAATATATAGAAAGCAAAGGCCATAATCACCATGTTGTATTTTTAGTGGATGAAATTGGACAATATATTGGTGATGACAGCGGACTTATGTTAAATTTACAAACAGTTGTAGAAGATTTAGGCATATACTGTTCGGGCAAATGCTGGGTGTTAGTAACTTCACAACAAGATATAGACACACTTACAAAAGGACAAGTAAGAGGAAATGACTTTTCAAAAATACAAGGTAGATTTAACACAAGACTTAGTCTATCATCTTCAAATGTAGATGAAGTAATCAAAAAACGTCTTTTAAGTAAAACTGATGGAGCAAAACAAACTTTAGAAATCATGTATTCAAATAAAGAGTCTATTCTTAAAAATATAATAAACTTTACTATAGACACAGCTGAAATGAAGAATTATCAAGATTCTAAAGATTTTATAGAAACTTATCCATTTATACCATACCAATTTAACCTTCTTCAAAAGGTATTCGAAGGAGTTAGACAACATGGTGCAAGTGGAAAACATATATCAGAAGGAGAAAGATCCTTACTTGGTGCATTTCAAGAATCCGCAATAAGATATAAAGATTATGAGTTAGGAACTTTGATACCTTTTCATGTTTTTTATGAAACAATAGAAAACTTCTTAGATGGAAATATAAAATCAGTAATTTCCAAAGCTAAAGATAACAATAGATTAAATGATTATGATGTAGATGTTTTAAAGGTTTTATTTTTATTAAAATACGTAAAAGAAGTAAAACCTAACTTAGAAAATATATCTATTCTTATGTTGTCTAATATCGATGATGACAAGATTGAAATAAAACGAAAAATCCAAGAATCAGTAAACAAGTTAATAAGGGAAACATTAGTCCAAAAAAATGGAGATGAATATGAATTTTTAACTAATGATGAACAAGACATAAATAAAGAAATTCAAAATATGCAAGTGGAAATCGGTGAAATTATCGAAAAGGTAAAAGAAATTGTATTCGGAGATATTTATAGAACTACTAAATTTAGATATTCACCTAAAAAAGACTTTTCATTCAACAAATACATAGACGAAAGCCCACATGGAATAGCAAACAATGAAGTAGGAGTTAAATTGATAACTCCACACTATGATATAGATGATATGACAGCCTATGATTTAAAACAATTATCAATTAGAGAAAACAATGTAATTATAAAACTAAGCAATGATATGTCTTATTTAGAAGAGATAGAAGAAGCTTTAAAAATAGAAAAATACTTGAGACTTAATAGTGGTTCAAAATCAAATTCAACAGTTGAATCTATAAAAGACCGCAAAGGAACTGAAAAAATAGAACGAAGAGAAAGAGCAGTTTTATTATTAAAAGAAAATATAAAAACTGCTGAAATATATATAAATGGATCTTTGATGGATATTAAAGAAAAAGAAGCTGAAAATAGAATAAACGAAGGACTAAAGGTTCTAATAGACACAGTATATAACAAATTTAATTACATTAAAAAGAGCATAAATTCAAATAAAGAGCTTGTAGAGCTTTTATCAAATAGAAAAAATGAACAAATTTCTATAGATGGATTTGATGAAGATGAAAATAAATTAGCCATAGATGAAGTTTTTAGATATATAGAAAGATACAGCATAGGAACTTCAATAACTATAAAAACAATACTTCTATCTTTTTCAAAAGCACCTTATGGATGGGATGACTTAGATATTCAAGGTATTATAGCCAAACTATTTAAATCACAAAAGATAAAACTAGAATGTAGTGGTGAAAATATCACACTAGACAATAGAGATGTAGTCAATTATATAACTAAAAGAGATTATGTTGAAAAAACTAAAGTTAAAGTTAGAAAAGGTGTCCCCAATAAATATATAAAAGATGCAAAAGAAATATCTAAAGATGTTTTTTATCACACTATAACCGAAAGTGACGAAGATGGAGTTATGGCTAATTTCAAAAATAAAGCCAAAGATGTAATTTACGAGATAGATAGATTACTAGACGAGTATAAGTTTGGAAGATATCCAGATAAAAAAATACTTGAACAAGGAAAAAAATTAATCGAAGATGCTATTTATTATAAAGAACCACTTGAATTCTTTAAAAATATAAGTGATTTATATGATGATTTTCAAGATTATGGAGACGATAGCGAAGAAATTCGCAAATTCTTTAAAAAAGACAATGGCAAAGATAGTATTCAAAAGGTCAATTTTGATAAAGGGTTAAAGACAATTAAACATGCTGAAGAAAGCATGGATTATCTAGATGATGCAACAAAATCTATAGTAGACAATATTAAACAAATAGTAGAAATGGATAAGCCTTATAATAAAATTCATGAACTTCCAATGATGATTGAAAAATACAATGATAAATTGATTGAACTATATGAAAATGAAGCTAAAAATATAGAACCTATTTTAAAAAATCATAAAGCAGAAGTTATAGAGTATTTAAATCAATTTGACTTTGGAGGTGAATTTAAAAGTGAATATATTAAAAAATTCGATGAACTTATAAATAAACTTCAAAATGCCAAACAATTTAATGAAATACTAGCAATGCCACAAATATCTAAAAGAACCAAAGAAAATTGTATTAGTGAAATAGATAAAGAACAAGAAAAAAGAAACAGAAATAGTAAAACTAGTGGTGATGATGGTACAGATATAATTAAGGATCCACCAGTGGTTAAAGAAATTAGAAAAGTGTATAAGTCTAATTTAATATCTGAGAATAGTGTTATAAGTAGTCAAGAAGATATAGAGAGGTTGTTAAATAATTTGAAAAATAAGTTAGAAAAAGAACTTGAGAAAAGTGGAAAATTTAAATTAGTGTAGTATATAAAATAAAGGGGTCAAATGAAAAAGGGGATATTATGGATAAGAATGCAGTTAAAAAATTCGCCGTAAATGCTAGAAGAAAGTTAATCGATTCAGTTAGCCAAAAAGCATACGGATTGGGGATTAGCAAAGATGAAATAAAAGAAGTAGAACAAATTCCAAATGGAAGCAGAATAAAAATAAATAACGATTATGTTTATTTAACTGATACAGAAACAGAACATAGAGAAAGATTAATAGAGCAAATAGAATATAAAGGCTACGAGCAAGTTATGGAAGAAGTCGCCTACACTTGGTTTAACAGAATTATAGCAATACGATTTATGGAGGTAAATGATTACCTACCAACTCGTGTAAGAGTTTTATCTAGTGAAGATGAAAACAAAGTAGAGCCAGATGTAGTTACTCAAGCATTAGAATTGATTGAAGATTTAAGATTAGATAGAGAAAAAATATACAACTACCAAGATAATAACGACACAGAGGGATTGTTTAAGTACATATTTATAAAACAATGTAATGCACTTGGAAAAATAATGCCTGTGATGTTTGAAAAAATTCAAGATTATACAGAATTATTGTTACCAGATAATTTATTAGTAGAAAGTTCTGTAATTAGAGATTTGATAAATGATATTAAAGAAGATGACTTTAGGAATCAAGTTGAAATTATAGGTTGGCTGTATCAATATTATATTTCAGAGAAAAAAGATGAGGTATTTGCTGCTTTAAAGAAAAACAAGAAGATAACAAAAGAAAACATACCAGCAGCCACACAGCTATTTACACCAGATTGGATAGTTAAGTATATGGTTGAAAATTCACTAGGAAGACTTTGGCTAGAAGGCCATCCTAATAAAGAGTTAAAAAGTGGATGGAAATATTATTTAGAAGAAGCTGAGCAAGAGCCTGATGTAGAGAAGGAGCTTGAGGAAATCAGAGAAGAGAGCAAGAAGCTAAGCCCTGAGGATATAACTGTATTAGACCCAGCTATGGGAAGTGGTCATATTCTTGTGTATGCTTTTGATGTGCTTTATCAGATTTATTTGAGTGCGGGGTATTCTGAGAGGGAGATTCCTAGACTTATTTTGGAGAAAAATTTGTATGGACTTGATATAGATGATAGAGCTGGGCAACTGGCTTATTTTGCGCTTATTATGAAGGCTAGAAGTTATTCTAGGAGATTTTTTAGAGATATTGAGAGGGAGCCTATTGAGTTAAATGTATGTGCTATTCAGGAGAGTAATGGCATTAGTGAGGAGGATATTGAGTATTTTGCTGATGGCGATGAGGAGTTAAAGAGGGATGTTGAGTATTTAGTTGAGGTGTTTACTGATGCTAAGGAGTATGGGTCTATTATTAATACTCAAAGTATTAACTTATCTAAGTTTTATAATAGATTAAATGAAATAAATTTTAATCAAATAGATTTAATTAATAAAGAAAAAATTGAAATAATTATTGCATTATTTCCAATATTAATTATGCAATATAGGATAATTAACCAAAAATATAATGTTTGTATAACAAATCCACCATATATGGGGAATAAGGGAATGAGTTCAAAGTTACAAAATTATATTAAGCTTTATTATCCAAAAAGTAAAAATGATTTATGTACTATTTTTATAGAACGATGTTTGGCATATACCCAAAAAAATAGATATACATCAATGATTACTATGAATTCATGGATGTTTCAGGGAAGTTATGAGAATTTAAGAAAATATATAATTAATAACATAAATATTTGTAATTTAATACATTTAGGAACTAGAGCATTTAATGAGATAAATGGAGAAGTAGTTCAAACAGTTTCATGGATAATGAGGAAAAATTCAAAAATAAAAAATGGTAAGTATATTAGATTAGTTCAATATAGTTCGAGTGATTTAAAGAAAAAAGAATTTTTTAATAAGAATAATTTATTTCAATTAAGTCAAAAGCAATTTAATAAAATTCCATTATCTCCAATAGCATATTGGGCAAGTAAAAATATATTTTATATTTTTAAGAATTATAAATCATTAAATGAAGTAGTAAAATTAAAAGTTGGATTACAGACAGGTGATAATGATAGATTTTTAAGAGAATGGTATGAAGTTCATGTAAATAAAATAGGTTTTGGATTAAAGAATAATGATTTAGCTAAAAAAAGTGTGTTTAAATGGTTCCCACATAATAAAGGAGGAACTTTTAGAAGGTGGTATGGAAATAATGAGTATATAGTAAATTGGCAAGATGATGGATTTGAAATAAAAAATTTATATGATTCAAGTGGAAAATTAAAATCAAGACCACAAAATACAGAATTTTATTTTAAAAGTGGTTATACATGGTCAGATTTAACTACAGGACTATTTGGGGCTAGAAAAGTTGAAGAAGGATTTATATTTGATACAACAGGACCAACGATGTATATTAATAGTGGGTTTAATGACTATATTTTTGCATATATAAATTCAAAAATATTTCAACAATTTTTAGACATATCTTGTCAAGGGATGCATTATAATATAGGAGTCATTTCAAGATTGCCTATTAAATATATTAATGATAGTTATGTTTTAGATAATATAAAAGAAATTGTTAATATAAATATTAATATATCCAAAATGGATTGGGATTCATTTGAGACTTCATGGGACTTTAAAAAACATCCTATAATAGAATTTAAATCTAATAACATAGAAAATTCATTTAAAAATTGGTCAGATTTTGCAGAAAAACAATTTAACCAACTAAAATCAAATGAAGAAGAATTGAACAGAATATTTATAGATATCTACGGATTACAAGATGAATTAACACCAGAAGTTGAGGACAAAGACATAACTATCCGTAAAGCAGACAGAGATAGAGAAATGAAGTCCTTCATATCTTATGCAGTAGGATGTATAATGGGCAGATATTCTCTTGACGAAGAAGGATTGGTATTTGCTGGCGGAGAGTTCGACATAAATAGATACAAAACTTTCAAAGCCGACAAAGATGCCATAATACCGATAACAGATATGGAGTATTTTGAAGATGATATAGTTTCTAGATTTGTTGAATTTATCAAGATAGTTTTTGGAGAAGAAACCTTGGAAGAAAATTTAAACTATATAGCTGATACTGAGTGTTTCAAAAGAAAAGCCAATGAAACAAGTAGGGACTGCTTGAGAAGATATTTCTTAAAAGGATTTATGGAGGATCATTTAAAAGTTTATCAAAAGAGACCGATTTACTGGATGTTTGACAGTGGCAAGCAAAATGGATTCAAAGCTCTCATCTATATGCATAGATATGATGAAAATATGGTCGCTAAAGTTAGAGCAGATTATTTGCATGTTTTGCAAAGAAAGTACGAATCTGAAATCAATAGATTAGATAACGACATAAATTCTGAGATATTGTCGACTAAAGAAAAAACAGCTGCTAAGAAACGAAAAGAAAAAATACAAAAGCAATTGGCAGAGTGCAAACAATACGACCAAGTAATCGCCCATGTCGCTCATCAGAGAATAGCGATAGATTTAGATGATGGAGTGAAGGTTAATTATCAGAAATTTCAGGGGATTGAAGTGCCACAGGGCGATGGAAAGAAGGATTTAAAACAAGATTTATTGTTTAAGGTTAAGATGTAGTAATTTTAATATATAGTTTTAGGTTATAATATATTTAATCGAATATATGTTTTGTATGATATTATTTAATTTAAATGAAAAAGGATGAATTTTATGGTGATTTACATAATGAAGATAGTAAATATTAATAAATAAAAATAGAAAGGTAATAAACTTTAATTATTTAAAAATATATTACAAATAATTTATTTTGCTAGGAGGGAAAAGATAATGGGGAAAAAAGAATTTTTTAAAAAGATACATCCAAATTCATTTTCTGATTCTAAAATTATAAAAAAAGCTAAACTTTCAAAGGATTTTTTTTCATATTTTCTAGATACTTTAACAAATCAAAGTAAAGAAAAAGATTTTGAAGAATTCTGTCGTAAATTAATTGAAGTCGTAATTTGTCCCAATTTAATTCCGCAGACTGGGCCAACTGGTGGGGGAGATAGCAAAGTTGACTCTGAAACTTATCCAGTTTCAGAATCAATAGCTGAAACATGGTTAAATGGATATGCAGATTTTGCGCATAAAGAAAGATGGGCATTTGCTATAAGTGCAAAAAAAGATTGGAAGCCCAAATTAAAATCAGATGTGGCAAAAATTATAAAAACAAATGAAGATTTGAATAGAAATTATAAAAAAATATTTTTTATTACAAATCAATTTGTACCAGATAAAAAAAGAGCTGCAGAAGAGGATTCTCTTAGAAATCAATATCAAATTGATGTTAGAATACTAGATAAAAATTGGATATTAGATAAAACTTTTATCGATAATAATATAAATATTGCTATTGAAGCATTTAATATGTCAGAAGATTTGGCTGATGTAATTGAAGAAGGACCTAATGATATAGTTAGAAAGAAAAGAATGGATGAAATTAATTCAGAGCTAAAATATATAGAAAAATTAAAGCCATCAAAAATAATAAGATTATCACAAGAATCAGTTTTAATTTCAAGAGAATTGGAAGTGGACAAATCATTAGCAATAGCAATATTAGATAGAAATATAAGTTTTTGTAAAAAATATGGGACTTTAAAGGATTATGCAAATGCTTTGTATGATTATTGTTGGACTATGATATGGTGGTATGAAGATTGTGATATATATTATGATATGTATGTAGAACTTGAGAATCTTTACAAAAAAAATATAGATAATTATAGTATTTTAAAAGATTTATCTATTTTATGGATTACTTTATATTCTAATCATAATTCAAATGAAAAGAGAATTGACAATATAGAGAATCATACAAAATTTTTAGTTGAGTCATTTTATAGATTTATTAATGATAAAGAAAATCCTAAAAGAGCTAAATTAGCTAAATTTGATTATCAAATGATTAGATTACAAAATCCAGATAAATGGGAAAGTGTAATAGATGAGTATATTGATATTACTAAAAATATAAATTTTAATAATGATATAGATTTAATTCAATTAAAAAAAATATTGGAACTTCCGATTTTGAAAAATTGTTCAAAATATGATGATTTATTTGATCAAATGATTGATTTATTAGCTGAACGATCAAAAAATATAGAATTATCGCAATTACTTACTAATAGAGGAGATGACTATCTAGAAAAAGATATTTATAAGTCTATTGTATTATATAGTAAAGCTTTAACTAAATTATATAGTGAAGAATCTAAAGTTGATTTAGTAAAAACATTATTAAAATTAGGATATTGCTTTGAACAAAAGGGATTATTGTGGGGAGCAAGAAGTTATTATGCAAAAGCTTTTATGGAATCTTTAATGATATATTTTTATGAAGGAAATGTTATTCCTGGTTTGTTTTTATCAGTAAAATCAATGAAATATTTAGAATTAAAATTAGGAAGAATTGATTATTCTATTGAATTAAATGAAATAGAACAATTTGGAAAAGAACTTTATCCTTATGAATTAAATATAGAAGAGGAAGAAAAAAATTATATGCATTATGATTTTATATTTGCGATTGAATTATTGCATATGAATTTAGAAAATATGAAATGGTTAAATAAGTTACCAGATTATTTGAATAAAATTTCTTTAAATATATCTAGTGCGGCATTAAAATATAAATTTGGATATTATGATGATGAGTATATAAAAGATTTAAAATCTAAGGAAGCAATAGATAAATTTATGGAAAACTTATATAATCAACCTGCTGCAAATGAATTAAAACAAAATTTTTATTATGTTGGAGATAATAAAAATATAAAACTACAAACAAAAATTATGGGATGTAAAGTAGTGATTAATTTTGAAAAAAATGACAACATAGTATATGAATTAGGTGCAACTATAATAGCTATGCTAGAAAATATTTTTGCAACTTCAGTTGTAGATCAAATTGTAGCTGTTCTTTATGAGTTTAATATAAATATTAAAGAAGTAAAAGGAGATAAATTTAATATTTATATAGAAAAAACAAATAATAATATTTTATTAGAAATATCAAAAATAAATGAATTAATGGAATTTGACAATAAAGATATACTGTTTGAAAAATTAAATTATATTGTAGGAATGTTTATTATTGAAATGATAAATTTACCAAAAGATATAGAAAAAATAAAAAAGAGTATAGAAACTGAAAATACTATGTTTAGAAGTATTAATTATTCTAGTACAATAGATACATTTCTTATTAATGAAGAACAATTTTTATTAAATGATAAGACTCAAAATATGAAAGAATATATTAATATTAGAGATAAAGATATTTTCGTTAGTAAAAATTCAAAAAAAGAAGAAAATAGTGTTAATAGTAATGATTTTAAATATGAAAAGTCCTTTGATAAATTTGATTTTTCAAAAGTTAGTCATAACAATATGGAAATAAATGATATAATTTATATACCTTTATGGGATAAAGCAAAATGGAGAGGTTTATGTGTTTATTCTGATCCAGAATTTAGATATCCACCTTATGTTAATTTGATATTTGAAAATGAAGCGGGCTTGGATATTTTTAAAAAGTGGAAAAAAGAAGATAAGATAGATAGAGTAAAAATAGGTATTATTACAGGAATTAATAAAAATAATCCTTATTGGTATAGAGTTATTATAGGATCAGATTTTAGTAATTTAAATAAAGAGAATAGTAATGAATGTAGTATATTTAACTATATGAGTAGATTGCATACTATGGAAGCTAAAAATAATAATACTATTACTATATTGAAAAAGGTTATACAAGAACATAAAAAATTTAAATTTGGATGTTTATTAGTTAAAGATATAAAAGAAAATAATTATATCGGTAGGAATAATTATTATGAAAAAACAATTGAAGATATAATTATGAAAGACGTTTCGAAAATTAATGAGGATGATGTGTTTCTTATAAATGGAGTGATGCCAACTGATATTCCTGTAAATAATAGTGGAAAAGAGATGTATATAGAAAAAATTATAAAAGAAAAATAATTTGTTATATATTAATTAAAAAATGGAGTAGGATTATATTAATATTGGGAGATGGTAAAATTGTCAAGTAAAAGATCAGCGGAAGCAACAATAGCAGGGTATTTATATCAATTTGATAAAAGTATTATAGAAATTTTAAATTTTGAAAATGATTATTCTCAAGTAACAATTGAAGGTATAGAAGATATAGATATAGAGGATGAAGATTTTAATTTAAAATCTATACAAGTAAAATATTATGAAGGTACTGAATATAATCATTCCCAGATTTCTGAAGCTGTGAGATATTTATTTTTTAATTATATAGATTATTTAAATGGAAATGCAAAAAGAAGAGAGTATTATGTGTATGGACATTATTATTCGGGAACAGAAAAATTAAAAGTAAACGAAGATTTTACTCTTCAGGATATTGATGGAAAAAAAGCTATAGATATTGTTAAAGAAAATTTTCTTACATATAATTCAAAGAAAGAAGGAAAGAAAGAATTTTACTCAGAGAAAAATATAAAATATAGAGACGAAGATGATAATGAAATAAAAAGAAGTATTACGGATGAAGAACTAGAAGATTTTATCTCTTTATTAAAAATAAATATAAATGCTAAATCTATTGATGAACAGTATGAAGAATTATTATTGTTATTAGAAGAAAGAGTTGATAATTGTAAATCTAGAGAAGATGCAGAAAATTATTATTATAATAATGCGTTAAATGTGGTATTTAATTTAGCAAAGAGTAGAGATGAATCTTCAATAGATAAAGAAGAAAAAATAAAGTTTTTGAATAAGAAAAAAACAAGTTTAGAAGGTAAAATAAAGAGAAGATTACAAAATGAAAATTCTGAAAAATTAGAAGAAGTTGAAGAATATAAAAATGAATTAGAAAAATTAAAATTAGAAATAGATAAATTATATGATGAGATTGAAGAGAATGATAAGAAAAAAAGAACTATAACAAAAAAGGAATTTATAAAAAAAATAGATAAAAAGATATTTTTATTTAATAAATGGTATGCTGCTAATCTCGGAAAAATGAAATATACTGAATATATTAGAGATAATCTATATAAACGAAAAAGTTTAAATCGTACAAAAAGTAAATTTTTGATTTTAGGAAAAGAATTTAAAAATGATTTAACTAACTATGAAAATGTACCTTTATAAATTTCTAAAATTAGTAATAGAAGATTCTTATAAAATAGATACTGCATTTGCCAATAAAGATAAACCATGGACTATTGTGTTAGATATTGAAAGTGAAGAATATCAAAAAATTTTAAATAAGTTATTTAAACATAATATAAAAATAAATACAGGAAAAGAAGAATATAAATTTGATATAGATGCATTTAATGAAGAACCAATAATTAATGCTAATATGGATGGAACTATAAGTAGAGCATCATATCAAATAAAATTGATAACACTTTCTACATTTAAAGAGAACATACCAGAAATAGAAGATATAGATGTAGCCTTATTTTTTATGAGAGATAATTGTGATGAGTATTTAGAGGAATTAAATAGTAGAGGTGTATATTCATATGTTGTAGATAGTCGAGATATAACTACTTTAGAAGATATCGAATTTTTATTTGAAAATAAAAATATATACAAAGACTATTTTAGGATTTTAAATGTATCTCCAACATTACTTCAAATAGAAGTAATAAAACCTCAAAAATTTAAGAATTTAAATGAAAATTTTACATTGGGAAGTTATATAAAAATAACAGACGAGAATAATAATTCTATTATAGGAATATTAAAAAGTTATAAAATTAAAGAAATAAATAATAAGGATGATTTAGCAATAAAAAAAATAAATGAGCCTTCTTTTATTTTAGATGTTCAGCCTGTGGGTCATATTACTGATAATGAATTTAAAAAAGGAAATAAAAGTATAACAATACCCCCAAGTAGAGTTGAGATTGCAAATGAGGAATTATTAAAAGAGATTTTTTATATTAAAAGTAAAGATAAGGAATTCTGCATTGGAGATTTGGCTCAAAATCCAACTATAAATGGAGAAAGAATAAATGTTACTATGGATGGAAATAAATTTTTTAATAAACATCTAGCAGTAGTAGGTTCCACAGGAAGTGGAAAATCTTGTACAGTAGCTAAAATTTTGCAAGAAGGTATAAAACCTTATACTCAAAATCAAAAAGAAGGCATTTTGAACAATTCACATGTAATACTATTTGATTTACATGGAGAATATAGAAATGCATTTAAGGAAGAATGTAGATATTTAGAAGCTGAAAATTTAAAATTACCATATTGGTTAATGAATTCAGAAGAATTACAAGAATATTTTCTAGATGTTGAAGGTAGTGATCATAATCAGAGAAATATATTTAAAAAGGCAATTACTTTGAATAAAAAATGGCATAATTTAAATGAAAAAGAAGGACAAAAGGAAATTAATGATAATATAACTTATGATTCATCTGTATATTTTAGTATTAGTGAAATTTTATGTTGTATAGAAAATTATAATAGAGCAAGAGAAAAAGATGGTATTTATACTTGGATAGATAGTGATAATGTAAATGATTTAGATATAAAAGATATAATGCCACAAACATATAATGAATTAGAACAATATTCTAAACTTTTTAGGTATCGACTTGAACCTGTCAATGAAAAAGGAACTAGACAAGCAAATTTAAATTTTACTAATTTTATAAGTAGACTTGAAAATAAAATTCATGATGATAGGTTAAAATTTTTATTACAAAAAGGAAACGAATGTAAAATAGAATTAGCAGATGTTATTAAACAATTTATTGGATATAATACAATATCATTAGAAGAAAATAAAAATATTACAATAATTGATTTGAGTGGTATGCCATTTGAGGTAGTTAATATAGTTGTTGCATTGGTAAGTAGATTGATATTTAAATTTGCCTTTGAAAGAAAAAGAGTAATGAAAATGAATCAAATTGAAGAAGTTAATGAAGTTCCATTTTTGCTTGTTTATGAAGAGGCACACAATTATATTCCAAAATCACAAGAAGTAAAATATAAATCAGTTAAGGAAGCCGTTGAAAGAATAGCAAAAGAAGGTAGAAAGTATGGAGTTTCTGCTATGATAGTAAGTCAGCGTCCTTCAGAAATATCTGAAACAATTTTTTCTCAATGTAATAGTTTTGTAGTAATGAGATTAACTAATCCGGTAGATCAAAATTATATAAAAAAAATGTTACCTGAAGATATTAGTTCAATTACTGATAATATTTCGGGTTTTGATAAAAGGGAAGCTTTAATATTAGGAGATTCAGTAAAGATTCCAGCATTAATTAAAATACATGAATTAGATTCAGATAGACTACCAAAATCGAATGACATTAATTTTATACAAGAATGGAGAAAAGATTGGAACGAAATGGATGAATTTGACAGAGTTATAAGTTTAATGTCTAAAAAATGTTAATAGGTTAAATACTATTTGTTGCATATTTTTTCATAATAATAGTTATAAAACATCTATAAAATCTAATCACAAAATTATCTAAAATACTAGAAGTAAAAAGGAAAGATGGTGAATCAATGAATCTTGATGAAATAACGAAAGTACTAACAGAAATCTACAACGAACCACTAATAAACGAAAATCCACGCCATATAGTATTTTGGTACGACACAGAAGGCGAATTTATTGAAGATATAGATAACATAAACATACAAAACGTAAAAACATTAAAACTTACACAAAACAACTATTTTAAAACAAGATACATATTAGAAAAAGAAGACAAAACATCAAATATACTAATCTATGCCAACATGCCTAAACCATCACCACGAGAAGACTGGTTACTTGATGTATTAAAATACAGTATAGAATTTTCAACAGATAAAACAACCGTTACAATGAGAGATTTAGATATAAAAGATAAATCACTAATTCCTATTATAAAAAACTATTCAAAGTTCTTTAATAATAAAGAAAGATATACTGCTTTTAAAAAATTAGATATAGATAATTATACAGAGGAAAATGTACATATCGCAGTGTTATCCGTTCTTTGTAAGTTATCTGTGCTTGATTTTGAGGAAGTGACAAAAGTATTATTAAGAGGATTTTTAAATAAAGATAACAAGCATCTAGAAAATATAAAAAAATTCGGGGATATAGATGCATTTTGGGATTTATGTTCTAAATACTATGGATATAATTTAGAAGAAAAAAGCATAGGAAAGTTGATGATACTTTTAGCTATTACGGATTTAGATGAAAAGATAGACAAGCAGTTACCAAAGAACTACACAGAATATATATCTGATAAAAAGTCAAACTGTTCTATTTTTATAAATCATTTTATGAACGACAGGGAAGATTCTGATACATATAAAAAACTAGCTGATAAAGTACAACATGTAATTAAATTAGAAGAAGTAGTATCAAAATTAAATGAAGAGGATTTTATAAAATGTGATACGTTTAGATATTTTGATGAAGTTACAATTAAAAATATAGTAGATGTACTTATAAGTGGAGCTGATGAGTTTGACAAGTATGAAGAAATTATAAATAAAAGAAAAAGCTTAAATTGGTATCCTGACTATAAGAACTACTACGATGCTTTAGAGCAGGCTATTAACTTATTTAGACTGAAGGATAATATAGATTATATAAAAGAAAAATCACCTTATGAAATGATAGAATCATATTACAATAATGGTGAAAACTCGTATTATTTAATAGATAAGGCTTATAGAAAGTTTTATGTAGCGTATGACAAAATCCAAGACAAGGATATACTATACAATCTTATGCAAAGTATAGAAAAAATTTATACTAATTGGTACTTAGATGAATTATCAGTTAAGTGGTCTAGTACTGTTGATTATAATTTAAAAACTGAGTGGAATATTCCAGGGGTTATATCTCAAAAGGCTTTTTACTCAAATTATATAGAACCACATAATTTAAGTAAGGAAAGAGTATTTGTTATAATATCTGATGCTCTTAGATACGAGTGTGCTAAGGAATTTAGTGATATATTAAATACAGAAGCTAAGGGAAGTACAACTGTTGATGTGCTTCAAGGGGTTTTACCTTCTTGTACTAAGCTTGGTATGGCTAGTTTGCTTCCTAATAAAAATATAACTTTGGACGAAAAAAATGATGTATATGTAGATGATATAAGCAGTGAAGGAACTTCAAATAGAGATAAAATACTTAAATCTAAGAATCCTAATTCACTTGCTATAACTTATAAAGATTTGGAGTATTTATCTTCTAGTGAGTTTAAAAAAGTATTTACAGGCAAAAAGGTAATTTATATTTATCACAATGTTATAGATGCTAGGGGTGATAATGCATCTACTGAAAGGGAAGTGTTTGAAGCTTGTGAGGAGGCTTTTGTTGAGCTTAAGCAATTAGTAAACAACCTTGTAAATAGATTAAATGCAGTTAATATTTATATAACATCAGATCATGGATTTTTATATAGAAGGGGCAGCATAAAAACTACTGAAAGAATAAATTATAAATCTGATGATAAATATTCAAGAAGATATGCTATAAGCGATAAATTTACAAAACAAGATGGAACGCTTACGTTTTCTATGGATTACATATTATCAAATAAAGG
>OCHO01000936.1_pt1 | contig 20700 bp, 18 predicted proteins | sample 1538441 | NCBI WGS metagenome assembly OCHO01 (sample SAMN04571691, study PRJEB22368) | human gut metagenome | biome: human gut; material: stool | host: Homo sapiens | place: Luxembourg | collected 2012-06-29
TTTTTATACATTTCAAATATTATCATATATAATAGATTTATATAATAAAAAAATCAAATTGCAAAAAAATTATTTTTCACTAGCTTTATATGTATCATTATTTCCTCAATTAATAGCGGGTCCTATAGTTAGATATGAAACAGTAGAAGAAGAAATTGATAATAGAAAAGAAACTAAAGAAGATGTTATTGCTGGAACCAAAAGATTTATTATAGGCTTATCAAAAAAAGTTATTATTGCAAATCAAATGGCTTTACTAGCAGATTTAATATTTAACAAACACAATGGTTCATACGGAACATCTATAATATGGCTTGGAACATTAGCTTATACTCTTCAAATATATTTTGACTTTTCAGGATATAGTGATATGGCAATAGGTTTAGGAAGAATATTTGGTTTTCATTTTTTAGAAAACTTCGATTATCCATATATATCAAAATCTGTTACTGAATTTTGGAGAAGATGGCATATATCATTATCAACTTGGTTTAGAGATTATGTTTATATTCCATTAGGCGGAAATAGAGTAAATAAATTTAAATGGATTAGAAATATTATATTAGTATGGCTGTTAACTGGCCTTTGGCACGGGGCAGCTTGGAATTTTATTATTTGGGGAATATATTATGGTTTACTATTATTATTTGAAAAACTATTCTTAAATAAATTATTAAATAAGCTACCATCAATTATAAATTGGTTATATACATTTATTATTGTAATGATTGGTTGGATGATCTTTAGATCAAATTCATTAAATGAGTTATTATTATTTATAAAAACAATGTTTGTGTATAAACAAACTGATTGGATAACAATACTAGCAGATAATCTTTCAACATTTAATTCATTAATATTTATTGTACCAGCATTTATACTTTCATTTCCAATATTTAAAAAGTTAAATGAAAAGTATTCAAACAAAATTATATATAAAATAATTTTAAATATTATTTTATTAACATTGTTTTTAATATGCATTATTTGTTTGACTAGTTCAAGTTATAATCCATTTATATATTTTAGATTTTAAGAGTGAAAGAAGGAGAAAAGAAAATGATTAAAGTAATGACAATATTCGGAACAAGACCAGAAGCTATAAAAATGGCTCCATTGGTAAAAGAATTAGAGGGAAGAAAAGAAATTGAAAGTGTGGTTTGTGTAACTGCACAACACAGAGAAATGTTAGATCAAGTATTAAATGTATTTGACATTAAACCTGATTATGATTTGAATATCATGAAACAAGGACAAACTCTTAGTGAAATAACTTCTAGAGTTTTATTAGGATTAGAAGAAGTTATCAAAAAAGAAAAACCTAATATTATATTAGTTCATGGTGATACAACAACAACTTTTGCTGGTGCATTAGCAGCCTTCTATAATCAAGTTGATATTGGACATGTTGAAGCTGGACTTAGAACATGGGATAAATATTCACCATTTCCTGAAGAAATGAATAGACAAATGGTTGATAGAATGACTGATATGTATTTTGCACCAACAGAAGTTAGTAAGAATAATTTATTACAAGAAAATATATCAGAAGATAAAATATATGTAACTGGTAATACTGCTATCGATGCTATGAAAACAACTGTTAAAGAAGAATATAATAATGAAATATTTGATTGGGTAGGTAATGATAAACTAATATTACTTACTGCTCATAGAAGAGAAAATCTAGGAGAACCAATGAGACATATATTTAAAGCAGTAAAAAGAATTGTTGAAGAATATCCTGATGTTAAAGTAGTATATCCAATACACTTAAATCCAAAAGTAAGAGAAGTAGCAAATGAAGTATTTGAAGGAATTGATAGAGTAAGACTAATTGAGCCATTGGAAGTAATTGATTTCCATAATTTCCAAAATAAAAGTTATATAATTTTAACTGATTCTGGTGGCATTCAAGAAGAAGCTCCATCTCTTGGAAAACCAGTTTTAGTATTAAGAGACACAACAGAAAGACCAGAAGGCATTGCTGCTGGTACACTAAAATTAGTAGGAACTGATGAAGAAACAATATATAGAGAAACAAAAAAATTATTAGATGATCAAGATGAATATAATAAAATGAGTCATGCTTCTAATCCATATGGTGATGGTTTTACTAGCAAGTATATAGTAGATGCAATAATTGATAAATATACTAAATAGTGGTTATAGATAGTAATATGGGGGAAAATCATGATAGATAAAATTAAAAATAATAGTTATTTTAAAACAATATTATTCTTTATTTATGAAGGAATATATTTGATATTTATTGATTTCTTTAATCAATACTTAATAACTAGAAATTTGAGCATAAGTGGGTATTTTGTAAAAACAGCAATAGTATTTAATATATTATGGGTATTATTATATTTTATAATATTATACGCAATGAATCCAAAACCTAGAAAGATAATATCTTGTATAATAAATATTTTGTTATTGATTTTGTCAATAGTAAATTACTTTATGAATTCATATTTTCATTCAATATTTTCATGGAAGGATTTATTTCTTTCAGGAGATGGATTTTCTTTTTTGGGATCAATACTTAAATTTGTTAATTTAAAATTAATTCTATTCGTTTTAACAGCAGTAGATATAATTTTATTAATATTTAAAACAAGAACTAAAAAAGTATATCAAATAAAATCAAAACAAACCATCATTTTGATAGGGATAATTTTACTAATTATTGGTGGAAGAATAATCTTTATTAATACCAAGTTAAATAATACTAGTGATGGTTGGGATTCTAGAGAAGTATCCAACAATTCATCTAATTATTACAAAAATTGGATAGAGCCAACAAAGCTACTTAGAATATGTGGTACTTACGAATATATAATCAATGACTTTTATCATAGCTTTTTAGAAAAAGATAATTCAGTTAATGCTAGAGAAAATGTAACAAAATATATAGAAGAAAACAAAAAAGAAGTAAATGATAAAAATTATACTGGTATCTTTAAGGATAAAAATTTAATATTTGTGATGATGGAAAGTATGGATGATTGGATGGTAAATGAGGAAACTACTCCAACAATGTATGAGATGATGAATCACGGCTTCAATTTTACTAATCATTATTCGCCAGGGTATGTTACTGGAGAGACCGCTAACACAGAGTTTGTTGCCAATACTGGAATGTATCCTAGTATAAATAAACTATCTCCTAATTACGCTTATATTGATAATGATTATCCGTATTCAATTGCTAATTTATTTAAAAAAGAAGGATATATAACAAACTCATTTCATAGATCAAGTGGCTTTATTTATAACAGAGAAAATATGCATTTGAGTCTTGGATATAACAAGTATCACAGCTATTTAGATATGGGTATAGATGATAATTATTTGGATTTAGATAGTTATATTATTAGAGATGGTTATAATCAGATAGTACAATTAAATGATAAATTTATGAGTTTTATTATAACTTATTCGCCACATTCACCATATACTTATGAAAAAATAGAATGTACTACAAACTTAGATGATATAAAAGAAATATATCCAGATATCACTAATGAAGAATATCTATGTGGTTTTTCTGCAGCTAGAGAAACTGATAATATGTTTAAGTTACTATTAGAAAAATTAAAAGAAGATAATCTTTTGGAAGATACTGTAATAGTGGCATTTAGTGATCATCCTAATAAAATCATTATTAGAGATGACGAGACGGAAAAATTAAATAAAACAAAATTCTTTATTTATAGTAGTGAAATGGATAGTAATCAAATAGATGTTGTAACTAGTTCAATAAATATTTTACCTACTATTGTAAATTTGTTTGGAATAGATAATGATTATTTATATACTGGTTACGATGCACTAAATACTAATGAAGAGTATGTTATATTTAGAGATTATACATATTATGATGGAACTGATATTAAACCATTAACATCAGAATTACTTAATAAAGTAGAATATAGTTCAAATATTTTAATTTCAAATTATTATAAGGATAGTTTAAAAAATTAATAATATCATATGATTGATAAAAAAATAAATATGTTATATAATATAAATGTATTAGTTATTTGAGGAGTTGTATTAATTATGGAAATAAAAAATGTATTATTAATGGTATTAGTAACATTTGTTTTTGTTGCACTATTTATACCAGTAGTAAAGAAAATGGCAGAATTTATTGGAGCAATGGATATACCAAATGCTAGAAAGGTACATAAGGTTCCTATTCCTAGATTGGGAGGCCTTGGTATATATGCTGGCTTTTTACTAGGATATATGTTATTTGGTGTTCATTCAGTTCAAATGAATGCTATCTTAATAGGAAGTTTTATCATATTAGTTACTGGTATTTTTGATGATATAAAACCAGTACCTGCTAAATGGAAATTACTTGCTCAAACAGTAGGAGCCTCTATAGTACCATTATATGGTGGAATATTATTACAAGACATATCAGCATTTGGCTTATATATAGATTTTGGTATATTAGCATATCCAATAACTATAATATTTATTGTAGCTATAATTAATTGTATTAATTTAATTGATGGATTAGATGGATTATCATCAGGAATAGCAAGTATTTATTTTCTAACAATAGGAGTTATTGCTATGTTACTTAATAATTCTAATGGTTTAGATATAATTTTAACATTCATAATGTTAGGAAGCACCTTAGGATTCTTAGTTCATAACTTTAATCCTGCTAAAATATTTATGGGTGATTCTGGTAGTATGTTCTTAGGTTATATAATTGCAGTAATAGCTTTATTAGGGTTTAAAAATATAACTTTAACATCATTTCTAGTACCAATGTTATTACTAGCTATACCTATTATGGATACATTATTTGCTATATTAAGAAGATTAATAAATCATAAACCACTAGGAGAACCAGATAAAAATCATTTACATCATCAGTTATTAAAATTAAGATTATCTCAAAGAAAGACAGTTTTAATAATATATTTAGTAGATATTTTATTTGCTATAGCATCTATACTATATGCTGTTGGTAATAAGATGTTAGGAACTAATAAATATGGTATTATAATATATGTAATATTATTTATTCTTACATTACTATTAGTATTAAAAACAAATATAATATGGAATCATGATAAGAAGAAGGAAGAAAAATAATCTTCCTTTTTCTATAAATAACATTGACTAAATAAATAATTTATTATAAAATAATATTGTAAGAAAGGAAGAGATACTATGAATAGACTTACTACTAATAAAATGTGTTGTCAAGATCTATTAAATGATAGGTCTATTTCTTTATGCTTAACAAGATAAATAAAGTATACGAAGAGGACTTATCATAATAGATAAGTTCTTTTATATAATAAATGAAAATATAATAATTAGGAGGATTAAAATGAAATTATATAACACATTAACAAGACAAAAAGAAGAATTTATACCATATGAAGGTAATAAAGTAGGCTTCTATACATGTGGTCCAACAGTATATCATTATGCTCATATAGGTAATATGCGTAATTATATAGGTCATGATATTTTAGATAAGACTTTAAGATATTTAGGTTATGATGTAAAAAGAGTAATGAATATTACTGATGTTGGACATTTAAAGAGTGACTCTGACACCGGTGAAGATAAAATGGTAGCCAGTGCTAAGAAAGAACATAAATCAGTTATGGATATAGCCAAGTTTTATACCGATGCTTTCTTTAAAGATTTTGATATGTTAAATTGTCGTAGACCAGATGTAGTAAGCCCTGCTACTGATAATATTGATGAATATATTAAAATAATATCCAAGTTACTAGAGGATGGTTATGCTTATGAAGCCGGAGGTAATGTTTACTTTGATGTAAGTAAATTAGCGGATTACTATAAATTAACTAACCATAAAGAAGATGATATGGTCGTGGGAGTTCGTGAAGGAGTAGACTTTGATGATAATAAGAGAAATCAAGCAGACTTTGCCCTATGGTTTACTAAGAGTAAGTTTGAAGATCAAGATTTAAAATGGGATTCACCATTTGGAGTAGGTTATCCCGGTTGGCATATAGAATGTACCGGAATTAGTTTAAAATATCTTGGTGAACATCTTGATATCCATGGTGGAGGGGTAGATAATATCTTTCCACATCATACCAATGAAATAGCTCAAAGTGAAGCATATCTAGAACATAAATGGTGTAATTATTGGTTCCATAATGAACATCTTATGGATGAATCAGGTAAAATGAGTAAGAGTAAAGGAGCAGTTTTATCAGTAAGTGTTTTAAAAGAAAATGGTTATAATCCATTAGCTTTTAGATTTATGTGTCTTCAAAGTCATTATCGTAAACAATTAGTTTTCTCATATCCTGTTTTAGAACAAGTACAAAATCAATACAATAAATTAATAAATAAGATATCTTTAATTAAAGAAGAAGGTAATCTTCAAAAAGATAAAGTAAAAGAATATCAAGATAGATTTAAAGCAGAATTATCTAATGACTTAAATACCGCTAATAGCATAACAGTACTATATGATTTAATAAAAGATGATACCGTAAATGGTACTACAAAAAGATATTTAATTGAAGACTTTGATAAAATATTAAGCCTTGACTTAATTAAAGAAGATAATAATATAGATTCAGAACTAGAAAAATATATTCAAGATAAAATAGAAGAAAGAAAAATAGCTAAACAAAATAAAGATTATGCTTTATCAGATGCTATTAGAGATGAACTATTAACTAAAGGTATAGAATTAATTGATACAAGAGAAGGAACTACTTATAAAATCAATAAATAAGAGTTCTTTCTTTTTTTGCCTATGAAGCCTTATAAAATAAGTCTTCATTAGGAATCATAGAGCCTAAGTATAGTCTCTATGATAAAAACTATGTAAAAAATATCAAAAGTATGATATACTATAAGAGTAGTGTAGGTGATAAGAATGGAATTATTAAGGGTAGTAGATAAACTAGGAAATGATACTAATGAAATAATAGAAAGAGAAGAATTACATAATAGAGGTAAATTACATAATGAAGTAACTATATATATCATAAATGATAAAGGAGAAGTATTACTTCAAAGAAGAAGTAAGAATCGAAGATTTTGTCCCAATAAATTAGGAGTAATAGCAGGTCATCAATCATATCGTGAAGATATATTAACATGTGCTGCAAGAGAAACTAAAGAAGAAGTAGGATTAAAAATAAAAAAAGAAGATCTTCATCCACTTTGTGATAAGTATTTAGTTGAAGAAAAATATAACAATCATTATATGTATCCATATTATGTAATATGTAATCAAAAGGCTGAAGACTTTACAATTCAAAAGGAAGAATTAAGTTTTGTAAGATGGTATAAAATAGAAGAAGTAATAAGATTAATTGAAGTAGGTTCTAAAGAAATAGTTTTTAAAAAAGATGAAATAAGATTATTTAAAAAATTACTTGAAGTAACAAAGAAAGACGAAAAAGAATCATTCTTCTTAAAAATAAAAAAATTACTCGAAGTCAATTAAATAGTTTACATAAAAACCCATAACTAAAGGAGAAAATAACATTTCTTCTTTTATTTTCCACTAAATTATGATAGAATTAAATTATGAGGTAGGTAGAAATATGAAACTAAATGAAAAAAGAATTGTAAATGATATAAGATTATTAGCATTAGATATGATAAATGCAGCAGGATCTGGTCATCCGGGAATAGCTCTAGATGCTGCTCCCACACTATATACATTATTTGCATATCACCTAAAATTTGATTTAGAAAGAAAAGTATGGTGTAATAGAGATAGATTTGTATTAAGTGCAGGTCATGGTTCAGCCTTATTATATAGTACATTATATTATCTATTAGATGAATTTAATCTAGAAGAATTAAAAAACTTTCGTAAAATAAATTCTCAGTGTACTGGTCATCCTGAATATAATTTAAACAATCGTATTGAAGTAACAACAGGTCCATTAGGAGAAGGCTTTGCTACATCAGTAGGATTAGCTATTGGTGAAAAATATTTAGAAAGCACCTTTAATAAAAAGAAAAACATTGTCTTTGACTATAAGATATATACCTTAGTATCTGATGGTGACCTAATGGAAGGAATATCTTATGAAGCAGCTTCCCTAGCGGGCAATCTAAGCTTAGATAATTTAATTGTTCTATATGACTCCAATGGTGTAACTGCTGATGGTGATTTAGATAAAGCTATGTATGAAAATATTCCTGATAGATTTGCTTCAATGAATTGGGAAGTAATTAAAGTAAAAGATGGCGAAAATATTGGTGAAATATCTAACGCTATCGAAAAAGCCAAAAAGAGTAAGAAACCAGTATTAATAGAAATAAAAACAACACTAGGTATATATTCTAAGTATGAAGGAACTAATCGTATTCATTCTAACCTTGATAAAGAAGACTTAGAAGAAATAAGAACAAAATTAAAAGGAGGACCAGCCTTTACCTATAGTGAAAATGACAGAAATAATGCTATGAAGTTTATTAAAGATGGAACTGAAGATTATTATCGCGATTGGTATTCTGAATATGAAATGTATATAGCTAATGCTACTGATAGTGAAAGAGATAAAATAAATTTAGTAATAGAAAATGAAAAAATATCTCTTGATATAGCAGCAGTTATTGATACTAGTAAGATATTTGAAGATAAAGCAATGCGTGATATAAATTATCAAATAATGAATGTTATTAGTACCTTTATACCAAACTTTATGGGAGGTTCAGCTGATTTATTCTGTAGTACTAAGACATATCTAAAAGGAAAGAATGAGTTCTCAGTAGATGATTATTCTGGTCGTAATATTAACTTTGGCGTTAGAGAAAATCTTATGGGAGCAGTCTTAAATGGTTTAGCCTTAACTAATATTCGTAGTTATGGAAGTACATTCTTAGCCTTTTCTGATTATATGAAACCATCTATTAGAATGAGTGCCATGATGAACTTACCAGTAACATATATCTTTACTCATGATAGTGTTAGAGTAGGAGAGGATGGACCAACTCATGAACCCGTAGAACAACTAGGAGCCTTAAGAAGTATACCTAATTTATCAGTATATAGACCTGCTGATTATAAAGAACTAATGGGTTCTTGGACAAATATTCTAAGAGAAGGTAAACCAGCAGCCTTAATATTAGCTCGTGGTCATAACAACACAATGAAATATACTAATCCAAATAAAGTAGCTCGTGGTGGTTACATAATTAGTGAAGTAAGAACAAGATTAGATTTAGTAATAATAGCAACAGGTAGTGAAGTAGAATTAGCGGTTAATATAAAAGAAGAATTACTAAAGAATTATATTGAAGCCAGAGTAGTATCAATGCCCAATATGAATTTATTCCTAAAACAAGACAAAGATTATCAGGAGCAGGTCTTACCAACAGGATATCGTCGTATGGTTATAGAATTATCAAATGATGCCAATTGGTATCGCTTTATCTCATCTGATGAAGACCTTGTTAACATACCAACTTTTGGTAAGAGTGGTAGTGAAAAAGAAGTATTAAATTTCTTTGAATTAGATATGACTGATTTAGTAATAAAAATAAAGAATAATTTATAATTCGACAAAATAAATAAATATAGTATGATATTTTATTTATGGTGATATAAATGAGAACATACTATATTTTTAATGTTAATAAATATTATAGTTATATGTATAAAGATAAACCTTTTAAGATGTATAAAATATTTGAGGAAATATATTATTCTAGAGATTATAATAGTATTAAAGCCTATCATGTATTAGAAGAAATAGCAAATCCTTTTAATAAGATAATGTTAAATGAATATATTTATAATGAGTATAAATATAAATATGGATATAAGAGAAAAGATAATATTCATTATTTAAATACAACTGATAAGAGTATTTTAAGAATAAATAATTATAATATTAAGATAGAAACAGAAAATAACTATAGCCTTTTTTTCAATGATATAAATAATTATAATAATAATTTATTTGTTTGTGACTTTGAAAATATGGATTATTTCTGGTTATCTAAATTAAATTCTTTACAAAATAATAATTTAATAGTACAATAACTATAGAGAGGAGAGAATAATATGCTTTGGGATATATTATATATAGTAATAGGTTTAGTAGTAGGATTAGTAATAGGATTTCTAGTAGCTAGAAAATTAATGAAAAAAGAATTAAAAAAGAATCCTCCTATTAATGAGCAAATGATTAAGACTATGATGAGTCAGATGGGAAGGACACCATCACAAAAACAAGTAAATCAAATGATGAAACAAATGAATAAGTTTATGTAAATTTATTCTTTTTCTTTTTAAAATTGTTGAATTAATATATATTTTATGATATCATTAATATGAAAGTAGGGATACTATGAAGGATAAAACAAAAACATATGGAGTCATATTAGGAGTAGTATTATTTATTTTATTAATATCTGGTCTTACTTATGCTGCTTTAGAATGGCAAAGTAATAAAATTAACATAGGAATAACAAGTAGTTGTTTTGATATATATTATGATAAAGGTCAAGATATATCAGGTCAATTAAATCCTACTAATGTTTATACTGATGGCTTATATGCCACTATTAAAATTAATATTAAAAATACCTGTACTACTACTGGTGAAGGTACTTTATATTTAGAAACTCTTAGTAGTACTAGTAGTAATCTATATAGAACAGGCCTTCTTAATTATCAAGTAGTTAAAGACGATGTTGCTACTAACTTAAAGGGTAACATTACTAAAAGTGGAGAGATTGCTTTAGATATTGGTACTCTTACTAAAGCTAGTAGTGCTAGTACTACTTATAAAATTTATGTATGGGTTGATAAAGAAATAGTTATTAACTCTGATGCTAATTCCAAATATTATGGAAAAATTAGAGCAACTGCTACTCAAGGCAAATAAAAAAGAAGATTTCTTCTTTTTTTATTTTATACCAAAATCTTCATCTTCAACTTCTATTTGTTTTAATATTTCTTCAGTAGTGGTAAATCCAGATATAACTTTATATAATCCATCTTGTAACATTGTTATAACATCTTTATTATATACAAGACTTCTAAGTTCTTCTTTTCTAATACCAGCACTTATAGCATCTCTAATATCCTGATTTATTAGAAGTACTTCTTGAACAGCAATTCTACCTTTATAACCATGACTACAATGTGGACAACCAGTTGGATTAGCATCATACACTTCATTAATGTCTAACCCTAGAACAGTTTTAAATAAATTCTTTTCCATAACTGTTACTGGTCTTTTTCTTTTACAATTATCACATAATTTTCTAGCTAATTTTTGCGATACAATACCGGTTAATGCTGATGCAAGTAAATATCTTTCAACATCCATATCAAGTAATCTTTCAATAGTATTTAATGAATTATTGGTGTGAATAGTAGATAATACTAAGTGTCCAGTAATTGAAGCTCTTACCGCTATTTGAGCAGTTTCTGAGTCTCTTATCTCACCAATCATTATAACATTAGGGTCCTGTCTTAAAATACTTCTAAGAACTGTAGCAAAATCTAGTCCAATATCACTATTAACTTGAACCTGATTAACACCTTTAATATCCATTTCTACTGGATCTTCAACTGTAATTAAGTTAGATCCTTCAACATTTAATTTTTGAAGAAAAGAATATAGAGTAGTAGATTTACCAGTACCAGTAGCACCAGTAACTAATATTATACCATTAGGAAAATTTAACATTTTTAATATTTTATTATAGTTAGTTTCATTAAAATATAAATATTCTATACCTTTTAAACTCATAGAATAATCCATAATTCTTATTACTATTAGTAGGTAAGGCGGATACTCTTAAATCTAAATCTTTACCATTTAATTTATCTTTAATAGCTCCATCTTGTGGTAATCTAGTTTCAGTTATATTCATTCCAGCCATTATTTTAATTCTCGTAATTACATTTTGTTTAATTTCTTGTGGTAATGAAACATAATTTCTTAATAAGCCATCTATTCTAAATCTTACAATTATACCATCTTCCGTAGGATCAAAATGCATATCACTTGCGCCAAGATTTACAGCAGTAACTATAAGATTATTAACAGTAGTAACTACAGGTACTCTAGTGAAATCAATATTATTTTGCATATTATTGCCTTGAGGAATATTGTTAGTTTGTGTATTTGGATTAATATTATTTTGCCCTTTTATTCCTTGCTGCCTATTCATTTGATTTTGATTACTATTATAGTTACCTTTAACAGTAGTCGCATTATTATTCTGCATATTATCCCTCTTTTCATTCTTTTTATTGATTTTATTCTATAAATATTATATAATATAATTAATTAAATAGCAATATAAAATAATAAAAAGGTGATAAATTATGAAACTAAATCGTAAAGGATTTATGATGGCTGAAGTAGTAGTAGTTTCTGTAATAATATGTACAGTACTTGTTACTTTATACACAGCATTAGCAAGAATTAATAATGCTTATGATACTAGAAATAGATATTATGATATTGATACATTATATTTTACTGAAGAAGTAAATGATATGCTTATTTATATGGGTTATATTAACGAGTATATTAGTACTAATGATAGTAAAGAAGTGAATTTAAATAATGTATTTTCAAATGATTCTAATTTTTATTCAGCATATAACATTGATACTGCTTCTGGTGGAGGTATTAAAATGTATTTCTCACTTTATGATGCTAATAGCGTTGGTTCACTTGCAGAAATGAATAGTAATACAACTTTTAAAGATTATATTTCTTATTTAAAAGAACACTTTGATTATAATGAAAAATATGAATATATGCTTATAACAGAAATATGTAAAACAGGGGATGACTGCTACTACTATGGACTAAGGGTAAGGTGATGATATGAAATTAAATAGAAAAGGATATTTAACCGTAGAAATTATTTTGGCTTCTACAATTGCTTTTGCCATTGCTTTCTTTTTGATTGAAATTACCGTTAAACTAGTTAGTAAGACAGATGATGTTTATCATGAAACAGTTATTGCTTATGATGATGCTATTATAATTAATAATATTAAAGAAAAGATAAAAGATTATATTATTGAAACAGATGGTTTAAATTTTGTTGAATGTAAAAATAATGAATGTAATATTTGGGGTGAAAGAGTAGGTGGAGCAACGGAAGAAAGATATTTATACTATGATAGTGTAAGTAAAGAAATTAGGTTTTCTGAAGGTGCTGAAGAAGGAAAAGATAGAGTAACTTTATATTCAAAAAAAGTAGATGATAGTATTAGTGAAGTAGAGATTAGTAGTAATATTAATAGAAATGTTAAACCAAGTGATAGAATAGTTTTTTTTAATATTAAGTTAAAAAATATCTTTACTAATAATACTTATGAGATGGTTATCCCTATTAATTTAGTTAGACAAGAAGAAGAGATTGCAACAATATACTTATACATGTCGGGAAAATATGGAGATATGTCTACCACAATTTCATTTGATAAGAAAAAAAGTAATGGCTATGATGTAGACTTATATGCTAATTATGATCAGTTATTTGAATCTTCTCAAAATCCTACTTTAATGGCCTGTTATCTTGATAAAGAAAAGAAAAATGTATATAATTTTAATAGTCTAGATACTATGAGATATCAGGGATATTACTTGGAAATAACAAATGGTATTCCTAATACATTGTATTGTGAATTTTATGAAAATTATTAATAAGAAGGTACTAGTTATCTTCTTTTTATTTGAAATTATATTAGTTAGAAAGTATTTCGCTATCGAATATTATATCTTATCTTGAGATAATTCGACAAAAAAATTATAATAATAGGTATATACTATTTTTGGTGATAAAATGAAAAGCAAATTAAAGAAAATAGTTATACCTATTTTTTTAGCAGTCTTCTGTGGATTCTTATGTGGTAGGTTAATGTTTAATATCTATGAAGAGAAGGGTAGTAGTACTTTAAATTCTAATGTTATATATTTATTGCTAGATACATCATATAATAATTATGATGAAATGAAAGCTAGTACAATAAGTAGTAATTATATATATTATGAAGATAAAGGTAAATATAATGTAGTAGTGGCTCTTACTAAGAATGAAGATAATATAAGTAAGATAGAAGAATTATATAATAAGAAACTAACTATAAATAAGTATTTAATAAATGATGAAGAAATAATAAATAAATTAAATGAATATGATGAAAAATTAAGTAATAGCACTAATAATGATGAAATAAAAGACATTATAAGGGATATGAATAGCATTTATAAAGATAAAGAAGATATAAAAATGGTGAAAATCAGTTGACATTTCATTTAATTTAATATAGAATTATATATGTAGCAACGGAGTAGTACTCAAGAGGCTGAAGAGGTGCCCCTGCTAAGGGTATAGAGTGGGAAACTGCTGCGAGGGTTCAAATCCCTCCTACTCCGCCATAATAAAAATTAAGTCCATTAAGGACTTTTTATTATATAATAAGAAGGTGATTTATATGTTTAAGGAAGAACTATCTTTAGTACCACATTTACCTGGATGTTACCTTATGAAGAATAAAGATAACATTGTTATTTATGTTGGAAAAAGTAAGAACTTAAAAAATAGATTATCTTCTTATTTTCAAAGAGAACATACAGGTAAAACAATGATGCTAGTAAGAGAAATAGATCATTTTGAATACATAGTAACAAATACGGAGATGGAAAGTCTATTACTAGAAATTAATTTAATAAAGAAATATAATCCTAAATATAACATTTTATATCGTGATGATAAATCATATCCATATATAGAACTTACTAATGATAAAGTACCAACTCTTAGAATAGTAAGAAGAATTAATGTAAAGAAAGTAAAGAATAATCTTTTTGGACCATATCCTAATGTAGGAGCAGCCCGTAAAGTAGTAGAAATACTAAATAGAATCTATCCATTAAGAAAGTGTAAGACTTATGAAAAAAGAGAATGCTTATATTATCATATCGGGCAGTGTTTAGGATATTGTACTCATGAAGTTGATGAAAATAAAATAAAAGAAATGAAAAGTGAAATTATATCTTTCTTAAATGGTAATACTAAAGTACTTACTGATAGAATTACTGAAAAAATGAAGATATCCTCTGATAATTTAGATTATGAGAAGGCTTTAGAATATAAAGAACTATTAAACTATATCAATATAACTACTGAAAAACAAAAAGTAGATTTAGATAACAGTGTTAATATAGATGTAGCTTCTTACTATACTAAAGATAACTATATTAGTATACAAATACTCTTTATAAGAGGAGGTAAACTACTAGATAGAAATAGAAATATCTTTCCAATGATTGATACAGAGGAAGAAGAATTTTCTAGATATTTATCCGAATTCTATAATAAGAATGTATCTATGCCTAAAGAAGTATTAGTACCAGATAACTTAAATAAAGAAGTATTTGAAGAAGTATTTAAGATAAAATTTATGACTCCTATCAAAGGTGAAAAGAAAAAAATACTAGATCTAGCCTATGATAATGCTAGAATATATTATGAAGAGCAAATGACTTATATTAAGAGAGATGAAGATAAGATTACTAATGCTTTAGAAGAATTAAAAGATAAATTAAAATTAGATAGTGTAGATAGAATAGAACTATTTGATAACTCAAATTTATTTGGTACTTTTAATGTATCAGGAATGGTAGTCTTTGTAGATGGTAAGCCTTCAAAGAATGATTATCGTAAATTTAAAATAACTAATGATAAGAATGATGATTATGGTACAATGAGAGAAGTAATAAGATATTTTAGAGTACTAAAAGATGGACTAGTAAAACCTAGTCTTGTAATAGTAGATGGTGGTTTAGGACAAATTAATGTAGCAAGAGAAGTAATTAATGAATTAGGACTAGATATTCCAGTATGTGGTCTTAAGAAAGATGATAAACATGCTACTAATGTTTTACTTGGTTTTGACCCAGTAGTAGAAATACCTATCGATAAAAGAAGTGACTTATTTCTTTTACTTACAAAGATGCAAACTGAAGTACATAACTTTACAATAAGTTATCATAAACAAATAAGAAGTAAGGGAGCATTATCAACAGTACTAGATAATATCGAAGGAATAGGAGAAGTAAGAAAGAATAAATTACTTAAGAAATATAAAACTATATCCAAAATGAAAGAAGCATCACTAGAAGAACTAGAAGAAATATTACCAAAAGATACTGCAATTACTTTTAAAGAATTTCTAGATAATTATGATAAATAATATAATATTTTTAGATATAGATGGTGTCTTAAATAGTGATAAATACTTCTCTAGTATCGAAGATAAAGAAGATACATATACTGACCCAGTAGCTAAACTCCTTCTAGATATTGATATGACTAAAGTAAAATTACTTTTAAAAGTAGTCCGCATATCCCATGCTAAAATAGTTATATCATCAACCTGGCGAAGAATGAAATTGTATCCTTCTATCAAAGAAGCACTAATAAATATTGGCCTTCCCATAGTAGGAGAAACCCCTTTTCTAGAGGGTCAAAGAGGTGAAGAAATAAGAACCTATCTAGCAGATAATCAAGTAGATAACTTTTGTATAATAGATGATGAGGTATTTAAAGATTATCAAGAACTAGAAGATAATCTAATAAAAACTAACTTCTACGAAGATGGGTTAACAAAAGAACATGCTAATGAAGTAGTTAAAAGATTAAGTAAGTAGTATTTGTATACCCTCTAGATCTATTGTTCTAGAGGGTTATCTTTAGCCAAATAATTTGTCTAAAGATAAAGTATCAACCATACATACTATATATAAGTTAAAAATATAAAAAGTTAGTCTTTTATTAATAAAAAGATAAAAAATTAAAAAAATATTGAGAAAAATAAAGAAAAAAGCTCTAAAATATTGACAAAATCATAAAATAATAGTAAAATCATAATCGGTACATTTTGTTGGAGGATATTAGATATTGGGACCATCTAATATACAAAAACGAACTTATAAAATATTAAAAGGAGAAGAAAAAGAATGAAAACAACATTTATGCAATCAAAAGAAACAGTAAACAGAACTTGGTATGTTATAGATGCTAAAGACATTCCTCTAGGAAGAGTAGCTAGTAAAGCCGCTACTATATTAAGAGGAAAACATAAAGTAACATATACACCACATGTTGACTGTGGAGACTATGTTATCATTGTAAATGCTGATAAAGTAGCATTAACTGGTAACAAACTAGAGGGAAAAATTTATTATGATCACTCTAGATATGTAGGTGGTTTAAGAGAAAGAACTGCTAAAGAAATGAGACAAGATTATCCAGTAGAAATGGTAGAAAGAGCTGTAAAAGGAATGCTTCCTCATAATAGACTTGGAAGACAAATGTACAAAAAATTATTTGTATATGCTGGTGAAGATCACAAACATGCTGCTCAAATGCCAAAAGTATTAGAAATGGGAGGTAACAAATAATGGCTAAAGAAAAAAGAAGTTTTTATGGAACTGGTAGAAGAAAAGGTTCAGTAGCTAAAGTTACATTAACTCCAGGTACTGGTAAAATAACTGTAAATGGTAGAGATGTTCACGAATACATGCCATATGAAGTATTAGTAATGGATTTAAAACAACCATTAGTAGTAACTAATAACGAAAACACATTTGATGTTAATGCAGAAGTTATTGGTGGTGGTTTTTCAGGACAAACTGGTGCTATCAGACTTGGTATTACAAGAGCATTACTAGTATATGATGAAGATAATGCTGCTAACGAAGATTCATATAGAAGAATTCTTAAAGCAAATGGATTTGTAACTAGAGATCCAAGAGTTAAAGAAAGAAAGAAATATGGTCTTAAAGGTGCAAGAAGAGCTCCACAATTTAGTAAGAGATAATTTAGAAGAGGTTACATTAATTGTAACTTCTTTTTGTATGTATTAATGGCTTATATATGATAGATATGGTTGATATATCATTTATAGACTATAGGCTATAAATGACACTGGAAGACTATAGGCTGAAAGTGATAAAAAATGTAAAGAAATAGTAAAAATTTTATATTATTATTGAACTTTTTATTTGATTTTGTTATTATATTAGAGTGAGGAGATGATATGATGACAAAATATGTTTATACCTTTAAAGAAGGCAACAAAGATATGAGAAATTTACTTGGTGGTAAAGGTGCTAATTTAGCAGAAATGACTAATTTAGGATTACCTATACCTCAAGGATTTACTATTTCAACAGAGGCTTGTACTAATTATTATGATAATGGTAAAGAAATATCTGAAGAGATAGAATCTCAAATCTTTAAAGCACTAGAAGAACTAGAAAAATTACAAGGAAAGAAGTTTGGTGATATAAATAATCCATTACTTGTATCAGTAAGAAGTGGTGCTAGAGCAAGTATGCCAGGTATGATGGATACAATACTTAATCTAGGATTAAATGATGTAGCAGTAGAAGGATTTGCTAAAAAGACTGGTAATCCTAGATTTGCTTATGATTCTTATAGAAGATTTATTCAAATGTATTCAGATGTAGTAATGGAAGTAAATAAATCTTTCTTTGAAAAAATAATAGATGAATTAAAAGAAGAGAAAGGTGTTCATTATGATACTGAACTTACAGTAGAAGATTTAAAAGAATTAGTAAATAGATTTAAAAAAGTATATAGTGATCACATGAATGGTGAAGAGTTCCCCCAAGAACCTAGAGAACAATTAATGGGAGCAGTTAAAGCAGTATTCCGTTCTTGGGATAATCCTAGAGCCATCGTTTATAGAAGAATGAATGATATACCAGGAGATTGGGGAACAGCAGTTAATGTACAATCAATGGTATTTGGTAATATGGGTAATACTTCAGGTACTGGTGTTGCCTTTACTAGAGATCCTGCAACTGGTAAAAAAGGTATTTATGGAGAATACTTAATTAATGCTCAAGGAGAAGATGTAGTCGCAGGTGTTAGAACTCCTGAGCCTATTACTAAACTAGAAGAAGATTTACCAGAATGTTATAAAGAGTTTATGACTCTTGCTCAAAAGTTAGAAAATCATTATAGAGATATGCAAGATATGGAGTTTACTATTGAGGAAGGTAAGTTATATTTCTTACAAACAAGAAATGGTAAGAGAACTGCTCAAGCTGCAATTAAGATTGCTTGTGATTTAGTAGATGAAGGTATGATTACTCCAGAGGAGGCTGTACTTAGAATTGATGCTAAGAGTCTAGATCAATTACTTCATCCAACATTTGACACTCTAGAATTAAAAAAGAGTACTTCTATTGGTGAAGGATTACCTGCTAGTCCTGGTGCTGCTGCTGGCATGGTAGTATTTACTGCTGAAGAAGCAAAAGCATTAGGTAAAGGTGGTAAAGGAAAGAGAGTAGTACTTGTAAGACTAGAGACTACCCCTGAAGATATTGAAGGTATGGTTGCCTCTCAAGGTATTTTAACCGTAAGAGGTGGAAGAACTTCTCATGCTGCGGTTGTTGCTAGAGGTATGGGTACATGCTGTGTAGCAGGTTGTGGTGCTATTAATATTAATGAAGAAAAGGAAGAATTTACTTTAGGTGGTAAGACATTCCATAAGGGAGATTATATTTCACTTGATGGTAACACTGGTAAAATATATGCAGGAGATATTCCAACAAAAGAAGCAACCGTTAGTGGTGATTTTGGTAGAATAATGAAGTGGGCTGACGAATATAGAACGCTAGGTGTTAGAACTAATGCTGATAATCCTAGAGATACTGCTAAAGCTATTGAACTAGGAGCAGAAGGTATAGGACTATGTAGAACTGAGCATATGTTCTTTGAAGAAGATAGAATACCTAAGATTAGAAAGATGATTCTATCAGAGACAGTTGAAGATAGAACAAAAGCTTTAGATGAATTAATCCCATTCCAAAAAGGTGATTTTAAAGCTATGTATAAAGAGTTAAAGAATCTTCCAATGACTGTTAGATACTTAGATCCACCATTGCATGAATTCTTACCTACTTTAGAAGAAGATATAATTGCTTTAGCAAAAGATATGAATGTTACTGTAGAACACTTAAAGAATAAGATATCAGAACTACATGAATTCAACCCAATGATGGGTCATAGAGGATGTAGACTTGCTGTTACTTATCCAGAAATTGCTAGAATGCAAACTAGGGCTTTAATGGAAGCCGCTATTGAGGTTAAAGAAGAAGAAGGTTATGATATTACACCTGAAATTATGATACCTTTAGTAGGAGAAGAAAAAGAACTTAAGTTTGTTAAAGATATCGTTGTAGAAGTAGCTGAAGAAGTTAAGAGAGAATATAATTCTGATATGAAATATCATATTGGTACTATGATAGAGATACCAAGAGCAGCTTTAACTGCAGATGCTATTGCTAAAGAAGCAGAGTTCTTCTCATTTGGTACTAATGATTTAACCCAAATGACATTTGGCTTCTCTAGAGATGATGCTGGTAAATTCTTAGATGCTTATTATCAAAATAAGATATATGAAATTGACCCATTTGCTAAATTAGACCAAGTAGGAGTAGGACAGCTTGTTAAGATGGCCGCAGAAAAGGGTAGAAATACTAGACCTGATATTAAACTTGGTATATGTGGAGAACATGGTGGAGAGCCAACGTCTGTTGAGTTCTGTCATAATATAGGACTAAACTATGTATCTTGTTCACCATATAGAGTTCCAATCGCTAGACTTGCTGCTGCTCAAGCCGC
>OCHO01000946.1_pt1 | contig 20503 bp, 13 predicted proteins | sample 1538441 | NCBI WGS metagenome assembly OCHO01 (sample SAMN04571691, study PRJEB22368) | human gut metagenome | biome: human gut; material: stool | host: Homo sapiens | place: Luxembourg | collected 2012-06-29
TCGAAAATCTCAATCTTCGAGGCGGTTTCAAAAAGACAATTATGGATTATATCGCCGAAAAACAGCCTGATCTTGTACCACTTTACGACGAGATCTATAACAAGCATATCCGCAGCTACTTTGAAGCACTTGAAGTAAAAGCTGCGGAAATGGCTAAGAAGTACGATTGTCCCTTTGTGGATAATGAAATGCCTTATGGAAGAGTCCCGCAGGGGCATCCGGTGATCGTAGATTATTTCTATCATGAGGAAATCCGTGGGACAGAGAATACTGGAAAAAGAAATCGCTAACTTCGCGTTTGCGGAGCGCAGCGAAGGCAATCAAAACCCCAGTGGGGCTTTGATTAGTGCGCGGTTCCTAGACCCCTAGGAATGTCTACCAAGAAAGATGCCGCTGCCGGAGCACCTTTCCAACCGACACCCGTCAGAGCGTCGAACCCGAACAATAATGACCAAAGGCAGGGTATCATCATGGCGATGGTGTCCTGCCTTTTGTGCTATATCAGCCTGTTCTTTCACGGGAGAGTATGGTATACTCGGCTTAGTTCAACAAATCGGGATTTGCTGTGTCAACTGTACCGATATATCACTTAAGCAATTCCGGAACAAGATTACTGTAATACGCTGTCTTGCCTGACAGCACATCGTCATAGAATCTCTGCTTCCAGTCAATGTATGCCACTGCCTTTTGCAGTTCAGTAATGGATTGGAGCAAGGTTTCTTTTTTTTCTGCAAGAATCACCTTACGTTCCGGAATTGTGCCTTCGCCCTCCATGCACAAAGCAAGATATTGCTTCATCTCTGCAATGCTCATTCCACAGCTTTTCAGGCAGTTCAGACTCTGAATCCATTTGATGTCATGTTCGTCAAAGACACGATAATTTCGTCTGTCTCGCTTGACATTGGGGACCAATCCCTCGTTGCAGTAGAATTTCAGATTTTCATAGGTCATATTGGTGAGAGTACAAGCCTCTTTCATAGAATACACAAAAAAATCCTCCTGTTTTTGAAAAAAGCCTTGACCGGTAGTAACTACCGGCTGTTATGATAATACCACAGAATAAAATTTAACACAACAGGAGGCTTTTGTTATGGACTATATTACTTTGAGCAACGGTGTGAAAATGCCACAGTTGGGCTATGGCGTATTTCAGGTAACACAGGAGGAATGCGAACGTTGCGTACTGGATGCACTAAAGGCCGGCTATCGTGCCATTGATACGGCACAAAGCTATTATAATGAAGAGCAGGTCGGTGCAGCAATCGAAAAAGCCGGTGTTGACCGTAAAGATATTTTCCTGACCACAAAGGTCTGGATTGAGCATTACGGCTATGAGAAAGCTAAAGCGTCGGTTTTAGACTCTATGGAAAAGCTCCGTACAGATTATCTTGATCTTTGCCTGCTGCATCAGCCGTATTCGGATTATTACGGGGCATGGCGGGCACTAGAAGAACTATACGAAGAAGGAAAAATTCGTGCCATTGGTGTATCTAATTTTTATCCTGACCGTTTGGTGGATATTTGCTCTTTTTCCCGCATTAAACCGATGGTGAATCAGGTGGAGGTACATCCTTTCTATCAGCAGGAAGAGGCAAAGAAGTGGATGGACAAGTACAGCGTACAGATTGAGGCTTGGGCTCCGTTTGGCGAAGGCAGAGGAAATATGTTTCAGAATCCTGTGCTGAATGAAATCGGCAAAAAGTATGGTAAAAGTGCAGCACAGGTTATTCTCCGCTGGCATTTGCAACGAGGCGTAGTGGTGATTCCAAAGTCCACACATATTGAACGAATGCAGGAAAACCTGAATGTATTCGACTTTGCACTCTCTGCGGAGGATATGGCAAGAATTGCCGCACTGGACACGAAAATGAGTGCTTTCTTTTCCCACTATGACCCGGCTAAGGTGGAATGGTTTGCAAATATGGTGGAAGAACGCAAAAAGAACCATGACTGTACAAAAGAAAAAAAGGATTGGTAAGGGAGGAAAAGGTTAGCAACGAAAGTACGTAACATAAGCAGATAAATTCCAGTTCGCCCTACTCGTTCCCAGCAGGGTTTGGGGCAGACGCTCTCCAACAAGAGCACTATCGAAGTCCAACAAATGTCCGAACGCTGACCCCGAACGGCAACGACCAAAGGCAGGGTATCATCATGGCGATGGTATCCTGTCTTTTGCTATTTTTAACTGCGTATGGTATACTCGGCTTAGTTCAACAAATCGGAACTTGTCGGGGCGAGGCCCCTCCATCTTGCTGCGCAAGACCGTTCTGTCGCTTAAAAGCCCCACTGGGGCTTTCATTGCTGCGCTACGCTTCGCAAACGCGAACTTGTCGGGGCGAGGCCCCTCCATCTTGCTGCCGCAAGACCGTTCTGTCACTTAAAAGCCCCACTGGGGCTTTCATTGTTCCGCTTCGCTCCACAAACGCGAATTTGTGGCGGTAAAAAACGTAACGAACCCATTATTTATAAGCGCGTATAACGCAAGGGCGGAATATGGCGATCCAGCGACGCCGCCTCCCTTTCCGAGGGGGCTGGCACCGTCAGGCGACTGGGGGAGCAACTCCGGCTTTTTCTTTATACCCCAAAAAATTCTTTTGCGATATCTGCGCTGCGCTTGGCATCCTTCGCATACCAGTCCGCGCCGATCTTCTTTGCGTATTCGGGGGTGAGCACTGCGCCGCCAACCATGATCTTGCAGTCGAGCTTTGCTTCGTGGAGGGCCGCGATGGTCTCCTCCATGCTCTTGAGGGTGGTGGTCATCAGGGCGGAGAGGCCCACTAGATGCACATTCTTCTCCCGCACCGTGTTCACCACCGTCTCCACCGGCACGTCGCGGCCAAGGTCGATGACCTCGAAGCCGTAGTTTTCGAGGATGACCTTCACGATGTTCTTGCCGATGTCGTGGACGTCGCCCTTCACCGTCGCGATGACGATGCGGCCCTTGCTCTCGTTGGCCGCGCCCTTCTTTGCGATGGCGGTCTTGATCTCTTCAAAGGCGCTCTGGGCGGCGCTGGCTGCTTGGAGCAGCTGGGGCAGGAAGAGGGTGCCCTTTTCATACTTGTTGCCCACGATGTCCAGCGCCGGGATGAGGGCTTCATCCACCAGTTCCAGCGGCTCCTTCGCTTCCAGCAGGGCGCGGGTCTGGGCCGCGGCTTCGCCCTTCAGGCCCTTTTCCACGGCCTTCATCAGGGGGGCATAAGGGCCGGACAGCTCCGCTTCGCCGCCGGACTGGGCCACCGTGGCCGCTTGGGCAGCCTTGGCCAGCGCGGCGGAGGCGGGCACCCGGTTCGCGTACCGCTCAATGTACTTCGTGCTCTGGGGGTCGCGGTTGATGAGTACATTGTAGGCGTAGACCGCCGCCATCATCTCCTCGCTGGACGGGTTCATGATGGCGAGATCCAGCCCCGCGTACATGGCCATGGTGAGGAAGGTGGTGTTCAGGTAGGTGCGGCAGGGCAAGCCGAAGCTGATGTTCGACACGCCCAGAATGGTCCGGACGCCCAGTTCTGTTTTGCAGGTGTGGAGGGCTTCCACGGTGGCCAGAACGTCCTGCTGCTGGGCGCTGGCGGTCAGGGTCAGGCAGTCGATGTAGATATCCTCCTGCGGGATGCCGGCGGCCAGCGCAGCTTCCTTGATGCGGCGGGCCACGGCCACGCGGTCCTCGGCTTTGGGCTGGATGCCCCGCTTGTCAATGGCAAGGCCGACCACGGCCGCGCCGTACTTTTTGCACAGCGGCAGGATCTTTTCCAGCACCTCCGGCTCGCCGTTCACCGAGTTGACGATGGGCTTGCCGTTGTAGACCCGCAGACCCCGTTCCAGTGCCTCAGCGTGGGAAGAATCCAGCTGCAAGGGCAGACTGACCACGCTCTGCAGCGCTTTGACCACCTGTTCCATCAGCGCGGGCTCGTCCACGCCGGGGGCACCCACGTTGACGTCGAGGATCTGCGCCCCGGCTTCCACCTGACTGACGGCCTGTTCGAGGACGTAGTTCATGTCATTTTCCCGCAGGGCCTGTTGGAACCGCTTTTTGCCGGTGGGGTTGATCCGCTCGCCCACCACCGTGATGCCGTCCACATTGACGCAGCTCACCGGCGAGCAGATGACCGACTTCATGGGGTGGTCGGGGCGGCCGGGCTTGCAGCCGGCAAAGACACCGTTCAGCAGTTGGATGAACTCCGGCGTGGTGCCGCAGCAGCCGCCCGCCGCGAACAGGTTCAGCTCCCGGTAAGGCTTCATCTGCATTGCATAAAGCTGCGGTGTGATGTCGTAGCCGGAGCCGTCGGCGCGGGGCAGACCCGCGTTGGGCTTGACGAAGACCGGGAAGCTGCCGGGCACGGCCTCAGCCAGCCGCTTCGCCATTGGGAAGATTTCCTTGGGACCCAGCGAGCAGTTGATGCCGATGGCATCCGCCCCCAGACCCCGCGCAGTGGCGGCGAAGCTCTCCACCGTACAGCCGGTGAAGGTGCGCCCCCCTACCTCAAAGCTCATGCTGGCCAGAATGGGCAGGGTGCTGTTCTCCTTGGCCGCCAACAGAGCCGCTTTCAGCTCGTACAGGTCGGTAAACGTTTCAAAGAAGATGAGGTCAGCCCCCGCTGCCACACCGGCCCGGACGATGCGGCCATACTCGGTCACAGCGTCCTCAAAGGCCAGCGTGCCGTTGGGCTCCAGCAGCTCCCCCAGCGGGCCGACGTCCAGCGCCGCCAGTGCGCCGTAGGGGGCGCACGCCCGCTTGCAGTTGGCAATGCCCGCCGCAATGATCTCTTCCAGCGTGTAGGCGCTGCCCGCCAGCTTGTGTGCCGACGCGCCGAAGGTGTTGGCGTTGATGATGCGGCTGCCCGCTGCGGCATATTTTGCGTGGATGCCCTCGATGAGCGCCGGGTCGGTGATGTTCAGCTCCTCCGGCTTGGCCCCCAGCTTCAGGCCCGCCGCCTGCAGCATGGTGCCCATGCCGCCGTCCAGCAGGATGGTATTCGGTTGGGTAAACAGTTCATTCGCTTGCACAGGTGATCCCCCTCTTTCGATATTCGCAGCGGGTGCGCAGCACACAGTGGCCGCACCCTGCGAGATGGCCCTTGACCGGGTGTTCGCTGACGCCCAGCAGCGCGGTGACGCTCTTGCGGGGGGTCATGAGGTTGGTGTCCGTCACGCACAGACCGGCCCGCCGGGCAGTATCCAGCGCCGCCGCCACCAGCGGCTGTACCGTGATGGGCCAATCGCCGTAGCCCGGCGAGTAGCGGCCGGTCAGGTAGCGGCCCTGCCCTGCTGCCGCATTGCGCAGTTCGGCTTCGGCAGCATCGGCCATCTGCTCTGCCAGCGCGGAACCCAGTGCATCCGACGCCACGCCCGCCGCGATGTCCCCCACCCCGGCCCGGCGGATCTGTGCATCCACGCCGGGGCCAAGGGTCACAGCCAGCAGGATGGCCCGGTCACAGCCGGTCAGGTGGCGGTACACATCCTCCCCCTGCAAAAGGCCCGCTTCCGCAAGGCTGTCCACATCGCTTTCCAGCCAGACGGCGTGGGGCGCTGCCGCCGCCAAGATGGGCACGGCACACCTCTCTAATAAAGAGGCCGTTGCCGCATCCGGTTCGCCCCACTGGCCGAAATACCGCGCAGCCTGTTTCAGATCAATGGTCTCCGGCTTTTCCAGCGCCAGCGGCCGGCTTGGCCCGATGGACATCGCCGTTCCCCCCTCTTTTTTCGATAATAGCATCAGTATACAACAGGCAAAGAGTTCCGTCAACGAAAAGTGCCCTCCGCATTTCACGATGCCGGGCTTACCCGGCCCCACCTTACGCAGTGCCAAACAAAGGCCCTGCTTCGCCGCACAGCGTCCTTCCCCTCTCCAAAATTTTTCCAAACAATTTTTCATCAACCTATTGACAATCTAGGTAAATGGGGATATAATGCAGCCATCCAATCCACCAACTTGGTGGGATTTCAGAGAAAGGAGGGCACTACAATGACGCTGATCTGGAAAAACCTGCTGCACGCGAACTTCCGTTGTGGGCGAATGTACTCAGGCCGGGCAGAAAATCGGACGAGCTGCTGTGCTTTGCCCTCCGGTGGACGAATGTGTCCCGAAGTGTAATGCTGCAAGCATAATGTCGAACTTCTTGCCCGGTACGCTGTCTTGAGACCGCAGCGACCGGGATTTTTTGTAAGCAAAAATAATACTGTTCGTACAAAGAGAGAGGTAAATAATATGTCTAACTATAAATTCGAGACCCTTCAGCTCCACGTCGGTCAGGAGCAGGCCGACCCCGCCACCGATTCCCGTGCAGTGCCCATTTATCAGACCACTTCCTACGTCTTCCGCAACAGCCAGCACGCCGCAGACCGCTTCGGTCTGGCTGACGCGGGCAACATCTACGGCCGCCTGACCAACTCCACGCAGGACGTCTTCGAGAAGCGCATCGCCGCGCTGGAAGGCGGCGTGGCCGCTCTGGCAACCGCTTCCGGTGCCGCAGCCATCACCTACACCATCGAGGCGTTGGCACAGGCTGGTGACCACATCGTTGCCCAGAAGACCATCTACGGCGGCAGCTACAACCTGCTGGAGCACACCCTGACCCAGTTCGGCGTCACCACCACCTTCGTCAATGCACACGACCTCGCCGAGGTGGAGAACGCCATCCAGCCCAACACCAAGGCCGTCTATCTGGAGACACTGGGCAACCCCAACAGCGACATCCCCGACATCGACGCCATTGCAGCCCTCGCCCATAAGCACGGTCTGCCACTGGTCATTGATAACACCTTCGGCACCCCGTACCTGATTCGTCCCATCGAGCACGGCGCAGACATCGTGGTCCACTCCGCTACCAAGTTCATTGGCGGCCACGGCACCACGCTGGGCGGCATCATCGTGGACAGCGGCAACTTCGACTGGAAGGCCAGCGGCCGTTATCCCAACATCGCCGCGCCCAACCCCAGCTACCACGGCGTTTCCTTCGCCGAGGCTGCCGGCCCCGCTGCCTTCGTCACCTACATCCGCGCCATCCTGCTGCGTGATACCGGTGCGACCATCTCCCCGTTCAACGCCTTCCTGCTGCTGCAGGGCACCGAGACCCTGAGCCTCCGCATCGAGCGCCATGTGGAGAACACCAAGAAGGTCGTCGAGTTCCTCGCCAACCATCCGCAGGTCGAAAAGGTCAACCATCCGTCCCTGCCCGACCACCCCGATCACGCGCTGTACGAGAAGTATTTCCCCAACGGCGGCGCTTCCATCTTTACCTTTAATATCAAGGGCGGCCGTGAGGAAGCCTTCAAGTTCATCGACAACCTGAAGGTCTTCTCCCTTCTGGCCAATGTCGCCGACGTAAAGAGCCTTGTCATCCACCCGGCTTCCACCACCCACAGCCAGCTGAACGACGAGGAGCTGGCCGAGCAGCAGATCTATCAGAACACCATCCGCCTGTCCATCGGCACCGAGCACATCGACGATATCATCGCCGACCTCGAAGCCGGTTTCGCAGCCGTCCGCGGCGAGTGATGGTGCCGGGCGCCGTCCCCCCATGCTCTGACAAACAACTCTCCTTCCTGTGTGTGTAAAAACCAGAAGAACTTCTGCCTTTCAGCTAGGCGGAGGTTCTTTTGGTTTTTGTTTTATGAACGAACTGCGAAGTTTTTGCAAAATGGTGCTGGCAAAACTGGCATATTAAATTTGAATGTGCTACTCTCTTTTCAGAGAGGCTTTATACGACCTAAAAGGAGGATCTTCATGAAAGAAGTCAAAACGCCCAAAAAGCCGCTGGCGATCTATTATACCATCGTGCTTTTACTGATTCTGCTCCTCAATGTCGTGCTTGTGCCGTGGATGAACGAACGGCAGATCAAAGAGGTGGACTACGGCACCTTTATGAGCATGACCGAGGAGAAGAACATCGGCAAAGTGGACATCGAGTCCAACCAGATCATCTTCACCGATAAGGACAACACCCAAGTCTACAAGACCGGCCTGATGGACGACTCCGGCCTGACCGAGCGGCTTTACACCGCCGGGGCCGAGTTTTCCAGCGAGATCGTGGAGCAGGGGTCTCCGGTCCTCAGCTTTCTGATCTGGTTCGTGCTGCCCATCATCCTGTTCACCGCACTGGGCAACTATATGAACAAAAAGCTCATGGATAAGATGGGCGGCCCCAACTCCATGATGTTTGGCGGCATGGGCAAATCCAACGCCAAGGTCTACGTCCAGTCCACCGAGGGCATCCACTTCTCGGATGTGGCCGGTGAGGACGAGGCCAAGGAGAACCTGCAGGAGATCGTTGACTACCTGCACGACCCCAGCAAGTATAAGGACATCGGCGCCCAGATGCCCAAGGGCATCCTGCTCGTCGGCCCTCCGGGCACCGGCAAGACCATGCTGGCCAAGGCCGTGGCCGGTGAATCCAACGTGCCCTTCTTCTCCATGTCCGGTTCGGAATTCGTCGAGATGTTCGTGGGCATGGGCGCTTCCAAGGTCCGCGACCTGTTCAAACAGGCCAAGGAAAAGGCCCCCTGCATCGTCTTCATCGACGAGATCGACGCCATCGGCCAGAAGCGCAACAGCGGCCAGTACGGCGGCAACGACGAGCGCGAACAGACCCTGAACCAGCTTCTGACCGAGATGGACGGTTTTGAGGGAAACAACGGTGTCATCATTCTGGCGGCCACCAACCGCCCGGAATCCCTTGACCCGGCCCTCACCCGCCCCGGCCGCTTCGACCGCCGGGTGCCCGTGGAGCTGCCCGACCTGAAGGGCCGCGAGGAGATCCTGAAGGTCCACGCCAAGAAGGTCGCGCTGGCCCCCGGCATCGATTTCAGCGTCGTGGCCCGGATGGCCTCCGGTGCATCCGGCGCAGAGCTGGCCAACATCGTCAACGAAGCTGCCCTGCGGGCCGTCCGCGCGGGCCGCAAGAGCGTGACCCAAGCCGACCTTGAGGAGAGCATCGAGGTGGTCATCGCGGGCTACCAGAAGAAGAACTCCATCCTCACCGACAAGGAAAAGTGCATCGTGGCCTACCACGAGATCGGCCACGCCCTTGTGGCGGCAAAACAGACCCACTCTGCCCCGGTGCAGAAGATCACCATCATCCCCCGCACCTCCGGCGCGCTGGGCTACACCATGCAGGTGGAAGAGGGCAACCACTACCTGATGGATAAGACCGAGCTGGAAAATAAGATTGCTACCCTGACCGGCGGCCGCGCGGCGGAGGAAGTCGTCTTCGGCTCCATCACCACCGGCGCGTCCAACGACATCGAACAGGCAACGAAGCTTGCCCGCGCCATGCTGACCCGCTACGGCATGAGCGACGACTTCGACATGGTGGCCTTGGAGACCGTGAACAACCAGTACCTCGGCGGGGACACCTCCCTTGCCTGCTCGGCCCAGACCCAGCGCGAGATCGACCAAAAGGTCGTCGCCCTCGTCAAGGCCCAGCATCAGAAAGCCATCCAGATCCTGACCGACAACCGCGAAAAGCTGGATGAGCTGGCCAAGTACCTCTACCAGAAGGAGACCATCACCGGCGACGAATTCATGGAAATTTTGGATTCCCCGCAATAATCCCCTTTCCCCTTTCGTATTCCAGATAGAACGGACAACCAAAGTCCGGAAATACAGGAGGACACATCCATGAAGATTTTGAATACGAAACTCGCCCGTCAGGCCATCGCGGCCGCCCTTGTTCTGTCTGCCGCCGCAGCCATGAGCGTCGGTGCCTTTGCCGCAGAGGGCGAAGCGGACACCGCCGCCCTCACCGAGGATGTCACCGTCGCCGGTTACCTGCCCCCGCAGGATGAGAGCACCATGGTCCAAGGCGACATCGCCCTTCACAGCGCCGATGTGGCCGTGGGCGAGGCCGACCCCACCTACGGCGGCTACGCCTCCCCGGTGGAAAATCCGGTGCAGGGCAACGTCATGATGATCGCCGAGACCGGCGATGCGCAGACCTCGGCGTCGGCGGCTGACTCCAGCACGGACACCACGCCCAAAGCCGTTTACACGGCACGATACACCGTCAAGGGTCTGCTGGGCAAACAGGTGCTCTACACCGCCACACAGGAGGGCCGCGTGATGACCCTCTCCGTCCCGGAAGACATCGCCACCTTCCGCGCCACGGTCGGTGAGATGCGCAAGCTGATGGCCAACGGCATCGGCACCGTGGTGCTGCAGACCAACAAGAACTCCACCACCCTGAACCTGTCCCTGCTGTGCGAGGGCCAGTCCGATAAGACCAAGATCACCCTCCGCCACTTTGGCAGCAACGCCGCCCTGACCGTCGGCCTCCGCTGCCGCCGCGACCTGCTCGTAGGCCGCGACTCGAACTACGGCGGCTACGCCTCCCCCGTGGAGAACCCCATTCAGGGCAACGTCATGATGATCGCCGAGACCGGTGATGCGCAGACTTCCAGCGGCCGCTGACCCGTTCCGGTGCATCGAGGAATGAAACCTGCCCGGAATTTTCCGTCGAAAGTTGAATTTTCTTCACTTTGCATCTGAGTCAAACTGCTTGACAGGGGCAGACGGGTTTGGTACAATAAGCTCACTTTGAAACAAGCATAAATGCGTTGACGGGGAAAAAACGAAGTATTTTCTGCTTACAGAGAGCCGCCGGGTGGTGCAAGGCGGTGCGGAGAGCTTCGGCTACTGGCCCCTGAGCGGCAAAGCTGAAATCGCAGTAGGCTTTGACGGATGCCCACCGTTACCGGGGCAGCGATTCGCCGCCAAAAGCCGATCGTGTCGAGTGGCTGGCTCTGCCAGCAAAGAGAGTGGTACCGCGGGTGCCCTGTAGTTTGAACTTACAGGCTCTCGTCTCTCAAGGGATTTCGTCCTTTGAGAGACGGGAGCCTTTTTCTTCGTATATGGGCAAGGACGCTGACAAAACGTGTTGAACGTAAGTTGATAGGAAGCTGGAGGAAAACAAAATGATGGACGCTACCAAATACGCACCGGGTTACTACCCGGTCCCCGCCGGTTATGACAGCTGGGTAAAAAAAGACCACATCGAACAGGCTCCTGCATGGTGCAGCGTGGATCTGCGCGACGGCAATCAGGCCCTGATCGTGCCCATGAGCCTTGAGGAAAAGCTGGAGTTCTTCCAAATGCTCGTCAAGATCGGCTTCAAGGAGATCGAGGTCGGCTTCCCCGCCGCCAGCGAGACCGAATATGAGTTCCTGCGCACCCTCATCGAGAAGAATATGATCCCCGATGACGTCACCGTGCAGGTGCTGACCCAGTGCCGCGACCACATCATCCGCCGCACCTTCGAAGCCGTCAAGGGCGCGCCCCGCGCGGTCATCCACTTCTACAACTCCACCTCCGTCGCCCAGCGCGAGCAGGTGTTCCACAAGTCCAAAGAGGAGATCAAGAAAATCGCCACCGACGGCGCAAAGCTGGTCAAACAGCTCAGTCAGGAGTACGAGGGCAACTTCCTCTTCGAGTACAGCCCCGAAAGCTTCACCGGCACCGAGGTCGATTACGCTGTCGAGGTCTGCAACGCCGTGCTGGACATCATGCAGCCCACCCCCGACCGCCCGATGATCATCAACCTGCCCGTCACGGTCGAGATGAGTATGCCTCACGTCTACGCCAACCAGATCGAGTACTGCGACAAGCACCTGAAGTACCGCGACAGCGTCATCATCTCCACCCACCCCCACAACGACCGCGGCACCGGCGTCGCCTGTGCTGAGCTGGCCGTGCTGGCCGGTGCCCAGCGCGTCGAGTGCTGCCTGTTCGGCAACGGCGAGCGCACCGGCAACGTGGATGCTGTGACGCTGGCCATGAACATGTACAGCCACGGTGTTGACCCCAAGCTGGATTTCTCCAACATGCCGGAGATCTGCGCCACCTACGAGCGGGTGACCCGGATGCACATCTACGAGCGCACTCCCTATGCGGGCCAGCTGGTCTTTGCCGCCTTCTCCGGCAGCCATCAGGACGCCATCGCCAAGGGCATGGCCTACCGCAAGGAGCACGGCGAACACCGCTGGACCTGCCCCTACATCCCCATCGACCCCCACGACATCGGCCGCACCTACGATGCAGACGTCATCCGCATCAACAGCCAGAGCGGCAAGGGCGGCATCGGCTTCGTGCTGGAGCAGAACTACGGCTACAACCTGCCCCCGAAGATGCGCGAAGACCTCGGCTACAAGGTCAAGAATGTCTCCGACCACAGCCACAAAGAGCTCAGCGCTGCCGAAGTGCTCCGCATCTTTGAGGAGAACTTCCTCAACAAGGAAAAGCCGCTCTCCGTTGTGGAGGCCCACTTCGCACAGGTCAACGGCATCACCGCCACCGTCACGCTGGACCTGAACGGCCAGCGCAAGGTGGTCACCTCGGTGGGCAACGGCCGTCTGGACGCCGTGGCCAACGCCATCCAGAGCGCTACCGGCATGGACTTCCACCTCGAAGTCTACTCCGAGCACAGCCTTGACGAAGGCTCCACCTCCCGCGCCGCCTCCTATGTTGGCCTCTCATGGGGCGACGGCAGCATGACGTGGGGTGCCGGCACCGATACCGATATCATCGTGGCCGGTATCAAGGCGCTGGTATCTGCTATTAACAGCAACTAATTGCATTTACTCCTTCCGTCATCGCTGCGCGATGCCACCTCCCTCCCGGAGGGAGGCTTTCAGGCCCCCTCGCCGAGGGGGCTGCCGCGCAAGCGGCTGGGGGAGTCCATCCATTCGATAAAAGGAGAGTACCACCATGGGAATGACCCTGACGCAGAAGATTTTAGCCGCACATGCCGGTCTGGCCGAGGTCAAGGCCGGGCAGCTCATCAACGCCAAGCTCGACATCGTGCTGGGCAATGATATCACCACCCCCGTCGCCATCAACGAGTTCCAGCGCGCGGGCTTCGACAGCGTGTTCGATAAAGAGCACATCGCCATCGTGCTGGACCACTTCGTGCCCAACAAGGACATCAAGAGCGCGACCCAGTCCAAGCAGTGCCGCGAGTTCGCCAACAAATACGACATCCTCAACTTCTACGATGTGGGCCAGATGGGCATCGAGCACGCCCTGCTGCCCGAAAAAGGCATCGTGACCGCGGGCGACTGCGTCATCGGTGCGGACAGCCACACCTGCACCTACGGCGCACTGGGCGCCTTCTCCACCGGCGTCGGCTCCACCGACATGGCCGCCGGTATGGCCACCGGCATGGCATGGTTCAAGGTCCCCGCCGCCATCAAGTTCGTGCTCAAGGGCAAGTTCGGCCCCCGCGTTTCCGGCAAGGATCTGATCCTCCACATCATCGGCCAGATCGGCGTGGACGGCGCACTCTACAAGTCGATGGAGTTCACCGGCCCCGGCGTCGCCAACCTGACCATGGATGACCGCCTGTGCATCTGCAACATGGCCATCGAGGCCGGTGCCAAAAACGGCATCTTCCCCGTGGACGAGACGACGAAAGCTTACCTCAAGGGCCGCAGCCAGCGCGAGCCGGTCTTCTACGAGGCCGACCCGGACGCCGAGTACGAGCAGACCATCGAGATCGACCTCGACCAGTTGGAGCCTACCGTCAGCTACCCCCACCTGCCGGAGAACACCCACCCCGCCAGCGAGGGCAGGGAGATCAAGATCGATCAGGTCGTCATCGGCAGCTGCACCAACGGCCGCTTGGAGGACATGGAAGCCGCTTACAACATCCTGAAGGGCAAGCACATTGCCAAGGGCGTGCGCGGCATCATCATCCCCGCCACCATGGCTGTTTATAAGGAGTGCATCCTCCGCGGCTGGACCACCGCCTTCATCGACGCGGGCTGCATCGTTTCCACCCCCACCTGCGGCCCCTGCCTCGGCGGCTATATGGGCATCCTCGCCGAGGGCGAGCGCTGCGTCTCCACCACCAACCGCAACTTCGTGGGCCGCATGGGCCATGTGAAGAGCGAGGTCTATCTGGCCTCCCCGGCCACCGCCGCCGCCAGCGCCCTCACCGGTTACATTACCGACCCCCGCACGGTCTAAGAGAGGAGAAACACCATGAACAATGCAAACGGTTCCGTTTTCAAATACCCGGACAATGTGGATACCGATGTCATCATCCCGGCCCGCTACCTGAACACCCCCAACGCCAAGGAGCTGGCCGCACACTGCATGGAGGACATCGACAAGGACTTCGTGAACAAGGTCCACGAGGGCGATCTCATGGTCGGCGGCTGGAACTTCGGCTGCGGCTCCTCCCGTGAGCACGCCCCCCTCGCCATCAAGACGGCGGGCATCTCGGTGGTCATCGCCAAGAGCTTTGCCCGCATTTTCTACCGCAACAGCATCAACATCGGTCTGCCCATCATGGAGTGCCCGGAGGCTGCCGACGCCATCGCCGCAGGCGATGAAGTCAGCGTCGATTTCGACACCGGCCTCATCACCGATAAGACCACCGGCAAGACCTTCCAAGCCGAGCCCTTCCCCCCGTTCATCCAGAAGATCATCGCGGATGGCGGGCTGATGAAGTCGCTGACGAAGAAATAACTCCTTCCGTCATCGCTGCGCGATGCCACCTCCCTCAAAGAGGGAGGCTGTCGCGAAAAGCGACTGGGAGAGTTCTGCATAAAGGAGCCATTATGGAAAAGAACATTGCTGTCATCTGGGGCGACTGCTCCAGCCCGGAGATCGTCAAGCAGACGATCCGCGTCCTCGATAAGATCGCCGAAAAGTACGGCCACACCTTCCACTACACCGACGCAGCCATGGGCGGCGAGGCCATCGACAAGTACGGCGACCCCCTCCCCCAGCACGAGCTGGACAAGTGCCTTGCGGCGGACAGCGTCCTGCTGGGTGCCGTCGGCGGCCCCAAGTGGGAGGGTCTGCCCGGTGAGCAGCGGCCCGAAAAGGGTCTGCTCCGCCTCCGCGCGGGCATGGGCCTGTACTCCAACAACCGCCCCGCGAAGATCTGGCCCCAGCTGGCTCCGGCCAGCCCCCTGAAGCCGGAGATCGTGGCACAGGGCATCGATTTCATCATCGTGCGTGAGCTGATCGGCGGCGTCTACTTCGGCGATCACGAGACCCACACCCTCGAAAACGGCGAGAAACAGGCCATCGACTCCATGCCCTACTCCGAGCACGAGATCGAGCGGATCGGCCGCATTGGCTTCGAGACGGCCCGTAAGCGCCGCAAGAAGCTCTGCTGCGTGGACAAGGCCAATGTGCTGGACACCAGCCGTCTCTGGCGCGCCGTCATGCACCGCTTACAGGCCGAGTACCCGGACGTCGCGTACAGCGAGATGTTCGTGGACAACTGCGCCATGCAGATCGTCAAGAATCCGGCCCAGTTCGACGTCATCGTGACCGAGAACATGTTCGGCGACATCCTCTCCGATGAGGCTTCCATGATCACCGGCTCCATCGGCATGATCCCGTCCTCCTCCCTCGGCGACGGCACCCGCGGCCTGTATGAGCCCATCCACGGCTCCGCCCCCGACATCGCGGGCAAGGACATCGTCAACCCCACCGCCTGCATCCTCTCCGCGGCCATGATGCTGCGCTATTCCTTCGGCCTGACCGAGGAAGCCGATGCCATCGAAAACGCCGTGAACAAGGTGCTCGACAAGGGCATCCGCACCGCCGACAACATGAGCAACGGCTGCACCTGTGTCGGCTGCACCGGCATGGGCGACGCGATCCTTGCAGAGATTTAAAACGTTTTTTCGAAGCGGTGCTCCCGGCGGTCACTGCTTCTTTTCTTTGCCGCTTGTCATTCTACCCGTCGTAGTCATGAAATACATTCATTTGACAAAATACTTTTGCTAACCTATACTTTATACCATCACTGACGGAACAAAGGATAGGATAAAAAGATGTTGACTCTCGATAAAGTATACCATGCCGCCTTCGTGCTGAAGGACGTTGCACGCAAGACCGACCTCATCGAAGCGCCCAAGCTGTCCAAGGACTGCCAGCTTTACCTGAAGACCGAGAACCTGCAGGCCACCGGCAGCTTCAAGGTGCGCGGCGCTTATTATAAGATCAGCCAGCTCTCCAAGGAGGAGAGCGAGAAAGGTGTCATCGCCTGTTCTGCCGGCAACCACGCGCAGGGCGTGGCGCTGGCCGCCACCCGCCGGGGCATCAAGAGCATCGTCTGTATGCCGGACGGTGCCCCCATCATGAAGGTGGAGAACACCAAAAGCCTCGGCGCAGAGGTCTGCCTCGTACCCGGCACCTACGACGACGCCCACGACAAGGCCGTGGAGCTGCAGCAGGAGACCGGCATGACCTTCATCCACCCCTACGACGATGAGCAGGTCATCGCGGGGCAGGGCACCATCGGTCTGGAAATTCTGGACCAGCTGCCCGATGTCGATGCCGTCATCGTGCCTGTGGGCGGCGGCGGCCTCATCTCCGGCGTGGCCTTTGCCATCAAGAGCCTGAAGCCCGATGTCAAGGTCTACGGCGTTCAGGCCGAGGGTGCCCCCAGCATGTACCGTTCCCTCCACGAGCACAAATACCAGACTCTCTCCGCCGCTTCCACCTTTGCGGACGGCATTCAGGTCAAGACCCCCGGTGAGCTGACCTACAAGCTCTGCGAGGAGTATGTGGACGACATCGTGACCGTCACGGAAGACGAGACCGCTGCCGCCATCCTCTCCCTGATGGAGAACCAGAAGCTCGTCGCCGAGGGTGCCGGTGCGGTGCCGGTGGCCGCAGCCCTCTTCCACAAGCTGCCCATCGAGGGCAAAAAGGTGGTCTGCGTCGTCTCCGGCGGCAACATCGACGTCAACATCCTCAACCGCGTCATCACCCGTGGTCTGGTCATGAGCGGTCGCAAAGCCAACCTGACCATCGCGCTGGAGGACAAGCCCGGCCAGCTCAAAAAGGTGGCCGAGATCGTCTCCCGCTGCGGCAGCAACGTCGTCTCCGTCCTGCATGACGGCTCCGACCCCAACATGCCCATCTCCAGCTGCTTCCTCAAGCTGGCACTGGAGACCCGCGACCACGCCCAGATCGAACAGATCCGTCAAGAGCTCACCAAGGCGGGCTTCCAGCTCGTCGCCGAGCGCGTTTGATTTTTGTAGCACCGATTTTTCCTCAAAAAGGCAGTGCCCGTCTCAATCGGGCACTGCCTTTTCGCTTGTGTTCTGTCAAATTTTATGTTATTCTGTAATTGCCGTCTCCCCCGCCCCTCCATTGGGAAGGAGGTGAAGCGCTTTGTCTGCGATTCCATCTTTCGCGCTGTCCGTCGCAGCAGGTATCGTTTCGTACTATATCTGCAAATGGCTTGACGAACAGTTCTTTATGGACGGCAAGCATTAACCCCAGCAACAAGAAGCCCCTCGGTACTGCAATACCGGGGGGCTTCTTGTATGCCTTCATGAAGCACCATGTCAGCATTCATCTTTCGCAAGCTTATTATATGCGCTTTCGAGATGTTTGTCAAGCAGACACGTCCTTTTTTATTTCTGCACGCCGCTCTCGCACTGTTCGATGAACTGCTTGGCCACACGGGGGCTGCGGCCACCGGCGCGGATGGCGAAGGCCTCCGCCTTGACGAGGAGCTGGTCCATCGGCATCTGGATGTTATGCTGCTTGGCCAGTTCGGTGAGGATGGCCTCGAAGCGGGCCTTTTCGGGCCGCTGGAAGGTCACGGTCAGGCCGAACCGGGCGGAAAGGCTCATCAGCTCCTGCCGGGTGTCAGCTTCGTGGATATCGTCGCCGGTGCGGTCGGTCAGGGTCTCCTTGATCAGGTGGCGGCGGTTGGAGGTGGCATAGACCGCGATGTTCTTGGCCCGGCCGCCCACGCTGCCTTCGAGGATGGCTTTCAGGGCCGCGAAGTTGTCGTCGTTGGCAGTGAAGCTCAGGTCGTCGATGAAGAGGATGAACTTGAGGGGGTTCGCCGCCAGCTTGTCCATCAGGTCGGGGATCTGATAGAGCTGATTCTTCTTCACCTCCACCAGCCGCAGCCCATCGGGTGCGAACTCGTTGGCAATGGCCTTGACGGCGCTGGACTTGCCGGTGCCCGCGTCGCCATAGAGCAGGACGTTGTTGGCGGGCATCCCGGCCAGCAGGGCCTTGGTGTTGGCGATCACCTTTTCCCGCTCGCCCTCATAGCCCGGCAGCTCGGAGAGGCGCTGGGGGTCGGGGTACTTCACCGGCACCAACCGGCCATCCTCCACCGTGAAGACATGGTGCTTGGCGAACATGCCATAGCCCTTCTTCCCGGCTTCCTGCATCCGCTGGGCGTAGGCTGCCGCAAGGTCGATCTTCTTCGTCTCCCACCGGGGCAGGAAGGCCAGCTCCGGGCGCTGGCTCTGCTCGGAGTAGGCGGTCTGGAACAGCTCGTCCAGCGTCAGGCCGCACAGCTCCTGCAAAAAGTGCAGTTCACTGTCCAGCGCACTTTGCAGCACCGGCGCGATGCCGCCCGCTGCCGCCTGACGCACGCAGACCGTCTCGGTCTCCAGCACGGCGTTGGAGAGGTATTCGCCCAGATTGGTGGTCTGCTCAAACAGAGCCGCTTCGAACGAAGCCACTGCGTCGCACACCGGCCCCATGCTGCGGGTACCCGCCTCCATCCGGTCGGTCAAGTCCAATAATTTGGCCACCACCGGGTCGTCCAGCAGGGCGCGGAAGATCACAAGCCCGTGGAGCCGGGCATTCCATTCACGAAGTTTCATAGCCTTTTCCCTCTTGATTTAACGAATGTACCAAAATTATACCGCTCTATGAGGTCCAGTGCAAGCCTGTGTTTAATTATCTTCATCTTTCCGGTGATTCACTTTACAAATCATTGTTTGACATCCGACCGATTTATAGTATAATTGACCCAACGTTCAAAATCGAATGGTAGATACGAAATTTGACGTATCTGAGGGATTTTTAAAAAGTGTAGAGTTGGAACAGGATAGGAAACAGGAGAGACGAGAAATGCAGTTGAATGGTTCTCAGATTTTTGTGGAAGTTCTCTGCGAGCAGGGGGTGGACACCCTCTTCGGGTACCCCGGCGGCGCAGTGTTGAACCTTTACGATGAGCTGTACAAGAACGCCGACCGCATCACCCATGTGCTGACTGCCCACGAGCAGGGCGCAGCCCATGCAGCCGACGGCTACGCGCGTGCCACCGGCCGCACCGGTGTGGTGCTGGCCACCAGCGGTCCGGGCGCGACCAACCTTGTCACCGGCATCGCCACCGCTTACATGGACTCGGTGCCCATGGTCGCCTTTACCGGCAACATCCCCACGGCGGGCCTCGGCACGGACGGCTTTCAGGAAGCCTACATCGAGGGCATCACGATGCCCATCACCAAGCATAATTTCACGGTGCGCAAGGTCGAGGACCTCGCCGACACCATGCGCGCGGCCTTCCGCATCGCCCAGAGCGGCCGCAAGGGCCCTGTCCTCGTGGACATCCCCAAGGACGTGACTGCCGCCGTCTGCGAGTTCACTCCCAAGCAGCCGGAGAAGATCCGCACCGTGACCACCTACAACGCCGAACAGGTCAAGTGGGCCGCCGACATCATCAACGCGGCGGAGCGTCCGCTGGTCTACTTCGGCGGCGGCGTGCGGAGCGCAGCCTCCTGCCAGCCCCTGCGGGATCTGATCCACAAGGCTGAGATCCCCGCCACCTACACCCTGATGGCGGCGGGCGTCGTGCCCTACGGTGACCCGATGAACATCGGCATGATCGGTATGCACGGCTGCTACACCGCGAACCGGGCCGTGGCCGACTGCGATGTCCTCATCGCGCTGGGCACCCGTTTCTCGGACCGTGTGGCCCTGAACCCCAAGACCTTTGCGAAAAACGCCACCATCATCCAGATCGACATCGACCCCAGTGAGCTGGGCAAGAACGTGGATGTGGACCTCGCCATTTCCGGCGATGCCGCCTACGTGCTGGGCGGGATGCTCCCCCTCATCGAGGAGAAGAAGCACCCCGACTGGATGAAGATGATCCACGAGTGGCAGGCGCAGGATTACCACCCGGTGTCCGACGCTTCCCGCTTGATGCCCCATCAGGTCATTGGCGAGGTGTGCAATCAGTGCGGCCCGGAGGCCGTCTACGTCACCGACGTGGGCCAGCACCAGATGTGGGCCGCCCAGTACATCCGCCACGCCAAGAGCCGCGGCTTCATCACCAGCGGCGGCCTCGGCACCATGGGCTTCGGCTATGGTGCCGCCATCGGTGCCCAGATGGCACTGGGCCGCGACCAGCGGGTCGTGATGTTCACGGGCGACGGTTCTTTCCACATGAACCTGAACGAAGCCTGCACCGCCGTCAGCTATGAGCTGCCCATCATCACGGTCATCTTCAACAATCAGGTGCTGGGCATGGTCCGCCAGTGGCAGACCGCCTTCTACGGCAAGCGCTTCTCCCAGACCGACCCCCACCGCAAGACGGATTTCGTCAAGCTGGCCGAGGGCTTCGGGCTGAAGGGCTACCGCTGCACCAATCTCGCCGAGTTCCAGACCGCCTTTGCCGAGGCGCTGAAGAACAAGGGCCCCACATGGATCGAGTGCATGATCGACAAGGACGAAAAGGTCCTGCCCATGATCCCCGGCGGCGGCGACATCAACGATATCATCATG
>OCHO01000955.1_pt1 | contig 20451 bp, 34 predicted proteins | sample 1538441 | NCBI WGS metagenome assembly OCHO01 (sample SAMN04571691, study PRJEB22368) | human gut metagenome | biome: human gut; material: stool | host: Homo sapiens | place: Luxembourg | collected 2012-06-29
CATTAACAGGTGAGCAAGCACTATTGCTTGATAATGTAGTAAGCGACGTAGATAACCCATTCCCAACAGCACAAGTCCTATTTTTAGGAGGTACGCAAAAAGAAATGACAATATACACAGGAGATGTGACATATCCGTATCTTACAAGGGCGAAGAATGAGGACGGACTTATAGTCGGAGCAAAATTGAGTTTAATTCAGAAATAAAGGAGAGTTCCACATGAAACTTAAAACAAGTGAGTTAATAGACAGATTTCAGAGCTTAAGTAACATATCGCACGACAAGACCACAGGCAGAATTGCTATGGCTGTTATGTGCAATATTAAGGCGTTGGAAGAACTGTACAAGGCAACGCTACAGACCATAGAAGATACTAAGGTTAAGTATGCAGATAAGGACGACAGCGGCAATCCAGTTATCAACGATAATCAGTATCAGGTTACATCAGAGAACCTAAAGAAGTTACAGGAAGAATTGCAGGAAATCAACGAGCAAGAGATTGAAGTGCCTGACATGACAATGCTTCCTATGGACGCATTCGATAAATGCGAAGAAATTACACCAGCTAAACTGTACTCAATCGAGTTTATGATAAGCCATTAATTAATCAATAAAGGCGGTGTAGAATGAAGATATTAGACACAGCTATGACGGAAATTGTTAAGGGAAATAGTGCAAGATACTATTCTAAGTATGTTGTTGATGAAAAAGAACATACCGAAACGCTTAACAATTTCAAGTTTCAAAACATGATAAATTCCAATAACGAAATTACGATAGGTAACACTTGCAGTAGCGGTGTTACCTTTTCTATTTATATGCCAGCAATAAGCCTTGAAAATAAGGAGATTACCATATTTGAGGGTGTTAAGGTTGGCACAGAAATTAAGTATATTAAGTTGGGGATATTTACAGTTACTAAGCAGACAAGTGACGGAGAATACACAAGCTATGAAGCATACGACAGAATGTATAAGGCTGATATGCCTTACTTCTCGGATATGGCATTTCCTAGCACAGATAAAGCTATTCTTAATGAAATATGTGGCAAGTTAGGCACATCTTTAGCGACAAATATAGTCACAGCACATACTATTAACGACAAGCCGCAAGGATATACCTACAGAGAAATTATCGGTTATATGGCTATGCTACAAGGCTGTAATGCGGTAATTAATTCTGACGGAAACCTTGAATTAAGGTGGTATAAAGATAGCGGTTATGTACTTGACGGACATAAGTATTATCAGCAGGGCGTTACATTTACAACAAGCAAGGATTTTATCATACAGAAGCTGACTTGCAACAATACCAAAAGCGGTTCTACAGAACAAAGTCAGATTACTTCTGGTGACGGAGCGACAGGACTTAGTTTTGCCAATCCGTTTATGACACAGGCAATTCTTGATGAAGTCTATAAAAAGATAGGTGGCTTTACATTTAGACCGCTTACAGTTAAGTTTGTCGGTGATTACCGACTAGAAGTTGGTGACATTATAACTGTCAACAAAGGTGGCGTTGACTACAAAGTGCCTATAATGCAGATTACGCACGAATGTGACGGCGGCTTAATAGATACAGTTACATCTATAGGTCAATCTGACACGGAGAATACAAGCGTTGCTTCTGGTCCTATTACTAAGCAGATGGAACGGTACTATGCCGACTTGATACTTGTAAATAAAGCGCTTATTAATAAACTATCTGTTGATGAAGCTGATATCAGATACGCAAGCATTGAAACCTTAAAGGCTGTTAATGCTGATATTGATAACCTTAAAACAAATAAATTAGATGCAACATATGCAGATATCATCAATGCTAATGTGGAAAGTCTTAAGGCGGCTAATGCTGAAATTACGCAATTGAAAGCCAATTCATTAACAGCGGACATAGCGGATTTAAAGTACGCACAAATTGATTTTGCCAATGTAAAAGGACAAGTTGTCACAACATCACTTATCAAAGATGGTGCAGTAACAAACGAAAAGGTGCAAAGTCTTTCAGCAAACAAGCTGACAGCAGGTACTATTGACGCAAGCAAGATTACAGTTACTAACCTTAATGCTGATAACATTACAGTAGGTACAATTAATGGCAAGCGTATCGGAACAGGTTCTTTATCTCTGGATAAGTTAGCCGAGGAAGTACCGACAAAAGAATATTTAGATAAGGTACAAGAAGATTTACAAGGTCAAATCGACGGAAATATTGAGACATTCACTAAAACAGAAATACCTACACTTAATAATGAGCCGGCTGTTAACTGGACAGACGATGCCACGAGAAAGAAGCATATAGGCGATATCTGCTATGTAGTTAATCCGGCTTCAAGTGCAGATGGATATTCATACAGATTTGCCGATACAGGTACATTAGAAGCACCTAACTATGAATGGGTATTGATTAAGGATAGTGATGTTACTAAGGCATTACAGGACATTATTAACATCAATGGCGAGATTACTGGCATTAAGAAGTTTGATGTTGAAATTAGTTCGTGGAAAACTGATACAGACAATGAATTATCAAGTCTTAAAACACGAACAACTACTCTTGAAACTGACATGGGTAACAAGGTTAATACTACGACATTTAATGAGGTTAAACAGACTGTTGACGAAAATAGTTCTACTATAACCAAAATGTCCGAAACCCTTAGTAAAAAGGCTGATAGTAGCACAGTTGCCACATTGAGTAGTACTGTTAATAGCATTAAACAGACAACGGACACTAACACATCAAGTATCAGCAGTATGCAGACAACCATTGAGAACAAAGCCGACAGTTCGACAGTTACTGCATTGTCAAATAAGGCTTCTGAACTTGAACAGAGTTTGAATGGCTTTAAAACAACTGTAAGCGATACATATGCGACAAAGACAGATTTAAACATAGTTGACGGAAAATTCGCCAATTACAGTACGACAGCACAAATGAATTCTGCGATTACACAGAGTGCAAATAAGATAACGAGTAGCGTTAGTGCAACTTACACCACTAAGACAGAGCTTAACAATCTGCAAATTGGTGGAGTTAATAGATTCATAAAGAGTACTGTAACTCCTAATAAGTATATAACAGCCACTGGCATAATAACAGATGGCGGTAACTATTGGGATTTGACGGACTACATAGATGTGTCTAAGTGGACAAACTATGTGGCAAGCGGATGGACTAATCTAGGCAACGCACCAGCCACATGTTTTTTTGACAGCAATAAAAAGTTTATTAGCGGAGTAGCAGATAAATCTACTGGAGTGAGAGGTTCTCTGCCAGTTCCTTCTAATGCGACATATATGCGTTTTAGCTTTGCACATGTAGATACAGACAAACTAAAAATAGAAAAGGGTACAAAAGCTACAGACTACTCTCCAGCACCAGAGGATGTTAATGCTAAATTTAACAATTATGCTACAACAGCAAGCCTTGACCTTTATATTAAGAAAGACCCAACGACAGGAGAACTTAAATCTGCTATTGAAGCCATTGCAGATACCATCAACATCACAGCTAGAGGCGGCTTAAATATTTCTGGCGATAGATTCACACTCACATCAACCAATACAACTATTACAGCAGATGGAACAATAACCTCGAAAGGAACGGGCGTGGGCTCAGGCGGAAATGAATACTCGATGGCGGCAACTATGCAAGGCGGAGAGCTTAAAGTATGGAATAATACATCTAATAATGGAGTAAGGATTCAGGGCCACGCTTTATTAGGCTATGACGATGACGGAACTAATACAATTAAAGTAGTATACACTCCAAGCGATGAAGACGACATGACTGCTGGTTTTTGGCTGTATTCAAATTTAGGACAAGAAGCCAGTATAACAAGAAAGCAAATATGGCTACAAGGGAATAATAGCGATGGAAGTATATATGGTTATTGCAACATAGGCAAAGGGTATGTGCGCATAGATTCTTCTGGGAAGACATATTATACTGACTGCGAATTGTCTGTAATGGGTACGGCTAAAATTAATAACTTAAACATAAATGGAAGTACGAAATTTACAAGTGATTTATCTGCAATTCAAATATGGAACCAATACTTTGGTTATTGTCAGCCAGTTACAGCTTCAACCAACAGAGTTACGCTTACTTGGACAGATTCAGAATTAGAAGTATGGGTAGATAATACATTAGTAGGAACATTGTTTGGCTAACGGAAAGGAGCAAAAATGTTAAGAACAGTTAAAACAATATCAATTAATGGAACATCGATAATTAATAACATGGTTGCAATGGCAATGTATGCAAACATTCCAGAAACCGGTCCGGCAATAATTGGACAGACAATTACAGATAATCAGTTGTATGTTGCAAATAAGTCGGAGTGTGATAGTGATTATGATAACTTTAAGACAGAGGTTAATAAACTACTCGCAAAAGTACAGTGATTAATATTTATTTTAGAAAGCATGGGTTAATTCCCATGCTTTTATTTTTTAGGAGGTAATTTATGAGTAAATTATTCGGAATTGACACATCAAGATGGCAAGGAGATTTTGACTTTAAAGGTGCAAAGGATAATGAGGGTGTAGACTTTGCTATTATCAAGGCAGGCGGTGCTGATGATGGCTTATATGAAGATAGAGAGTTTGAGAACAGTTACAATAAGCTGGAAAGTGCAGGAATCCACAAGGGAGCATATTTCTTCGGCAACGCATTAAGTGCTGATGAAGCTGTAAATGAAGCCAGATACTTTGCACAGCTTTTAGCAGGCAAATCATTCTGCTACCCAGTATTCTATGATGTTGAAGCAGGCATGGTTACTGGTAACGACCTTACAGACGTTATTATGGCATTCCTTGATGAAATGAGAAATGCAGGATATAAGAATGTCGGCTTATACTCATACGAGAACTGCATTAACAATTATGTAGACATTTCAAGAGTAAAAGAAGCTGGTTATGCCGTTTGGGTAGCAAAGTATTCAGATGCAGAACCTAGAATTGCCGTTGATTATGATATATGGCAGTTTGGCGGAAGTGTTAATTATCTTAGAGACACACAGATTAACGGACAGACAGTAGATCAGAACTATTGTTATACTGATTATTGCACAGACCATGTAGTTGAAGAAATCACAGTGCCAGACTATGAGCCAGTGCCAGACACTAAGTATCATAAAGGCGATACAGTTAAGGTTATTAACGCTATTCAGTACGATAATGGCGAGCCATTCAGCACTTACTATGATGAGTACAGTGTTTTATCAGCTAACGGCAGGAGAGTTGTTATCGGTGTTGACGGCGTAACTACTGCTGCTATTGACGAGGATAACATCAGCCTTATCAAGTGTATTTATGACAATGACAATGATATCAACACAGATACAATAAGTCGTGGTGACGGCAAGAAAGTCAGAGTGCTTGATAACATTGATTATGACGGTGCAAGATTTGCGGTATATTATGATGAATATGATGTAATTGAAGAGGATGGAGACAGAATTGTTATAGGTATCGGTACAACAATCACAGCCGCTGTCAATATTGCTAACCTTGAATTTGTCGGCGGTACAAGTTCTGATGATGCACCTACAGATATCCCATTCAGTGAAGATATTGAAGAGGGTAGTACTGTAAGATTTGTCGGCGATACTGATTATGATGGCACACCTATTAAGGCTTGGTTTGATGAGTATACAGTATCAGAAAAAAGTGGCGACAGAGTTGTACTTGTGCATGACGGAGAATTATTCGCAGCGGTCAATGTAGCTGATTGTGAATTAGTCTAACCTTAATAAAAATACCGGGAGTGCAATGCTCCCGGTAATATTTTAATTATTCAAATCTATCATAACAGCTATAACAGCAGGAATGGTTGTTATAGTTCCGTTTGTTTTCTTAAATTCCATACCACCCTCAAGAAGTGTTCCATACATTGTCACATTATCGCCAACAAGCAAATTATAGTCAAAATCGTCTCTATAATATGTCAAAGCAACAGTATCATCATTATTGCCATCAACAGCTAAATAATAGCAAGCAATATATTCACTGGATTCTTCACCAGCATGCGTATTTCCGTCTTTATCTTCGACTTCCCCATCATATTTTAATTCTGCTACAATATTGCCTGTCAACTTAAATTCTTTATCAATATACTTATTAGGCGTACGCTTGAGCATTTCAACAGTTATATCATCAGGGTATACACTCTTGTCTCTTGACAATAATGTTTCTTGTTCTGTCTGGACTTCACTGGTACTTTCAACATTACTATCAGAAGCACCATTCTGACACGCTACAAGGCTCAATAAGCACATAACAAGCATAACGCTTACAATTCTCTTTATCATAGGTAAACTCCTTTATTTTCTTTCTTTTAACATTTTTTTAAACGATTCTCGGTATTCTTTTATTTTTTTAAGCCATTCAGATTGAGAATCTGACGATACTAGCTTATTATCTGAAAGTGAAAGTGATATTTCAGCACTTGAAAAAGCGACAGAAAGTGTTTTATCATCAGCTTGTTTTTCTACCAAATTTGTTAAATTCTCCATTTTAGTGCTTGCTTCTTTTGCACTTAAAGTTCCATTTTCAAAATCATCAATAATCTGAATTGCACTGCTTATCATTTCTCTATCGTTCTTAGAGTATTTATATCCATTAAACACTCCTAGATAAGCAAGCAGTGTTGCAACAATGATAACAAGAAAAATCATTGCAATAACTATACTTGACTTACTTATTTTTTGTTTCTCTTTCATAGGCAAATCCCCCTTAAATTTAATTTTACTAATCATATCATAATATACATAATTTGTCGAATGATGTCAAAACTTGCGATATCTTTAAGTTGATTTTTACATTATCAGTATTTATAATAACAATTGTCCGAGAGAGTTCGGACGAAATCTTCAAGTTTCGGCTAGGTGGCACTGTTTGATTGGCGTTGGCAGTGTCACCGCTGAAAACTGTTAATCTACTGGGGATAGGTTGACATGCAAGAACAGATGTTCTATAATAACCTCATTATTGTAGTCAAGGGAGGGGATATAAAATGAATATGGAGGAACGCAAAAATGAAATTTACAGCTTGATAAAAGAGGTTAATGATGAAGATGTAGTGGAATACATCTTCAAAATTGTAAAAGACATAACAAAAACTGGCACAACCTAACGACTGTACCAGCAGTACACACAGAAAAGTAAAAGAGCATTGCAATTTGAATCGTAAAGTGTTTTAATTAAAGTTCATCATAGGCAAGTAAACCAAGTTTTGTCACAGTTACATCTTCAAGAGTTTGAATGATATAACCTTTGCGATTGAGTTCTTTCATAAACGGCAACATCGAAACCATATCAATGCCAAGACTATTGGCGATGTCAGCATAATCAGTGTTGCCGTTTTTATTCCTTTTCTCTACTATGGCTCTTAAAAAATCTTTCGATTCAATCATTTATTACTACTCTCCTTTAAATAAATTAATTAAACCGAGAACATACTTTTGCTGTTCGTCACTTAACTCAAAAAATGTTTTTAACGAGTGTAATAATTTTTTGTCATTTCTGACTTTAATCCACAAATCAGCTTGTTCAGACAAAATAAGCTGTTCTTCTTCGCCAGTTCTTAAATATTCGGCTGATACACCTAAATATTCAGCAATTTTTCCCAACCTATCATCTGGTAATGTGCCTTTACGCAACTGACCTATATATCCGTTAGCAAAACCACATTCTAATTCTAATTTATGTATAGAAATCTTCCTTTGCTTGCATAGGTCTTTTACTCTTTCTACTGTGTTCATTTGCATTTTCCTCCATTTTTTAGAGTTTCACCTAAAAAAGGTGTTGACAAATTAGAGAACACTCTATATAATAAACTTAAAGGTTAGGGAAAAGCCTAAAATAAACTTAAAGGGAAGTGTTCTCAAAATATGTTTCTCGACAATTCATATATTAGAACTTTCTCTAAAGATTGTCAAGCTTTTCTCTAAATCTTTATCAAATAAAGAAAGGAGAAGTCTATGTTTTATCAAAATGTTGTTGCTTATTGCGAAGAAAATAATTTGTCAATACACGCATTTGAAAAAAAATGCGGTCTTGGCAACGGGGTTGTAGGCAGGTGGAAAGATAATAATTCTTTACCAGCATTAACTACAGTACAAAAAATTGCAGAAGCAACAAGAATCCCAGTTGAAAAATGGATTAAGTAAAAAGAGACAACAATGAAAGACTTTGTGATACTGCATTGATAACATTAATAATCGCTGCTGTTCTTGCAGTATTAAATTTTTCACTTACGATACTGGACTTATTATTTTGATAATAAGCAGAAAGGAGTAAGAATGGAGAACATTTCTTCAATCCCTAATAGAATAAGAGGATTATAGCACAAAGTACAAACAGATTAGAATTTTTGATATTGATACAATAGAAAAGTGATGGTAGCGGTAAATAGTTGCAAACTTTTATTCAAACATCATTAGTTCTTTTTGACAGGGATAGCGCCCTGTTCGTATCAAGTGTGAATTACCTACCGATTGGCAGTTTTGTCTTTAGCATATTTATTTAATTCTATTGATATAGAAATAAGAGTATATAGGGTGCAGAAGTCTAAACCATAGAAGTATGAGCCGACCACTGATATACACAATGCTATGACAGTATCCATACAATCTCCTTTCGGAAAGTGTCTACCATCACTTCTCTATTGTATCAATAAATATAAAGTTCTACAAGTTACAGCAGATAGGAATGAGCAGAATTGCTCAAATGCACCTTAAAAGGTCAAAATATATCACACATTATTTAGAAAGGAATGTTTATGGAGCTACAGATTTTTAGCAATTCAGAGTTTGGAGAAATCCGAACCATTACTAAAGATGATGAGACATATTTTGTTGGAAAAGATGTTGCAAAAGCACTGGGGTTTACAAATCCAAGAGACGCAATCGCTACACATGTATTTGATGAAGATAAGGGGGTAGACACTATCGACACCCTTGGCGGAAAGCAGAGCATGACTATTATTAATGAATCTGGTGTTTATGCCTTAGTTTTTGGAAGCAGGCTTGAATCTGCCAGAAGATTTAAACATTGGGTAACATCAGAAGTCATTCCATCAATCAGAAAGAACGGCGGCTACATAGCAGGGCAGGAAACAATGTCTGATGAAGAACTCATGGCAAAGGCACTTCTTGTAGCCAATAACAAGATAGTTGAAAGAGATAAGATAATCGAACAGAAGCAGGCAAGAATTGAACAGATGAAACCTAAAGAGATTTTTGCAGACGCAGTAGCAACAAGCCATACATCAATCCTTGTTGGAGATTTAGCAAAGTTGATTTGCCAGAATGGTGTGCAAATCGGGCAGAAGCGATTATTTGTATGGTTAAGAGATAAGGGCTATCTGATTAAGAGCGGCAGTTCTTACAATATGCCGACGCAGAGGTACATTGAGCAGGGGCTATTTGAAATCAAGGAAAGCAACCTTGTTAATCCAGATGGAAGCGTAAGAATTACACGCACACCAAAGGTAACAGGCAAAGGACAGGTTTACTTTGTGAACAAGTTTCTGAAAGGAGATAACAGTGTTTCCATTTGATGATTCATTAACTTTTAATGAAATACAGGACATTACAAGACATGAAAGTGAGAGGGTTATTGCTGTTACAGGCGGCAAGGTTAGTGACATAAACTTGATTAACGAAATCTGCATAGATTTATATTTACAGATAGAACACGAAGTCGGGTGTCGTTTTAGCTGTATTAAGCATGATGATTTAGCAGATGTACATGAGTTCATTGATTCTTACGAACCGCCATTGTGCCTAATGAAAAGGATAAAAGAATATGAAAGAAAAGATAATTAACATATCCGCAACACTGGCAGGAATCAGCCTTATAGCGTTGATTCTAAGACCGGTACAACCGCAAGCTAAGATTAATCAGCAGAGTGCAGTGTTAAGTGAATGCTACAACTCACATGCTGATTATAAGGTTGAAACTGGAGAGATAAGTGTTGATGAATATGAGTTGTCGCTTATGGCACATTTGCTGATGGGCGAATGCGGAGCGACACGTAACGATGATGAAATGCTATATCTTGCAGGAGCTGTTGTTTTGAACCGAGTACAAAGTGAGTATTTCCCTAACAGCATTGAAGAAGTTATCTATCAGTCAGGGCAATATCAATGTATAGAACTTAAAAACAGCGGATTCTATAAAGAACCAACGGAAAGATGTTGGAGAATAGCAGAAGAATTATTAATAAGCGGATATGACATACCTAGCAATGTGTTGTATCAAGCTGAATTTAAACAAGGTAGCGGTGTTTATAAGAAAGTGCAGAACATGTACTTTTGCTACAAGTAAGGAGTGTTTATGGAAGCAAGGATAAGAGAAGAAATGTTCAACCTGGGAATTCTTTCTAATAAAAGAGGTTACATCTACATAATCGAAGCTGTTAAACGCTTTAATTCTTCTATGACAATGAAAGAAATTTACAGCAGTATTGCTAGTACAGTAGGTAGACCAAGATGTGCTGTTGAAAGGGCAATTGTAACAGCAATTAAATCAGCTGACCATGACCTATCAGCATGGAAGAATTATGACTGTCTCACAGCAAGAGGGGTTATAACAACGATGTATTACAGATGTAAGGAAAATGTCAATGAGTAGCATAAAAAGAATTATTAAGCTGAACAGAAACAGACAGAGAGCTATAAGAGAAAAGGATTTCAGAAAGTTCTATACTTTCAGCTGCAAAATCCATCTGATTGAAAGAATGGATAAAGTACCAATAGGAAGTTACATATTGAAGTAAGGAGAGAAAGAAATGGAAAATGCAATTAATAACAATAATATCACATTAGCAGGAGTAGTTGAGAAAGAGCCAGAGTACTCGCATGAAGTATTTGGCGAGGGGTTTTATGTGTTCATGCTCAAATGTTCAAGAATGAGCAGTAACAAGGATACATTACCGGTAATGATATCAGACAGACTTACTGATATTAATGAAATCAAGGTAGGACAGGTTGTCACAGTTTTAGGACAGATACGAAGTTTCAATAAGCACACTGACAATGTGAAGAGCAAACTGATTCTGACAGTATTCGCAAGAGAGTTTGAAGTGCTGGCGCAGGATCCGGAAGAACTACCATTCGAAAATAATACCAACATGGTCATACTTGACGGTTATATCTGCAAGCCACCTATATACAGATGTACTCCAAAGGGCAGAGAGATTGCAGATATCTTAGTAGCAGTAAACAGACCATATGGCAAATCAGATTACATACCATGTATAGCATGGGGAAGAAATGCGAGATTTGTAGGTGGGCTTGAAACAGGGGAGCATGTCCAAACAGGGGAACATATCCAGATTCAGGGAAGATTTCAGAGCCGCGAATATTCCAAGAAGATAAGCGACAATGAAGTTGAGACACGAACTGCATATGAAGTATCAGTAAGCAGGATTGATTACGCAGAGGAGGGCGAAGCTAATGCATAGTGATATTACGGTTAGAGAGTTAGCAAGCATGGCTATTGACGAAGATGTTACATGCCAGATATGGACACCGCAATACGGAACAGTATTTAGTGGTTCGTTTGAAGAAGCTAAGTATTCAGCCTATGCGGATAGGGAAAATGATAACTTCCAAGTTGAAGATGGCGTATTTGTTATGAATATATAATAAGGAAAGGATATTGTTTATGAGAGCAACTTTAAAAAGGGTAGTACTTGAAAACTTTATGTGTTATGCGCACGCAGAATTTGATTTTTATGCCATTACAAAGATTATGGCTAAGAATGGCAAGGGTAAGTCAACTATTGCCACAGCTCATCTGTGGTGCTTGTTTAACTGTGATTATGAATTAAAGGATAATCCGGTTGTAAGACGAGAGGTTGGCGGAAAGTCCGTTGATGATATGGATACAAGTGTTGAACTTACACTTGATGTTGACGGAAAAGAAATAACTATGAAGAAAGTACAGGTTCGTACCTATAATAAGGATAAGACAGGCTATAAGGACGATAACTCATATTACATTAATGATGTGAGAAAGAATCTTAAGGACTTCAACGCGTATCTTGATGTGGATATGAATGTATTCAAGATGTGCAGTAATGTTAATGCATTTCTTAATCAGAAACCGGCTGAAATGAGAGAATACCTATTCAGCCTTGTAGGAGATGTTACAGACCTTGATATAGCTTCACAGAAAGCCGAATTAGCCGAGTTAGTTCCTTTACTTAATAAATATACAGTTGAGGAATTATCCGCTATGAATAAGGCTACAAAGACCAAGATTACAAAGGATTTACCTATTCTTGACGGACAGATTAAGGAAAAGGAAAGAGATATACAGCTTAAACAGGCTATTGAAGTATCCAACCTTGAATTACAAAAGAACAGCCTTAAAGTACAGATTGCTGATTGTGTGGCAAAGCAGACTGACAATGACAAGCTGATGGCTGAATATGACAAGGCTAGTTCGGATATTCTTAATCTTAAGTTTGAGCAGGGAGACTTATTACGCAAGGCTAATGAGGACAATATTAAGGCTAGGAGAGAGATTGAGGACAAGATTTCTGAAAAGAAAGATTATCTTTTCAACATAGCTGATACTATTCAGAAGAATAATTCTGAAATATACGGCTATCAGAACGATATTGAGAGTGGCACAAGAGAAAGAAATAGACTTGCTGATGTTTGGAATAAGATTAAAGAAGAAAAGTTTGACGAGAATACAGCAGTTTGCCCTACTTGCCATAGAGAACTGTCGACAGAAGAAATTGAAAGCCTTAGAAGTTCATTTGAAAAGACAAAGGCTGACAGGCTAGCAAAGGTTGAAAAGGACGGATTAGAAGTTAAGGCAGACATTGATAATGCAAGAGATATGATACCTAAGTTAGAGAAATGCAACAAAGACAATATTGCTAATCAGAAGAAGCTGGAAAAAGAAGTTGCAGACCTTGAAAAGCGGTTATCAGAACTTCCGCAGGAAATTGATGTATCAGCTACCGAAGAATATAAGGCACTTGAACAGAAGATAGCAGAAAAAGAACAGGCTATGCACAAGGCTAACGATATTTCAGCAGTTAAGGCAGAATTAAAGGCACAGGAAACAGCTTTAAGGCAGCAGTTAGCAGAATGTGAAAGCCGGATTGCAAAGTCTGATACGGTAGCAGACGAACAGCGACTTGAAGAATTAAAGCAGGCAAGGATTGATTCTGAACAGAATAAAGCCAATGCGGAGAAAATCCTTGATTTACTTGACGAACTGGATAAGGCAAAGAATGAAGCCTTGACAGAAGCGGTAAACAGCCACTTTGGGTTAGTTAAGTGGCAGTTATTTGAATATGCTAAGAATGGCAATTACAAAAGTTGCTGCATACCTACTGTTGACGGAAAGAGCATTTTAACAACTATGTCTAACAAGGGTAACAGGATTTTAGGCAGAGTTGATATTTGTAACTCTATTCAGAAGATTAGCGGCATATCAGTACCTATTATCTTAGATGATTCTGAAAGTCTTAGTACGGGCAATCAGAAGAAAGTCGCCGAAATGGTTGATAGTCAGTTAATTATGCTGATTGTTAATGATGGCGAGAAATTAGAGATTGTGGAGGGATAATATGACGAAATTAAGAGTTTGGCATAATTGCCAAGTAGGAGCGGTTAAAAACTTTTATGTCGAAGTTGAAAGCATTGAACAGGCTTGGAAAATTCTTAATACATTATGGAATTATGATTTATTTCAGTATGAAAACAACATAAAACCAGATTACTGTAATGCTTCTGGACTTGAATATTTTGATGAAGAAGAACAGGAATGGTGCGAGTGGTACGACGATGACGGATTGGATATAAAAGAACATTTTGAAGAAAGCGAGGAATAATTATGGCAGAGAATGCAGCAGTTGCGGAAAAGAAAGAAGCTGAAAGCAGAGAACTTGTAGCAAAAGATTTTACAGAGGGAATGGTTGTTAAAATCAAGCAGAAAGAGAAATTCGGTTTAACATTCCCAAAGGATTACAATTACACGAATTTATGTCAGCAATGCTGATTTTACAGGACACAGTAGGTATGAATAAGAAGCCTGTATTGCAGAGCTGCACAAGGGCGAGTATTGAAAACGCACTTGTTGAAATGGTTACGAACGGACTTTCAATGCAGAAGAAACAGTGCTACCCGGTTGCTTATGGCGGCAAGCTACAGTGCCAGAAGTCAGTGTATGGAAACACTTGTATAGCAAGGAGATTTGGACTTAAAGACATTAATGCAGCGGTCATTTACAAGGGAGATGTGTTCAAGTATCACAAAGAGGACGCTAAGACAATTATTGATTGCCACGAACAGAGCTTTGAGAATATCGACAATGATAAGATTGTTGGTGCTTATGCGGTAGCTGTTATGGATGACGGAGAGAAAATATCAGAAGTTATGACTATTGCACAGATTAAACAGGCTTGGAAGCAAGGATATGGCTACAAAGAGAATGGCAATGGCACTCATCAGAAATTTGCTGACCAGATGGCTATGAAAACTGTTAAGAATAGGCTTCTTAAATATATCAATAATTCTCATAGTGGAAATGAAAATGAGGATTACGAGGAAATCAGCCACGATGAAATGCTTGAACAGGATGTTGCGTACGATATTGAGCAGAACGCAAACAGCGTTGATTTTGAAGAAAGCGACATTATCGAGGGCACAGCCACGGAAGTAACCGAAGAACAGGTAGAAGATAGCACATTGCCGCCATTCATGCAGGCAGAATAGGAGATTGAGTATGAGAGTAATTTCGCAGGACGGAGCATTAGATGTTCCATATAATGATTATCAATTATTTGTTATTGGTGCTAAATATGATGCAAAAGTAGCACATATATATTGCCAAAACTCATACGCACCAAGTGTAAAAATTGCTGAATACTCAACCAACGCAAAGGCACTTAAGGCTATGGAAATGCTTAGAAAAGTGTATGAAAATAATGTGTTTTATCATTGCACAGCCAGTTCAAAGCGCTTTGAAGAAGTACAGCGTATTTTGAGTGAGGAACAATTCCGGAAAGCTACAACAGAGTACTTTCAGTTTCCACAGGATGATGAAATCGAGGTGTGCGTATGAAATTAAAATGCTTAGGCTCATCGTCAGCCGGAAATTGCTATCTGCTAACTTCCAACAGTGGAGAAACACTTATCCTTGATTGTGGAATACCGATTAAGGAAATCAAGAAAGGTTTAGATTGGAACATTAAAGATGTTGTGGGTGTGTTATGCACCCACCAACACCTTGACCACAGCAAGTCAGTAAACAATTTTAAGGCTATGGGAATACCGATTTATGCACCATATTTGAAGATTGACTATATGTCAATGAATATGGGCGGATTTACAGTAGAGCCTTTTGACTTAACAACAATAGACGAAAGCTGGACACATACAGACGCAAATGGCGAGCCTTGCCCAATATTCGGCTTTCTAATTACTCACCCGGAAATGGGAAGAATGCTTTATATAACCGATTGTGAGGTCGTCAAGTGGAAGTTTAAATACATAAACCACATTCTCTTAGGTGTGAATTATGACAAGGATTTAATCGACAGAGACACAGGTAAAGCTAATCACGTTTTCAGAGGTCATTTAAGTATTGACACAGCTTGCGATTTTGTTAAGGCAAATTATTCAGATAGCTTGCAGAACGTCATAATGTGCCATTTATCGAGTGAAAATGCTGATAGTGATAGTTTCATCGAGAAAATGAAAAAAGTTGCTTATGGGGCAAATGTAGATGTTGCAGAGCGTGGCAAGGAATGGGTTTTAAGGAAAGGAGATGAATGTCCGTTTTGATTAGTTGGGATATAGTTACAAAGTTAATGAATTGCTTTCCTAATAGCGTTATAAATCATAACGCAGAATTTATAGCGCATATTAGAAGCAATACATATTTCGGATTAAAAGATTGTGAAAATGAAACAGACGTAAAGTGCAAAGTTTTGGAATGGCTATCAAGACCTGCATACAAGACAGAGCCTTACAGCACTAAACGGAGCAATGACGAATTTCACAGATTTATGCTTGACGGTGTAAATCAGTTTTTGGAAACAGACTTTACCGAGAAAGATATGGAACAGATTTATACATATCTTGGGAATAGGTGCAACCATGCCAAAACATTGAAGTTTATTGAAAGTGGGTATGATATGTCAGTTTTGAAAGATTAAAAAATCCTAATGAGTGCCCGCTTTAGAAAGGAGATTATATGTCAAAAAAGAAAGGAACAGGAGTAAGCCCTCTTACTAACCGGATTTATTACGGAACCCTAGATACGGATAAGCACATGTGGATAGGGCGGAAAACAGATATAACAGATAGTGCAATAGCTTCTGTATTTGAATGGTTTATGGGAAATATGGTGGGAAAAGAAGAATATTCTATCACATATCCAGAGACAGATTTTGAGTTAGTCATGAGAAGAAAGGAGCAGTAATGGAGAGATTAACAAAGACATATTCAGATGGAACACACGGAGCTTCTGATAGCTTACCTTGCGGAGAAAACAGTTACGATTATAAGAATTTGCTGATAGAAAAATTAGGCAAATATGAGGATGTAGAGGAACAAGGCAGACTTGTTAAATTACCTTGCAAAGTGGGAGATACAATCTATGGTCTTCACAAAGCAATGGTATGTGAACTTGATACCAAAACAATAGGAATAAGTAAAATGCCAAGTGGTGAAATATTGTATTTAATAGATGGCTGGGAACTGGATAAAGGAGATTTTGGGGAAACAGTTTTCCTCACAAAATCCGAAGCCGAAGCAAAACTGAAAGAATTGAGAGGTGGAGAAGATGAAAGTAGTAATTGATATACCTAAAGATTTCACAGGAGATTATATTGCTGACAAATTCAAAGATTTCTTTTCAAGGGTTATTGCGGATATTGATTGTAAAGGTATGTGTGGTAGATACGAGAAAGAAATTGCTGAAATGTTTTTAAAAGCATTTGACGATAGCGAAGAAAAGATTTCTTGCGACTGCCAGTACAACAGCAATTCAAGAGACGATGAGCCTTGTTGCAGATGTGATAACAGAAAGACCAATGCCGACAGGATAAGGAGTATGTCAGATGAAGAGTTAGTAGAGTTTCTTATAACTTTTAAGAACACATTCGGCAAGGAATACGAAGGAGAAGCTAGTTGTATGGATTGGCTTCAATCAGAAGCAGAATAGGAGAAAAGCATGGACGGACTGATTATTAAAAAGAAATGGCTAGACCTTATTATTAGTGGTAAAAAGACTATTGAAATAAGGGGCAGTAATACCAAAAAACAAAACGAAACAATCTATTTACTTGAAAGTGGAACACATAGAGTGGTTGCAACAGCTGTCATTAGTTCCACATATCCTGTTTCGTGCTCTGATTGGTCTGAAGAAAGAGACGATCATTGTGTTAATGCGTCTTATGCAGAACTGAAGAAAAGATATAAAGCCCCTTATGCGTGGGTACTATCCAAAATTGAACCTATTGAGGATATATGGTATTACGAACATCCGCAAGGGGCAGTAATATGGGTTAAGAATGTGCAACTGATTGATGAAATGCGTGACGAAAGAATTAGATATGGCTATTAGCAGAATAGGAGGGAACATGGAGTATATAAGCAATGCAAAATATGGAGAGCCAGTTGAAACAGGAACTATCTACAGAGGTGACAATAAAAGATTAGATATATGTGTTCATACGCTATGTGGTTGTGGAGAAACACTATATATGAATTGTAAGGCATTAAATATCTATGATAGAAAATTAAACAGTACATCTGTAATAAGTGCAATAAACGAAGCCCAATCATTAGTGAAACAGGAATTTGATTTACTTAGCAAAGAACTTAATACCATATTGAATAGCGAGATAGAAATATCAAGGTATTAGAATAGGAGGGAACAAAGATATGTATTGTAACGGAACATGCAAATATTTAAACGAACGTAAACACAAATGTGAGCTGACAGAGGAAAAGCTAAGTTACATGAAACAAGCCGGAAGTTTATCTTTCGCAGTTCATGAGCATAGAGGAATTTGCAAATTTGACAATCCAAAGTTATTAGAAAGTGAGAAAAAGTAATGAATTATATTTTATTAATTTTATTATTTGTACTTATTAAGTTAGGTATCTCTTTGATAGAAAGCTTTGTTATATCATGGATAGCTTGTATATTAGGCATTAACATAGCATTTAAGATAATTTTATTTGTGGTATTTATTATAAATTTGTTTTTGCCTACAAAAAGAAATTAAGGAGGAAAAGTAATGAATCGTATAATTTTATGTGGAAGACTGACTAGAGACCCGGAGATTAGATATTCACAGACAGCAAGTGGAAGTATGGCAGTAGCAAGATACACATTAGCCGTTGACAGAGCTTTTAAGAAAGAGGGCGAACAGGCAGCAGACTTTATTAACTGCATTGCGTTTGGCAAGAATGGAGAATTTGCAGAGAAGTATTTACACCAGGGAACTAAGATTATTGTTGAGGGCAGATGGCAGACAGGTAATTACACTAACAAGGACGGTCAGAAAGTCTACACTAATGACTGTGTTGTTGAAAAACACGAATTTTGTGAAAGTCGTGCTAATCAGCAGAATAACAACAACGGAATTATGAGTGGCAATGCTAGTTCAGACAGCTTTATGTCAATTCCAGATGGCGTAGCTGATGAGGGGTTACCATTTAATTAAAAGGAGCGTGATAAAAAGTGACAGAAAAAGAACATAGAATATTGCCTAATATTTCAGAAAGAATGTTGGAAGAAAATAGGCAGGCAGGATATAACCACGGATATGCAGTTGGCTACAATGAAGCTGTTGACGATACTGTAAAAGCCATAAAGAAGTTACATGCTTTTACTATTTTAGAAGAGGAAGAGATTGACGAGATGGCAAGACAATTAAAACTAAAGGCAGGTGGCAATTCTTGAGTTATCAGAACATAGCGAGAGCCAAGGCAATAGAACAGGAAAATAAAAAGCGACTGCTGAAGCTGAATCCAAAACTGAATGATAAAAGTGGAATATATTTTCTACTCCGAGAAGATGAAAACGGATTTAAGTATGCGTATATCGGACAGGCAGTACATACACTTAGCAGATTGGCAAGCCACCTTGTAGGTTATGAACAGCATATAGACCTTAGCTTGCGCAAACATAAGCTATACAACAAAGAGAAAAAACCTTATGGTTGGCGAGTTGAATTTCTGAATTTCCCCGAAAGTCAGCTTGACGAGAAAGAGAAGTATTACATCAAGCTATATGCTGATAAAGGTTATCAGCTTAGAAATGTCAGTTTAGGCGGTCAAGGGGAGAATCGTGCTAGTGGTTCAATAGGCGAGAGAAAAGCACCTAAAGGCTATATGCAAGGCATACAGCAAGGTAAAAAGGTGTTAGCAAGGGAATTATCTTCTATCGCTGAAAAGCACCTTATAATCCGCTTAAAGCCAGAAAAAGAGCATAACAAAGTGTCACAGAAACAGTATGAGAAATTTATGGATTTATTGAAAGCGGGTGATTTAGAATGAGAATTTTGAGCAGTAAAGATTATTCTTGGCTTATGGGCCGAATAGAAACTCTTTCCAATGAAAATGAAAGATTACAGATGAAAGTTGATGAAATAACAAAAGAACAGCCTAACGATTGTAAAAGCAATGAGGGAAGTCACTTTTGCAGCATTTGCAAATTTGGCTATTTGAGAACAAGAAATCCGTTTGGAGCAGATTTTTATGCTTGCAGTAAAACAGTGTCTTGTGAGGACTTTAAAAGAAAAGAAGATAACTAACTAAAAATCAAAGAAAGGAATAGGTTGTGCGCACATAAAACTGAGGTTTCCTTTTGGTAGATTTAAAATGTATAAAAAGAAGATTAAATGCGAGATATATCGTGATTCTATGCAGAATTACAAGAAATATGCAATACCGCCAGCACAGCTTATTATTGCTGATGTTCCTTACAATGTAGGAACTAACTTCTATGGTAGTAACCCTATGTGGTATAACGGTGGCGATAACAAGAACGGAGAAAGCAAACTTGCGAAAAAGGCGGCTTTCAATTCAGATTTTAACTTCAATCTGTATGAATACTTCCATTTTTGTTCAAAGATGTTAAAGAAAGAGGACACAAAGCCTATCGCAAGGGGCAGAAGTAGCAACAGCCCTTGCATGATTGTGTTTTGTGCATTTGAACAGTTATCAACATTGATTGCCGCCGCAAAGAAACACGGATTTGTCAATTACATACCGCTTGTATTCTGCAAGAATTACAGTCCACAGGTACTTAAAGCTAACATGCGTATTGTTGGTGCTACGGAATATGCACTTGTTTTATATCGAGATAGACTTCCGAAATTCAGAAATGGTTGTCAGACAGACGAAAACGGAAAGAATATCAGAGGTACAGGACACATGATTTTTAATTGGTTCAA
>OCHO01000977.1_pt1 | contig 20032 bp, 16 predicted proteins | sample 1538441 | NCBI WGS metagenome assembly OCHO01 (sample SAMN04571691, study PRJEB22368) | human gut metagenome | biome: human gut; material: stool | host: Homo sapiens | place: Luxembourg | collected 2012-06-29
TGATCATCGCGATTATCGGCCTGGTGATCGTGTTCGCGGGACCCGGCGTGGCCGGGGCCATCCGTAACCAGTTCAACCTGGTCGGCAACACGGTGAACAGCGGGACGGCCGGCGGCGTAGAGGGCGGCGGCGCGTCCGGTGGAGGCTCCGCCGGGGCCGGTTCCGCGACCGTCCAGGCGGCTATCGCCAAGGACGCGAAGGACTGGACGCTGGATGAGCAGAAGGCCGTGGCCGAGGACATCGCCGCGAAGGGCGAGGCGTCGCCCGCCTACGCGAAAGCTAAGGCCGCAATGGATGCAGGGACGAAGTTCTCGATGAAGCTCACCGACGGACAGACGCTCAAGTACCGAATCATCGGGATCAACCATGATGACTTGGCGGACGGGTCTGGTAAGGCTGGACTGACATTTCTTACGACATCAACAGGCATTCGGTCTCAAATGAACGCAACGAAAATGAACGAAGGCGGCTGGGAGAAGTCCGACTTGCGCCGGAAAATGAATTCCGGCGAGATTTGGAATCTAATGCCCTCCGAGTTCAAGTCCAAAGTGAAGCCTGTGACGAAGCTCACAAACAACATCAATGGTGACTACACCGGTAGGAATGTCACCGCAACAAGCGATAGGTTATTTCTGCTCAGCTGCTATGAGATCGTGCCGCAATCCTATGGCTGGGGCACTCACTATCCATGGACTTTCTCTGAGGGCTTCCAGTACGAGGCCTTTAAAGACAAGGTGTCTGGCAGCGGGACGACCAACGATTGCCTGAACATCGGCGTTTCTTGGTGGGAGCGTACGGTCTATATCAACAGTGAAAGTACCTTTAGCTCTGTTTGGAGTGGCTCCGGCCACGCCTCGTATAGCATGTATGCATCGGATTCGTTATGCGTCTGCCCCGCTTGGTGTTTCTAGCCTGTCTTCTAGCATGGTTAGTGAAAAGCCCGCACGATTCCGCGCGGGCTTTTCTTTTGGCAACCGAGCGAACGGTTTGAGGCACGTGGCGCAGGTAATCGAATTGAGGGGAAATGGAGCCCTACAGCGGCTCTCAGAGCGTCTACTGCACTCCCCCACGAGCTCCGTTGCCGCTGCGGCAAGACCAGTGCAAATACTTGGAATAGCCCTACGCTCGGCGATGTATCTGTTAACCCTGAGCGAAGGGAGCCGCATATGCATGCAGCGGCAATTAACCTTCGGGGGGGGGTATCTCCTAGAGGTACTCTTCTCCGAGGACAGTCAATCATCGAGTACGTCCTGATCATCGCGATTATCGGCCTGGTGATCGTGTTCGCGGGACCCGGCGTGGCCGGTGCCATCCGCAACCAGTTCAACCTGGTCGGCAACACGGTGAACAACGGGACGACCGGCGGCGTCGAGAGCGGAGGAGCGTCCGGCGGCGGTTCCGCCGGGGCCGATTCCGCGACCGTCCAAGCGGTCGTCGCCAAGGACGCGAAGGACTGGACGCTCGAGGAGCAGAAGGCCGTGGCCGAGGACATCGCCAAGGATGGCACGGCTTCTCCCGCATACGCCAAGGCGAAGGCAGCGATGGATGCGGGGACGAAATTCTCCGTCAAGTTGACCAATGGCGAGACGCTCGAGTACCGCATCGTCGGCATCAACCACGACGACCTCGCGGACGGCACCGGCAAGGCGGGACTCACATTTGAGGCAACCAACGGCGCAATGGGCAAGCAGCGCATGAGTGACTCATATTACAATTTCGGCGGATGGGAGCAGTCCGAGCTGCGCGGCCGCCTCAACTCCGGCGACCTCTGGGCGCTCCTGCCGGCTGAGATCCAATCTAGGGCGAAAGCCGTCACGAAAATGACCGACAACAAGTTGGACACATACCCCGGCACCGTGACGGCCACGACCGACAAGGTCTTCCTGCTCTCGACGACCGAGGTCTACGGAAACCTCCAGGCCAATGGGCACCTCCAGTCCGACGGCTCCCAGTACGAGTATTATGCCTTCAAGGGCGTGACGCAGGAAAAATTTTCCGGGGCTTCGTCCGGCTCTAGCCACTGGACTCGCTCCGTATGTCTGGATGGCTCCCAGTACTTCCGCTATGTCCATAGCAACGGTGACTGGAGCAACCACGGCTACACGGCAACCGACTTCGTGTTTCCCGCTTGGTGTTTCTAGACAGTTTGTCCTATAAGCTGACATATGGATAAAGGCCCGCGCTATCCTGCGCGGGCCTTTCTTTTAGCAGCAGAACGAAGGGGTTTGAGGTTCATAGCACAGGTTATCGAGTTGAGGAGAAATGGGGTCATACAGCGGCTCTCAGAGCGCCTGCCGCACTCCCCCGCCATTACCTCTGCGGCGTCCTCGTATAGAGCCCATCCTGCTTGGCGTTTCGTTGCAACAGTCCACTTGTCCACCGATCAAGTGAACTACTGGAATAAATACAGCGACACGCTTGGTCGTTACAGCCGCTATACTTATGTAAATCGCCGCGATAAATACAGCCTGTACTCGGCTGTATACCAGCTACGCGTATGTAGATTCACATCGCGTTAATAAATCGGCTCAAGCGTGTGCAAAACACGCAAGTAACCGCAAAAAGCGAATATCGCGCAGCTAGATTTTGGCGTCCTGTTGCTTAATCAAAATTAAGCAATTGCTTAAAACAAAAAAGGTCAGGCACTAGGTGCCTGACCTGCAAACTTCTGGTCGGGACGACTGGATTCGAACCAGCGACCCCTTGACCCCCAGTCAAGTGCGCTACCAAGCTGCGCCACGTCCCGAAGCTTTTGTTTGTTGCTCTGCTCTCGCTCGCAACAGGGAGTATATTAACCCGAAACTTTAGACTTGTGCAAGAACTTTTTTACAATTTTTGAAGCAAGTCCAAAATTGTATCTGCGAGCTGGGGTTTTGTTAGCACAGGAAGTTCCTGCGTCCCTGCTGTGCTCACTATCCAGGCCTTATTGGTGTCGGTTCCAAAGCCCGAATCGGCGCGCGAGACATCGTTGGCGATGATCGCATCGCAGCCCTTGCGGGCCAATTTACGCTCAGCGTACTCCACGACGTTATCGGTCTCGGCTGCAAAGCCAATCACACACCGCTCACCCTTCTGGCGCGAGAGCTCAGCCAAAATATCAACCGTCTCGACCAGTTCGATGCGATCGAGGCGTTCGTTAGCCTTTTTGAGCTTATGATCGGCAGGGGCTGCGGGGGTGTAGTCGGCGACAGCGGCCGCGCAAATGGCCGCATCGGCCGTCTGAAAGGCGCCCAGCGCCGCCTGCAGCATCTCTGCAGCGGTCTGCACGCGCACGCACTCCACGCCGCGAGGAATATCGAGCGATGTCGGTCCCAGCACAAGCGTGACCGCAGCACCGCGGCGAGCGGCCTCCCCCGCCAGGGCGATGCCCATCTTGCCCGACGACCGATTGCCGATAAAGCGCACCGGATCGATCGGTTCGTGCGTAGGACCGGCGGTGATCACGATGCGCTTGCCTGTAAGGTCCTGGGGCGAGGGATTGAGCACCTCGCAGATGGCCTCGACGATGTCCTCGGGCTCGCTCATGCGCCCCGTGTCCACGTCGCCGCAGGCAAGGTAGCCGCTGCCGGGTCCCACCACGTGAACGCCGCGCTCGCGCAGCGTGGCCATGTTGGCCTGGGTTGCCGGCGCCTTCCACATGCCATTGTTCATGGCGGGGGCGATCACGATGGGTCGCGGCGTGGCAAGCAGCGTGGTGGAGATGAGGTCATCGGCGACGCCGTTGGCCATCTTGGCGATGATATTGGCCGTCGCGGGCGCCACGACAACCAGGTCGGGCTCCTGCGCGAGCGAAATGTGGTGGATGGGGTCGGAAGGGTCGTCGAACAGGCCCACCGCGACCGGCTCATTGGTGAGCGCGCGGAATGTGAGCGGCCCCACAAACTCGATGGCATGCTCGCTCATAACGACCTTGACGCGTGCGCCGCGCTTTTGCAGCAGGCGAACGATATTGCACGACTTATAGGCGGCGATCCCGCCGGTAATGCCCAGCAGGATCGTTTTCCCCTCAAGTTGCATTGAATTGTTGGGTGCCGCCATCGTTTAAGCTTCCTTGCTGGGGAGCACGAGCAGGCGGTGGCAGTACGGGCAGTGCGTAATCTCACTACCGTCGTGGTTGAGGTCGCTCATGGACGATGCCTGCAGCGCTGTGTGGCAGACCGTGGGGATGTTGCCTTGGATGGTCTCGACGGCCAGGCCGCGGAACTGCTTAAGCAGGCGCTCGTAATCGGTGAGCACGTCAGTCGGCAGCGTGGCAGCCAGCGCAGTGCGCTCCTTGGTGGCGGCATCAATCTGGGCCTGCAGGTCGGCGGCCTTGGCTCGTGCGGCCTTGGTATCGGCCTTCACGCCCTCCTCGAACTTGGCGATGATTGCCTGCGCGCGAGTCTCGCGGTCGAGCGCCTCCTTATGGGCGACAACGACATCCTTGCGGGTGTGCTCGATCTTGTCCAGACGCTTTGCCAGGGTGGCAAGCTCATTCTCCAGGTCCTGAACCTCGCGGTAATCGGAACCGTCGACGTGGCGCTTCTTGGCGGCCTCGATGGCGTTATTGGTCTGGATCTCGGTGGTGTTGAGATCGTCGAGCTCAATGTCCAGATCCTTGCGCTGGGCGTAGAGCTTGGTCATCTCAGACTTAAGCTTCACATAGGTCTTACGCTTGGAAGCGAGCTCCTTGAGCTCCGGCATATTGGCAAGTTCGCTCTTGTTGCGAGCGAGCTCCAAATCGATCTGTTGCAGCTTGAGTAGCGTAGCGCCGGCGCTCATAAGTTCTCTCCTTTTGTCACAGTCCACCATTGGTAAGGGTTCAGTATTTTAATCGCATGACGGGGGTCGACCCCGGCGTCAACTGCAGAGTTCATCAAGATATCCACGAACGGCTCCTCGGAGCGGTCGTGGCCGAGCAGAATCACGCTCAGTCCACGCAGGGCAAGGTCCTGTGCCACGTGGTAGCCCGCTTCGCCCGTCACGACAACGTCGGCGCCCGCGGCGATGGCAAGCTCACCAAAATTGCCGAGGGAGCCGCCCAGAATGGCGACGGTGCGGCACGGGCGCTCGGCTTCGCCCCATACGCGCGGGTCGCTCCCGAAAGCCGTGGCAGCACAGGTGGCAAGATCGCGCAGCGTGCACGGGTCGTTGAGCGTTGCAAGTGCGCCCAGACCGGTGGCCTCGGGTTCGTCCACGTGCTCCAGTGAGCTCACGGGTGCGGCACCCAGCAGCTCGCTCAGGCAGACGCGGGCTTCGTGCGAGCGGTCCAGGTTGGTGTGGAGCGATATGATGCTCACGCCGCAACGCGCTGCCTCGTAGAGTGCCGCGCTGCACTGGGGGCGTGCGGCATCAGCTGGGCAAAAGGCCTCAGGAGCCTTGATATAGATAGGGTGATGCGTCAGCAGAACGTTGGCACCGGCCTCGAGAGCGCGGTGCACGTTGGTCTCGGTTGCATCGAGCGCACAGGTCACGCCGGTGATCTCGGCGGCAGGGTCGCCCACGGATAAGCCTACGTGGTCCCAGGGCTCGGTGTCCGTCTTTGGATAGCGTGCCAGCAGAGTGCGCTCGAGCTCGGCGACGATCATGCGGCACCCACGATCGACAGCAGCGCTTGGGCAAAGTCGTCCAGATCGGCTGGGTTCACGCGGTCATCGAACGAGATTCGAAGAGCGCCGAGAGCTTGCTCGCGACCGATGCCCATCGCGCTCAAAACATGGCTCGGGTCCATGCTGCCGCTCGAGCACGCCGAGCCTGCCGATACCTCAAAGCCGGCGGCGTCGAGCTTGATGATGAGCTCCTCGGAGTCCATGCCGTCAATGTAGATCGACACCATGCCGGGCAGACGGTCGGCATGCGCATAGTCGCCCATGGTGGCGTGAATGCGCGGATGGGCCGTAAGCATGGCGTAGAGCTTGTTGGAAAGGGTTTGCAGCTTCTCGCGCTCCTGAGCCACATGGGGAGCCAGCGTGCGGGCGGCAGCGGCAAAGGCCAGCTGCGTGCGCAGGTCCTGCGTGCCGGCGCGACGTCCGGCTTCCTGTCCGCCGCCAAAGATGCGGGGGCGCAGCGGCGTGCGGGTCTTAACGTAAAGCGCGCCGGATGCCACGGGACCGCCAATTTTGTGGGCGGCGACGGACATGGCATCGACGCCCAGCTCGGCGGCATCGAGCGGAATGTGCAGATAGCCCTGGATGGCATCGGTGTGGAACAGAGCGCCCACGGTATGCGCGGCCGCGGCAAGCTCGCGGATAGGCTGTACCACGCCGGTCTCGTTGTTGGCAACCATGATGCTCACGAGCGCCACGTCGTCGCCTAGTAGCTCGACAAGCGTGGCAGGCTCAATGTAGCCCATGCGGCAGGGCTGCACCAGGTCGACGCTAAAGCCTGCGGCACGCAGCAGCGGCAGGTTGTCCAGAATCGAATCGTGCTCGATGGCAGATACGATCACGCGGTTACGCTTACGGTCGCGCTGACGTGCACCCTCGGCAAGACCGAGTAGCGCCAGCTGGTTGGCTTCGGTGCCGCCGTTGGTCAGAACAATCTCAGACGGGCGAACGCGCGCGCCAAAGCTGCGGGCGATCTCGCGACGTGCAACCTCCAGACGCGCGGCAGCCTTGCGGCCGAGCGAGTGCAGCGAGTTGGGGTTGACGCCGGCAAGCTCGCTGTCGTCGTACTCGCGCTGCGCAAGGAGCGCCTCGGCGCGCATGGGCGTCGAGGCGGCGTAGTCAAGATTCACGGGTATGCGGTTTTGACCTGCGGTCATAAGGGTTTATGCCTCCTGTGCGGCCTCGTTGCCCAGCTTCTGCAGCAGCGCAACCTCGGCAGCGGGATCTTCGGACTTAAATACGGCGGAGCCGGCCACCAGAACATCGGCACCGGCCTTAACGACCTCGGCGATGTTTTTGGAAGAGATGCCGCCGTCGACCTCGATCATGGGCGACACGCCGTGACGCTCACACATGGCCTTGAGCTCGTGCAGTTTGGCGATGGTGCCGGGGATAAAGCTCTGGCCGCCAAAGCCGGGGTTCACGCTCATGAGCAGCACCATGTCAACAATGTCGATGATGCTATCGAGCATGCAGACGGGCGTGGCGGGGTTGAGCACCACACCGGCCTTGACGCCGCGCTGCTGCAGATGCGTGAGCGTGCGGTGCAGGTGCGTGGAGGCCTCGTAGTGCACGGTGATCATGTCGGCACCGGCGTCGGCGTACCAATCGACCGTCTCGTCGGGGTTCGACACCATCAGGTGCGCGTCGACCGGCACATCGGTGGAGCGCTTGACGGCCTTAAGGATGTCAACGCCAAAGGTGAGGTTGCCGGTAAAGTGACCGTCCATAACGTCGAAGTGCACAAAGTCGGCGCCGGCGATTTTGTCGAGCTCGCCCTTGAGGTTGGCCATGTCGGCCGAAAGGACGGACGGAGCGATTTTGATGGAACCCATGGTAGAAGCCTTTCTGCGCTAGTCGGTGAGTCCGTAGAACTCTTGAGAAGGGACGCGTTCGGTAAGAATCTCGAGCGCCCTATCCAAAGTAACACCGTTGTAGAGCGTTTGCTCCACGGCAAAGGTGAGCGGAATGTCTACGCCCAGCGAACGGGCAAGTTCGCTGACGCTGCGGGCCGCGACGGCGCCCTCGACCACCATATGCGTGCGCTCCTGATACTCGTCGAGCGACACGCCGTGGGCAAACTCGTAGCCAAAGGTGCGGTTGCGTGAATGCTCCGAGGTGCAGGTGGCAATGAGGTCGCCCATGCCGGCAAGTCCCATACAGGTCATAGCTTGACCGCCGCGGGCGTGCACCAGACGGCTGATCTCGGCCAGACCGCGCGTCATGATAAGGGCAAGCGTGTTGTCGCCTGCGCCCGAGCCGGCGGAGATGCCGCACACGATGGCGATGACATTTTTCATGGCGCCGCAAACCTCGACACCGGTCATGTCTTGCGAGAGGTAGATGCGGAAGGCCGTGGACAGGAGCAGGTCCTTAAAGGTCTCCCCTATCTGCGGATTTTTGCTGGCGATGACGGCGGCAGAAAGTCCGCCGCGGCAGATTTCCTCAGCATGGTTGGGGCCCGAAAGCGCCGCGACACGTGCTTCGTTGCCGATCTCGCTGGCGATGACCTCGCTCATGAGCAGGCCGGACTCGGGCTCAATGCCCTTGGTGAGGCAGAGCACCGGGGTATCGGCGGCGATAAAGGGCGCGGCCTGGTGGCACACGTTGCGAAGGTGCGTCGAAGGAACGGCAAAGATGATGGCCTCGGCGCCGTCGAGTGCCTGCATCAGCTCCGTCGTGGCGAAGACGTTGCAGGGCAGCTCGTAGCCCACCAGATAGCGCGGGTTGCGGTGCTCGCCGTTGATGCCGGCGGCCGTCTGCTTGCCATGGGCCCACATGGTCACGCGCTCGGCTCGCGCGGCGGCAAGGCCGGCGACGGCGGTTCCCCAGGAGCCAGAGCCAATTAGCGCAACATTCATGACTCTCTCCTACTTATCGTCGGGCTCGGTGACGCGCTTGGTAAACGAGAGCTTGGACTCCTTACCGGTCATGAGCTTTTTGATGTTCGCGCGATGGGCCCACACCACGGTGATGCCGATCATCGCCATGCAGAACTTGAGGCCCAGGCTGCTGTACGGAAAGACCGCGCAAGCAGCGATGGGAAGGCCGATGGCAGCGGCAAGCGATCCCACCGACACATACTTGGTGATGGCGACGGCCACGATAAACATGCCCAGCAGCGACAGGCCAATAGGCCAGTACCAGGCGAGGATGACACCCAGACCAACTGCGATACCCTTGCCGCCGTGGAAGTTGAGATAGGGCGAGAAGATATGGCCCCACACTGCCGCCAGGCAGATGACGCCGAGCATCCAGTCGCCGGCGGCACCGGGAGCCATGATGCTCACGGGGAAGCCATAGCCCACGCTCGCGATGAACGGACGCGCGATAAGGACGCAGATGGCGCCCTTCAGGCAGTCGAGCAGCAGCGTGAGCGCCGCGACCTTGGGGCCGGCCACGCGCAGCGCGTTGGTGGTGCCGATGTTGCCGGAGCCTGCCTTGCGAATGTCGGTGTGGTTGAACACGCGGCCCAGGATAAGACCAAACGGAATCGCCCCGATAAAGAACGAGACCACGGCGCAGATGGCGGTCAGCAGAATCGGATTATGCATCCTTTTGCTCCTTCTTCCTAAAGAAGAGTCGAATGGGTGTGCCGGCAAAGTCGAAGGTCGAGCGCATGCGGTTCTCCACGTAGCGCTGGTAGGTGTCGTTGACCAGATCGCTGTGGTTGACGAAGAACGTGAACGTCGGCGGGTTGACGCCCGTCTGGGTCACGTAGTGCATACGCAGGCGGCGCTTGCCGTCCACCACGGTATGACCGAACTCGCGCAGGTCGGTGAGGAACGTGTTGAGGCGCGAGGTGCTGATCTTTTGCGAGCGCGTCTTTTCGGCGGCGTCGACCATCGCCCAGATCTTCTCGACGCTGCGGCCAGTGAGGGCAGAGATGCGCAGGTACTGGGCCCAGGGAGCCATGACGCCCAGACGGCGGTCGATGGTCTCCATGCAGGCCTCGCGCTTACGGTCATCGTCGAGCAGATCCCACTTGTTGAGCAGCACCACGATGGCGCAGCCGCGCTCGATGGCAAGACCCATGACCTTCTGGTCCTGCTCAGTGACGCCCACGGAAGCATCGACGACGAGCAGCGCCACGTCGGCGCGGTCGATGGCGCGCAGGCCGCGGACCATGGAGTAGTACTCGAAGTTCTCGTACACGGTGCTCTTCTTGCGAATACCCGCGGTGTCGACCATGCGGTAGTGCTTGCCGTTGCGCTCCACGACGGTGTCGATGGCGTCGCGCGTGGTGCCGGCAATGTTGGACACGATGGAGCGGTCGGCGCCCAGGATGCGGTTGAACAACGAGGACTTACCGGCGTTGGGGCGGCCGATGATGGCGACGTTCAGCGCGTCGGGGAACTCGTCGGCGATCTCGTCCTCCTCCTCGGGCAACAGGGCCACGATGTCGTCGAGCAGGTCGCCCGTGCCGTGGCCGTGCAGGGCCGAGAGCGGCGTGGGCTCACCGATGCCGAGGGAATAGAACTCCCAGATGCTGTCATTCTCGCGATCGGGGTTGTCGAGCTTGTTCACCAACAGAAAGACCGGCTTGTCGCAGCGCTTGAGCATGCGGGCGACCGACTCGTCCTCCTCGGTGACGCCGGTGCGACCGTCGACCACAAACAGGATGACGGCGGCTTCCTCGGCGGCGGCGAGCGCCTGGTCGCGGATGGACGTGGCAAAGACGTCGTCGCTCTTGAGCGGCTCAATGCCGCCCGTGTCGACGATGGTGAACTCGCGGCCGTTCCAGTCGGCCGTGTGATACGAGCGGTCGCGCGTGACGCCGCGGGACTCATGGACGATGGCGTCCGAGGTCTGGGCCAGGCGGTTGACGAGCGTGGACTTGCCCACGTTGGGGCGTCCGACGACGGCGACGATAGGTTTCATCTGCTCTCCTTTAATGGGTAGGGTCAGTGGAAGTGTTAGAGTCTGCGGGCACAATGCCAAGGATGCGCTCCAGGGTATCGAGCAGCTCATGCGGCATGGTCGATACCACATGAACCTCGGCGCCGCGACTGGTAAGGCTTGCGAGTAAATCGTCACGATGATACTCGTCAAGCGTCATGCCGTCAGCGTTGAACATGAGCTTAGGCACAAAGAGCATAACCCCCGAGAGGTCCTGCGGCAGCTGTTCCAGAATGTCGCAGGCGACGATGAGGCCGGTCACGTCCACGTTGCCGCCAAAGTAGCGATTCTTGATGGCCGTGACGGTGCCGGCGAGCCCCTGCGGCGATTCCACGAAACGTGCCACGGTGTCGCGTGCGCTGGCGCCCGAGAGGCACAGCAGGTGCTGGCTGCGAGCGGCGATGGCCTCGCGGACGCGGGCCAGTCGCTCGGCATCGGCGGCAAGCACATCGTCCGTCTCGTCTAGGTATGAGCGGATCATGCCGATACCGTCGTAGTACTGCGGATAGCCGTCGTAAAAGTCCGCCTCGGGCGGATCGATGCCGGCGTCCAGGTAGAACTCGTCGCTCATCTGGAAGGTGTGGCGGCCAAAGCGCTCGTAAGCGCGGTCCTGGAAGGGTCGGATCATGGCAATGGTTTCGCGCGCGAGCTCGGGCTTGTCGCTGTATGACCAGCTAAAGCGGTTCTGATGCTTGGTAAAACCGAGCGGCACAATGCCCAGGCTTGTGATTTGCTCGTGCTCCTCGCAAAAGCGCAGGGTCTTTTCCAGCTCCTCGCCGTCGTTCATGCCGGGGCACAACACGATCTGCGCGTGAATCTCGATGCCGGCGGCCATGATGGTCTCGAGTACGTCCATGCCGCGCTGGGCGTTGCGGCCCATCATACGACGGCGGACGTCGGGGCTCACGGCATGGACCGACACGTTCATAGGGCTCATGTTGCGTTGGATGACGTTTTGCACGTCCTCGTCAGTGAGGTTCGTGAGCGTGACGAAGTTGCCCTGCAAAAAGCTCAGGCGGTAGTCGTCGTCGCGAATATAGAGCGTGGAGCGGCCGCCCTTGGGGAGCATCGTCATAAAACAGAACACGCAGGCGTTCACGCAGGTGCGCATGCCGTCGAAGATGGGGCCATCGAACTCCAAACCCCAATCCTCGCCGGGAAAGCGGTCGAGCTCGACGGGGGTGACGGTGTTGTCGCGCGGGTCGAGAACCTCGAGGTCGACGGTGTCGTCGTCTGCTTCCCAGAGCCACACGATCATATCGGTCAGCTGCTCGCCGTTGACCGTGAGCACGCGCATGCCCGGCTCGATACCCACATCCCATGCGGGCGACTCGGGACGCACATTCTTAACGAGCGCGCCCTCACCCGGCTCGGGGTCGCGGCTGCGCCCGTAATCGGCCACCTCGGCGGCGTATGCGGGTACGGTCTGGTCCATGGTTAGCGGCAAAGCTCCTTGATGCGCTCGACGGCGCGCTCGATGTGTTCTTGCGGGGTGGAGGCTCCGGCGGTGATGCCGATGTGGTGAGCGTCGGTAAACCACGCGGCCTGGAGCTCGGAAGTTTCCTCGATGTGATACGTGCGCTCGCAGGCGTCTGCGCAAATTTGCGCCAGGCGGCGGGTGTTGCCCGAGTTCTTGCCGCCCACGACGACCATGCAGTCGCAGCGGTTGGCAAGTGTGGCTGCTGCCTGTTGACGCTCACTCGTGGCGGCGCAGATGGTGTTGATCACACGCAGCTCCTGCACGCGCGGGGTGATGGCGGCCACGACCTCGGCGAGGTTCTGCGCGGTCTGGGTGGTCTGCACAACCAGGCCTATCTTGCCCTTGAGCGACAAGGCGTTGGCGTCGGCGGCACAGCTCACGACCTGCGCATCATTGCCGGCGTGGCCCAGAATACCTTCGACCTCGGGGTGACCTGGCTCGCCTACGACCACCACGCGATAGCCCTCGCGCACCAGTCGCTCGGCGGCCACATGGACCTTCTTCACGTAGGGGCAGGTGGCGTCGACCACGGTAAGGCCACGCTCGCGAGCGGCATCGATCACCTGCGGCACCACGCCGTGGGCGCGGATGATCACGGTGCCGGTTGCGGCATTATCCAGGTTCTCGGCCAAGCCAACGCCTGCCTCAGCGAGCTCGCGTACCACGATGGGGTTATGGATGAGCGGCCCCAGGGTGTGGACCTGAGCGCTCTCCCCTGCCTGCGGCGCGGCGGCCAGAGCCATGTCGAGCGCGCGCTGCACGCCGTAGCAAGTGCCGGCATGGGCGGCGATTTCGATGGTGGGGGCGTCTGACTTGCCGGCAACGGCCTCGACGGTATTCATGACATCCTCGCCCATGGCTAGAACCTGCCCGGATGCTCGGCGCACAGCTCGTCTCGCATAGCGTAGACGCGGTTCATGGCCTCGGACTCAAACCATTCCAGGCGCTCCGTGCGCTTAAGCCCAGCCGGTGCGTCGGAAAGCGAGACGGCCTTGCCGGCGCGGATCCAGCACTTCTTGGGACGCATGATCTTTTTGCCTGCAGGCGTGATGTCGGACCAGCCGCAGATGGCGAGCGGGTTCACAGGTGCCTTGCCCATCTGGGCGATGAGCGCAAAACCGCCGTGGACCTCGGGCTTGATCTCGCGCGAGCGGATGCGCGTGCCCTCGGGGAAGATCAGGACGTCCTCGCCACGCTGCAGCGCATGCTGAGCGGCGCGCAGGCACTTCATATCGGCAGTACCACGCTCCACGGGGATGCCGCCAACGCGGCTAAAGGCCCAGCGCACAATCTTGCTCTTGGCGAACTCGGACTTAAAGATGGGACGAATGCGGCGGCCCCCAAAGAACAACGCCGTCTCAACGGCCAGGAGCTCGGCCATCGAGGTGTGGTTGCAGATGACCACGCTGCCGCGGCCTTCCTGGCGCTCAAACAGCAGGTCAGCGTCCTCGACTTTCCAACGCCACATGAACTTGGAGAAGGCCCAAAGGATGGCCATGACTACGACGACGGTGCCGCGGATGAGCGCTGGGAACTCGGCGTAGGGGGCGTTGTAGTAATCCTCGGGCGTCTGCTTAAACAGGCGCATGGGTTACCTCCTTTGGTTGATGAGGTCCTCGATTATCGAGACGACCTCATCGATGGTGTGGGCGGTGGAGTCGACGTGCACGGCGTCTTCGGCGGGCACGAGCGGGGCGACCTCGCGGCTGCTGTCGAGCTTGTCGCGCTGCTTGAGGGCGCCGAGGGTCTCGTCGACCTCGGTCTCGAGCTGCTCGGTGGTGAGCGGCTGCGCATCGTTCTGGTGGCGCTGCAGCACGCGGCGACGGGCGCGCTCGCGCGGGTCGGCGGTCAGGAAGACCTTGACCTGCGCGTTGGGGAACACGACGGTTCCGATGTCGCGACCCTCGGCCACGATATCGCGGTTCTCGGCGGCGCGGCGCTGATGGATGAGCATGGCGGCGCGCACGCCCGGGTAGGCCGAAACCTTGGACACGTTGGCGTCCACCTGCGGGGTGCGAATGGCGGCCGAGACATCCTGACCGTCAATGCTCAGGCGTGTGTCCTCGCCGGTGCCGTTGGTAAAGCGGATCTCGATCTGCTCGGCGAGGGCATCGATGGCAGCCTCGTCGTCCAGGTCGATGCCGCGGTCGAGCGCAGCGAAGGTGACGGCGCGATACATGGCGCCCGTATCGAGCTTGTTAAAGCCCAGCTGGCGGGCGATCTCCTTGGCGATGGTAGACTTGCCGGAACCGGCGGGGCCGTCGATGGCGACGATCATACAATGCTTCCTTTCGGTGGTTGACGTGCTGGTATGGTTCGCGGGCGCTGCTTGCTGGCGGACTGGCTAGCCCGTGTAGCGCTCGCGATAGGTGTTGCGCTTGGGTGCGGAGCCATGGCTGCCGTGGTGACGCGTGCGGCTGGTGGGCGTGTCTTGGGGCTTGCCGCCGTTACGCTTGCCGCTCGCCTGCTTGGGCGGGATGCCGCCCGCTTTAAGGATCTGCACCTCGCGGTCGGTGAGCTCGCGCCACGAACCCTTGGCCACATCCTTGAGCTCCAGGCCGGCAAAGTTGCAGCGGTGCAGGCGGATCACCGGATGGTGAATCTTGCTCAGCATGCGCTTAACCTGATTTTTGCGGCCCTCGCGGATGATGACCTCCACGGCGGTGGTGCCGGGCTTGACGCCTTGGGGAGCTACGGCTTCGGCCTCGCGCGCGTTAATGACACGGCAGATTGCCGGCTGGCACAGGCCGTCGTCGAGCTCGATGCCATGGCGGAGTGGCGTGAGATCGCGGTCGGACAGTTCGCCGTCAACGAGTGCCTGGTAGGTCTTGTAGACGTGTTTGCTCGGGTGCAGCAGGTCCTGCGACAGGTCGCCGTCGGTGGTAAAGAGCAAGAGACCAGTGGTGTCGCGGTCCAGACGACCCACCGGGAAGAGCCCCGGAAATCGGTCGCGCGGAACCAAGTCCGCCACACAGGGGCGCTCCTGCGGGTCGCTCATGGTGGTAAGATAGCCGGTCGGCTTGTAGAGCATCAGGTACACGGCGCCCTGGTCGAGCTTGACGGGCATGCCGTCGACCTCGATGTGATCGCGGTCGACATCGACCTTGGTGCCCAGTTCGGTCGCGACCTGGCCGTTAACCGTCACGCGGCCGTCGGTCATCAGGTCCTCCGAGCCGCGTCGGCTCGCCACACCCGCGCGCGCCAAAAAGCGCTGCAGGCGCATAGTGTGCGGATAGACGGGCTGGGCGTCGGTTGCGGGTACTGCGTTGCCCATGGCGCGCGTCTCCCCTACTTCGTTAGTCCTCGTCATGCAAATCCTCCGAGGTCTCGTCGGCGACCAGGGTCTCCAAGTCCTCGACTGCCTCAACATCTTCAACATCGGTATCGAGAAGTTCGCGCTCTTCGTCCAGGTCCTCGGCCTGTTCCTCGAGCGTGGACTGAATACTGCGGCCGCTCAGGCGCTCGCGGATAAACTGGCGCGACTGCTCGTCGGGGGCAAACTGCTCCAGGTCGGGCAGGTCGCGGGTGGAGCGCAGACCGAACTTTTCCAGGAAGGCGTTGGTCGTGCCGTAGATGATGGCTTGACCGCGCTGGGGGTCGCGGCCGAGCTCACGCACCAGGCCCTTGTCCACGAGCGACGCGATGACGCCGTCGGAGTTGACGCCGCGGATGCCCTTGACCACCTCGCGCGTAACGGGCTGGTGGTAGGCGATGACGGCCAGGGTTTCGAGCGCCGCTTGCGACAACTTTTGCGTATCCCAGCTCAGCACGTAAGCCTCGACTACATCGTGGTAGGCGGGGTGCGTAAACAGGCGCCAGCCGCCGGCGACCTCGCGCAGCTGAAAGCCGCGGTTGGCCTCCTCGTACTCAACCTTGAGCTCGGCGAGCAGCGATGCGCACTCGCCGGGGGCGATATCCAGTGCGCCGGCCAGCGCGGGCGCACTCACCGGGTCGCTCGACACCAGCAGCAGCGCCTCGAGAGCGCCTTTGAGGCTGTTTGCATCCAGCGTGGAAAGGGTTGACATGGTTGCGGCTCCTATTCGGTGAGCTCGGGGCCCTCGCCAGGCACATAGGCCTCGGCGCCCTCGACGCGGTTGATTTGAATGGTTCCAAAGATCTCGTCCTGGCTCAGCGTGAGCGAGCCGCGCTTGGCGAGCTCGAGCATGGCCAGGAAGGTGACGACGAGCTGCTCGGTGGTGGCGTCGCCGTCCAGCAGCTCGCGGAAGGTGCAGGTTTGGTGCGCCATGGTAAAGCGGTCGACCGAGGCCACCGTCAGGTCGAGCGGCACGCGATGCGGTGCCACGTGCTCGGCCTCCAGCAGGAAGGTCTGGCGCTTGCCGTCCAGGTCGGCGCAGATGACGGCGAGGCCGCGCAGGGTGATGCCGGCCAGGTAGTCGGGCATGAGGCCCAAGAACTCGGGGTCGGGGCCGGCCACGCGCGGATGCATGCGGCTCTCGGCCTGCATGCGCGCGCCAAGGGCCGCCGCCGCGCCCTTAAACTGCTTGTAGGCAATCAGGCGCTGAATCAGGACCTCGCGCAGGGCGTCGCCGTCGAGCGCACTGAGTTCTTCGAGGTCTTCGTCGAACTCCTCATCGTCGTCATCGACTTTGCGCGGGGCTTCCTGGGGCACCAGCGAGGCAGCCTTGATATCCAAAAGGGTTGCCGCGACCAGCAAAAAGTCGCTCGCCACGTCCAGGTCCAGCGCCTCGATGCGCTCGGCCTCGGCAAGGTATTGTTCGGCCACCTCGCTGATCGAGATGGCGCCGATATCAACTTTTTGGCGGGTTACCAGCTGAAGCAGCAGGTCGAACGGTCCGCTGTAGACCTGCGTCGACACGCGATACGACATATTCGACCTCCTTTGACGGCGCCTTCGCGGCGCGGTTTGGGTGCATGTTACGACCGCTTTGCACGGTCGACCTGTAAGTTTACCTTAGATGCCGGCGATTGCGAAGTTGAGCAGCTGTTCAGCAAGCGGATACACGGTAACGTCGAAATAGCGGCCGATTACATCGATGCCGGTCCACATAGGCAGCAGGTATAGAACCAGGATGAGTATGGGCATAGCGTATTGCTGCAGGCGGTAATAGTTGTTGAGCGCCTTGCCCTTGAGGAAGGGCACGATGATCGACGAGCCATCAAGCGGCGGAATCGGGATGAGGTTAAAGAACGCGAGCGACAGGTTGACCACGATAAACGTGGCGCCGAAGTTCATGATCTGTGACGCTACGGCAAAGGACATGCTGGTGTAGAGGTTGCCGTACGTTGCGTGCATGAGGGCGGCCGCGAGGCACGCGAGGGCGATGTTCGATGCGGGGCCGGCCGCGCTCACCAGGACCTCGTCGCGCTTGGGGTGCTTGAGGTTGTTGAGGTAGACGGGCACGGGCTTGGCGAAGGCGAACACCGGGCCTCCGGCGGCGAGCATCAGCAGCGGCAGGAGGATGGTGCCAAACGGGTCGATATGGTTGAGCGGGTTGAGCGAGACGCGTCCGCGCGAACGGGCCGTCTTATCGCCGAGTGCCCAGGCCGCGGCGGCGTGCGCGCTCTCGTGGATCACGATGCCAACGATGACGGCGACCGCGCTGGCGAGCAGGTTCATGAAGTAGCTGCTGGACATAACGATCCCCTAGCGGACGCGGCGCGAGGCGCGCGTGAGCAGGTAATCGGCCACAAATAGAATCACGGCCACGATGGCGTAATCCAGGCGGAACACGCCGCCAAAGGGAGAAGTGATGACGCCGTAGCCGGCGATGGCGCTCGGCAGCGCGCGCGAAAGCTCGACGACAAAGCCCACGATCTGCAGCTTGGCGGTGAGGCCGCTAAAACACAGCAGCACGGTCATCGCGCTCATAAAGATGCCGCAGATGCGACAGGCGATGGCGATGATGCTCATCGCCACGGCAGTGGCCTTACGAGAGTTCACGCGCGGTCTCCTCTTCGATCTGGGTGGAAAGTTCCAGCCATTCGTCCTCGAGCTTGGGCAGCTCTTGCTTAAGGCCGTTATATTCCCCCAGCGCGGCGTTGAACTTGTCCTGATCGGCATAAAGCTCTTCGCTTGCCATCAATTCCATAAGCTCGTCATAGCGGGCGCGCTTTTTGTCGAGCTCCGTCTCGATCTTCTTGAGCTGGTTGCGCACGCCCTTGAGCTTCTTGTTGAGCGCGGCGCGGGCCTGGGCCTCGGCGCGCTTTTGCTCCTTGGTCTTTTTGCCCTCGGCCGGCTTGGAAGCGGCGGCGGGCGCATCGGGCTGGGTCGCGGTGACCTTAGCGTCCTTGGTCGCGGCCGGTGCGCTCTCCCCTGCCGCCTCGGCGGCGCGGGCTGCGAGGTCCTCGCGCTTGTAGAGGTAGTAGTCGTAGTCGCCGTCATAGACCGTGACCTTGCCATCGCGGATGTCGATCACGCGGTTGGCCACGGCGCGCACCAGGTGCTCGTCGTGGCTGATTAGCACGATGGTGCCGGGGAAGTTTTGCAGGGCGTTCTCGAGCATGTCCACCGAGTCGATGTCCAGGTGGTTGGTGGGCTCGTCCAGGCACAGGAGCGCCTCGGGGGCCACGAGCATCTTGGCCAGGGCCAGACGCGCTTTTTCGCCGCCGGAGAGGACGCGAACCTGTTTCTCGATGGAATCGTTGTCGCTAAACAGGAAGGCGCCCAGCAGGCTGCGCTGCTGCGGCACGGTCCACTTGGGCGTGACGGTGTCGATCTCTTGTAGGACGGTGTTGGACTCGGTCATGCCTTCGAGCGCGTGCTGGGCGTAGTAGGCCACGCCCACGTTGGTGCCCAGATCGCGGGTGCCGGTGGTGGGTGGCTCCAGGCCGGCGAGGATCTTCATGAGGGTGGACTTGCCGGCGCCGTTGGGGCCGACGAGCGCCACATGCTCGCCGCGGTAGAGCTTGAGGTCGATGTCACTGTAGATGTGCTTGTCGCCGTATGACTTGGAGACGCCCTCGAGGCCCACGACCATATCGCCCGAGCGCGGCGGGTCGGGGAACTTAAAGTCGATATGCTTGTGGCCCTCGGGCAGGATGACGAGCTCCTTTTTGATCTGCTCGATTTTGCGGATGCGCTCCTGGGCCTGGGCTGCCTTGGTGGGCTTGTAGCGGAACTTATCGACGAAGACCTGCATGTGGGCGATGTCGCGCTCCTGGGCGGCGCGCTTGGCGCGCATCTGCTCCAGGTTGTCCTCGCGCTGCTTGAGGTAGCTGCTGTAGTTGCCGGTGTAGGTGGTTACGCGACGGTTTTCGAGTGCGGCGACGTGGTCGACGCAGGCGTCCATGAAGGCGCGGTCGTGGCTGACGATGAGTACGGCGCCGTCGTAGTTGGCGATAAAGCCGCGTAGCCACTGGACGCTCTCGAGGTCCAGGTGGTTAGTGGGCTCGTCCAGCAGCAGCAGGTCGGGGTGGCGCAGGAAGAGCTTGGCGAGCGCGATGCGCATCTGCCAGCCGCCCGAGAACTCGGAGCACGGGCGCTCAAAGTCGGTGACCTTAAAGCCCAGGCCAGATAGGATCTTGCGGGCGTTGCTCTCGAGCTCGTAGCCGCCCAGGTGCTCAAAGCGGTCCTGGACCTGTCCGTACTCGTTGAGGAGCGCGTCGACATCCTTCCCCTGTTCGGAGAGCTCGGTGATCTGGGCCTGCAGCTCGTTGGCGCGCTCGCCCATGCGGCGAATTTCCTTGGCGGCCGCCATGACCTCGGCAAGGATGGTGGTGTCCTTGTGCTCCAGGTTGGTTTCCTGCTCTAGGTAGCCTACCTGGCAGTCCTTTGCGTACTGGATCTGGCCGGCGTCGGGGCTGTCGATGCCCATGATGATCTTGAGCATGGTGGTTTTGCCGGCGCCGTTGGGTCCCACGAGCGCAAAACGCTCGCCGGGGTTGATCTGGAAGGACGCGCCACTAAAGAGGACGCGCGCGCCGAAGCTTTTTTCGATCTTGTCGACGAGGAGGATCATGGTGCCGCCTTTGACCTTGTGTGCCAATATGAAAAAAGGCCCCAACTTGCGTTGGAGCCTCAATCAATGCTCGGGTGGAGACGAGGGGGATCGAACCCCTGACCTCTTGACTGCCAGTCAAGCGCTCT
>OCHO01000984.1_pt1 | contig 19916 bp, 23 predicted proteins | sample 1538441 | NCBI WGS metagenome assembly OCHO01 (sample SAMN04571691, study PRJEB22368) | human gut metagenome | biome: human gut; material: stool | host: Homo sapiens | place: Luxembourg | collected 2012-06-29
CAACCTTCTGAAGGTTGCTGTCTCCATCGGAAGTGAACTGACCGCCGGTCGCGATTTGCGTCAGAGCGATATCCGAGGTGTTTCCACCGGCATTGACAAATTCTCCGCCGTTAAGAACCAGTTGATCGGCCTTGACTGAACCGGCTGCTTGGTTAAGGAAGCGGTCGTTCTCAGCTAAAACAAGGTGTCCGGCCTCAACGGTGCCTGTATTTTCGGTCTTGGTAGCGGCAAATTCAATGACTTTTACCGTACCGGCATTGTTCAGTTCTTTAAATTGAACCTTTTCGGCCTCAATCGAGGCATCCTGCCGGACATCTGCCAGAGTCACATCCTTAGAACCGACGGAACCGCCCTGAATCATGCCCTTCAGTAACATGAGGTTTGAAAGCTCAAGGTGGCCTTCATTGGCGATACCGACATCGGAGGCATCAGCCATTTCAATCTTAGTTGTCCCTGAATCTTTGAACTGAGCGGCTTGGGCAGAGTTTTGTACCTGACCGCCGGTGACATTCAAACCGTTCAAAGCTAAGGAGCCGTTGTTGCCAACCGTGCCGCCTGTGACATTGAGCGCATTGGTATTTTCCATTGTGCCGTTGTTGTTGAGTTCACCTGAAGCAACCGTGACACTCTGAGTTCCGTCAACTTTGAGGGTTCCGTCATTGGTAACAGTACCGTTAAGTTCGGAGGCTCCGTTAAGTCCGGCAATTGTCAGGACGGCATCCGCTGCATTAGTAACAAGAGATCCTGCTTCCGTCAGGAGCGAGTCCATTTTGGCAAGCGCATTATTAATGAAGCTGCCCGCAGTTGCATCCTGAACGGGTGTCGCGGCTTGAACGGTGAGTTTTGCAATGTCCACTTCGCCGCTGTTGGTCATATCACCGGCAACAGTTAGCTCATCCGTAACGGACAGTTTGCCCTGATTTTCCAGCGATCCACGAATGCCGTAAGTTCCCGAAGCACCGGCAAGAGCGTTACCGGAAACGGTCAGTTTTCCGGCTGTCAGTTCAGCACCTTGCTTATTAACAGAACCGTATTCGCGTAGAGTCAGCTCATTGAAGTCTGCGGTACCGTTGTTTTCTAGGTATCCGCTAATATCCGCAGTGCCGATATCAAAAGTTCCGTGATTAACGAACGAGTTGTTGGTGTTTCGGGATGCGATATTCTGAGCCTTGAAAATGCCGTGGTTGCTCATAGCACTGCCGTCAACAGCCGTATAGCTGCCGACAATCAGCTGAGTGGCTGTGTCATCGGCATTGCCGATAACCAGTCCCTCTCGGTCATTACCGTAACCGGCAGAGCCGTTGTTCAGGACGTCAACGGTAAACTCGCCATTTTTGACAATCACTTGACCGCCGGCACCTCCGATTTTGTTATTGGCCGGGGAAATACCGATATTGAGTTCTGCAAGATGTCCCTTCGTTGCAGCGGCTGAACCGTAAGAGCCTAGCGTTAACTTAGAAGGAGTCAAGTTTCCGTTGTCGTTGCGGTTGCCTCCTACCCAAACGGCACCGTCTGTTAATTCCACCAGAGCGAGATTGGGATTGGGCTGAGCCTGACCAACCAAAACGAAGTGGCTGCCACTATTAATATAGAGGCCGTCAGAAACGCCGGCTACGTTCATAAACCCCATTGACTGGTTTAAAACGTTCGGCGTACCGGAAGTCGGAACAACAACCGCTGTACGATCATTAACACCTATAACCAAAGAAGTTGCGCCCGGATTTGCAGCGCTTTCATTGGAAAGCGTTTCATTAGCAAAGGTTGCGTAGGCTAGAGTTCCGTCGGCAGTGGCTCTAATGGAATTTGCGAGATCTACATTAAATCTCTCAGCAGCTTTGCCGTTAAATGCAACTTCAAGTTCTCCGCGGCGATCCGCAGGAACATCTCCGATTGCTACGAGCTTATTAACTGCATCACCGGCAAGAGCAGCACTGTAGGAGGCGTCGTCAAACGCGACAGTGCCCCATTGAAAAGCGATACCCTGTGCAACAGAACCGATAACGTTACCGATGCCCGTGACGATTTGAGGATTACTGCTGACTTCAACTTTATCTTCAGGATTTACTGCATCAAGATTTAATGTACTGTAATCAAGATCAGTAAAGATCTGATCCAAAGTTGTGGACAAACGACCGCCTACCAAATTGGTTGTCTTATTGCCGTTCATCGCAATGTGCTCGGTTCTCAGAGTGGCGCCGCGACGAATTTCAACATAGGAGGAACTGTCCAGTGTTCCTACGGTGAATGTTGCCGCGTCATTGGAACCGGAGCCCGCGCCAAGATTGTAGGTGTTGCCGGAACCGAGGACAGTGTGCTCAATCGTTCCGCCGGTCAGATCAACTGTTGAATTGCTGAACCAACCCGAAGCACTCGAAAGACTGCCTGCCGTCTGGACGTATTTAATATTGTCCGCTTCGAGACTGCCTACATTAATCTGTCCTGCGTTTGTAAAAGTGTCATTGCCGAGACCGGCGCGTTTGAACACTATCAGACCGTCACCAGTAATCGAGCCGGAGTTGTTCAAAGTACCGCCGAAAGTAAACGTACCTGCATTTTTGATCGAGCCGGTATTCGTAATACCTAATCCGCTGCCGTCAACGAAAATGTCAGACACGCCGCCGAAAGCTTCGGCGCCTGAAGCATTGATAAATTCACCCGCAATCGAACCGGTTCCGTAATAAGCAATGCCGTTATTAGTCTTGCTACCGCCCTCAGAAACCGTCAAATTCTTCAATTGTTCGGTTGCCCTTGCAACAGCTCTGGCTACTTTTCTTAAGCGAAGAGGAGAAGTAGCGAAAGTTTGTTGCGCGTTGTCTCCATTAATAAAATAGCCGCCGTTATTAATAACTAACGAATCGGCAATCAATGTGCCATTGTTGGAAACAACACCGCCGCTTAGAACCGTGAGTTCCGAATCATCGCCGGTAAATTCTGCAACAGCGCCTGAAGCATTGGCGATCAAACCGGATACCTGTGTTTTACCCGTTGCTTTAAGAGTGTAAGTATTTCCGATGGTGCCAATGTTGCCGTCACCGCGGGAACCGATAGCTGTATTGAAAAGACGGATTTCGCCCGGATTTTCAAGAGTGCCGAATACGGTTGAATTATCCAGCGCTTCCATGTAACCGAAATTTCTGAGTGTGCCGTTGACGTTAACCGTATTGGCAATTAACCGAGCGCCTTGGCTGTTTTGCAAGGTTCCGTCGATATCTGCTGTTCCAACTAATTTGGCATTGGCATTATTAATAAATCTGCCGCCGAACTGAGTATTACCGCTGACAGTCAATTTTCCATTGTTGCGGACTTCTGCGCTGTTCCAGCCGTTTAAAGCTCCGAGGACGGTTTCGCCGTTATTTTCGAGAACAGCTTTGTCGGTGAATGTGCCGTTGTCACTGCGGAACGTAGAATTTTTATCTACCGTTGTCGTACCTCCCGAAGAGGTGTGATTCGTGACAAGATAGTCGCCCGCAGCGATTCTCAATTCTCCGCCGTTGGAAAGATTGACTTCCGAGGCCTGACCCTGATAAAGAGAAGAGTCTTTAATACCGAGACTGCCCAGGATCAGTTTTGCTCCGCTGCCGACAGCAGAAATAACTTTTTCAGCTAGAGTGAAACGATTTCCTGTTCCGTCGGACTTACCGCCGATCAGAGTAAGCTCTTTCCCGTCTTGAATTGTTGTTCCGGTCGCTTCATTGATACCGGTAAAACCGGTGTTGTTCCGAAGACCGGAATTGCCGATAACAATTGCTCCGTTTTCGCCTTCAAGTTTGCGATCAACGAAAATAACATCGCGCAAGTGCTCTACATTGTCATAAAGCTCATTGGTTTTTGCGACGGTTAATTTATCATCATGTGAAACGCCCGCTATCGTGCCTTGGAACTCGAGGGTCGTTGCACTTCCAAATTGTTCTTTGAATGCCTTTGCCAAATCGGCGGCTTGGGTCTGAGTCAAATTGACGCCGGTCACGATCACTTTTCCGCCCGTAAACGACGCATGATCGGCCAAACTCTTGGCAACGGTTCCCGGCAAATACTTCAGGAAAAAGTCCGTGAGACTTGTTTTGGCTTCTTGCGGAACCGTTGAATTTAGAGCGACATAATGTAGATCCTGCTGACCGGTGGTACCCAAAGAGTCGAAAATATCCAAAGCGTTATTCGTTTGGATTGTCCCTGAAGAGGTCAGGCGTCCGTTTCCGAATTGGAAACCGTTCTGGAAATTCACGCTGCCGGTGTTGTTTAAATTTCCGGCAATCGTGACTCGGTTGGTTTCCGTCCAGTTGCCTCGGTTGTTCAGATTTCCGCTGTTGGTTAGATTTCCTCGGCTCGTGACATTACTGGTCAGTGTCAGTGTTCCGTTATTTACCAAAGTTCCAAAAAGGTTCGCGTTGCCGATGGATAAATTGCCGGAGTTTGAGCTTGAACCGTTGGACTGGTTGAAGTTCGTTATCGAAAGAGTTGCGGCATTGGAAAGTGATCCGTTCTCTTTGCTGAGAGTAGTAAAGTTGTAGCTTCCGCCAGTAACCGAAACTGTGCTGTTGTTCTTAATACCTAACGTTGGGGCATTGCTGAAATGACCGCCGCCAAGAATCAGGTAATTTCCAACATTTTGACCAACCACAATGGGATTGCGGTTTACGAAAGTACCGCCCAGAAGTTCGAGACCCTGAGAAATGGTCATAGGAACAGCAGAACTTTCTACATAGTTTCCGCCACGGACAATGACCTTTCCAAAATTTATAGACCCGGTACCCGTTTTAAAGTCGACGTTTCCTGAAGTGTCTAAAACATTTGCATTCAACGAGATCTTTGGGCTTGCATTCCCATAAATACTATCGCCAAGAGTACCTGACTGCCCCACCCGTAGGATTCCGTTTACCTGCACAGAGCCAGTTTCTCCTCCGCGATCCCCAGCAAAGAAAAGAGAGCCGTTAACATTTAAGTCTCCTCCTACAGATAGAGTGCCGTTGGAGCCTCCTCTGCCGGACCCGTGTCCGGCCAATATGAAGATCGTCTGATTGTCAAGCGTCATATTGTCCCTGACAGTCAGTGACTGAATGGGTCGTCCGGTATCCCCGTGTGAACAATCAAAGGCTATGAACGTCCAGCCTGATCCTCGATAAGGCACAGTCAGACTGCCGTTGATTACATAATCCGAGTGGATCATGCTGGAACCATTGTCATGGAATAAGTAATCAATATCGTTCCAAGAGGTGTTGCCGTTGACCGTAACCGCAGCATTTGCAGCCATCATGCCCGACAATAGCAACGCCGATCCAATAATCACACTTGTCTTGGAGCTTTGGCTTGCAGCCGTCATCGCTTCGGAAACGGCGACGAAGCATCCCCGCCTCCGATTCCAAACCTTCTTAAAGATTTTGTTCATAAGACCTCCTCGGGTTGTGCTATTTATTTGGTCTGAGCCGACTGTGCCGGTTCTTTTTCAGCCGGCGTAAAAATGAGGGGGACGGCATCAAAAGCGACGATTTCTTTGATGCGAATCCAACAGTCGCCGCGAATTCCCCGAAACTGGAATACTTTGTCTTGGGATTCGGAATCGGCTAAGACACCTCGCAAAGCGGTTATCTGCGGATCGACCGTTTGATGATCTTCGGGTTTAAGGTCAAGAACTAGATTTGTTCCGTTTTTGAGATGGATAGTCACTCGTTGGACGTGAATTGCTTCTGCCATTTTTTCCTCCTTAAGGAATGAAGTTGATTTGGGAAAGGGCTTGGGAAGAAAGCCTTTTCCTAAAGAAACTGAGGAGGAAAAAGGGCGCAAAAAGCCGAACCGTCCTTAAAGAAGGAAAGTCCGAACCTTGAGATTTGTCTGTTGTTCATAACTCTTATTTCAAAAAATCTGGCGGGACTTTCTGTGCAGACTGTTATGAACCGAAAGATCAACTGTCACCGTTCTTTCAACGGGGCGGGACGATTAGAATAATTGGTGCCCGGAGGCTGCATTGTCCCGCCAAGGATGCAACCTCGCCTGTCAATCAGGCCGTCTGCTTCCGGGCATTAACTGTTACGTTGATCGCAATCGGCCTCCGACCTTCAAAAGAATCCAGTCCTGAAGTTCGGCTATGTTTTCAGAAGCTCTTTTCTGAATTACTGCGCCTCTTTTGATATTTGCTTCATAAAGGTGAATCGACTTTGGCCCAGTAAGACCCACAACACGTTTGGATTCGATGACGCGGATGGAAACATTCGGGTATTCCACATTGTTGATTCTCATTTTTTATCTCCCGATTTATCTTTGCTTTTCAATGTTTCCAGATTCTCTTTCAGAAACTGTTCTGTTAGTTTCACAGTGCTCTCTGAGATCCCCTGTATTCGCTGATTGTTGACGATTGCCGGAAGGACCTTCATTGCTGCCATAGTCTGAGAACTTGGAATAAATATGAAGGCGGTAGTACAAGCTATGCCAAGAAGGGCTCCGAATAAAGCCATGGCTCCGGAGTAGATCTGGATGGCACAAATGATTAATAGAGCGGAGAGACATGCTAGAAAAATAAGACCAAGGGAGATCTTGTCCATCGTGCCGATCCAATAAATGTCAGAGGCAGTTATTTCAACCATGATGAACCTTTGATCTTTACCAATGCACCCTTGTCCAATTTTTGCCGTTGATGAATACATCAATGGCTCGTCTGGACTGATACTGTTGCCATTTCACCTGTTCATAGACGCGGACAGGGCGGTAGCAAACGGAAGAACTGCTGCTGTCTCCCGAGCTGTCATAACAGGTGTAACTCTCATAGGCAGTACCTTGATAGCCCTTAACGCAGGCCTTAGTGCCTCCCCAATGTCCGGGAGAGTCCTCGGTTGCTTTGAACCAGTGCTCACCGCCCCAGTTGTAGCTGGCATTATTTTTTCTAAGTAGTTTGTTTTTCCGACGGTTGATGTTTCCTTCAACGATCCAGCCTTGAGGAGCATCTTCCATCCCTTGAAGGATGCAAGGATCAAATCCGTCAGAAAGCTGACTCGCATAGTTGCCCTCTCCGGCCATCGGGCAGGAGGGAAATTTGCATGGGTGACGCCAAGAAAGGCAGTCAAAGAGTTTGTCTATCGGAGGACGGCATTCGCTAACCGCTCTCGGTCCGTTGGGATTGGCTAAGCAGAGGAGAACTTCACATCCCCAGCGGTCATTGCCGGTCATCAATTCGATTTTCGGCATACCCGGGATTTGAGAATAATCCGTCGTATCAGCCAACACTTTGAAACCCGCGCCGGACAGCAGGGCGCTGACGGCTGCCAAGGCTAGTAATGTTTTGGGATTTGAGACTTTTATTTTCATTTTCAGCTTGCCATCAATTCTTTGAATTTCATGGAGAAAGCGCTTGCGCTGGCTAATCGCTCCGTCATCGCTTCAATGCTTAAGCCCTGCTGCTCGGCGGCTTTTTTTATCGTCCAAGCGTCTATCTCACACTCGTACCAAAATGTCCATCTACTGGACAATTGAATCGGTTTCGGAAACGTCGGGTCGTTTTTTACCAATTTGTATAACTGGGTTTTACCGCAGCCGAGACGCTCGCAGACCTGCTCAGGTCTTAGTTGATTGAGGCTTAAGTTACTCATAGAGCCTCCGATCTGGAATAAAAAGCAGCGCCGCTGAGAAATCAGTCCTGTTCCCGAAAAAAGAGAAGAGGTGCCTGCAAGGATCTATACACCCGAAGGAAAATGGCACCAAAAAATTCAGAAACTTTGAAAGCGCTGAAGGACTCTTTAGCGATTCTGACAAGCGGGGGTAGTGTGCTTGTCTCGATTTGCTTACCAAGAGTCCGAGGAAATTGGGCCTCCGAGGAAAAGAATAGAATTTAGTTGCCAAACTCAAATCGCTAATCAATTCCCGGAGGAAAGAAAGATGAAAAAGGGTATTTTCCAAAAAATTTTTATCTCTGCTGGTTTGTTTTTTGTTCTTGCCTTGTCCTTTGTACCGATAGCTATCCTTTACGGCAACGAAGCTCAAAGGAACATGGTGTTGTTTCTTTGTTCGCTTGGTTCTTGTGCTGCCGGTTTCGCTGCTATTTATGTATCCGCGGAGAACAGTAAGAATCAACAGCAGCTTATTAAAGCTATTGTTGACGCAACCGAAGAGCTTCAGAAACTCAGAATTGCAATAACTGACAGTGGAATGACCACAAACACCAAAAAGTAGCCGGAAAACAGCACAAGAAATGTCTCTGTATCCATTGGAAACAAGCGAGACAGAAGCTCTCCCTGAAAACACTTCGGCAGTTTGGACTTCACTTTTAAGATGTAAACAAGACATATTAGGTCGAAATGAGTGGTAATAATCACCCAGCCATATGTTAAGTAATTCCACCAAAACTGAACGCTTTGGAATTCCTCCCAAGGATGAAGAAGTTTTTCCAACATTTCGAAGTCGATTTGATAAAAAACAGAAAATCGTTTTCATTTCAGCCCCCGTAACTGTCCAGTCCCACAAAACCGCAACAGCCAATAAGGACAAACGCAATGCCAATGAGCATTAGGCCGGGCGCGGTAAAGGACACAGAGTTTCTTTCGCTGTTTTGGAACAGGAATAAAGGTGCAATTGCCAGACAGCAAAGGCCGGAAAGAAGAAGGATGAAGAAGAATTTCTGCTCAGCCATCATCTCCTCCTCGCGAAATCGGTCTCCGGTGTACTGGGTAGAATTTGATTTGTCAGGAAAAAATCCAAACCCAATACCCGGAGTAAAAAAGTGGACGCAATTATTGCTTTCCTCACAGGAAGTGGACTAACAGGACTTATCGCTCTATTTTTCAATGCCTTTAAAGGCGGATATGAAATTCGCAGAAATATGTTTAGCGTCTCTGCAATAGCTGATGGAAATAAGGGCAGCTGGCGTCGAAAAATCTTTCTATCCATGAAAGCAAACAATGAGCAGGTCATTGTGTTGTCAATTTCCGGTGTCTCAGGCAGACTCCTTACTGACACGGGCCAAATAGTTAAACGGATAGAACTAACTAAAACTCTCATAGCTCATTCTCCCGATTGGCAGTTTGAAATTGATTACCTGCCGGATAGACCCGAGACACAAAAATTAGGGCGTGTGGATATTTTTGTTCAGGCGGAAACTTGCATGAACTTTCGATGCTATTTTTCTTTGATTGAGTTTCAGAACAGGAACCATGCTTCAGACAGCAAATTGCTAGGCCGAACAAACAAATTAAAACCAAAAGAAGGTTAAAAGGTGATGTGAGATCATCTCGTCCAGAAGACCAAAAGAAACAATTAATCCCTAATACCAGAAAGGCTCCCAAAAGGAAATAAAACCAATCCATACCCACCACCATCGAAGACTGCCGTTGTAACGGATTCAAAAAGGCAAAATTCCTAATTTCCAACAGCACAGCTGCGAAATGAGAAAAAACAGGAGAAACCATTTGAGAAGCGAAAGGTCTTTGAAGAAACAAGCGTTCAGTACGCAGATAATCAGAAGAGCAAGCGTTAAAAAAAGAAGCAGAAAGGTAAACACACCTAACGGTGATTGAAGATTGGCTTCCATCTTTTCCCCTCATATTCAGGCAGCCTATGGTTTTCATTGCTTTTCCTTGTTCTTATTTTCAAAGTTCAAGCGGTTAACGCTTCTGCTCCGGGGCAGCTCAAATACTGCTTAATCTCTTTTTTTAATCTGCCGGTTTCAGCGTTACTTCTATCTAATTGAGCGAACTTCCAAGGGATATCGGGACGCAACTCTTCACAAGTTAGGTGTCCACGAGAAAGGTTGACCAATGTCAGGCAATTCTCGGGTGAAATTAAACGACGCCCGCAGATGTAAGAGTTAATCGTTGCCTTAGAAAGCCCCAGCTCGGTTGCTAAATACCGTCTAGGATCAGCAACCCCAGCTTCTTTTAGAAACGAACAATAGTCTTTCAAATTCATTGCTACACCTTATTTTTGTTGTTTTTATTTTACCTGAATTTGTACAACAATGTACAAATAATATACAAAAAGTACAAATTTCATTAGCTCATCTAAGAATAAACAAAAAAGCAGCTTCTGTTATATCTTTCTAAGAGGTGAAGAAATGACAGATGTGCATGAAATCCGTCGGAAAAATTTAATAGAGCTGATCTCTATGTATAAGTCCGTCGCTAATCTCAATTCTGCTTTGGGAAGAAAACGGTATGACGGAACCTTTAACCAAATAAAAAACAAATCTCAACCGCCTAGCGCCAAAACTCCAAGAGTTATGGGAGCGGAGGTTGCGCGAGAAATTGAAATGAAACTACACCTTCAACCGGGTTGGATGGATGTAGTTCACGATAAACCTCAAACTGAACTAATTAAGGAATCTGAAAATTTTTTGAAATCTTCTTTCAATAGGATAAGAAGCTATCGTTTAAACAGCGCCACTCCATCGAATCTAACTTTTACACTTTTCGATGGAGAAATGAAATTGAGTGATTATTTTATCAAGTCAGTTTTAAAAGCCACTTCTGAAGAAAATTTGCGATTTGTAGTCGTTGAAGATAACTCTTTGAAATCAAAATGTAAGATTGGCGATGCTTTGATCCTTGATTTTGGAGTTAATACTTTTACACGCGAGGGTATTTACCTGATAGAAGTCAACGGAGAACAGTTGCTTCGTCTGATCTCCATTGACTATGAAGGGGGCTATCAAATTCGAACCGATGATTTTTCTCAACGTTTGACGGATTTATCAAAAATAAAAATATTAGCTAAGGCGTTATACGTTTGCACAGGAACAAGTCTGTAAGCCGTACTCCAACTCCTCAAACCACCCAGACTTTTATTTGTAGAGTTTGGCATCAACACATTTTTTGAGATGTTTCTCTACCAAGCGATCCACTGAGTACTTGGTTTTAAAGTCAATCACTTTTTGAAATTGCAACTCCGTCAGTCTGTTTCGAAATTCCCAAAGGTAATCTTTATTGCATTGCCGTTCGTTTAACTCCAACGAGGAAGCCTCTAACTTTAATTGTTGAAAGTTAGCAGACTTCAGGTCCGTTATGGAAGAATCGGCTGCTTGAACGCAACCGCAGGCAAGAGCAACCAAAATACAACAAAAAGTAGTTTTCGCCATAAAAATATCTCCGGGGAATCACTATACCAATATTTTACAACATAAAAAAAATAAATTTGTACGTAGTGTACAAATTTGGTTTTTACTATTATGATTTACTCATATCGAGGCAGATGATTTTTATAGGCAACGGGTAGTGCAATATGAGTAAATCCAATCAATTTGAAAGTCCTTGTTACTTTCTATCAGCAGAAGAATATACACAGGACTATTTATCGCTTCCGGAACCTCAACTTGCTTGCCTCTTTAAGTTGCGTTCAGCTTACGCATTAAAAGGAAGCCCATTATCAGAAGATGATATCGAAGGGCTCTACCCGGTTTATACCCCTGTTCATGAAAAGACATTAGGCAAAGTGCTTAATAAATTTTTCACGAAGAAAGGCGATGTTTTCATTGACATAAGGATAGAGAGTCAAATCGAGAAGAGAAAAGAACATCAATTAAACATAGAGCAATTAATCGAAAAAGAAGTTCAAAAACGAGTCGCCCGAGCTTTGGCTGGAATGAAAGGGGGCTTGAAGAGAGTTCAGAACCTAAAGACCCGAGGCTTGCCGGTTCAAGTTGAAGATGACAGTGATGCAATCGTCGGTCAAGCAGAAAAAACGCAATATCCTGACGAAGAGGTTGTTTTCAAGCAAATGTCAAGCAAAGCTCAAGCAAATAGCAAGCAAAACCCAAGCATAGACCAATCAAACTTCAAGCAAAGCACAAGCAAAACCCAAGCAAACGATTACCAAAACTCAAGCGACTCACAAGCAAATGCCAAGCAAATTCTTAGCAAAGGGCAAGCAAATCTCAAGCAAATCTCAAGCAAACCTCAAGCAAACACCAAGCAAAACCCTAGCAAAGTTGTAGCAAACCCAGATTTTGCTACGGCTAAAGAATCTCAACTCGTTGATTTTCAAGAAAAACTTGAAAACTTATCTAATGCTCCCGAGTTCGAGTCGGAAGCCGGTCCGTCCCTCGCGCACGTATGCGCGTCCGATAATCCGATTAATCCGATATCTGATAATTTTTTAATTAATAAAAATAAATCGGAATCGGTATCGGAATCGGTTAAAGAAAAAACTGAAAATTTTAAAAATCAAAATTCGCGCGAAAAATTCTCAGCCGGAAAAATTTGGACGCTTCAGGAAGCCCAAACGCTTCTGGTTGATTCCGGGTTAGACCAAAAGTTTCTCGAAGCGTGGGTTTCGCGCTCAGACAGAAATCAAACCCGCTTCAATGCGCTTTTTTCCGAGGTTCTTCCACGGTTCGATCAAGAGGCTTTTGACCAGCTGATTGCCAGATGCAAAGAACAAAAACGTTCTGAAGGGGCCATGTTTGCGGGGTCAATCGCTTACGTTATCTCCGCACTTGAACGCGAACCCGTGACGGTAAAAAAACGATCGAAGAAAAGAAGTTCTGAACGCGATTACACGGAAGGGCTGATACAAAACCCCGACGGGTCTTGGAGCCCCGACCCGAATTACGTTCCGAAGAAACAGAAGTATTCGGACAGAGACTGGACGGAAGGGTTAATCAAGAATCCCGACGGCTCCTACAGCCTTGATCCGAATTACGAACGCTAACCCCAACGATTACTAACCCAAGGAACGCCATGTCATCTGATACCGATAACGTCCAAAAGACTTTCAAAACCTGTCCGGTTCACGGTACGTCCTACGTGTACTCCATAACGGATGCCTCAGGGACGCGCTACACAAACGGCTGTCCGCTTTGCGAAGCAGAAAAACGCTGTCAGGCCGCGTTCGGCCAAGCGCTGATACCTGCCAGATTCACAGATCAAACCTTTGAAACCTATGAAGTGACGAACGACGGGCAAAGGGCCGCAGTAACCCTTTGCCGAGACTTTGTGAAGCGTTTCGGGGATTACCGTAAAACGGGGCACGGACTGCTTCTGACCGGTCGCCCCGGAACCGGAAAAACGCATTTGGCTTGTTCTTTGCTGAAAGAGATTATTGCCGGAAAGAAAGCAGCGCTTTACACGTCTTTGGATCAAGTCTTTACGGCTGTGAAAGCAACATGGAACTCGACGGATGATTCTCAGAAAAAGTACCTTAAGAAGCTGGCCGGGTTGGACTGTTTGGTTATCGACGAAATCGGTACGAATCGCGAGATTTCTCCAAGAGAAAAAGATCTGTTTTTCACCATCATCAATGACCGTTACGAACAATTAAAGCCGACCATCCTCATTTCCAACCTTTCCTTGCGCGGGGAGGATTCCTTGGAAGAGTTCATGGACGAACGCACAGTAGATCGGATCTTTGAGACAAACACTTTTGTCGTTTTCAACTGGGAAAGTTACAGGGGGACAAAATGAAATCAGGACAGCAGAAAAAGTCCTTGGACAGGTTCATTTATGAATCAATGGGAGAGAAACAGTATTTGATTTCTTGTCTGGACGACGATCTCTTTAAAAAAGCGCTCAAAGGATTCCGAAAAGAATGGCCGGAAATAGATTCAAGAACAAACGGATTCCGGATGTGCCTCGAAGCGCTTCAGGCTTCGGAATTATTCACTGAGATTTCTTTTATCGACCTGCACGGAACAAAATTTCCGCTGTTCCGCAAAAAACAGTAACCGAGACAGTCATGCCGAACAACCACAGACAAAAAACAGCCGGAAGCCCCGAATCGGGACTTCCTGCGTTAAACCTCAACGCAGCTGACGGTTATGAAAACCAACTGTCAGCGACCGCCGAGATAATCAACACTAGCAGCGCAAAAGGCACCGCAACTTTAACTTTAAAGGTAAACCCTTCTCTGTTTACTTGTGTTAATATCTCTACGGAGATTAGCGAGTTCTTCGACTGCATCGCTTCTACTCCAAGTTTTGACTTCGGCTCGACTGTTCTCAGCAGTTGGGCCGTTGCCGTTTTACGGGGTCGAAATGAACACCCGTACCGCCTTTCATCCCTTTCAGGGAATCCCCGGCGAGAATTCATTACCGGCAACGTTTCGGTCTGCCAAACAGAAAGTCAAGAGTCACTTGGATTTGAGCGAGAGGCCTACGTAAGTTCGCGGCTCCGCGCGAGGAATTTTACCCGAATGCGGGAAGAGTTGTATGCTCCGGAAAAAATGCCGGAACAAAACAACCGTCCCGGCATCGAGCACTATTCCTTAATTAAAAACAATAGCGCTGCTGCTCCAATTACGGCCAAGGAGACAGAGCCTTCAAAGTTGACAACAAAGTCAGCTCTGACGGATAATTCCCTCAACACGATAAGGAGCAGAAGTAGTCGTACTTGTTTACGTTTCACGACTAATCTCCTTGTTCAAGGGCTCGGCGCTTGTCCAAGGCGCATCGAGCCCTGTGTTTTTCTTCCCTTAAGAAAATTAGAAGATTTCATCTCAAAAGGGGCTTCTGCCTCCCTCTCGGAAAGCATTCTCTATAGAAAAACCAAGGCGCTTAATCCTACACGTTTTTCCTTTTCAAAGGAGGTGGAATCATGCGCCTGATTCAATCTCTAAATAAATCATGGAAAAAGATCGACTGGCAAAAGGTTCTTTCGGGGCAGATTGAACCGCTGCCGGAACAATTTAAGGTCGTTCGTTTAGCTTACCGCCCCGAAGGAGCGGACAAAACCTATGAGACACGCGGGTATTGGACCGAGACATTTAGCAGTGATGTAACTTTTACCGTTGAGTATGAGGGCGGTTTGGTTCACCCGGTGACAACGGAAGTTGTGGCTTGGCGACCTCTAAATATAAAACCCTAGGAGAAAAACATGACAGCACCCTTTAATCCGGAAGAACTTTGCGATCAGACTTTGATCGGTTCAATTCGAATGCTGATGAAAGATGATTCAGTCTTTCCTGAAATCTTTTCAGCGGCCTTTGAGAATCGAAATGCCAATAACTTGGTATTCAGTATCCCTTCAGATTTAAGCATCACGGGCAAACAGATAGATGTGATTGCAGATAGAGCGCACCTTCTTAAAGAGTCACAGTACCGGCCTCACGAATGGAATGCATGGCCTGATGTCATACCGCCCAGACTGGATACTGAACCGGCCATTAACGGTGAAACCAGAGAGTGCGATTATTGGTTGGTCAAACTGAAAAACGGGTCATACCGTACCGGAAAAATTACCAAAGATAAATACTGGGTTCGGTTTGAAAATCAAATTGCTGCGTACAGAGAGTTTTCACCGCGCCCGGCTGAAGCGGTTTTGGAGAATCAAACGGAGCTCGATCCCGGCGGCTGGAATGCATACCCGAAATTTAAACCCGACTCGGAAGAGGTTTACGAAGTCATGCTAAAAGGCGGCTTGCAAAGAAGCGCCGGATGGAAAAAGGGAAATTGGACATTTTGGCCTGAAGAAATCACAGCTTTTAAAAAGATCAATGATTAACAAAAGGGGGTACCATGAAAACACTAGCTATCATCAATGAGAAGGGCGGCGTAGGCAAGTCATTTATCGCCACGCAATTTGCGCTTTTCTGTCGTTTCAAACTCGGCAACCGAGTTCTTGTTGTCGATTTGGATCAGCAAAGAAATACAAGCGATATTCTGATTAACTCAGGTTTATGCGTTCCGACCGACACAACCGCCGGTTTAATCATGAAAAACGGTGGATTAGTAAAGGCAGAAGAGCCCTTCATGGTCATTCCCGGAGACGACAATCTGCTTGAGTTGGAAAGCATGAGGGATGCCGCAGGAATCACACAAAATCTTTATTCGGCATTGGACGCCGTGAGTGACAATTTTGACCTATGCATTATTGATTGCTCACCGAGCGCCGATGTTCGTCAGTTGATTGCACTAAGCCTGAGCACCCATTACCTAATCCCCTTTCAGGTCAAATCAGAATCTATCAGTGGGGTCGAAAAAACTTTAGCGCGCGCAAAAGTTATTCAGGAGAACGTGAACAATTCCTTGGAATTTTTGGGGCTGCTGATGAGCATGGTGAAGATGCAGGGCATTCAAAAGAAAAACTTTGAATGGGTTATCGAGCAAACCCAAAATCTGCTTCTGAAGAAATACGAGCCGAAAACCGGAAAGTTTGAAGGCGTGTGCTGCATCTATGACAGAAGCGAATACACAGCTGCGCAGCAGTTTTGCCGTCCCGTATTTTTCAGCGAAAACGGCAAACCAAGACGCGAAGCGCTCGAACTGGCAAGAGTTTGGGTATCAATATTTAAGCAGCTCGGATTAACGCCCCAGAAACAAATTCAAATTAAGAAATCCGAAGACAGTGACAAATTGGCAGCAGTTGATGTTCAGCCTGTTGCTGAACCTTAATAAGGGAAACGAAAATGGGATTAAATCTGAACTTAGGCAATATCAATAAAGCAGCCAAAGATTTTACGCACAGACGTTCAGAGGCATCTGATGAGACAATGCGGGATGTCGAGGTAGAAGTTATTAAAGCCGATCCGCAGCAGCCTCGTAAAGAGTTTGACGAGGATGCTTTAAAGGAACTCGCAGAAAGCATTAAAACCCACGGTCTTATCCAGCCGATTGTCCTGCGCCCTTCGCCGGACAAAGAAGGCGAGTATTACATCATTGCCGGAGAAAGACGCTTCCGTGCGGTAAAGCTGAACGGTGACAAAACAATCCGTGCAATTGTCAAGAAAGCGTTCAAACCGGAAGAAATCGGTTATGTCCAAATGGCCGAGAACGTTAAAAGAGCAAATCTAAGTGTGGTCGAAATCGCAGAGTTTATTTGCCGACAGTTGGAGGCCGGTGATAAACAAGCTGAAGTAGTCGAAAAATTGGGTTTGAATAAGGCTATCGTTTCTCAATATGCCGTATGGCCGGAATTGCCGGAATGCATTAAAGAAGCGTTAACCTCAAAAAAAATCGGTAGTATTCAGTCTGCTTATGCCCTTTTCAAAACTTGGCAGGAATATCCCGAGGAGACAGCGAAATTTGTAGCCGAAAACGAAAAAATCAGTCAAGCGGAAGCCCGAAAGTTTGAACCAAAAAGTTTGTACGTACAAACTTTTCAAGACCAAGAAGCCAGATCTCAACCGTCTGACCAAGAGCTGGATGATCCGGTTTCGGATGCCTCAGTTTCTCCTGTAACGGGACATAATGCAGACTCGGAAGAATCAGAGGAAGAGTCGAAAGGGGCTGATTACGGATCTGAAGAAGCCGAAGCAGGTAACTTAGAAGAGGGCCAGAAAGAAGAGATTGAAACGCCGGAAGAATGCGCTTCAATCGACAATTATGAAGAAAAGACCACAACTGACGAGGAAGAGCGTCTTGACGTATCTGAAGAACTTGAATCGACAGCGGATGATTTTTTGCAGGTGCAATCTGAAGAATCTACTTATAAGAAACCCGTGATCCTTTGTCTGTTAGAAGGCAGAGAATGCGAACTGCTTTATAAGAAAAAAACGTTGGACGGGTTCGTTGTTGTGAAATATGAGGACGGTACGGAAGAAGAAGTTCCGGCTGAAGACGTGACGTTAAATCGCATCATAGAAGCTTGATAAAAAGGGGCCTAGTGCCCCTTACTCTCGGTATGAATAAAGATAAAACATCAATGAGTGTATGGCTGACGCAGGAAGAAAAGAACATCTGGAAGCAGCTTGCTGAGCTAAACAATATGAATCTTTCTGCCTACACCCACTTTGTCATAAAAGAAGTCATAAAGGAGTCTCTTAACCTGCCGGAGCTGAAAGTATCGCTTGATGTTGAAAGAGATAACAGCGAAGAGGATAAGCTCCCAATCAAGCTCCGAATGACAAAAAGCGAGCTGGAAGCCATTAGGAAATTAGCGGCAGTCAGAGGACAAACCCGTCAGGCACTAATCGTATCGGCCGTCAGAGAATTTCTTTTGAATAAATCCCAAATTGATCCGAAAGAGTATCGGTTGATATCGGACTCCACTCTTTCACTGAATCGGATCGGCGTGAACTTGAACCAGATAGCCAGAGTCTTGAATGAACAGAATAAAGAGGGAAAATTAAATCTTTCGGACGTTGCTGGGATACCAGCGGTCTTGAAACAGCTGAATCAAAAAATAGATCTGCATATCAAAGAGATTGATGAATTTCTTTCGCAGCACAAAGATAGATTAAAAATAAGATCAGCGGTAAAGAAAACGGAGAAGGAAAATGAATGAGTCAGTCAAGAAGTGGCTTGAAGAAAAGCGGGCCGAGCTTGCCGGGCGCCGAGATGTCGCTATTTTCATAGAAGCCAAGGACGTTTTGGACGCCATAGAGCAGCTGAGCAAACCTCGTTTATTTTCCGACTCTCGTTTGGTAGAGAGTCTGCGCTGGCAGTATTCAGAATGCGAAACCCGAAAGCAATTTTTGAGGAAAGTGCTCACTGAGCAATTCAAATTTGTCGGGCCGGATGCGAATTGCCCGGAGCCGCAAAATACGGACTCTCAAGTTGAAAGAAGAAGAGCCCGAGAAACAAGATAAAATTAGCCCCAAAACGCAAGCATGGATGGCTCTGCTTGACGGACTTGTAGGGCTAGATGTTTAGAGGAACCGCCGTGTACGGACCCGTATGCCCGGTGGTGTGGAAGGGTGGCTTATCGCCACCCCATCCGATAGGCTATAGATTACTTAGCTTTGAAATGACGCAATTGTTCATCACCGAACATAGCGGTCATCGGGACGCCCTTAGAGTCGATCATACCGCGGTGCATACCAGCGGAGTTCATCGGGAAGGCGAAGTTACCCTTAGCGTCGAGAATAATCATACCGCCCGTGCCCTTGATGTCACCGATTTCTTTGATCACTGCGTCACCAGCCTTTTGAACATTTTCACCTAAGTGCGTGTAACGGGAGTGAACATTGTAAGCGGCAGACGTACGGATGAACATTTCGCCAGAACCCGTTGCAGATACTGCTACGGACTTATTATTAGCATAGGTACCAGCACCAATCACAGGACTGTCACCGATGCGACCATAGCGCTTATTGGTCATACCACCCGTGGAGGTACCTGCTGCAAGGTTACCGTCTTTATCTAAGGCAACAGCACCAACCGTACCATACTTATAGTCATACATTAACGGATCAATGTAGAGCTCTGCGTTGGCAGTCTTTTTCTTTGTAGCGCCATCGTGGTCAAGAATAACTTGTTCTTTTTCTTGAGCTTTCTTGAGCTGGTCATAACGGTTTTGCGTGAAGAACCACTTCGGATCAACCGTTTCTGCACCGTTTTGAGCACAGAACTTTTCTGCGCCCTTCGTCGCCATCATAACGTGAGGAGACTTCGTGCGAACGATGTCTGCACAATTAATCGGGTGCTTAATATTGGTAACACCAGCAACGGCACCTGCCATAAGGGTCTTACCGTCCATGATAGAAGAGTCAAGTTCGTTCTTACCTTCATTTGTGAACACAGCACCACGACCAGCATTAAAGATCGGATTGAGTTCCATTTCGTTGATAGCAGCCTTCACTGCATCAATAGCCGTACCACCGCTAGCTAAAACTTTGTTACCAGCAAGAAGGGCCTTTTGGAGACCTGCATGGTATTCAGCTTGTTGTTCAGGGGTAAAACGGTCAGCAGTAATGTTGCCGGCGCCACCGTGAATAACAAGGCGATACTGTGTGTCAGCGGCGTTTGCAGCAACTGCAAACGTGAGACCAAGAGCCATAGCAAGAAGTTGTTTCTTCATGTTCAATCCTTTGCATTTATTGAGTACTAATTTGTCTTGCAAGATCAGCAAGATTCGACGATTGTAAAATTTGATTAAGAATACTCCTATTAAGGTTTACTCTTACTTTTTACAAACCTCAATTTTTTAAGGAGAAACGAATTTAACAAAACTGAATTGGTTGCAGCCGTTGCCGAAGAAACCGGAAAATCCAAGGCCAACGTCAAAGAAATTTTAGAGGCTCTTATAGCCCAAGTGGTCAAAACGGTAAAGGCCGGAGATGAAATCGCGTTG
>OCHO01000997.1_pt1 | contig 19678 bp, 11 predicted proteins | sample 1538441 | NCBI WGS metagenome assembly OCHO01 (sample SAMN04571691, study PRJEB22368) | human gut metagenome | biome: human gut; material: stool | host: Homo sapiens | place: Luxembourg | collected 2012-06-29
AGATCCTGCCCATCATCAACACCTCCGGCTCCGACTCCGCCATGCTGGATAACGCGCTGGAATTCATGGTGATGAACGGCATGGATCTGCCGCTGGCCGTGATGATCACCATTCCCGAGCCGTGGGAGAACAACAAGAACATCAGCCAGAAAAAGCGCGATTTTTACCAGTATTACGCCACCATGCTGGAGCCCTGGGACGGCCCCGCCGCCATCCTGTTCTCGGACGGCGACGTGATGGGCGCTGTGCTGGACCGCAACGGTCTGCGCCCCAGCCGCTACTACATCACCAAGGACGGCCGCATGATCCTGTCCTCTGAGGTGGGCGTGCTGGAATGCGACCCGGAGAACATCCTCGTCAAGGACCGCCTGCGCCCCGGCAAAATGCTGCTGGTGGATACCGTGAAGGGTGAAGTGGTGGATGACGAAAAGCTGAAGGAGTTCTACGCCAGCCGTGAGCCCTACGGCGAGTGGATCGACCGCAACCTTGTGGAGTTGGCCAAGCTGAAGATCCCCAACGTGAAGGTGGAAAGCTACACCGGCGACCAGCTCACCCGCCTGCAGAAGGTGTTCGGCTACAAGTACGAGGACGTGAACACCATGATCCTCTCCATGGCCCGGGCCGGTGCAGAGCCTTCCGGTGCCATGGGCACTGATACGCCGCTGGCCGTGCTGAGCGACCAGCACCCCCCGCTGTTCAACTACTTCAAGCAGCGCTTTGCGCAGGTGACGAACCCCCCCATCGACGCCATCCGCGAGAAGGTGGTCACCTCCACCAGCGTGTACATCGGCGCCCACGGCAATCTGCTGGAGGATAAGCCCGAGAACTGCAAGGTGCTGAAAGTCCACAACCCCATTTTGACCAGCACCGACCTGCTGAAGATCAAGTACATGAACGTGCCGGGCTTCAAGGTGGCCACGGTGTCCATCAACTATTATAAAAACACCAGCCTGGAAAAGGCCATCGACCGCGTGTTCCTGGAAGTGGACCGTGCCTACAAAGAGGGTGCAAACATCATCATCCTGTCCGACCGCGACGTGGATGAATACCATGTGACCATCCCCAGCCTGCTGGCTGTTTCCGCCGTGTCTCAGTACCTCATCCGCACCAAAAAGAGCACCGCACTGGCCCTGATCCTGGAAAGCGCTGAACCCCGCGAGGTGCACCACTTCGCCACCCTGCTGGGCTACGGTGCCTGCGCCATCAACCCCTATCTGGCCCACGAGACCATCGGTCAGCTCATTGACGAAGGTCTGCTGGACAAGGACTATTATGCCGCCGTGGAGGACTACAACAACGCCATCCTGAACGGCATCGTGAAGATCGCCTCCAAGATGGGCATCTCCACCATCCAGAGCTACCAGAGCAGCCAGATCTTTGAGGCGGTGGGCATCTCGAAGGATGTCATCGACAAATACTTCACCGGCACCGTGAGCCGTGTGGGCGGCATCAGTCTGGAAGATATTCAGGCCGACGTGGAAGCCCAGCACAACGCGGCCTTTGACCCGCTGGGTCTGGACATCAACATGGAGCTGGCCGACGGCGGTGCCCACAAGTTCCGCAGCGGCAAGGAAGATCATCTGTTCAACCCGCAGACCATCCACCTGTTCCAGAAGGCCTGCTTCACCAACGATTACTCGGCCTTCAAGCAGTTCACCAATACCGTGGACAACATGGGCACCGACGGCGTTCATCTGCGCAGCCTGCTGGACTTCAACTTTGCCCCGGACGGCGGCATCCCGCTGGAGGAAGTAGAGCCGGTGAGCTCCATCGTCAAGCGCTTCAAGGGCGCGGCCATGAGCTACGGTGCCCTGAGCAGCGAAGCCCACGAGACCATTGCCATCGCCCTGAACCGTCTGGGCGGCCGCAGCAACACCGGCGAGGGCGGCGAGCCCGAGGAGCGCTACCACAGCGAGAGCAATTCCAAGATCAAGCAGGTGGCTTCCGCCCGTTTCGGCGTCACCAGCAAGTATCTGGTCTCTGCCGAAGAAATTCAGATCAAGCTGGCACAGGGCGCAAAGCCCGGCGAGGGCGGTAACCTGCCCGGTGCCAAAGTGTATCCGTGGATCGCCAAGACCCGTCACAGCACCACCGGTGTGGGCCTGATCTCTCCCCCGCCGCACCACGATATCTACTCCATCGAGGACCTGGCCGAGCTGATCTACGACCTGAAGAACGCCAACCGCAATGCCAACATCAACGTCAAGCTGGTGAGTGAGGCCGGTGTCGGCACCATTGCGGCCGGTGTGGCCAAGGGCGGCGCACAGGTCATTCTGGTGTCCGGCTACGACGGCGGCACCGGTGCAGCACCGCGCACTTCCATCAAGAACGCGGGCCTGCCCTGGGAGCTGGGCATCGCCGAGACCCACCAGACCCTGATCCTGAACGGTCTGCGCAGCCGCGTCCGCATCGAGAGCGACTCGAAGCTGCTCTCCGGCCGCGATGTGGCCATCAGCTGTATGCTGGGCGCGGAGGAATTCGGCTTCGGCACTTCCCTGCTGATGTGCGAAGGCTGCGTCATGATGCGGGTCTGCAACCTCGACACCTGCCCCATGGGCATCTGCACCCAGAACCCGGAGCTGCGCAAGCGCTTCAAGGGCAAGCCGGAATACATCATCAACTACCTGACCTTCGTGGCACAGGAGCTGCGGGAGTATATGGCGAAACTCGGCGTCCGCACCATCGACGAACTGGTGGGCCGCACCGACCTGCTCCATGTCAAGCCCAGCACCCCCGGCAGCCGCACGGCCAAGATGAACCTCGACTGCATCCTGCACAACCCCGCCATCCCCAACAGCAACATCCACTTTGTGCCCGCCGACACCTACGACTTCCACCTCGAAAACACCCTCGACATGAAGGTGCTGATGAAGAAGTTCAAGCTGAACAGCAAAACGCCCCAGAGCGTGACGCTGGACGTCTCCAACACCGACCGCGCCTTCGGTGCCATCTTCGGCAGCGAGATCACCCGCAAATACGGCGATTCCCTGCCCGATGATGTCTACACTGCCAACTGCAGCGGTGCGGGCGGCCAGAGCTTCGGTGCGTTCATCCCCCACGGCCTGACCCTGATGCTGACCGGCGACTGCAACGACTACATGGGCAAGGGCCTTTCCGGCGGCAAGATCATCGTCCGCCCGCCGGAGGGCATCCTCTACAAACCCGAAGAGAACATCATCACCGGCAATGTGGCCCTGTACGGTGCCACCAGCGGCAAGGCCTTCATCTCCGGCGTGGCCGGTGAGCGCTTTGCCGTGCGCAACAGCGGTGCCACCGCCGTCGTGGAGGGCGTGGGCGACCACGGCTGTGAGTACATGACCGGCGGCACCGTGGTGGTGCTGGGTTCCACCGGCAAGAACTTTGCGGCCGGTATGACCGGCGGCATCGCCTATGTGCTGGATGAGAACTGGGACTTCTACCAGCGCGTGAACAAGGAAACTGTCAGCCTCGAGCCCGTGGAGCACAAATACGACGTTGCCACCCTGAAAGAGCTCATCCGCGAGCATGTGGAAGCCACCGGCTCCCCCCGCGGCAAGGAAATTCTGGACAACTTCAGCGAGTTCCTGCCCAAGTTCAAGAAAGTTCTGCCTTACGATTACGACCGCATGCTGCGGGTGATCGCGTCCGTAGAGGAGCGCGGTCTGGACGGCGAGCAGGCGCAGATCGAAGCATTCTACACGGTGCAGAAGAAGAAGTAAGGAGGGCTGCGTTATGGGTAAGACAACAGGATTTATCGATTATACGCGCAAAACCAGCACGGATGTGCCGCCGCTGGAGCGCATGGAAAACTTCAACGAATTTCACGTCTGGCTCTCCCGCGAGGAGCAGCAGACCCAGGCGGCGCGCTGCATGGACTGCGGCGTCCCCTTCTGCCAGGCCGGCATGATGATCGGCGGCATGGCCTCCGGCTGCCCGCTGAACAACCTCATCCCGGAGTGGAACGACCTGGTCTACCACGGCAAGTGGGAGCTGGCCATGCACCGCCTGATGGCCACCAACCGCTTCCCGGAGTTCACCAGCCGGGTGTGCCCCGCCCTGTGCGAGGCCGCCTGCACCTGCGGCGATGTGACCGGCAGCAGCGTGACCGTGCGCGAGAACGAGCACGCCATCATTGAGACGGCCTATGCCAAGGGCTGGCTGCACGCGGCTCCCCCTCCGGCACGCACCGGCAAGAGCGTTGCCGTGGTGGGCAGCGGCCCGTCCGGCCTTTCCGTGGCCGAGTACCTGAACAAGCGCGGCCACGCCGTGACCGTGTTTGAGCGCGCCGACCGCGTGGGCGGCCTGCTGATGTACGGCATCCCGAACATGAAGCTGGACAAATCCGTCATTGAGCGCCGCATCAAGATCATGCAGGCCGAGGGCGTGGAGTTCCGCACCAATATGGACATCGGTGGGGCCGTGGCAGCCGAAGATCTGCTGAACGGCTACGATGCCGTGGTGCTGTGCTGCGGCGCCAAGAAGGCCCGTGACCTGAACGTGCCCGGCCGCGATGCCAACGGCGTGCATTTTGCCGTGGACTACCTGACCAGCGTGACGAAAAGCCTGCTGGACAGCCAGTTTGCCGACGGCAAAGCCATCGACGCCAAGGGCAAGAACGTTCTGGTCATCGGCGGCGGCGACACCGGCAACGACTGTCAGGGCACGGCCCTGCGGCAGGACTGCACCGATCTGGTAGCACTGGAAATGATGCCTCAGCCGCCCAAGGAGCGCGCTGCTTCCAACCCGTGGCCGGAGTGGCCCCGGGTGCTCAAAGTGGACTACGGCCAGACCGAGTGCCTTGCCAAGTTCGGCAAGGACCCGCGCGTCTACCAGACCACGGTCAAAGAGTTCCTGAAGGATGACGCCGGCAACCTGACCGGTGCCGTCATCAGCACCCTGAAGCCGGAGCGTGACCCCGAGACCGGCCGCACCAACATGGTGCCCACCGGCGAAGAATTCACTTATGACTGCCAGCTGGCGTTCATCGCCGCAGGCTTTACCGGCTGCGAAAACTACGTGGCCGATGCATTTGGTGTGGAGCTGACCGCCCGCGGCAACGTGGCCGACCACAGCTTCAAGACCAACGTGGAAAAGGTGTTCGTCTGCGGCGATATGCGCCGCGGCCAGAGCCTTGTGGTGTGGGGCCTGCGCGAAGGCCGCGACTGCGCCGCCGAGGTAGACCGCTACCTGATGGGCTACACCAACCTCTAACTAAGCCATTCTCTTTCCTATCCTAAACAAGCAGAAGCGGGAGCCTGAATTCAGGCTCCCGCTTCTGCTTTTATTGTGACCCCGCTTCCGTCTCCCCTTCGGCGGCAGGGGCTTCCGGTTCGGTGGTGGGTTCTGTCGCGGCAGGTTCCTCCGGCGTGGTGATCTGCACACTGGGGTCCGCGGCGATATACACGGTGATGACCGTGCCCACGGCAACCTTCGTGCCCGGCTCCTCGCTGGCACGCACCACGCAGCCCGCGGCGTAGGAGCCATCGTTCACTACCATGAAGCAGCTGGCCACGAGGCCCCGGGCTTCCAGCTCCTTCACCGCGCCGTCCTGGGTGAAGCCAATGAGGTTCGGCATCTCCACCGTCTCCGGGCCCTTGCTCACCACAAGGCGGATGGTCTCCCCTGCCTTGAGCACGGTGTCAGCTGCCGGGTCCTGCTGGATGATCTGGCCTGCCGGAGCGGTGTCGCTGTATTCTTCGGTGACGTAGAACAGGTACATGCCGGTGTATTCCCGGTTGTTCTGCACCTGCGCGTAATCCATGCCAAGGAAGTCCGGCACAAGGTTCTGGGGTTCCAGCACCTCGCTGCTGGCAGGTTCCGGCTCCACGGCAGAAGGTGCCGAATCATTTTTGTGGCTCATCATGCCCCACAGCGTGAGCAGGATGAGGATGGAAAGCAAGATCAGAATGCCCGCCAGCAGGGCTTTCAGGCTGAGCAGGTGTTCGCGGTGTTCCGGTTCCGGGGCAGCCGTGCGCACCGGGGTCTCCGGCTTCATGGTGCGGGTGAGCTCGGTGGTGTATTCTTTGGAAGAAAGGGCCTGATACAGCTGCGGCACCGTCTGGATGCGCTCCATGGGCTTGAGCCGCAGGCCCAGCTGCAGCACCTGCGAGACATAGCCCGGCACGGCGCTGTTCACCGTTTTGGCGCGCGGGTTGGAATCTGCCACCATGCGCTGCGCGGCCGGTACCGGGGCCTGCCCGCACACCATGCGGTAGAACACCGCCGCAAGGCTGTATTCGTCGGTATAGCGGCCTTCAAACTCGGCGGTGGAATACTGTTCCGGGGCCGAATAGCCCTCGTAGAGCTGCTCGTGCAGGCCGCTGCCCGCCGTGCGCAGGCCCACCGTGGCGTAACCCGCCAGACGGCACCGGCCGTCGCCCATCACGCGGATGTTCTCCGGGCAGATGCCCCGGTGCACCAGGCCGATCTTGTGCATGGCGGCCACACCCTCAAACACCGGCTGCAGCATGGCACTGGCCTCCTCCGGCCGGAGGGGGCCGGGCCGGTCTTCCAGCCACTGGCTGAGCAGGGTGCCGCCGGGGTTTTCCATGACAGCATAGACCGTGTTGTTGGCTTCCACCACGTCCAGCACCGCTTCCAGACCGTTCGCTGGCGTGATGCGCTGGATGGCGCGGTAGAGGTCCTCAAAATCCATGCGGGTGGTCTTGAACAGCACTTCGCTGCCGGTCTTGGGGCACAGAGTGTTCTCCGCCGTGCGCTCGGCCGAGAGGGTGACGGGCAGATATTCCTTGATGGTCACCCGGAAGCCGCCCAGATTTTCCACGCCCCGGTACAGGACGCCCTCACCGTCGATGCTGCGCATCTCGCCCACGGTGTAGCGCCCGGCCAGCACGGTGCCCACCGGCAGAGTGCCGCCGGGGTTGCGGTCGGCGAAAACTTTGCCGCAGTGCGGGCAGCTCTGTGCCGCCGGGGCGATCGGCTGCAGGCAATAAGGACACAGGCGTTTTGGCTCCATCACAGGTTCTCCTTAAACGGTCTTGCGCCGCAGCAGGCTCATGGGCGGCAGCTCCGGCGTGGGGATGGTGTATTTTTCCATGGCATGAGGGGTGCTCTCCACCCGCTCACCGGCTTCGTTCTCGATCCATTCCGGCGTCAGCGGGATGCTGCGGCCGTCCGGGCAGAGGGCTTCGAGCCGGTCGCCCAGGCTCCACTTGCCGCGCTGCTGGCAGGAGGCGATGCCGTTCTCCCAGCCGTCCACGGTGCCCACGAACTCCCAATCGCGGATGTAGGCGGCACTGTCGGTGGACTGTTTTGCCTGCTCACGGCCAAAGTAGAAGCCGGGCGAATAGTGGCGGTGGCTGGTGCGGGTGAGCTCCTCGTACACCTCGGCGGGCAGTTCAAAGTTATCATTGAGCGGGTCGGCGAGGTAGGCGTCCAGTGCCTTGCGGTAAGCGGCGGTGACGCTGGCGACGTAGTAGAAGGTCTTGGCGCGGCCCTCGATCTTCAGGCTGTCCACGCCCGCCTTGCAGATGAGGTCAATGAAGGGCGCGGTGCACATATCGTTTGCGTTGAGGATGTAGCTGCCGTTCTCGTTCTCGCCGATCTCATAGAGCTGGCCGGGGCGGTTCTCCTCGCTGAGGAAGTACTTCCAGCGGCAGGGCTGGGCGCACTGACCGCGGTTGGAGTCGCGGCCGGTCATGTAGGTGGACAGCAGGCACCGGCCCGAGACGCTCATGCACATGGCACCATGCACGAAGGCTTCGATCTCCAGTTCCGGCGGGGTCTTGTCGCGGATGGTGGCAATGTCCTGCAGGGTCATCTCGCGGGCCAGCACCACGCGCTTTGCGCCCAGATCGTAGGCGGCGCGGGCGGCGGCCCAGTTGGTGATGCCGGTCTGGGTGGACATGTGCACGTCGATGTCCGGCGCAAAGGTCTTGCAGGCCTCCAGCACGCCCAGGTCTGCCACGATGAAGGCATCCACACCGGCCTTGGCGGCTTCCCGGATGGCCTCGGGCAGACGGTCGGCTTCCTCATTGGTGGGCAGGGTGTTCATGGTCAGGTAGACTTTGCGGCCGCGGGCGTGGGCGTAGATGACACCCTCGGTGAGCTGCTCCGGCGTGAAATTGGCCGGGGCAGAGCGCATGCCGAACTCCGGCAGGCCGCAGTAAACAGCGTCTGCGCCGTAGTTCACGGCATAGCGCAGGCGTTCCAGGTCGCCCGCCGGGGCGAGCAGTTCCGGGATTTGCAGCATATTCAAATTCCTCTCTTTTTTCAGAAATGACGGTAGAGTTCCCTCACCCCACCGTTTTGTTCACGTCCGCTGCGGTCTGGCAGTTGGCGTTGTGTTCGCTCAGGGTGCGGGCATAGTAGTAGTTGCCCTTGAGGTCGGTGACGAAGAAATAGGCGTCTTTCGCATCCTCGTCGGGCTGCGGGTCCAGCGCCGCCTGGATAGCGGCAAGGCCCGGGTTTGAGATGGGCCCGGCAGGCAGGCCCTTACAGCTGTAGGTATCATACGCAGCCACGATGTTTTCCGGGATGTTATCCCAGCCGCCGTAGTAGGGTGCCACCCAGTTCCAGAGGTAATTGTTGTCGGCGTCGCTCTGGATGTGGCTGGAGGTGTTGCTCTGCAGGCGCGGATAGGGCGAGCCCTCGGCCAGACGGTTGCGGAACACCTGTGCCACGTTGGAGTCCTGGCTGTTGCCGGCTTCCTCCTGCACGAAGGACGCCAGCGTGATAAGCTCCGGCAGGGTCATCTCCTGCTTTTTGAGTTCGGCGTACATTTCATCGGTGATCTGAGCATCGAACTGGGCGTAGAAGGTGGCCACATAGTTGTGCACCGTGTCGTCCTTCAAGAACTCGTAGGTCTCCGGGAACAGGTAACCCTCGCATTTCATGAAGCGGTCCGGCGCATCGGCGTCGTCCGGCACATACTGCCAGAAGGTGTACTCACTGAAATCGCCCTCGTTGGCTTCCTTTAAAAAGTCCTCGGCGCTGCACAGACCTGCGGCTTCCATCTTCTGCGCAATGGCAATGGCCGTGGTGCCCTCCGGGATGGTGATCCGCACGGTATCTGCCTTGGCGTACTGGGAGAGAACGGCGATGATAGCATCGTAGGCGTTGGCCCCGGTCTGCAGGGTAAAATCACCGTATTGCAGCTTCCCGGCCACCCCCTTCTGCCCCACATACCAGCGGAACAGGTAGGCCGAGCGGATGACGCCCGCGTCCTTGAGCTCCTGCGCGATGGCGGCAACGCCGCTGCCCTGCCGGATGCTCACCGTCACCTCGGTGCCGGGCTTTCCGTTGCCGTGGATCTCGTTGTAGGCAAACACCCCTGCTGCCCCGGCGGCCAGCACCAGCAGCAGTACCACTGCCAGCAAAATCTTCCATGCACCGCCTTTTTTGCGGGCGGCATGGGAATGTTTCTGTGCCATGTGCACTCCTTTTTTCCAATCAGTTTTCCATCATCAGGCGCATGTAGCTTTCGGTCACATCGAAGGGCTCGCCGTCAAAGCGGATCATGCCGTATTCCTGCCGGGTGCCCTCGCCGAGGAACAGCGTCTGGGACGCGCCCACGGTGATGACCGCCTTCTCCACGATGACTTCCTTCTCGCGGGCGGCTTCCATCAGCACTTCGGCGGCACGGTCGGTATCGGCCTGCAGCTCCACGAAGTAGAGGGTGTCTTCCTCGCGGAAGTAGATGCCGTAGCCGTGTTCACTGGAAACGATGGTGGCACCGGCCGAGTAGAGGTCGCCCAGCACCACAGCCATGCGCTCCGGGTCCAGCTGCACCGTGTCGGGCCAGAAGCGCTCCCGCAGTTCGCACAGCTTTTTGGCCGTGACCGAGTCGAACTCGGCCTGGCTCCACAGGTTGCGCTCCACCTCGCGGGGCAGGCACCGCAGCGGGAACGCCCAGGCAAAGCCCTTATCCTGCAGCAGGGCCGCCTGCTCGGGGCCTTTGGGCACCGCCACGGTAAAGCCCGCACCGCGCAGCTTCTGCTGGGCGCACAGGTGATCCAGCAGGCCCGCCAAAATCAGGCTGCCTTCGCCGCACAGGCCATATAAATAGTTGCCGGTACGGCCCTGCAGCGTGACCGGAACGGCCAGCGCCACGGCAACGATCTCGTCATTTTCCTCAGCGACGTAGACGTTCTGCTCGCCTGCAAACTGTTCAATGGCCTTTTTTGCAAATTCTTCGGATTCCTTGCGCTGGCTCTGCCACAAAGCCAGCACCGCCGGTTTGTCTTCCGGCTGCATCAGACGATACATTTCAGGATACCCCCTCTTGTTGAATTTTATGCTGTCCAGTCTGTGGGCCGGTAGTTTCTCTGAGGAGAACGCCATCGGCACGCAGACCTGCTGTCCTGTCAACCTTTCAAGCGCTCCAATACAGCACTTTGCACTTCCGCCTGAATGTCCTCAATGCTGCGCATCGCGCCGCCGCTGGTGCAGTGGACGGTCTGCCAGCCGAGGTGCGCCGCACAGTATTCGGCGGCGGCACGGCTGCGGGCAAGGTACTCGGTGTCCTTTTCGTGGACGTCCTTTTTGCTCTCGTCGCCGTGGTAGCGCGCGGTCATCAGCTTCTGGCTCACAGCCGGGTCCACCTGTAAGTAGATCACCTTATCCGGCGCGGGCAGGCCCAGCAGATGGAACTCAAAATCGAACAGCCAGCCGAGAAATGCTTCCCACTGCTCCGGCGGCAGCTTCGAACACTGGTGCACCGCGTTGGAGGTGGTGTAGCGGTCGGCGATGACGATGCCGCCGTTCTCATAAAAGCTGCCCCAGTCCTTTTTGTAGCTGGCGTAGCGGTCCACCGCGTAAAAGCTGGACGCGGCGTAGGCGTTCACATCGTCCGGGTGCTGGCCGAACTGCCCGGCCAGATACATCTTGACCAGCGCGCTGGAATCGCTCTCGTAGTTCGGGAAGGTGACCTCCCGCACAGAAAAGCCCTGTGCGGCAAGATGCGCGGCAAGCAGCTTTGCCTGGGTGGCCTTGCCGCTGCCGTCCAGCCCTTCCAGGACGATCAGTCTGCCCTTGCTCATACGGCGGCACCTTCCTTGATAGCGGCATATCTTGCGCGCACCTCGGCCGTTTTGCCGCAGCACATCTTGCCCTCCGGGCAGGGGCCGCTGACGCAGGCCGGGCCGGACTTTGCAAAGATGTGCGGGGCCACGGGGTACACCAGCTCAAACATCTTTTCGGCCAGCTCCCGGATCTCCCACTGGGCGCGGCTGCAGCAGCGCAGGTGGAAGAAGTTCTGCAGGCTGCGGGCGTTCATGGTGACCACCATCTTGGTCTCGCAGGCGTTGGGCAGCACAAAACGGGCGTCCTCGTTGGCCTGCTTGCTGGCCTTGGCGCGGGCCTGCTTTTCCGGCATTCCCTCGGCCATCAGGCGGGCAGTGTGGCCTTCTTCCAGCTTGTGGGCAAGGTCCAGGTAGCGCCTGGCGTCTTCTTCCATGCTGGCGAGGAAGGCCTCCTTTGCTTCGGGAATGGCCTCGATCTCAGGCGGCACCACATAGCGGAAATCGTCCAGACGCACATAGCGCTGGCTCTGCACGCTGAAGGAGGCAATGCGGTGGCGGGTGATCTGGGCAAGCAGGGTGCGGCTGACGCCCTCGATGCCAAAGGTGAAACTGGCGTGCTCGATGGGGCTTGCATGGCCGAGGTCGCTGAGCATGGTGAGGAACTTTGCGGTCTTTTCCTCGGTCAGGCCGTCCAGCAGGTCGGTGATGTGGGCGTCGGAATAGCACAGCTTTGCCGCAGCGGCCACCACCTTTTCCGGTTCCGGGGTATGGGCGATCAAACGAACGGTCATCATAAGCGTGTCATTCCTCCGTAATCTTGGTCAGCGGCGCAAAGTTCGCCATGGTCTTCTTGATGCCGACCTTGTCAAAGTTGATCTCGACGATCTGGTCCCCGGCGGCGGGTTTGACCGCCACCACCTGGCCGCGGCCGAACACCTTGTGCTCCACGATATCGCCGGGCTCGTAGTGTTTGGGGCCGGTGGAGACCGGCTTCGGGGCCGGTGTGCCTGTAAAGTTTATCTGCTTTGCAGTATTTTGCTGCGCTGCACCGTTTGTTTTTCCAGAACCATAGGCAGAGCCGTAACCAGAACCATATCCGGCGCTTCCGCCGCTGCGGCCATAGCCGGAGCCATAACCGCCAGCGCTCTGACCCCGGTTCGCGTAGGCCGAGCCGAAACCACGGCCCTCACCGGCGTTGTATTCGCGGTTCAGATAGCCGCTGCGGCCGCCGGAACTGTAGCCCGAACCGTAACCGCCGCCGTATCCCCCGGCGCTGCGGCCCCAGCCGGACGGCCCGGAGTAACCGGACGCACCACCCGGCACCGTGTCGCTGTAGCTGCTGCCCCAGCCGCCCAGACGGGAACGCTGTTCCAGCACCGGGCTGCGGGTCTCCTCGATGTACTCCGGCTCGATCTCGCGCAAAAAGCGGCTGGGCTCGTTGCGCTGGGTGCGGCCATAGAGCATCCGGGACACGCTGTTGGAGATGTAGAGCTCCTTTTTGGCGCGGGTGATGCCCACATAGGCAAGACGGCGCTCCTCCTCAAGGTCCGCTTCGGAATACTTGCTCATCTCGCTGGGGAAGACGCCCTCCTCCATGCCGATGAGGAACACATAGGGGAACTCCAGGCCCTTGGCCGAGTGGATGGTCATGAGCACCACCTGATCGGCGCTCTCGTTGTAGCTGTCGATGTCGCTGATGAGGGCGATGTCTTCCAGATAGCCTTCCAGCGTGGCTTCCTCGCCGTGCTGGTCGCAGTAATTTTTCACGTTGTTCACCAGCTGGCCCAGGTTCTGCAGGCGGTCCGCCGCGTCCTCGTGGCCCTTGGCGGCGTCGGCTTCCAGCATGGCCTTGTAGCCGGTCAGCTCAATGACATCGGATGCAAATTCGTCCAGCGTGCGGGTCTCCAGCGAATCCTGCAGGCGCTGATAGATCTGCCAGAACTTCAGCAGCGGCATCACCGCGCGGCTGAGCTTTGCGTACTGGTCGGCGTGGCTGATGATATCCAGCATGCTCACGCTTTCCTGCGCGGCAAGGTCGGCGATAACTTCCACCGTGGTGTTGCCGATCTTGCGGGCCGGCTCGTTGATGATGCGGCGCAGGCGCACGTCGTCGCGGGGGTTCGCCACGATGGACATGTAGGAGTGGATATCCTTGACCTCTTTGCGGTCGTTGAAGCGCTGGCCGCCCACGATCTTGTGGGGGATACCCGCGCGGGTGAAGTAGCTTTCGATGGGGGCCGACTGGGCGTTCATGCGGTAGAGGATGGCGTGGTCGGCCAGATGTCCGCCCTCCTTCAGGTGCTGGCCGATGACATCCGCGATGTGGCTGGCCTCGTCCTGCTCGTTTTCGGCGGTGTACACCTGCACCTTGTCGCCCTCGCCGTTATCCGTCCACAGGGTCTTGCCCTTGCGCTCGGTGTTGTGCTGGATGACGCAGTTGGCGGCGTTCAGGATGTTGGAGGTGGAGCGGTAGTTCTGCTCCAGCCGGATGGTCTTGGTGCCCGGGTAGAGCTTTTCAAAGTTGAGAATGTTCTCGATGGTGGCACCGCGGAAGCGGTAGATGCTCTGGTCGTCGTCGCCCACCACGCAGATGTTGCGGTCCGGGCCGGTGAGCAGGCTCACCAGACGGAACTGCGCCACGCTGGTGTCCTGATACTCGTCCACCAGCAGGTAGCGGTATTTGTTCTGGTAGAACTCCCGCACGTCCGGGTGCTCGGCCAGCAGCTGCACGGTCTGGTAAATGAGATCATCGAAGTCGAAAGCACCGGCTTCTTTCAAACGCTTCTCGTAGGCCGCATAGATGCGGGCGGTCAGGGCACCTTTTGTGTCCTTGGCGGGGCTGGCAAGGGCCTGCTCCGGGCTGACCAGCTGGTCCTTCCAGCGGCTCATCTGGTTGATGGCTGCTTTGATGGGCAGGAATTTGTCGTCCACGTTCAGGTCTTTGTAGACCGCCTTCATCACGCGCTGAGAGTCATCGGTATCGTAGATGGTGAAGCTGCGGGGATAGCCGATCTCCTCGGCCCAGCGGCGCAGGATGCGCACACAGGCCGAGTGGAAGGTGGACGCAAACACCTCGTCGCCTTCTTCGCCGCCCAGCATCCGGCGCAGACGCTCTTTCAGCTCCCCTGCCGCCTTGTTGGTAAAGGTGATGGCCATCACGTTCCAGCTGCGCACAGCGTTCTGGCGCAGCATGCCGTCCAGCCAGCTGGGCGCGTCGGTGCCGGTCATGATGGCATTGCGCAGGGCTTTCACGTCGTCCTCAGTGGCCGGACGGGGCGTCTGCCTGGAACCGTGGGCCGAGCCGAACCGGATGAGGTTTGCAATGCGGTTGACCAGCACGGTGGTCTTGCCGCTGCCTGCACCGGCGAGGATGAGCAGTGGGCCGTCGGTGGTGAACACCGCCTGCCGCTGCATGTCGTTCAGGCGGCCGAACTGCTTTTCAATATAGGTATCGCGCAGCGCGCAGAATTCCTGTGTGAGATCTGTTGCCATGGTTTCCCCTGTTCCTTTTCTGTTTATACTATCAAAGTACAGTATACCACATTTTAAAACGATTGAGAATAGTTCACAAACAAAAACCGCCCGGCAGCTCTTGCGAACCGTCGGGCGGGAAAATCGCTTTTTATGGAATGCTTAGCCGAAGATGTTGATCAGGATACCAGCAGCAACGGCAGAACCGATAACACCGGCCACATTGGGGCCCATAGCGTGCATCAGCAGGAAGTTGGAGGGGTTCTCGCTCTGACCCACCTTCTGGGAAACGCGGGCAGCCATAGGCACAGCGGAAACGCCTGCGGAACCGATCAGGGGGTTCACCTGGCCGCCGGTCAGCTTGTACATGACCTTGCCGCACAGCACACCGGCTGCGGTGCCGAAGGAGAAGGCGATCAGGCCCAGCACGATGATGAACAGGGTGCGGGTGTTCAGGAAGGTGTTTGCACTGGTGGTGCAGCCAACAGACAGAGCCAGGAAGATGGTGATGATGTTCATCAGCTCATTGCCGGCGGTCTTCTGGATACGATCCACAACGCCGCACTCCTTCATCAGGTTGCCCAGCATCAGCATACCGACCAGAACGGCGGCATCCGGGACGATCAGGGAGACGATGATGGTGACCATGATGGGGAAGACGATCCTCTCGGTCTTGGTCACGGCACGCAGCTGCTTCATGACGACGGTGCGCTCTTTCTTGGTGGTCAGCGCCTTCATGATGGGCGGCTGGATGACAGGCACCAGCGCCATGTAGCTGTAGGCCGCCACGGCGATACTGCCCAGCAGCTCAGGAGCCAGACGGGAGGTAACGAAGATGGCGGTCGGGCCGTCGGCACCGCCGATGATGGCGATGGCAGCGGACTGCTTCTGGGTGAAGTCCACCAGGCCGGTCGCGGCCAGCAGACGGGCGCCCATGTAAGTACCGAAGATGCCGAACTGTGCGGCAGCGCCCAGCAGCAGGCTCTTGGGGTTGGAGATCAGCGGAGCAAAGTCGGTCATGGTGCCGATGCCCAGGAAGATCAGCGGGGGGTAAATGCCCAGCTTGACGCCCATGTACAGCATATCAGCCAGACCGCCGTTGTTCAGGATCTCCACCCACATGGGGTGTTCCAGACCGTCACCGACGAAATATTCCATGTGGATGACGCCGCTGCCCGGCAGGTTTGCCAGGATCATGCCAAAGGCCATTGGCAGCAGGATCAGGGGTTCGAACTCCTTGACGATGGCCAGGTACAGCAAAAAGCAGCCCACCGCGATCATGATCGCGTACAGGTAGCCGCCCGGCTCGCCAAAGCGTGCAAAGCCGGAACTTTGGAAAATACCGACCAGAGTATCAATAAACTGTGTCATGTTCTTCCTCCTCTGTTAAAACGGTGCGGTCGTGTCGTTCACGCCCGCATTGCCCCAGCCGTTCTTGCTGCGGCGCACTGCCTTGAGGGTGTACTTGCCATTGCCCATGGCGTGGATGGCGGCCATGATGGCGGCGACCACGTCACCGGGGATGCCTGCCTCGACCTGCGGAGCCGGAGCGGCGGCAGCCTGCTGCACGGGTGCGGCGGGCTTTGCGGCGGGTGCCTGCGCAGCAGTCTTGGCAGCCTTCTTCTTGGCATTCATCGAATCGAAGATCTTGCCCTCCAGCGTGATGATCGCCATCAACAGCACGAGGATCAGGAACACCAGTACGATGCCGGTAATGGTAACGACCACGTCAAAACCTAAATCCATGGTTTTTCCTCCTGTTTCTTGTATACTGCGTCCGATACAAGTTCGTTAGCAGAAAATCAATTTGGGTATAGTATACCTTATTTTCCCATTTATTTCAACAAAAATGGACAATTTTTCTTTTTGACCCTTTGTGCCAGAAGCATGGACAAATGGTGCTGCCCGGCGCTTCGCGTCCAGTGCGCGCACCTGCGCGCTTTTTTCGGCATGGGTGCTCAGCGGCGGCCGATGCGGGGCGTTGCGTCCATGAAGCCGGTCTCCAGCTTGTCGTTGATGCCCAGGCTCATGGCGGTGCCCAGTGCCACGCAGTTGACGGGGTCCGGCGAGACGGTCACTTCCACCTTGAGCTCCTCGCTGAGGTACTCGGTCAGGCCGTGCAGCTGTGCGCCGCCGCCGGTGAGCATGACACCGTTGCGGTAGATGTCGCCTGCCAGCTCCGGCGGGGTCTTCTCCAGCACCTGGTGCGCTGCGGTGCCGATCTGCTCGCTCAGCATCATCACAGGCTCGTAGAGGTCGTCGGTGGAAACGTTGACGCGCACCGGCAGGCCGGTGAGCAGGCTGCGGCCCTTGATCTCCATGGTCTCGTGGAAATCGGTCTTCTGGGGGCAGCAGGCCACGTTTTTCTTCAGTTCCTCGGCGGTGCGCTGGCCGATGGCCACGCTGTACTTGTTGCGCACGTACTTCAGAATTTCTTCATCGTAGTGGTTGCCTGCCACGCGCACGCTGGTGGCCTTGACCTTGCCGCCGAGGCTCAGCACGGCGATATCGGTGGTGCCGCCGCCGATATCAATGATCATACGGCCGTCCGGCAGAGTGATGTCGATGCCGGAGCCGAGGGCGGCGGCAATGGGCTCGTCGATCAGGTAGACCTGGCGGGCACCGGCGGCCACCACAGCCTCCACCACGGCGTCGCTCTCGATGCCGGTGATGGCGGCGGGCACGCAGACGGCCACCCGGGGCTTGACCATGTGGGAGCTGTACACCTGCTTGACGAAGCGGCAGATCAGCTCACGGGTCATGGTGTGGTCGCTGATGACGCCATCCTTCAGCGGGAAGATGGCGGAGATGTAGTTCGGGGTGCGGCCCACCATAGCAAGGGCCTTATCGCCTGCTTCCAGCACGGTCTTCTTGCGGGTATCCATCGCCACGACGCTGGGCTGGTTGAGCACAACGCCCTTGCCCTCCTGCGCGATGATGATGGTGGTGGTACCGAGGTCGATACCGATATCGTTCTGTGCCATAAGATCTCTGTTCCTTTCGTTCCTCTATCGTCATAACGGCCCGGCGGAACCGCCCGGCCGGAAATCATACCAGTGTACAGTATAGCATAGTTGCGGGAAAAAGTATACAAATTTCAAACGCCTTCCGTCCGCAGACGATGGCGAAAAAAATTTTCCATGCGCCGCAGCGCACATCATCTGCGTCAGCAGACATCATGCCGCAGGTGCATCATTGCGAAGCACATCATTCTTCCCTGTCCGTTTCCTCCGGCGGCAGGGCTTCCTGCAGCAGACGGGCAAGGCCGCTGTAGCGCAGGTTCTGGCGGATGTTGCTCATCATGCGGTTTACAACGTCCCGCCTGCCCGCCACGATGCACAGTTTCCGGGCGCGGGTGACGCCGGTGTAGAACAGGTTGCGGTAGCAAAGGCGCGGCGGCACCTGCGCCACCGGCAGGATCACCGCCGGGAACTCGCTGCCCTGGCTCTTGTGCACCGTGATGGCGTAGGCGATCTCCAGCTCATTGAGGTTCTCGGCCGGGTAGATGAGCCGCCGGTCGTCCATGCGCACCACCATGGAGCGGTCCCGCGTGTTGATGCTCTCCACGATGCCGATGTCCCCGTTGTAGGCACCCACGCCCTGTTCCCCGCCGATGCGGTTCCAGACGATCTCGTAGTTGTTGCGCACCTGCATGACCTTGTCGCCCACCCGGAACACCCGGGACGCGCTCTGCAGCTGGGGCTTGCCCTTCTGCTCCGGGTTGAGCAGGTTCTGCAGTTCCACGTTCAGCGCCTGGGTGCCGGTGGGCCCGAGCTTGGTGGGGCAGAGCACCTGAATATCCTTGATGGGGTCGAAGCCATAGCTGCGCGGCAGCCGGGTGGTGACGAGGTCGCACACCAGCTTCTGGGCCGCGTCGCCGTCCGACTCCAGAAAGAAGAAGTCGTCGGTCTTGCCGCCCTTTTTCAGCGGTTCACTGGAGATGATGCGGTGGGCATTCTCCACGATGAGGCTGCGGGCCGCCTGCCGGAAGATCTCGTTCAGGCAGACGGTGGGCACACAGCCGGAGCGGACGATCTCGCCCAGAATGTTGCCCGGGCCCACGCTGGGCAGCTGGTCGGCGTCGCCCACCATGATGATGCGGCAGCTGTAGCGCAGAGCCGCGATCAGGGCCTGGAACAGCTTCGCGTCCACCATGCTCATCTCGTCCAGAATGACCACGTCGCACTTGAGCAGGTTCTTGTCGTTGTGGATGAAGCTGACCACCCCGCCGGTGTAGTCCACCTCCAGCAGGCGGTGGATGGTGCTGGCCTTGCGGCCGGTCAGCTCGCTCAGGCGCTTGGCCGCGCGGCCGGTGGGGGCGCACAGGGCCACCCGCTCGGCCTGATTTTCCAGCAGCTGCAGAATGGCGTTGACGGTGGTGGTCTTGCCGGTGCCGGGGCCGCCGGTGAGCACAAGGCAGTTCTCGGTCATGGCCTTTCGGATGGCTTCCTTCTGCAGCGGCGCGTAGGCAAAGCCCTGGGTCAGCTCCAAAATCTGAATGTTCTTATCCAGCCCGTGGGCCGTGTTTTTGCCCCGCTGCGCCAGCATCGCCAGCCGGTCGGCGATGTCCTGCTCTGCGGCCAGCAGGTCCGGCAGGTAGATATACGGCACCCCGTCGAACATTTTCACGCAGAGTTCTTCGGTCTCGATGCATTTGTCCAGCGCGGCGGCCAGCTTTTCCGGCGGCTGGTGGATGAAATTGGACGCCGTTTCCAGCAGCTGAGCCCGGGGCAGGCAGGTGTGGCCGTTGCCTGCGTTGTGGCGCAGCGTGCGCAGCAGAGCCGCTTCCAGCCTCTGAGCGCAGTCCCCTTCCATATGGTAATACTGTGCGATGCTGTCCGCGTGGCGGAAATCCAGCTGCAGCGGTTCACCACAGAGCAGATAGGGGTTGGCCGAGATGGCCTGCATGGCCCCGGGGCCGAAGGTGCGGAACACTTCCATCGCCTTGCGGGGGCTGATCTCGAACTGGGCCAGATAGGCGATGAGTTCCCGCATGCCGAACATGCGTTTGAACTCCTGCTGGATGCGGTCGGCCTTGTCCGGCGAGATGCCGGGGATCTCGGTCAGGCGGGCGGGGTCGTTGGCGATGACCTCCAGCGCTTCGGCACCAAATTTGTCGATGATCTTATCCGCCGTTTTCGCGCCGATGTAGGGCAGCGACCGGCTGGCGAGGAAGGCGTACACCGCTTCCAGGTCCTTGGGCATGTCGGTCTCGCACTCCTGCGCGTGGAACTGGCGGCCGTAGG